>JACLAA010000426.1_pt1 | contig 15179 bp, 5 predicted proteins | sample 8027891 | NCBI WGS metagenome assembly JACLAA01 (sample SAMN15724900, study PRJNA655200) | protist metagenome | isolation source: fluorescence activated cell sorting (FACS) single amplified genomes of... | place: Spain: Blaines Bay Microbial Observatory, Mediterranean Sea | collected 2016-01-19 | reverse complement strand
AAGCCGTCTACGATTTGCTGATGAATACGGAAACGAATATTGAGTACTTAAAACACGAGCGACCCGAGACAGCTTATTATAAAAAGGTAAGACGGCAATCACTCCCACATATAATTAAATGGCTGGATTACATGATATGGGACGATTTTCCAGACAAGTTTTGTACAAAAAAGAATGGTAAACGACTCACCGACCCAGACTTTGAAAGTAAGGTGAGTACGGAAGACCTAATGTTTCATTTTCTCCGCACGTTCAACGACGAAAGAATTCGCACGAACGCAAGAAACTTTGGCAAAGATTTGAAAAAAATCGAAGATGAAAGAAAACTGCCCTTCACAAGCTGTAGAATGAATGGTGGCAAAATGGGCCGAGTATTTACGAGAAGAAAGGTATTCGATTGGTTAGTCGAGAATGATTACACAGAACACGTACTGAATGAAGAAGGAGAAGAAAACGGCGGCATACCGATGCCCGTCGAAGATGGTTTCACATATGGTTCATATTAAAATTAAAATAAATTTACAATTCCTTATTTAGGTGTATAAATCCCCTACACCTAAATGACGAAAAAAAAAATCGTACAACTATAAGTGAGATGAAACTAAAATCTACAGGACTCAAGTTTAAGAACCTTGGAAATCCAGCAACTACCATAAAACGCCCGATAATCGTATCAGTTCACCAACCCAGGTACTCGCGGTGGGCTCAGTTGGTCGAGGTAAAACGTTTTGGCTCCGAAGAAATCCAAAGTTAAGAAACCAAAAGTGAAGAGAAGCGTCACCCGGCCTGCGAAAAGCATAATCGAGCGAACTATTTGCTCGAGACCAAAAGAAAAAACTTTGAAAAAACATTCATATTTTTCAGGACAAAAAATACAACGAAAATTTCCCAATCCATCAAAAATATTCCTTAACTCTTAAGCACACACGAACTCGGTGAACCAGTAATGGCATCAGTACACGTAAATTTCGCTTGAAACGCAGTTGCGCCGGAAAACATGCTAGTTTGCGCCGTTGTCGCTGCGGGTCCGGTCCACGAGGAAATGTTTTGGTTGAACGCAGAAGCAGAATAAAACATCCATCGCATAGAAGTCACTTGTGCTGTGTTCCAATTCCCAATGTCTTGGTTGAACGTAGAAGCGGAATAAAACATAGAATCCATATCAGTCACTTGATCTGTGTTCCAACTCCCAATGTCTTGGTTGAAACCAGTATTGGTATGAAACATAGATCTCATAGAAGTCACTTTCTCTGTGTTCCAACTCCCAATGTCTTGGTTGAACGCAGAAGCGGCCAGGAACATATACTGCATATCAGTCACTTTTTCTGTGTTCCACTTCGAAATATCAGCATTGAATGTACTTTTTCCTCGAAAGCCTTGCGCTGCAGTTCCCCATCCACTCATATCCGTCACCAAACTCACATCCCAATTCGGCATCGTCCCGTAATTATTACCAGACGCCCACTCAGTACACTCGCCAGTCACCGGCGCTTCGGCCAAACACTCGGCCACAAATGTGTGCCAGCTTGCATCCGGAATTGGCGAAGGACCTACGCACGAACTCGCCGGACCGTTGTTGGCGTTAGTGCACGTGTATTTCGCCTGAAACGCAGTGGCGCCGTAAAACATATTAGTTTGCGCCATCGTCGCTGCGGATCCAGTCCACGAGGAAATGTCGTGGTTGAACGAAGATGCGCCCCAAAACATACCTCCCATATTAGTCACTTTCTCTGTGTCCCAACCACCAATGTCTTGGTTGAACGCAGAAGCGGACCGAAACATATATCTCATATTCGTCACTTGCGCTGTGTTCCAATTCCCAATGTCTTGGTTGAACGAAGAAGCGGAATAAAACATAGCATCCATATTAGTCACTTGCGCTGTGTTCCAACTCCCAATGGCTTGGTTGAAACCAGTATTGGTATGAAACATACATCTCATATTAGTCACTTTCTCTGTGTTCCAACTCCCAATGGCTTGGTTGAACGCAGAAGCGGCCAGGAACATATACTGCATATCAGTCACTTTTTCTGTGTTCCACTTCGAAATATCAGCATTGAATGTACTTTTTCCTCGAAAGCCTTGCGCTGCAGTTCCCCATCCACTCATATCCGTCACCAAACTCACATCCCAATTCGGCATCGTCCCGTAATTATTACCAGACGCCCACTCAGTACACTCGCCAGTCACCGGCGCTTCGGCCAAACACTCGGCCACAAATGTGTGCCAGCTTGCATCCGGAATTGGCGAAGGACCTACGCACGAACTCGCCGGACCGTTGTTGGCGTTAGTGCACGTGTATTTCGCCTGAAACGCAGTGGCGCCGTAAAACATATTAGTTTGCGCCATCGTCGCTGCGGATCCAGTCCACGAGGAAATGTCGTGGTTGAACGAAGATGCGCCCCAAAACATACCTCCCATATTAGTCACTTTTTCTGTGTTCCAACCCCCAATGTCTTTGTTGAACGCAGAAGCGGAAGAAAACATAGCTCCCATATTCGTCACTTTTTCTGTGTTCCAACCTCCAATGTCTTGGTTGAACGCAGAAGCTTCACGGAACATATATGCCAAATTAGTCACTTGCACCGTGTTCCAATCCCCAATGTCTTGGTTAAACGAAGTAGCGTTGTGAAACATTCCGTCCATATCAGTCACTTGTGCTGTGTTCCAATTCCCAATGTCTTGGTTGAAAGCAGAAGCAGAATCAAACGTCTGATCCATATTAGTCACACTCGACGTGTTCCAATTACCAATCGGTCTATTAAAGACATATGCCCTTTGAAACATATCTACCATACTCGTTACCGACGAAACATCCCAATCATGGATAGGTTGGTCAAATTCATGGGCATCCTCAAACATGCTTTCCATACTTTGAACTCGGGAAACGTTGAGTCCTCCAATAGATTGGTTGAATACAAGAGCTCCTTTGAACATATCTTCCATTGAAGTGACACCTGATACATTCCAAGATTCGATAGGTTGATTGAAAGAAGAAGCTCCCTTGAACAGACTGTTCATATTGTATACATTCGAAACGTCCCAACCATCTAGTGGTTGATTGAAAGCAGTTGCTCCATTGAACATGTTTTGAATTTGATTCACGTTCGAAAGATTCCAACCACCGATGGGTTGATTAAATGCATAAGCATCTCGAAACATATCGTGCATGTAGTATGCGCTCGACGTATCCCAACGAGAAATATCTCCATTAAATGTAGTGTTTGTGAATCCAGCAAGAATACAATCCCAATTACCATCGCCATCCGCATCTGTACACTTAGAGCCGGCCATATTCACAACTTGGCTCACGTCCCAATTCGGCATCGTCCCGTAAATATTTCCGGACGCCCACTCAGTGCACTCGCCGGTAACTTCGGCGCCTGATTCGGCCAAACACTCAGCCACAAAAGCGTGCCAACTCGCCGATGGGATAGGAGTGACGGGAGGCGGCGGCGGCGGACTCGGCGGGGAAGGAGGAGGGGGAGGTGCGACCCAAGTGCTTTTGATTGTATCGCACGAACTCGCCGGACCGGTGACGGCGTCGTCGCACGAGAATTTCGCTTGAAACGCAGTCGCTTCGAGAAACATGTAAATTTGCGCCGTTGTCGCCGCCGTTCCTGTCCACGAAGAAATGTTTTGGTTGAACGCAGAAGCGGACTGAAACATAGATTCCATATCAGTCACTTGCGCTGTGTTCCAACTCCCAATGTCTTGGTTGAACGCAGAAGCGGAAGAAAACATAAATTGCATAAGAGTCACTTTTTCTGTGTTCCAACTCCCAATGTCTTGGTCGAACGCAGAAGCGAAGTGAAACATATCCTTCATATTCGTCACTTGCGCCGTGTTCCAATTCCCAATGTCATGGTTGAATGAAGAAGCTTGCCAAAACATAACTTCCATATTAGTCACTTTTTCTGTATCCCAACCCCCAATGTCTTGGTTGAAGGCGCTACCTACCTCATCGCCAAACATATATCCCATATCGGTTACTTGCGACGTGTCCCACTTTGAAATATCTTGGTCAAATGCAGACGCGTTATAAAACATTGAATCCATTTTCGTTACTCCCCCTGTATTCCACTGCGAAATATCGCCATTGAAAGTCCATTTACACCCTAAACCTAAGCATACTTCTGCAGTGTAATCCCATCCGTTCATATCCGTCACCAAACTCGTATCCCAATTCGGCATCGTCCCGTAATTATAGAGATGCCAATGAGACGCCCACGTTGTGCACTCGCCCGTAACTTCTGCGCCTGATTCGGCTAAACAATCAACGACAAACGCATGCCAGCACGCGTCCGGGATAGGAGTGACGGGCGGTGGTGGAGGACTCGGTGGTAGAGGCTGAAAGAATGCGTCCACCTTCGCAAGTAGAGTGTCGATCGATGCGCGAAGGTCTACATTCTCCTTTCGAAGTTCTGAATTGTCCGCTCGAATTTCTCCGTTTTCCTCGATCACTTGTTTAGTCAAACTCTCAACTTTAGCAAAGATCGTTTCTAATCGTTCGCCAACCTCAACTTTCTTTTCATCCTTTCCCACGAACAAGTTCTCGCGACACTGCACGTCCTTCCAAAACTCCGTATCCGCGCTCGACCTCATCAGATGCGTGTTAATTTGCAACTCACGACCTCTTTTCCCGGAAGTTCGAACGCTAAAAACTCCGTCTGCATATTCAGTTCTGTATTGACCGCGTTGGATCCCGCCTAACCCAGAACGTTCGCGGGGCTGCGCTTGTTCCTCCACCACTTCCTCCTACTGCTGCGCTTGCGCCATTTTCACGCAGGACAGCGCGCACGCGCTTACGATGAAGAGAGAAAAGAAGAGTGGCACTCTTTTCTCTCGGTTCGATGACTCATTGTTCCTCGTCGTCAGTTTCCTCTGAGCTCTTTCGTTCGGCATCTTCTCTCTCTCAACTTTCACGACCTCCGCAAACTTTAGGCACGCCCTTTCGGGAAAAAACCGCTTACGCCGCGACGAATAAAATCGGTTTCTATTTCTTGACTTACGAGTGAAGCCGAAGGCGACTCTCGTTGATTAAGATGATTAATGGGGTAGAGGAAGTGCTGATGTTTCTTTTTACCACGTTCAGGTACGAGTGCTTACTTTGAAGTGTCTTCGTACGCGCTTGAAAAGCGAGAAGGAATTCAATGTGCAGAAAAGAATAATTGATTAAGTGCAGAAAAGAATAAGCAAGTGAGGCACACCAAAAATATCTGGCGAGAAAAATGTTTCAACAAAAATGTTTAGGGTATTTTCAAATTGGGGTTTAAGGTATGAGAGTACCCCTTTCGTACTAAGGCAGTACTAAGGCAGTACTATCAATTTTTAAGGTCAAAATATATTCCGGCACAGACAACTTTAAGACAACAAAAAGACAACTTGGAAGATATATAAATATGTTCTCCTAAAAAACCTCTCGTTTTTTTCTCTCGGAAGAAAAGATAGACCTCTTTATTAACTCTCGTGCGCGTGAGAACTCTCTCGCGCAGACTTGAGAACACACACAGTTCCTCACGTATAAAATAATTTCTTTAACTGCGCGCACTTTCTTTCGCTAGAAGAGAGACGTTCAAAGCGCCGCCAAGCGCGTCGTCGTCAACGATGAGGAGAAAAGAGGGTGCCAACAAAACTCCTCGTCGGCTGCAACCTCGTCGTTGCGTGATCACACCATCAGGCTCGCTTCCAAGAAAATGTGATAATACGCATCGCAAAGACTATTTGGTCGCCTCAGCTTTTGCCGGCATCGGAGGTATGGACCGCGGTTTCCAGTTGGCTGGATTTGATGTCGTCGTGCAAATAGAAAACAACAAGTGGTGTCTTGAAGTGTTACGTAAACAGTTCGGGAGTGGTATTGAAAGATATACACCGGGGAATATCCGTGATGTAAAACTGTTACCAGCGGGAGTGAAAGTACTCTTGGTGACGCCCCCGTGCGTCGATTTGAGCTCTATGAATATATTCGGAGTTGGCATTCACGGCAAGGAAACCGGGAAAATACGAGAAGTTTTTAGAATTCTGAAAGCGATGAAGGAGAAAAACCAATTCGTGCCAATTGTCGTCATAGAGAACGTTCTTAACATACTGAGCGCAGAAGCGATGAAGTATTTAATTGAAGCGTTTTCTGAATTGGAGTACGATTATTTAGCGTGGAGAACGGTTGATTTACTCGGCGCGTTGCCTCACAGTAGGAACCGCGTCATTTTAGTCGCCACGCGAGACGGAATAAATCCTCACGATATTTTATTCGAAGCGAATCCCGAGTGCGAGTGCGAAAAAGTGCGAACGGGCGAAGAAAAAATTGGAAACGAATATTCATCTTCTTCAGCTGTGTGCGCGTTGTGTCAAAATTCACCGGACGCGCCGACAATCCAAGAGGTTGCAGTGATCGTGAATACCAGTCAAATAAACCAGGCGCCGAGCTATCATAAAAACCCGTGTCTGTTGACGAGTAGCGCGTCGACGTACGTCTGTGAATTTCGCCGTAAAAATTTAAAGAAACGAAAATTTGAAGATATAAGAGAAGACAACGGAAATAACGACGACGCCGATGATGAAGAAGAAGAAAATCCGTTTCCTTGCTATAAACTCGATATCCGTGATATTGAGCGCTTGATGGGATTTCCAGAAGATTATACGAAGATTTCTTCTGCTTCAGAAAATGATTGCAATCGTCGCGTGAAGCTCTTGGCAAACGCAATCGCGGTGAATCATTCAGAGTGGATCGCGCAGTCTTGTTCGAACGCGATCCGTAACAAGGTTGCAATCGACGACGAGGAAGAGAAAAATGGCTGCACACCTTCTTTTCTCTCAACACGAAAGATAATCGAAGAAAAATTCACCGTACTACGACGGAAGAACGGCGAGACGATTCGAATTAGTAGTCTTTACGACAAAGACAAAAATTTTCCGGAGTGCGGGTTAATTGATTTACAATCCAACTCGGACGAAATTTTAATCCCAAAAGGTGATATTCACAGGCATCCCGTCTTGAACACGTACGTTCCATTGCCTATATTTTTAAAATACAAAAACACTCAAATTGGAGACAAAAACAAAAGGGTTCGTTTGTTCAAGTACGCGGAACGTTTGCTTCAACACTGGGTCGCGCTTGAATATTGGATACTCGTCGCTTTGGTACGAGACGATGCACAGCGCAGAGGGCTTCTCCGACGATTTGGTGATAAAGTCGTTTTGAATGATGACAATATTGATATCTTAGAAGTTGCTGATTTCGAAGAATCGGTGGCGTCGTTTTGCGAGAAAAAAGGCGATGTAAAATTTATTTCTGGAAACGAAAAGTATGCTGACTTTTTAGACGTCGACGCGCTCGCGAATAAAATTAGGGAAAAGAATACAATCGCGAGCGACGCACTGCGTGGTGGGAAATTAGTTCTCGTGGATGGAAACGTGGCGGAAAAAAATAAAGGTAACGACCTATGTGCGCGTTGGCCGGCGGTTGCACTCACCTTTCCAGAGGACGCCGAGACGATTAAAGCGACGATGAAAAAATTCGGCCGCTTTGGTGAAACGTTTTCCAGCATCGTATCGACGCGTGAAGTTTTTGTTTGCTATTTCAACAGAAACAATCGTCGATGCGAGTGGGTTCACGAAAATAAAGTGTCTGATATCTTCAGCGAAGTGATCGAGGACGAGCTTGAGACGAAGAAGAGGAGAAGAGAGACTTTTGGTGAAGATGAAGAAAGAAAAAAAGCTTTCGAGGGTGCCAATCTTTGTCGGCGAGAAATGGAAAAAATAATAAAAAATGGAAAGAATACTCGCGACGATGCCGATGATGCTGAAGACGGTGACGATAATAATAATAATAATAATAATAAAAACAAAAACGACACGCTTTGTAACTCGATGAAAGGTGACGGTGCAGTTGGCATGCGCGTCGACGTGTTTTGGCCAAAGGAAAAGAAGTATTATCGGGGCATCGTGAATTCGTTTGACGCAGACTCTCAGAGGCACCACGTAATTTACGACGACGGTGACGAGGAAAAAGCTTTGAATTTTGAAAAAGAAAAAATCCTCTTACCTCTTTCGGGCATATCGAAAAAAATAAAGTTAGACAGACGCGGAGGATATAAAAGAGCTCACCCTAATTGAACACGACGAATTACAGTTTACGATTACGAGGTATTTTTTATTATTAGTCTAAATAAGGCGTTTTTTTTAAATTTGTTTCTAATCTATAGTTTCGAAAGCCTCTCGTTCTTCTTCTTCTTCAAAGCTAGTTCCTTCTTTGTATTTGACGTGGATATGGTTGGATCAAACACCTTCCCGATATCCTCCGGAGCAATTCCTTCGTAAATGTTTGGATCTTCTGCCCATCTCTTCAGCTCTAACCAATGCCTATTCTGTAGCGTCCACTTGATAGACTTCGTTAAAGACGCCTCAAATCCATATGGAGGTACCCAACCCATTTTTGCCATTTTAGCCCCTGATAAACCGTAGCGCAAATCGTGACCGGGGCGATCGGCATGATGATTAACCATCTCATGAATCAATGGTTTCTGACAGACTTTTGCGATAAACGTCGCCAACTCTAAATTATCGACTTCTTTTTCACCAGTAATGTTATATTTCTCTCCTACGGAGCCTTTTTCCAGCAAAAATCCAACAGCCGCGGCGATATTTCTCGCGTGGATATAAAATCGAGTTCCTGCGCGTCGCTTGTCAGGATAACTGTGAACGTGTACCGTTTCTCCAGCTAATATTTTGCGGATGCACTTTGGTATAAATTTTTCAGGATGTTGTCTTTCACCGAACGCGTTCATGACGTTGACAATCATGAGAGGAATTTTGTACGTATTTTCGTATGAAATGCAAATATTCTCGGCGGCTGATTTTGAGGCCGAATATGGATTTGTTGGTTTATGACGGTCCCACTCGTCAAAAACTGTCGTACCCAATGCCGGGCCGTAAACCTCATCCGTGCTGAAATAAAAAAATCTCTTCAAATCACAGCCACTTTTGAGTAAATTTCTCGTATATTCGAGAATTGAAATCGTGCTCTCCACGTTGTTGCGAATAAAAGGAACGGGATCTTTGATGGAATTATCGACGTGTGTTTCAGCCGCCATGTGCACGATAAACTCAATTCGATTCCCGAGCTCGTAAACAACACCTTCGGGGATTCCATTCACAAGGTCTGTCGCAAAAACTTGCACGCGGTCAATCACGCCGGTATCTCTCAAGCGGTCGTACCCGAGAGAGGCGTAAGATAACTTGTCGATAACCACGAGATCGCAATCCGTCGTTCGCGAAAAGTGCTCAACGACGTGATGACCAATAAAACCGCAACCGCCGGTGATGATGATTTTTCGGCGAAAAACGTGTCTCGGTATAGAAACTTTGTTGGTTGTCTCCTCTCCATACGAAATCGTCCATTTTCGTGAGATGGAAATGGAGTTTTTTTTATCGTGATGACGAAAAAAAAATTGAATGGAATGCGCGATGTATTCTCTTTGGTCGTTGGTCACCCACCAACCGCATGGGATAGCGACAAGCTTTCTTTCAACATCATCCAAGTTTGGAAGATGAGCTCGAAAAGGCGCGCACACCGAGTGCGTATCATTTCGCGCGTGCACTTGAGAAACAAAGACGCCTTTATTTTTCATATACTCCATGAAATCCGGTTTATTATTTTCAACGAATAACGAATACACCCAATACGAAGACAACGCGCCGTTTGGTGGATAAATCAGTCTAATTCCGTTTGTATTTCTCAAATTCTCATCGTAAAAGCGTGCATTTGCTCTGTGCCTTGCCAAATTTTTACCCAGAAATGGAAAATTTGCCAATCCCAGGCTCGCGTTCCAGTCGTTCATGTGAAATTTAAAGCCGTATTCTTTGACGTCGGATTCGAGACGGAAATCTTTATTCTTATGATTGTTTCTTTTTTTCCTGTCGATACCATACCAGCGTAAAAGTTTAGCTCTTTCGTAAAGTTCTTCGCTTGGGAGACAAAGCAATCCACCGTCTGAGGTTGTTATGTGCTTGATGGCTTGTAAGGAAAACGTCACGATGTTGCCTCTATCTAAAGCGCCAATTTTAATACCATGATACTCAGCGCCCATGGCGTGCGCCGCATCTTCAATCACCGCAGGTCGAAATCCGAATATACTTTCGGCATAGTCTTGTACCTTTCTGACTCCGTCCAAGTCCGCAGGTGTCCCGCCCCAGTGGACGAAAACGATAACTTTTGTATTCTTCGTAATTTTTCTTTGTAAGTCTCTCACATCCATATTGCCCGTTGCTGGATCCACATCGACCCACTTAATCTTGAACCCGTTTGCTAAAATGGGAAAGTTTGTGGCTGTGCATGTCAATGCGGTGCTTAAAATTTCATCGCCTTTCTGTAACCCCGGCCAATTTGGTCCAGCTGGTTTTTTCAATAAGTGTAAAGCGAGATGATGCGCAGAAGTGGCTGAATTCAAAGTGAGAGTGTACGGGTTTTCCAAGTAATCCTTAAACTTCCTTTCAAATGCATCCACTTTATGTCCTTGCGTAATGAATCCAGAGTGTAACGTTTTCCCCGTGATTTCAGTCGCGTTTGGAGCGATGAAAACTCGAAATAAGGGAATCTCATTTTTTGCAGAGTGTTGTTGTTCAATCATCATTTTCTTCTCTTTCCTTTTTTAATATTATAATAATACAAAGATTAAACAGCGGCAAGGTGTAGACATTCGTAAGCTGCGACCCTCATTAGCAAGCATCTTGTACCGATACTCATCATTCGCTCTTCTTTTTTTTTTCTTTGCAAAGAACTATATCTGCGCAGAGCCCTCCTTTTTATGTTGAGCTGTGTGTGAGAGATTTGTTTGGGTTTGCGAGAACGACGAAACTCGTGCGTCGGTGTGTGAGTGTGAGCAGAAGAATTTTTTCTTTTTTTTTTCTTGGACGTGTGAGTTCAGCCCGTCGTCAGTCTGTCCCCGTTCTTCAACGAAAGCGCCAGAGCGTCGCACCAAAAAGCGTCAAAAGAGCGAGTCAAAATAAAATAAAAAACCATCATCAAACTCTCATCAGGTAAATCCGAAAAGGTGAAAAGCAACTACGTGCGCTCTACGCAAGAAGGGCTGTTGATTTATTCACGATGCGTGCCAAGATTGTATCGCCTTGATCCTTACACGAATAATATATTATACGAAAGGCGTTTGATTGGGATGAAGTAAAAAGGTGTAAATCGGAAAACTGATGACACAGTATTTGTGCTACTAAACAAATGACTGAAAAAATATTACAGCAGTAGTTGCGCTACTTTATAAGTAAAAGAAAGGCGATTGATTCACTTCACTCATGCGTCTCCCGGAAGATGTCTGAACAACCAGCGGCAGCGGGAAAAGTCCACAACGGGTTCGGAGGACGACGAAAATTTAAAAAATGGAAGTCGCCTTTTTGTGTGCTTTTACTGTTTATGTCATCTGTTGTTGTGATATATTTTTATGCTATTTCCCGCTCTGGTAAGAAACAAAGTAGTGCCATGGTATTTACAATTTATCAGAGTGAATATGTGAGTCGAGCTAATATAAATCACTGGATGCTCGCTGTGAGTCAAATAAATGAAATTATTGCGCATAATTTACAAGGCGAAGCAGACGTTAACGCGCGAACGCTACAGAATAGAGTTGCCATCATACGACTTCAAGTTTCGAAAGAGAAGCAAAATTTCCTCAAACTGAGAAATAAAGTAGTTTTTATACAAATGCGGTTAAAGCAAAGTCCTTATGTCCGCCTCACTCTTAGCGCGTTGTCAAAGCTGTATGACTGTAGTTTTTACTTTGAAAACGAACACAGGTATGGTTCTAGCACGAAGTCTTCTACTGAGATTGTCGTAAATCATGAGATCTTCGCAGACGGCGGTTTTGAAAAAAGCTATTCCAAGATGTATAATTTGAGTAAAAAAATTCTGGAAATTTGTAATTGTTCATGGAGAGAGGAGGAAATGATTGATTTCTCTAAAACTGTTTTAGTCTATAACAGAAAAAAAACGAGGAGAATTATAGATGCAGATATTGAAAGATTGGAGAATCTGCTGACTCGTGAAAAATCAGGAACAAAAAAAAACTATTCTTTATTGAAAAATTTAAAAAGATATAAAGTTCAAAACAAGTTTATCGATGATCAAAACGCATGCGTACAGTTTTGCACGGTGTCTAGACCTTACAAGGCGATAATTTCTCCGCACGGGGCGCAATTTGCGACATTTTTTGCAACTTATCCAGAAACGTTGATAATTGAAGTCATTCCTCAATTTTATGACAGCGGAGGGTTTAACAATTACGTCAGGCTTTCTATTCGTAATCGTTGGTTTTTGGTTGAGAATGGCGACAGATCTTTAATAGAATGTTTCTCTAATACTGTTGTGGAATGCTACGATAAACTCTCTACAAAGACAAATGATTGGAATTGTTTTGATAGAAAATGTCAACTGAAGGCTAAGAATGTTCGTCAGTTAGAATTGAATAGTCACGTCTTTGGTAATATTAATAGTATCGTGAATTTTTCGTGACTTCAACTTTTCACACAAGCAAATTTTTTGGCGAAGACACTTAAATCCTTAAAAAATGGTGCATATCCGTAAAAATGCTTCTATGGATACGAACGGTCCTATTCTATGGAGAATAGTTTGTAGAGTCTGTAGATGGTCTTTTTTCTGGCGAATTATTGAAAAATTTATTTTTATTGAAAAAAGAGGTGAGCCTTTGAACTGGGCGTCCCAGGGGATAACCATATATATTTTTTCGAGAGAATTCTCTCTCATCTCTCTCGTTTCACTTTTTTATTTACTTTTTGATGAAACAATTTATACAACAAAACACAACACACAATCACAAACGACAACAACAACAACAACAACAACAACAAGAACAACAACAAAGTGAAGATATTTAGTCGGGTAAAGATTTCATTTTGTCGAAAAGACACACACACGACGAAAAGAATAGGAGGACGGTGAACCAAAACTATGGCGAGAAAAATGTTTCAAGTGTAGCTAGTTTGCTAGTTCGTTTACTACTTTGTTCGATCAATAGTATCATACTAGTACGTGTGATTATTTATATATAAATAAAAAATGTCTGTGCTCTACATCACAACGTTCAACAGCACGTGGACTTTGACTAGATTATCTCTGGTTCTTATTTAAAAGAGCGCGCAAGGCACTCATTTCAGCCTCAATATCTTTGCTCTCTTCGATTTGTTTCTCCCTGTGACGGCGATTTGATGACTTCGACCCATGTTGAGAAAACAACTTTTGGAATTTGAGCGCTTGCTGGATTTTCAAGCCTTTCGATTTGGAACGCAGAAGCGCTCGAGTTGCAACATATACCGATTTTTGAGGAGCACTTCTGTACCTTTTCACCTTTTCAATGGCCTCCTTCCATTTTTTCTCGTATGCATTTTCTGCTTCTCTTCGCATGGCTTGAAGTTCTCTCACCTTGGACTTAATGTTATGTTTATCGAAAGTTTCCTTCGTTACATCTTGTAACGCAATTTCAATATCCTCGGCGAGTTCTTTGATTCCCTTCCATCGAGTACCATTGGTTTCGGAACGTTTTGCCAATATTTCTTGATGGTGAGCATATAATTTCATTTCATCACGCGATTCGTGTACCAATTTTTGAAATTGACGAAATATGTTTAACTTCATGCGTTGGATTATTTCTTTGTTTCGATTCAAATCTCTGTGAATGTCTTCCACTTTAGGTTTATTCTTTATAAGAGACGTGGCTATAAGTGTCGGTTCATACCTTCGCATATCAGAACTGGTTGAAAGCAGTTGCTCCTCAGGTGTAAATTGTTTCTCGACCACGTGAGTGACAATTGCAAGATTTGTTTCAAAATCACCCTCTTCCAAATTCTCGTCCAAACCGACTGAGACATCACAGGGGTCCTCCTCTTTCATAGTAACCCCTTCACTACGTTGAATCTCCAACGCTTCATTCAATAAATCAATCACGTCTTCAAATTTTGGCCATTTTTTTTTAAGCGTCATTACTTTATATTCTGTGAGCTTCGTGAAATCGTTTCCCAGCGTATCTCCGGTGGCTTCGATGTCATGTAAAATTTCTTTCTCCTCTCCAAAAGCATCACCCATAATTGCTAAGAAGAACTCAAATAATATCCATTGGAAAATTATCGGAATCAAGCCGCAGTAGAAAACCAAGAAGAATGTATCCATTGCATTTCCAGCTTGTCCCTCTGGATCAAACTCCGTAAAAGACGTCGCTCCAATGAGCAAAAGAAACAACAGTTCAAAAGCCCGAGGCACAGAAGATACACACTCAATCGATGCTCCAAACATGGCATTTCCCAAGGTCGCCGCCATTGCAAGAAGCACAAAATAAATCATCAGAAAGTGAGCCACATCTACGCTCGCTCGCTCTAACACTTTCGTGATGATGGCTAAGCGAGGCTGAAATTTCAATAGTAAAAGAAATCGAATAAAGAGCAATATTAGAACAATGCCAGTGATTGTGTTGTACGTAACGCTCAGCGTTGTCATAATATCAAGGTCCTGATACATTTCGAGTAAAGATACGTATCCACTGTCGTCCTCTGGTAACTCCCAGCCATATCTTGGAGTTTCAGGAACTCGATATGTCCCATTTACTACTCCCCCATTCGAAATTTCGTTTCCGGTTTGATCTTTAAAAGGCAACAAGAAATTAGAGTTGGGCTCGCCTACAGAGTTATACACGTCGTAACGTAGCAAAGGTGAGAATCTGTACGCATACACACCTTGATGAATCCACCATATGACGAACGCACTCAATTGAAGCAAGAGAATTATTACTTCGATGATTATCGAGGTCGTAGAAACGACTTTTTTGGGTTGCATAGTTCGCATGACTGCGACATCTTCCGAGCGCCTTAGTATCAGAGAATCTGCCAATGCAGAGCGCGCAGTGTAAATAATCCAACACAACACGACAATTTCCACGGCAAGAAGAAGGGAGCCCGCTATGCCTTCGTACGCCCCCATGATAAGGACGCGCGACTTGGGTTTCACTTCCACGCTGCCGCCTTTTGAATATTCGAACTGAACTTCCGTATTTGTGAATCTTACTAACAATGGATTGAATGTTGCAAATTTCACAACTATAGACTTGGTCGAAGTATCGATGAAGTTCCCTTCCCGCATGTACGAAACTATCCGATTCGCTTGC
>JACLAA010003962.1_pt1 | contig 15193 bp, 14 predicted proteins | sample 8027891 | NCBI WGS metagenome assembly JACLAA01 (sample SAMN15724900, study PRJNA655200) | protist metagenome | isolation source: fluorescence activated cell sorting (FACS) single amplified genomes of... | place: Spain: Blaines Bay Microbial Observatory, Mediterranean Sea | collected 2016-01-19 | reverse complement strand
TTTTGTTTGTTCGTTCGTTCGTTCTTAGGCTGTTAAAATGTTTGTTTGGATATATCCCCTTGCCCCTTCTCGCCAACAGAATTTGAAAAAAGGCACTAGTCTGAATGAACAGTTAAACATAGTGATCAGGCAAGGGAGACTACGGGGGCCCGGTCCGGTCCCCTGATATTAGGGTTCAAATTCCCAGTTGGGCTCTTCAAGAGGCTGCGGTCACTTTTTGCGCTTCCAGACCAGGATGGGGAGTCCGCGGTTACGTAGCAGGTATTTCAGAACCGCTTCTTGCCGGGAACCTAGGGCTTCGGGTACTCGCGGCGTGGGGCGGATGCGCACGCGCGGCCGGGGTACCTCATGGGCTGCCGAATAGATCGCCTGACGCGGTAACTTCGTGGGCCTAACTAAATTTCCAGATACACGGTTACTAAATTTCCACACACACGCACACTGCCAGCAGCCTCTATACACACTACGGCACGCGCCGCGCGCAAAAAACGCTGCCCAAATTGGCGCTCCTGGGCCACAGCACCAGAACCGCCAAATTTGAAACACAAACTTCGGCACGCGACCACCGGGCAGCACGGGCGAGGTGCTCAAATCAATTCTACCTATAATGAAAAAGGGACTGCCAAGGACCCGGCGTTCGACGCCATGTCACTGATTTCAATATCGAGGCGGTGCCTGGTGTTCCTCGGCCGTAGTACACTATGGTTCGATGTTCACGGCCGTGTGGCGTGGTTGATATAGAGTCGTCGCTCTTCCTCGGCGCGACCACTCGGGCTCAAGCCCCCGTCGACCGATGTCTAGTGAGTCCGTTACATCGTGGGCTTGCCCTCGGGTCATGGTGGACATAGCCTCCGTGACCGCGGATGATCCAAATCGTCGGTTGGCGGGGAATCGGCGCAATGAAGGGCAACGGAGCCGCAGGTGCACTCGCCTCCTGTAGGCACACTACCAAGCGCTGGAGTGGCGAGGGGCTCCCTGCATACGGCGCGTTAAGCCTCCGCTGACGCTTCCCTGGGGGCGGACAAGGCCGCCATACTCTTCGCCGCGCGCGCGCGTTTCGTGCGGGGTGGGGGGCTAAAAACCCGTCGTCGTCGCCCGGGCGCCGCGGGCGCCGGCGGGCCAATTCAGTCGATAATGGATGAGTTAGACCGATCGTCGGCGGCGCGCTCCCCCAGGGGGCATGACGATGCGGTCAAGGTAGTCGTCCGTGTACGGCCGCTACTCGCGCACGAGTCGTCGGGGAGTGTAGCGCGCGTGGATAAGCGGCTGCAGACGGTGACAATTAGCGACGTGGACAACGATGTGCCGACAATCAATCGCCAGCGCAGCGTGGCGGTGCACACGTTCGCGTTTGACCATGCGTACGATGCTGGCAGCACACAAGCGGAAGTCTACGAAACAACCGCACAGCCGGTTGTAGAGAGCTGCCTTCAGGGCTATAATGCCACGATGTTTGCGTATGGTCAGACAGGCACTGGAAAAACTTACACAATGGACGGCTCTGAGGCCCGTGATCCGGTTGCACGTGGCATCATCCCACGGTCGGTCGAACAGATCTTCCGTCACGTTGCAGGACACGCACAGAAAAACGTGCGCTTCCTCGCGCGTGCGTCTTGCATCCAGATCTACCAGGAGATCGTTTCGGATCTTTTGGCGCCCCCACGCAACGGCATAGCACCTGAGGGAACCAGTGCGGTAGCATCGCCGCTTGAAGCGCTCGCAATCCGTGAGGATCCCAAGCGCGGCGTGTACGTCGACGGTCTCTCTGAGTGGGTTGTTCGCCAGCCCTCGGAGGTCTACGCGCTAATGGACCGCGCTTCGCGATCTCGCGCAACTGGCGCCACGAGGATGAATGACTTCTCGTCGCGGTCACACGCAGTTTTTGTCGTTATCGTCGAGCATTCGGAGACTGTCTATGTGGGTGAGGACGGACGTGAGTTGGCGCCAGACGATTTTGCCCGTGAAATGCGATCGGCCGGCCTCAAGCGGGCCGAAGCACTCGCGCGCCTGGAAAACCGAGTCAAGCAAACATTTCGCGTGGGGAAGCTTAATCTTGTCGATCTCGCTGGTTCCGAGCGTGTCGGTGTCTCAGGCGCTACTGGCCAGCGACTCGAAGAATCGAAGAAGATCAATGCGTCATTGTCAGCCCTCGGAAATGTAATAGCCGCCCTTGTTACGCGGCAGACAAGCGGTACTACACGCAAGCACGTCCCCTACCGCGACTCTAAGCTCACACGGCTCCTGGAGGACTCACTTGGCGGCAATTGTCGCACAACCATGTTGGCGACCATCTCGCCAGCAGCTGAGTCGATTGCTGAGACGCTATCGACACTCAAGTTCGCCATGCGCGCCAAGCGCGTGACCAATGTACCGCGCCTCAACGAGGACCTTGACCAGGCATCACTACTGCGCAAGTATGAGCGAGAGCTTAGACGCCTCCGCGCCGAGCTCGAAGAGCGAAATCGCAATGTAGTCGATCAACGGTGTCTACTCGAGCTCGAAGAGCGCCGCCGTCGCGCCGAGGAGGACAAGCGTGCGGCGATTCGCGCGCTCGAAGTACGCTCGCGTGAGTTCATGCGCGAAAAGGAGGATAAGACGCGTCTCGAGGAGCGTATTTTAAAACTTACGTCGCAGATGATCTCGACTGATGTCGGGGGGAACGGGATGGTCGGTGGCAGGGTAGGCGGCATCGACGACGCTAAGGTGTCGCCTGCACGTCACACAGCGGCAGAGTACGACGCGCGGCTGGCCGATCTCGAGCGTGAGCGTGAGCGTATTGAGCACGAGAAGGCTCAGGTCGAGCGCTACAAGCAGTTACTGCTCAAGCAGCGCGATATCATGATCGCGCTAACTCAGCGGCTCAATGAGCGCGATGAGCAGATCATGGCACTCCAGGATGAGCTTGAGGCGTATGATCGGAACCAGGCTGCGCTCGAAAACAAGCTTGATGAGAAGACCACCCAGTGCATCCAAATTCAGCGCCTTGAGCTCGAGGGTGGAGCGCGGGCGGCACTTCACGAGGCAGACGCAGCTCGACATGACGTCACTGTGCGCCGCGCAGATAATGCAAAGCTAATGCGACCCCTTGATTGTGCTCCTGCCGCGGCCGCTGCGGTCGGTGGTGCTGCGGCCGGTGGTACAAGCGCAGACAAACGCGTCGCCGAGCTCTTGACCCTACTTGAGCTTCGCGACAAGGAGCGCCATGCTGTCCAGACCATCTTCGAAAAGAAAATTGCGGTCCTGGTCGACAGCGTCGCCTCAAATCTCGACCGTCAAAACGTAGCGCCCGGTGCTGCACGTGCCTTTGCACTCAAAGATCTTGGCGCACTGCGGCGCCTCATCCGTGCGTCTGTCGAAGCGCTGAAACAGGCCGGCCAAGGCGAGCTTGGGAGGCGCCTTGCCACCTCAGAAAGGAATCTTTGAGATCAGGCGGAATCCTACAATCACGAAATAATCCTAGGAGGTAATGATGTTGAAAAATGAATGAATTTACGGACGGCATATATTTCTCTCCCGAGTCCAATATGGTATTGGTCAAATAAATACTCGCGGTTCCTCATGTATACGTCTTAAAACCGTCTCTCGGTGTTATTTTTCTCTTTTGATTCCACTTCTTCCTGTCGCCCTTGTGAGGCCTGGGACGGCCGGAGGGCGAAGATCGCCAAGCGACGAGATGTGGGCGCCTGCGTCCTCCATGCTTGTTCTTCTCGGCGCGACGGCGGCGCTCTTCGAGCTCGAGTAGACACCGTTGATCGACTACATTGCGATTTCGCTCTTCGAGCTTGGCACGGAGGCGTCTAAGCTCTCGCTCATACTTGCGCAGTAGTGATGCCTGGTCAAGGTCCTCGTTGAGGCGCGGTACATTGGTCACGCGCTTGGCGCGCATGGCGAACTTGAGTGTCGATAGCGTCTCAGCAGGGGCTTATGCACGATAGTAAGTAGGGTATATCCTGTAACATATCCTGTCGGCCTTTTACCTGGGGGGTACTAGGCTCCCACTAGCAACACCCAGGGTATCAGGCTCCCAATGGCTCAGGCTCCCAATGGCTCGCTTTTGATCAAACGGCCACGCCTTTGCGCAAAAAGAGAAACGCCTAAAGCTCCGAGTCTTTTTTTTTGTTCGATTCCGCCCTTGTGGGCGCAAACTAGGGACCGACGGCGCGATTTGCGCAGTGCCGCACCGCGCGCCCCGCACAGCTCTGCTAGTTCCGCCAGTAGCTTCGCGACGTGACTGGATCGCTGTATACGCAATGCCACGTCGTCCCGCGCCACGAGCACATCTATACACACCACGTGAACGTTCCGTTCACTAAGCGATCTGGTTTTACGCCTTCGTTCCGAGCGCCATGACGTATGCACGCAGGGAGGTTTGGCGTTCGTGGGCCGTAAAATTCGGCGGCTCCGTCGGCCCACAGCATCGCTCCGACACCCACGTACGACCAAGGGCAGTTCTATCGCAGCACCGTTCCTCTCGTACAAGAAACGTGTGCGACGCGCCGCTACGGCCCCGAATTCCCCCAGGACACCAGGGTGGGTCGATTTTCCGGATTCGCCGAAAGCAGTCGCGAGCAGCGCCGCTGGGATTATTTCTGAGATTCTACATAAAGTACCCACGTGTCCTCGAGGAGTCCTCGCGCTCACCGTCTACGCGTCCGCGGCGACGCCTTTAATAGTACCCAGCCAGGGCCATCTGGACCGCCTAAAGGTAAGTTTTGCCGTCTGGAAGTTCCCTGCGTCAGACCACCGTGCCTGCCGCTTGAGCATCCGCCGTATGTGAACAAGGAAGGGTCCGAAAGGGGCATCCTGATCATTGGCAGCCACGCCGCCATTTTAAGAAAGTAAGGTCACGGGATAATGATGCTCCCGAGTTCTTCTATCAGGTGGATGATATCTGAACAATAACCTCATGAGGTTCAGACCTCGATTTCAGATTTCACCATGCAAGGCCGCAGCTGGAAGCAAGGCCACGGCCTCCCTGGAGGTGGACGAGAGCTCGGCAGGAGTGCGATTATAGGGCGCATGGTGCCAAATAAATGTTGCCAATTCGTGGAGTAGCTGCGATGATAAGGGTTACGAAAGTCATGGCCTCGCACACGCGCGCGACGGCGCAATGTGCAATTTCCATAGAACTCAATAGTTGTCTGAGCCGTTAGAACAAGATAGAGATGCCAGCTAAAAAGGAGCATGACCGCGATTCCAACCGAGATGGAAAGAACAAAGGTAAACATGACCGCAGTATGGGCGCGACTTGTGGGGCGTGGACCACGAAACGCAGCAAAACTCCGCAGCCCAGCGACTGTTGAGAAGTCGGGGAAGGTAAGCGCAGCACCATAACCACATGCTACCGTAACATAAAACAAAAAGAGCACAAAATACCTATAATTTGCAAAACCGACGCAATTGAACATCCAAGGGCAATAGTGGTCCATATTGAGAACAAGCTTGCGGGTTACGTGGTCATAATGAGACCGCGGGGCTTTTGGCCCCCGCGACTGCTTGCAATAACCCCACTCATAAGGACCGCGCTCAAGCCACGATGCGGTCAAAGCTCTGGTATGTGACAATGACTCCCTCGTAAGGCCTGTAGCCACGTCCGAAGGGGCAAGCGCACCGTCCACATCTGCCACAAGGACTAGCGCACGGTATAATGGGGATAAGTGAGTGCCAGGGTCGGTGAGCACGCAGGAGAAATAGTTGAAGAGTCCATTAAATGATAGGAAATAAATCCAGGCGACGTGCGCCCACCAACTCGCCGTCCCTAGTGGGCTGATGCGTGGGACGAGCACGGTCAGGATCCAATATATCTCCCAGCTCACGAGAAGCAGCACCGTGGCAATTAGGCATGGTCCTAGCGCAAGCATACTCCACTCGAAGCAACAGAAACAGACTCGCTGGCAGCTCCTCATTCTGGCAGTTAAAAGTTTTTACGCCTACGCGCCAAAGTACGACAGGATGCGGTCATTTTACGCTGGCCCAACTGTGCACCCGAGTTTGACGGATGCCGGCAATCATTATTGGGTTCGGGTTTTACACGGCGCGCGACCCCCTAGTCGCTCCCGCTCCTCCGGGACCCATCCGTCGGGCTAGGACAGAGTAAGGTGGTCGCACGGACCTCCCTCCTTCTTCTTCTCGAAAAGGGCCGCGTACCACGCGAGTTTCAGGTTTGGGTAAATCCGTAAGCACATCATCATATATTCTATATCAATTAATTTCATCGTTATACGTATGCGAATGTAGAGAAGCACCTGACCAACGCAAACAGCGGTGCACCTCCAGAAGTCCACCAGCTATCCGTCGCCACATGTCAACCCACGGCCGGTCGCGAGAGCATATTCGGTGAATGTCGATCGCGGGCCGCTTCGGCACCTATCGACAAAATTCGACCGGTATGACGTACGTGTGCATTCCAGCGGATGTTGGAACGACGCGCCGACGCGCCGTGCGGCCAGTGGAAGGGACTTAGGGCCCGCGACGCTGACCGCGGGGAGTGTGTCCTTCCTCACTCTTGCCGCGCGGGCCGCGGCTACTATCAAGGCGCGCGCCTGGGGCGAGTAGGAGTATTACTGCGTATTAGTTTCATAGTCACGGCCGTGGTATCCCTGTTTCACGAGATACTTACTGTACATACCGCGAGAAATGCAAGGTAACGGAGGCATGCCGGCTTTAAGCTTTGCCCGAATCGTTACCGATGGAGACAGCCCCTCCGCGCGCGGTGGACATTCCGCTGCGATGGCGGAGGATCAGGTCATCATATTTGGTGGTTCATGCTACACTTCCGGCGGAAGATTTGCGTACTTTAACGATACTTTTACTCTTGACACAGAGCATCATCTGTGGCACAAGGTAGCCTGCTCTGGGGAGGCGCCAACACCTCGATACGGGCATTCCGCGGAGTTGATTGGCTCACGGATGTTCGTCTTTGGAGGTCGTGGGGAAGTCGGCACGCTGAGAGATATGTATTTCCTTGACCTAGTTGAATGGAGCTGGGTCCCTCTGTCAGTTACAAGCGCATGTCCATCACCCAGATTCTTTCACGCATCCTTGCTTGTGGGCAGGAAAGTTGTGGTCCATGGTGGTTGGGACGGCCATATGCAGTGCATGGGTGATCTTTGGGTCTTTAACTCTGATACTTTTACGTGGGTACAGCCTAGGTGTGCAGGAATTCAACCATCGCCGCGATATGGCCACTCTCTCAGCCTGCTCACTGACGGTCGTATCTTGTGTTTTGGTGGCTGTACCGTTAGTTCAATATTTCCTGTGCCGCAGTATCACAATGATTTGCGCCAACTCGACACCGAGACTATGATCTGGACGAAGTCAACTATTCAGGGGGGGGAACCGCCTTCGAAGAGGCATGGTCACACAACAACTAAAGTTGGCAATGGTTTAATTGTATTTGGAGGTTGGGGCAGTGGGGGCCTTCAGAATAGAGCTTGTAATCAAGAAGGTTCAGGTTCGTTCCGCCTACTTGAATCAAGCCCTGGAACCTCCATTGAGCGATGGACTGTTCCCCAAACTTATCAGGAAATTGCCCACAAGTATGGCCACACCATGAGCGCTGTGGGCACAAGACTATACATCATTGGTGGCTGGAATGGAAAGCAGGCCACATCGGACATCTACCAAATCCACCTCGAGTGAGATTGCCAACTCTTTGAGACTAGCCCCTTAGATTTCCGCTGTCCCTCACCAAGAGTCGCGGTCATTTGGTTAGTCAGTGTGAAATGGTGTGGGTGTTAAAGTGTATAGCTCAAGACGTCTGGTTGGCGCTCTCCCTGAGAGGTTATATCTAGGCGCCTAATCTTGCCAGTACCCAAGATAACGCACACTTTTGCAGGTGCACGGCCCGAAGCACTACATACAGCGCCTTCTCCATGACACATAAAATTAACAGCCCGAGCCGCTTTAGGTGTACGTGTAGAAATCTTACTCGCGGGGCGTTAGCTTGGCGATCAGCCCAGCGTATCACCCTGGACGTTGCAGGCTCCACCAGGTGAATTACTCGGCCTGGGGCGAACTTTGAATAGCGGATGACTCGGAGACGCTATTACCCTGAGAGCTTAAAAATATACTTCAAGTTCTAGTAGTAGTAGAAACGTAAGCAGGGCCGGACACCGGGAATTTTTTTACAGTAAGATTCCAAGCGATCCTCCCTAAGGTAAATTCGTGCTGAATTACCCTGCGACACTTAATGTTCCGTGGAGACTTCGATTTTTAGGGGGGGGTAAGCGCTTTTGCGCCGTCACGGTTGATGTGCTTTTTGCGCAAAACGCCGTACAGCCACGCGGCGACCGAATGGCGGGAAATTTTTGCTGAGGCGTAGGTTCCATATGCTAAAATAATGGGCTGTGCAAAGTTTGGTACCTTGCGGGCAGCCTCACGCAGAGAAATCAGCAGCGAAGCGGTGCGAGCATATTCGATCGGTAGGATCTGTTCTTGACAAATTCGATCGGTAGGACGTGCATATATGTTTCCCGTGGACGATAGAATGATCACAGTCTACACTCCCCGCCTGGTGTGCATCGGCGTCTGATACGCCGTTAGAACACCTCCGCCTCGTCTCAGAAGGCTCGCGTGCCCGAGGGGCCTCGGATGCCTTGGCGCGTCGCCGTGCCCGCGACACGGCCATGAGGCAGCGAAGATCATTATTGACGCGTTGCAACCAATGACGCCTCAGCCTGAATGGGACTTTGAAGACCACTACGACCGTAGACGGCCAAGACTGGCATTGGTTTTGGATGTTTTTTTTTTTTAATTGAGCACTACTACTAGTAACTTTGTTTAGAAATAAAAAAACACTTAGGCTGCAAACTCGGGGTTCCGACTGGTGCGGGCTGGCTGCCGACTTCCTCTTGTCCTGGCCGCACCGCATGTCCGAATGCCACCACTTGGATCGCTGTGGGCTTTCCAGCGCACCCACCCGTGGCATTCGGATATGCGATGGCGCTGAGCTAGCCACGTATTTAGCCCCACTGCGGCGCTGCGCCAGAGCCTGCTGCGAGCTTGTACGAGGGGGCAGACTTCGGGTTCGGTTTTTTAGGTTCGGTTTTTTAAGACGCTCCGCCCAAGATCTCGGTGCAGGCATGGCAGGCATTTCAATTGGACAACAATCGTGACCGTCACGACACGCAACAACAAAGACAGTGGAGAACTTTTCGCGTGGGCCACACTGTCTGGCTGTCTTTGTTGCAGTAGTATGGAGGACGCGTTAGTTGCCACATCCTGCCGCGGAGACCTGCTAATTGTGACGCGGAATAATGCATTGGGCTACAGTCACCATGCATTTCAGAAGCTCTATCCGGTGTGCATCCCCCACAAGAGGTTGGAGCACACTTCGCTTTGCATTGTACGCTTTAATCATAAAGCTGATGCAGTTATCCTTGCGGGGCGCCATTTTTTGGGTGTTGCGAGCGATCAGAGAACACACAACAACGTCTTTTTATGCGAGTTTCTAGGTGTTGCCTCCACCACGCGACCAAAATGGCGCGCTGTGCCCTTCAGATGAGTGGAGACTGGAGATATTCCTCAATGATCCCAGCAACTCTAGTTCCACTCAAATCTTGGATGCAACTTTTCCGCAACAATTTGATAACCACATCTGCACAATCGATGCCTCCGGTGTTATTACGTTTTGGGATATTTATGGGGGAGACACAACATCTCTCATAACTGGTGTTCCTCATGTACAAATGCTCTGCTTTGGATCAGAGCAGCACAGCCAGTGTAACAGGATTTTGGCCTGTCAACTGCATGTGCCGTAGGCACAGCCGCTTTGGGGTTTTTCTTCTTGCACCTAATCAGCTCGTCACTCTATTTCCCGTGGCACCACGGCAAAGCTGTGCTTCACAGAGTGAAGTTTTGGCTCTTAGAGATGCGTGTGTTGATGGCTGGAATTACGCAAATAGCAATGAAACTCAAGGAAAATGGGAAATTCCATTGCGATGGCTCTATGCTACCTTCCCATACCTCATAAACATTTCAAGTGTGGATAGTAGTGAGGCTACAAAGAGCAGTTTCTCTTGGATTGAAGGAGAAGAGCAAAGAAACTTTGATCATGAACCGCCTTTGATCCAATCATTTACATTGAACTTACGTGGCAGTTCTCCGCTGCAAATGGTTGCACGTGACAGAGACGCACTAACGATCCTTCTCATAGCCACTGATGATGGCCATGTCGACATGATTCTCTGTGGAGTTGATATTTTCATGCCTGCATGGCGTACTCAGGAAAGCTTTATGATGCATCATATTGAGTCTCTGTTTGTTGCTGATGCGGTGGAGGAGGCTGCTTTGCGCTTGGAAACTTCAGGCTGTGGTGTACACTATGTTGTCAGGCATGATGTGACCACTATCCATTTACTTAGCTTGATTGAGATCATTATGAAACAAAAGGATGCCTTTTTAGACATCAAGTCCGCAATCTCCAAAAGTCCAGCCCGCTGTAGTCATACCTTCATTTCTTCAGACCCACACCTAAAGGTTGTGAGCAGTTGTCTCCTTGGAGGCAGTGCAAGCCATTCCGCGACAATGCTGTGTTTGTCCCTGCGTCACTGCGCCATATTGCTAAGATATCACTCCGCTCTAACCCTTGTGCATAGGCTGGTTTGATGATTGCTCGTGCTGTGCTATTGATGTATCTGCAAATCATTATGTACCTTCAGAGCTTGTACGTAGCCAAATCCCGCACAGCAGCAGTGACATGCTACATTTTGTAGCTGAAGTGATCACTGTGGTCGACGATGTTAACAACGCTTTTGGGCGTCTCGCAATTTTTACCTCCCGCAGGAAAACATTAATCTGGCTTAATGATATTCGTGAATATTTAGAAGGTTATGTCACCGTGCCAATTCTGGACTACGCCAGGCGATCAATGGCAGTTGCCAATGCCCTTTGCTTGATTTGCAGCAGGCGCTTCCCACAACTTACATTAGCAAACAAAACATTGAATGTGGAACCAGTGAAGATGCCAGATTTAATTTGGAGTGGGTAGTTGACCTTGTATAGGTCTTGAATAACAGTTTACTCAAAGTGGTAGTGCATATGGCCATCGCTCGACAAAAGGGCGTTAATAGCCGCGCTGCCTTGCTCAATAGTGCTGGTGCTGAATTAACTCCACATCTGTCACTGTGTGAACGCTGCTACTTCCATGATCTCGGAATTCTCACCGCCCAATTGTCGCGTATCCCTGAACTGGTAAGCCGTGAAAAGCACCGCGTCTATGTTTCTGCCGATGCCACACGTGACAGCGTGACAAGTGCGGGCGCATCATGTCAAGTACTATTTGCGGGGAAAAGCCCACTGGATCTTCTGGGAAATCTACTTCTGCAGCAAACTCATTTCCTTGACGCTAGTTTTGCCGGGTTGCATGCGTTGCAGGCAAAAGTATGTGGCCCCCAAAAGAACAGCCACCGAAGTTTCATTGCGTAATTACACAAACATGCCTGACCTTGTGACGCCGCGATGTTGACCGTGGGTGAGTTGATGACAATCTCGGCCGAGAATGTGTTCGGGCCTACGGCTCGTTCCACATGGAGATGGGCGTATGACGTCCTACGTGTCAACCGGCGAGCCACGTGCGAATGCGCAGCGGTAAGATAAACGCAGTCCCGGGCCGTCATTTGCTGGTACAGCTGCCCCATGCCGGTACAGCTTGCTGCGGGCCGCGCAGGCGCCTAATGTGCGCTCCCGCCGCGTATTTAGCGCGCAAAGCGCCGAGAGTGTATCCTCAGAGAGTGTCGCCAAATTTACCAAACTGCCCGGGCCAGATTAGTTTTGAACCAGTGGGGCCCACCTTGACGCTTTCTGTCAAGATTCCTGCGGTGCAAACTCATTGCGACGCACGGTACCTCTAAGCAGGGCCGGAAGCAGGATATTCCCTAGCAGCCCTATATAGATATGGAACGATAGGAAATAATTAGTGGATCATTAGAGGCCGGTTTATCCCGTCCATTGGAGAGATTGTTTTTCGGGCGGGTTTTATCTCGGACCATCACCGCGTCGCAGCTGATTTTTCAGCGCGAGGCTGCCCGCATGCACCAAACTTTGCACGCAACCCATTATTTTAGCATACGGAAGCTGCGCCTCAGCAAAAGTTTGCCGCCATTCGGTCGGCGTGTGGCTGTACGCTCATCATGATTGCGCCAAAACCTGCCAACGTCGACTATTGCGCCCGACCCCCCTATAAATTTCGAAGTCTCCAAGGAGCCTTAAGCGTCGCAGGCTAATTCATTCTAATTAGAGCTAAGAGAAGGTAAGGAAGAATGTTACTCCAACGAATTAACCGACTTCAAGTTCCGGCCTAGGGGACGGTACCTCCACTAGTCTCCCCTAACAGTCCCCTAACAACAGTATCATCATCATCATCATCACCATACTAATACTAGTAGTCACTGTGCCAGTAACTTGAAGTCTGCCAGCTTCAAGTTAGCATGGCTGCATGCGAAATTGAAAAAAAAATAAAAAATAAGGTAAAACACAGTGGGTCTTGGAGGGGTCGCGGTGTTACATTTATTGGGGTGGTCCACTTCAATCATGATTAATCCAGTGTATTAATCCACACAAATTTATTTCAAAATTATGCCCGGGCCCGTGACTGGCATAAGTTATTCAAGTTTAAGTTTAAGTCACTGGCAACTTTGATGGCAGCTATTTTATCATCTGGTTGGCCATTGTTGTTGCGCGGTGTGCGGTCCCGATTTGGGTGTGCGAATATAAGAGTGGAGGTATCTAGAGCGGGTTATCTTCCCGTCAATCGCACTTGCCAAGAACTCCAACTGGGGTTTGTCCTACTGGGCTCGTCATTTACGCTCGGAGAACACACCATGTGACTGCATGCCCTGGCCCAGCTCAAAGTAACCGCGCGGCATTCTGACTGCGGAGGCCAGAGCACTCAAGCCCGCTCCTATGGACTCGCGCTACAGCAATTGCGTTTGACATGCAAATGAAGCCGCAGGTGCAGTTAAGACAATCGGCAGGGGCAAGCATTGAATGAATTGGACCATTATGTGGTTGTCATTGAAGACAAGGGGACTTGGAAACTGTTCATAGCGCTCGTGTTGTGCCTGCATGAATTTTGCGGGACTTATCTGCGCCTATCTCAAGATAATGGTGCTGCTAGTATTCCTACCTGACTGGCCGCGGGTAGGTTACATAATGAGTCGTTGGTGGATGGACAACGAGTGAGGCTTTCTTGTTTGGGGTGTTGTTGTTATTTACGTCGGGGCAGTTTTGCCATTAGAAGCGGACTTTTCCTTGTTCGGTGATTCGAATGGGCCACTGAGGATTCATCACAACCGCGAGTTCTAGAAGGTAGAATTGCTGCAAACCCTCGCAATCTAATCTTGCCATTGTGCCTTTGGCTTGATGGGGTTGGTTGTGCTGTTGGTGGATGACCTGGGAAATGTTTGTCTGCACCAGCAAGTTGAGCTGCCGCCTCTCTGGAGAGGAACATAGTGACAAGGGCTTCATTGTCCACTCCATTGCTATGTGTTGAGCCCAAAAATTGCTTTTCCATTCTCAAGTTGGGGTTCATCTGGCCACAAACATCCTGTCCCTCTTTGTCAACTTTCGCTGTAAGTGGATCTTCGCCGCCTGGGGGCATGCGAAATGATTCAAAGAAGAAGCCCTCGGCGCTATCAGACTCTTTGCCTGAGTGTGAAAATGAGGCATCATTGATATGTGGTGGACTCTGGCATCTAACTCAAGATTCCAATTGCCTGACATGCCAAAGTATGGTCTGCAGCGTCCTCGATGGTGCTGACCTGATTAGGCATGGCAGCCCGCATGCTTCGCGCAAGTGGTGTACTCCGCAGCGCCGCTCGACTTTCGGCTGCATTTGCCTCTGCTGCTGCACCATTTGCAACAACAAAAGGGTATCTGAGTAAGTCATTGGCTGCTGGACGTCTATTTGTGTCGCGAGAGAATGTGGCGAGGAGCAAGTTATTGAGCTCAATGGACAACATTGACCTATAGTTGAAGTAAAAATGATACTCAACCCTATCCCAACCCGCTCTCTCCCCATAGACAAAGGCATACAGAGACCACTGAATCTCACGGCATTGGGGGAGGAGATTGAGCATTTGCTATATGAAACATGAGTGCAGCGGGCGTTCCGAGGCGAAGGTTTTTCCACGGAGGCTGCCCAGTGACCATCTGCAAGATTGTGCACCCTACACTCCAGATATCAGCCTTTCGCCCATGCCCTATTTGCATGATAACTTCGGGCGCCATAAAGTACGGCGTCCCTCTGAGTGAAAGGTTACCATTGTTTATCATGCCCATTGAGTCCAGTCTTTTTGAGCTGCCAAAGTCTGCGAGCTTAATTGTACCTCGATCATCAACTAAAATGTTTGCAGCTTTTATGTCGCGATGAATCACTTGTTGTTCGTGCAAATATTTAAGACCGACAAGTAGCTGAGCAACGTATTTGCGCACAATTGCCTCTGATAAGCGACCAAATTTTGTAATCAGTGCCTGAGACTATAGAATTGGCCGTGAATCGCGCCAGGTATATTCTACACTGCGTTTGCGCTTGGATCGACCCGCCAGGAACCCACTCTGTGAAAATATAAAGCAATTTATTTTCATCACAGATGTCTGTGCCAAGGTAAGTCACAATGTTAGGATGCTGCAAGGATCGAAGCAACTCTATTTCCTCTTGCATTTGGGCCAGTTCCTCCAGTTCTTGCCTGCGTGTGCATTCTCTATATTCTTGAGCAGGACGCTGGAATGTTGCTCGTTGCTGAATGCCATCTCTTTGACTGCAATAATTGCACCACTATCTTCTTCGAGTCCAAGGTATACCCGTCCATTCGCTCCGGTGCCAATCAGATCACCTCTTCGCCAAGATACATGCGAATTTCTGGAATCATCCCCGCCCCCACGAAGCACGTGGGATTCTCGCGGAGCAGGCAATAGCCCTAGGGTCAAGGTTGATGACTGGTCTGCGGTCTGAGGGCCCCTTATAGACGTCGACTCGACTTTGCTGGAAATACCACAACCCATTAATTTCAGGTCTCACAGCAAGACTGGTAACTGCGGTGCACCCGGGCCATGCGAAAAAAAACGGGGTGATCCGAACTGAGAGGCATTACGCTGGGGGTGGTAGCTGAGGCAATTACGGCGCGTCGCTGGATCCTTGCGTAAATATTATCCCACTTCAGGAACAAAAATCGATGTCGTCATATAATTTTTA
>JACLAA010007815.1_pt1 | contig 15204 bp, 11 predicted proteins | sample 8027891 | NCBI WGS metagenome assembly JACLAA01 (sample SAMN15724900, study PRJNA655200) | protist metagenome | isolation source: fluorescence activated cell sorting (FACS) single amplified genomes of... | place: Spain: Blaines Bay Microbial Observatory, Mediterranean Sea | collected 2016-01-19 | reverse complement strand
TCCAACGTTTCGTCTCTTTCGTAACGAGAGAAAGTTCTCGTTCTGGCTGACGCGATTTTTTCTGTTAAAAAGCGGACAAAAAAAAATCATCTTAAAAACCGCGGTTAACGTCGAGAGAACGACGATGCGAATTGAAACGTACCGGCATGTTAACATAAATACACGACGTATTGATGTTTGATGTGAAAACAGGCGGCTCTGGTTATATCAACGGAGAAGAGCCAAACACTCCTATAGGTATAATTGAAATCTTTCAATGACACTCGTATGTTGTGAAGACGAGAACGAGGTTTGTGTCTTTTGGGAAGAAAGCCAAAAAGAGGAGATTTTTATGTTCGTACTTTAAAAAATACTCGAAAACCAAAAGCCTCTCTCTCTCTCTCTCTCTCTTAAACGCGCGCAAAACACACGACGACGCGCACCTTATCAGAAACAGAAACACGAGAAGACGATAATGAACGACAAGAAGGAGGAGGAGGAGCGGGAACGTTTCTTTCGAGCGACGACGACGTCGTCAACGACTTTAAAAAAGGAGGAGGAGGAGAAAAAATACGCGACAAGAGTTTTCCTCCTGCGCTTCGCTCTTCTCTTCGCGTTGCTGTTTTTCTTCTCGCGCATCTCTCGATCAACAACAACGTCCTCTAATGCTGCTGCTGCGGGTCGTCCGGTGGCCGTGACAATGCAAGAGAAGGTGGAGGAAGAAGAGATCATGCGCAACGTGCGATACCCGGGCTCGACGACGACGACGGAGAAGAAGAAAAAATATCACAACTCTCAATATGGGAAACACTCGTCGGTGAACCTTCTCGTGAACACGAACTCTTTTTTCGCACCAAACGAACATAAAGAAAAAGAAGAAGTGAAAAGAGAGGGACGAAAGCTTCTTCAATTTCTAGCGCCGGTGCGATATAGTCTCGTTCCTCTGTCTGACGCTATTCAGGATCTCTGTGAAGCAATCTTCGATTTATCGATAACGCCTCTGCAAGCGAGGATAGCGCCGTTTTTGAAGTTCCGCGAGACGAACGTGACGGACCCGAAAGACCCTTTGGTTCTTGATAAGGAAAAAGTGAAGGAGGCAATCATGAAAGAAACTTTGCCGTAATCGAGGAAGAAGATAAAGAAGAAGAAGAAGAAGAAGGAAACGATGCGCATTTCTGAAAGTATATATAATATGTGTATATATATATTGAATACCTTTACATAACAAACAATTTACTACGAGTTTAGAACCGCGCGTCGTTTTCTCTCGCGAGCGAAAACGACGTTTGAAGCCCATCCGTCGCGCGCTAACAAAAAATCTAATACGTGTGAGAGTGCACGACTCTTATTCTTTCTGGACGTCAACTTTGAAGGATCCGGTAACTTTCGGGTGCAATTTCACCGAAACATCGTAAACACCAACTGTGGAGATATCGGGAACGTCGAAACCCTTTGTGTCCAACGCTTTCCCAGTTTGTTTCTCAATCGCATCCGCGCAGTCCTTCGCCGTGACAGATCCAAAGATCTTGTCGTCCTCACCGACGGTCTTCTTGACGACAAACTTACCAATCGTGCTCAACGCCGTGGCGATGGCTTGCGCCGCCGCGCGTTCCGCCTCCACCGCCGCGACCTGGTCCGCTTGCTTTTTCTTAAACTCTTGGATGAGCTCCTGCGTTGCTTTTTGCGCCTTGCCTTGCGGCTCTAAGAAGTTTCTGAAGAAACCAGAGGACACGGAAACCATCTCGCCGGCTTCACCGACGTGTTCGATCGAGTCTAACAAAACCACCGAAGTTTTCTTGGCGACTTTCTTGTTCGCCTCGACGACTAAAAATGTTCTTCCTCTGGTGGACGACGACGACGACGACGTGGTGGCCGATTGTGATTTTTTCGCTTGGAACGAAGTCGAGACCGCGACGTTCGCTCTCGCGGATAACTGAGTGGAAGCCATCGAAAACATTATCGGTGATATACGAATGAGTAAATTAAACGGTATTAAACGGTATTTATATATTCGCGAGCGTGGCAAAGAGTGGCGTTTACGAATTACGGTTTAGCTTTTTTTTTTGCTTTTTAAGGGCGGTGGCTTTATCCAAAAAACAAAACCTCAAAAATTTGTCACAAAATGTCAAAGACTGCAGAGGCTCGTAATAGGGAGCTCCTCTGCTACCTTTTTCCAAAATACTCTAAAACTCAAAACTACTATTTCTTTTGTTCCTCTCCACTTCGCATCAAAGTAAAACACAACCATCGTAACTTCTCTTTAGCTTTGACTAAAGTCACCTCTAAGTTTTTCGTGCCGTCTTTTTGTTTCACCAGCGACCACGAGGAGTCGCCAGGGACGATATCTTGGAACAACGTCTCCTCCGCGGAGACGACGGTATTCGGCTGGATTTTTGCGCACGATAAATCTATTTTGTTCTGCCCTGGACCGAATTTTAATGAGATTGAGTTCTTTTCCACGTCTCCCGGGACGTTTGCAATCAAAACCACCTCCTCTTCGTCTTGCATCCAGGTGTACGGGTAGGAAGTTTTCGTGCCTTCGACGGCGATTTCCTGGTTTAAATCAGCCTCCGTCGGCGGCGCTTGGTAGTTCTCCGTCATCATACTTCCCAATCCTCCTTCGGCGTCACCAAACGACGCCATTCCACTCTCGGTGTTTAAGCTTCCACCCATTTTACTGATTTTCTCGTGCGCGTTCCCTAAATTCTGTCTTCTTTCCGTGTTCAACTTAATCGCCTCTTCCACCCACTTGGCGTCCGAGCGCAACTCGTCCAAACTAAAATCTATTCTCTTAAAATCGCTCTTTTCGTCGTCAAATATCCTCGCCACGAACGCGTCCCCGGCCACGTGATTCGGCATGTTCACTAATTGCGTAAAGTCGCTCGCTCTTTTGTTCAAACGTAATCCTTTCGATATCCCTTTATCGTCCACGTACATGTTCACGTGAATGAAATTATTCTTCGTGCCGCCGGGGAGTAACGCCACCGGTTGGACCATTTGCATGTTCGCCGCGACTTTTAACATCTCGTCGTCGATTTTCTGCCCGGATTGCTTTTCCAACTGCTTTTTCAACCTCGCGTTCTGCTGATCTTTCGTGACCGATGTGTCTTCCATGGATTGCATCCCGCTCTCGAGAAAGTGCGTCTTTAACGCGTCCAACAAACACTCCATCTCTCTCCCTGGTGGAATATCTAAGAGTTTCTCCTCGATGGGTTGCGTCTCGTCGCACGGGATGAACACGTATTTGAACGATTTATTATTATTATTATTCTTCGAGACATCGTCCTCTTCTTCTGAGATTTCAACCATTTTGACGACGATCTTCTTCTTTGTTGTCTTCTTTGTCTTACTCTTCTTCTTGTGACTTCAGTCTGTCGCTTTCTAATGTCTCGTTTGTTTATAAAGTGTCAAGATTGTTTTCTTAAGGAGAAAATTTCACGCATCTCACACAACAACAAAAATTCATCACGCACACTTCATATCATCTCTCACCATCCTCTTCCTCTTCTCTGAAAACCGACGACGCAAAAAGAGGACCAAACTTATCACCAAAACCAAACAAAGGACGACGATATAAACGACAATAATGGGGGGACATTGAGAAGAAGAAGGAGGAGAAAAACGATGAAATTCTTTTCCAAATTCTTTTTCTCTTCTTCCTCTTTGATATTTTTATTCGTCGTCGTATTTCTCAACAACGAAGTTCACGCGATACGACCGGAAACGAAGAACGCCATCGACCGCTCTGGATGTGGAAACCATAAAACGTTTCTAAATTCTCGCCGCACTCGACAAATGTGGACAAACGAAGCCATCACTGGTCCGTACGCGTTGTTACATCGCTCGCCTCGAGAGAGTGATTTTTTCAACCGAGTGTTGCTAAAATGCGGGTGCAGAAAAGCAGACAAAGAGAGTGAGGAAGTTTTTCACGAAGACGACGACGATTCAGACGACAACGAGCGAAAAGAGCAGCATGAAGACGAAATTTTTGAAGAAGAGGAAACTATTTGGTGCCAAGATTTCTTACCGGCGTGGTTCGCGTATATTCGAAGGTACCAAGACATTATGCAAGAGGAAGGGAACGCGTCCAAACAAAGTCATCCAATCTTAATCGTGCGGAACGACTGGCAGAACTTGGGTTTCGGACACATGGCAAACGTTGCCGCCGGGTGGATGATGTTTGGATTGTATTCTGGACGCGCGGTATTTTTCGACAACGCGGAAAGTAAGTGGGATTTTACGGAGTATTTCGAAGGGTATTTAGGAGATGGCACGAACGGCGGGATGAGTTTTAAATGGACGGAGGAGCTGCAAGAGAAATATTTCCCAGGCGTGGCGTTGAGCGAGGAGACGAGTTCGACAGTGTACGAGAAGTACGAAGAAGGAAACGGAGAGGAAATAGATTACTTTGCGAGGTTCAATCTGTGGCGAACGAGCGATGCGAATAAGTACACGAAGTGCCAATACGGACCAGACGAAGACGTCGATGTTGGCACGTGCTTTCACGGCGAGGATGCGGACAAATGCAGGTACGGCGAGTTTTTAGAAGAGCCATGTTTGACCGAGAAAGAGATGCGTTACGAGTGTCCATTTGGTTCCAGAGAGGCGTTCGGTTGCCCATCGTGTAACAAATGCATAATACACGCGTTCAAGACAAAGCATGTTATCCTCTGGGATTCATCCAGCGGATCTGGTGGTGCTCTTCCGATTGAAAGAAGAAGCGCAGACGTGATGACCCAAAAAAATCTCCCGCCTGAGATTGTCTTTTCAGACGAGTTAAGGGAAGCTTTGATGGAAACGGCAGAGAAGAGATTTGGATGGACGCACGCGAAGAGTTTTGGTTCGTATCATCATCAGAGTCTCGGGAGAGAGGAAGGCATGGTTCCGTTGCAGGCATTTGAGCAGTGTCTTCCATGCGCGATGAATTTGTTGTTGCGGCCAAAGATGGATCTACTGGCTTGGAAGCATTTGTTACGTTCGGATGTTGCGTTTGCGAATCGATTAGTTGGCTTACGAGCGAGAACTGGATACGCCGAAGATAAGATTTGTTTTCCAGAAGATATGCCTCCGATGGCCGAGTGCATAGACGAAACGTTCTTCAACGAAACGTGTTCGTCGGTAGAGTTACAAAAGTGGCACATTCGATTGCGGGCGACGACGTATAAAGGTCTTCCTGGAGAAAACGAACGGATTTTAAAGCCCTCGGAAGCGGTGGAATTCATAAAGAACCGCTTGGACGCTACAATCACGCCTGAGAGGGAATACGAGAGACTATATCGCCGCGGGTACTCGCTTTCAAAGCGTTCGCTCGAACGACGGGCAAAAATGAGGAATCCAGACGACAACTTCATGTACGTCGTCACGGACGCGCCAGCCTTGCAAAACTGGCTCGAGAAACAGTTTCCAAGTATGACCCGATTTTCTCCCGGCGTCGGCGTCGATCCTACGAATGATTTAAGAGAAGACCATGCGAGCGATGCGGACTCGCGAGCAAAGATTGCGATCGATTTCAAAGTCCAAGGATGGATCGATGTCAGTCTCACTCTTTCGCCGAGTCAGTACTACAGCGCCGCGGATGTGCAAAGTTTCGATAACTTGAGATCATTTGGTCAGGATAAACCAAGCGGTCGGGTAGTTGAACCGCCTAAAGAAATGAAGAGTAAAGAATTAATCGGTTTCGTATCGCCAAAAGAGCTCTACGTGAAGAATGTCGAGGTTTTGCGAGACAGAATTGAAAGACGAAAAGAAATGTGCGGCGGGGAGGACGATGCGGGCAGTCTCGAGTTGCGAAAGTTTCTTCCTAAGAAAAGTAGCACGGAAGATGAACGAGAAGATGAACGTAGATAGATAGATAGGCATAGTGAGCGATTGTTAGTAGTTAATAGATTTATTTGTAGTACAGTCAATCAAATTAAATAGTAAAGATAGGAATATGTGTGTGTGTAAGTCTAAGATTCTGTTTTTATGTTTATCGTTGTTCATCGTGATGGTTTATTCGTCAGAGCTCGCAACTACTTCGTCCGTTGGAGAACCCCCTTCGGCGGCGGCTTCCGCAGCAGCGACGCGTTCTCTGAACAATTTACCCATCTCTTCGGCCTTTTCGTAAACTAAACTCGGGTTTCTCAACATATCGCCGTGGTTCGGCTCCAATTTCTTCGTGGACAAAGACAAACGCCCGCGTTCCTTGTCCTTGGACAAAATCAACACCTTCAATTCGTCACCCGGGGACAAGACGTTTTCAACCGCAACAATTCTCTCGTGCGAAATTTGAGAGATGTGCAACAAACCACTTTGGCCACCAACATCAACGAACGCACCGTACGGCTTGACCGCCTGGACGATGCCAGTGACGACGTCCCCAACATCTAAACCTTCGCCAGAAACTAAATCAGTCGCCAATCTGTGCGACGCGACTAAGCGGTTCTTCTCTTCATCAACTTCGATAAACTTCACCGGTAAAGTTTGTCCAACCAATTCGTCTCTGTCACCCAAAGCTAAGCGAGGGCCGAGGTGGGATTGCGGGATGAAGCCTCTCAAGTTTTCAACCTCAACTAAGATACCGCCTCTGTTCACCGACAACACTTCGCTCGACAACGCCAAGTCGTCCGCTTGCGCTTGTCGGCATCTCTCCCATGCCGCTTCTAATTGGATTTTGCGCACGGACAACGTCATCGACCCTTCGCCGTCGTCGCCCTTCACAATTTCAAATTCGTACTCTTGTCCTTCGTCGAATACCGCCGCGGCGTTACGAACAGACGCCAAGGAGCACTCCACGGTTGGGCACAACGCAGGGGCTTTTCCGCCGATATCGACGTAAGCACCTTTGGTGTTCATCGCGGAGACTTTACCCATGATTTTGTCGCCAACCTGTTTATTTATTACGAAAGAAGAGAACGTGGTGGTGTGAGTACTACGCGCGATGATAGGAGTGTCGGTTTACGGCGTCGTGGTAAGAGAAAAGCAGCAGCAGCGGCGAAAGAATTATTACTAATTTTTCCTTATCCGCTGGCTTTTGCGAAAACCTGAAACGCAGCCGTCGAGAGGGAAGAAAGAGGAGGAAAAAAATCGCTCGCGCGTATAATTCATACAAACCCATGAATGCGAGGGGACAGACGATGACGCGAAATTACCTTGTAATCGACTAAATAGTCACCCAACATGCCGGAAAAATCATCGTACGCGGCTTTGTTTTCCGCGGACGCGACCGGTTCGGTGATGACGGCGCGAACACCGACGGATTTACGCGACGACGATGACAAGGTTGATTTCTTGGTGGCGGTGTTCTTCGAAATCGACCTCGTCGTCGTGGACGCGAACTGCGTGGAGACTCTGTGTGCAAACGACATCGCGATGGATATAAAACGCGAGAGTTAAATTCGGATTCGATGTACAAAAAACGACTCCTCTGTTTTGAAGAGAGCGCGCGTCTGCGTGAATGTGAGGTACAATGTTTCACTCGGGGTGGTTTTTTTTATCTTTTCTTTTCTTTTGCCAAAAAAGCTCATCACGCAAGAAAGAAAGAGGAATCAGTCATCATCATCAATCAAGGCGAGACGAAGAGAAAGGTCCAAAGGGCCAAAAAGACAAAAAAAAAGGGGAAGGTGTAAAAGAACACACAAAAACAAGAGAACCGTCGTGACAAAAAAAGAGAGAAAAAACGAATTATTTGTGATTTGTGATTACTCTCCCTTTTATTATAAATACTACTTTTACGACGACGACGACTTGTTGGGAGAATGACGCGTGAAGGAGCGTCATCATCAGCGCATCATCGTCATCGTTCTTCTCTTCCTGGTGGATTTCTCGGATTAAAAAATCTGATGAATTCTTCCTCGGGGGGAGTTGCACTCAAATTCGTAACGAACACTTTTAAAAACAACAACAACAACAACGAAGAAGAAGAAGACGACGAGAAGAAGAGGAAGAAGAGGACAAAAAAGAATGGGTGTGAATTTTATACCGACGACAACGACAGGGATGAAAGAAAGAAGGAGAGAGAAAGAAGGACGAGGAAACCGATGCGATCGATCTTAACGGCGTCCATCTCTTCAAAAAGTACTTCTGCGAATGCTCATTTTAAGAAGACAACAACGAATAGTACTAATAATTCGGAGACGACGACGACGACGGCTGGTGACGATAACGATGATGATAACGATGATGAAAATCTCCCGGATCCGAATTCGTACGGATTCAAAGCGTTACAAAGACGGTTCAACGATTTATCCGCGAACAAAGTTGAAATTACCGGCGAGGATATCCGCGTCGCGTTGGAGAAGTTGAAGTTTCCAGCCTCGCGAGACTCTGTCTTGTCGTTTATGAACAAAATAACGAAGAAGCGAAAGGAACATTTCGAAGACTGCCCGACGCTCACGTTTCGCGAGTTTCAAGTCTACGCGGTAAAACGAGAACGAGAACTGTTGAAAACATTTCGGCAGTTTGATAAGCAGAATTTGGGGTACTTGACGCCGTGGCAGTTGAAGCGAGTGCTCTTCGCGCTCGGGCGATGGACGGCGACGAACAAAGAGGTGGATTCAATGGTAGAACGCATAAAACGAGGTGAAGGGGCGTTTAGTAAAGGAAAAGGTTTGTTTTCTCCGAAATCGTTACCGAAAAGTTCAGATGGGAAAGGCGGATTTGTTTCCATGGGTAAAGCGATCGATTTTGCCGAGTTTCGAGACTTTCTGTTGCTCTCTTCGGCGGCGGATTTGGGAGACGTCGTCGAGGTGTGGGGACGAAGCATGACAGATTTGAATCACTCGTTCGTGACCGTTCCAAAAGGTGCGTCTGAAAACGAAAAGAGGAAAGCGCAAGCGAAAGCGGTGTCTTTGCATTTGCTCGTCGGGGCGATTTCCGGCGGCGTATCGCGGACCGTCGTCGCTCCGTTGGAACGCGTAAAGATTGAATACATGCTCGATTCTTCGAAAATTGCCGCTGATGGTGGCGTTCTGGGTTCCTTAAAGCGCATCATCAGAACAGAAGGTGCACCCGCTCTCTTTCGCGGTAACTCTTTGAACGTTTTGAGGATCGCGCCGACCAAAGCGGTTGAGTTTTTTGTCTACGACACGTACAAAGCGAGACGGTTGAAAATGAAACAAAAAGATCAAATCGAGAACGAGAAAGAAAATAATAATAACACGAACAACAAAACCGCTGCGGGGGATTTGAGCGGAGGTGAACGCATGATCGGTGGATCCGTCGCGTCCATGTGTGGAACTGCTCTGACGCATCCAATCGATACGCTTCGTTCGCGCGTCTCCGGGACCGGCATGCGCCTCGAAGTCGCTTGGTCGGAACTCATCAAAAACGAAGGCCCGAAAGCGTTGTGGAAAGGTTTAGGCGCGAACATGATTCGAGTTGCTCCTTACGGCGCCATCAACTTCTTCGTGTACGATTATTGCAAGCAACAATACAAAAAGTTTCGCGTGCGTTTCCTCAACGAAGACGAATCGACGCTATCGCAGTCCTCAAATCCTTTACCGACGTTGTGTTTCGGCGCGCTCGCGGGAGCCGCCGCGCAGACCGGCGTCTACCCGATCGAGCTCGTACAGCGTCGAATGCAAGTTCAAGGCATGAAAACGCTCGCCCATGGTGCAAAAAATGCCACGCAGTACAAAAACGTCGTTCAAGGCATGGTGCACATCGCGCGAGCCGAAGGTATTCCCGCGCTTTACGCCGGTTTGATTCCAAACTATACGAAAATTTTCCCCTCCGCGGCGGTTTCGTTTTACGTGTACGAACTTTTGAAAGAACTGTGGGGTTTGCAGTAAAAGGGAGACAACCAGTTAACTTTCATTTTTAGGTGATGGTGTTCGACACGCAGACGACTGATGATGTAAATACTAATAGTAGTCACTTTAAAAAATTCCTCTGTCTTCGTCTCTTCATTTTTTCGCACAAAAAAATTTTAGTGCACTCGCCACAAGAAAGAAAACACAATCACACAATTGAGATGGGATTGTTTGGGAACAAGAAGAAGAAGGACGACGGGGACTCTTATACGAAATCATTCCCGACGACGACGACGGAAACGACGACGCAAGGAGGATCAGGATCGGGAACAAACGGTAGTAAAATGAAATTTTACGAGAACGGCGAAGAGGACGAAGAATTGTTAAAGCAACAAGCGTTGAAGCATTTGACGAAAGGCTGCGCGATCGACGATTCGTTGAAAGAAAGCACAATAGACGTGGAGAATGATTTCGGAGGAGCCTCTTCTGAAGAGAATCAACTGGAAGCGTCTCCGATTACGGTGTACGCGACGGAATATCAAGAGTCAAACGCTATAAAGATAGCCGCGAACGAGACGTTTTGTTGCTACGGGATTCGGAACGGGTTAGTCAGAGTGTTGAGTCAAGTGAGTCAATCGCGCTCGCTTCTCAGAGGGCACGAGACGCCAATCGCGAGCATGAGTTTTTTACCGTCCACGAACGAGGAAGAGAACATTTTGGCAACCTTGAGCGAAGATGGGACGTTGCTTGTGAGAAGACTAAACGAGGACGAGAGTTCGGAAACGATCAGCGACTCGACGCTGTTGAAGTTGGACGTGTCGAGCGAAGCGGACAACGTGAACGGAACGACCACTTCGAACGACTCTTTAATCGTGCCGAGCTTTCGCTGGTTTCCTAGAAAATCATCCAACGACAGCAAAGCGGAATTTTTGATCGCGTATGGGAACGCAATCTTCAAATCTTCCGTAGATTTAAATGAAGATGCCGGCGGCCAATCGCCGATTCCGTTTGAAGAGAACGTAGACTTGCACGGCCCGATCACTTCGATTGACGTTACAAACCAGCGACGAATCGTCGCGACGACTGAAAGGGACGTCTCAGGGTGGTATGGTATAGTAGTGTTTGAGTTAGAACCGCAAGGTTTAGGATTCACGAAGACGACTTTGTTAAAAAGGGAGTCAATGGGAAACTGCGCGGCGCGATGGATGAATGAGAACACGTTGGCCGTAGCCACCACTGTAAACGCGAGTTCGGGCTGTGCTTACATCGAATGCTTGCATTACGACAAAAAAACAGAAACTCTTAAAACGACTCAATCGATTAAAATTGGATGTTCTTCCGAGTGGTTCTGGAACTCTTTTCAATTCGCCAGGGTCGGGTATAAAGATAAGCAGTGCTTTTTGTTTGCGGATTCCAAGAGAAACGTCGTATACGCTCTTTCTGTGAATGAACACGAGAGTAAATTTAATTACATTTCTCAATTTAGCGTGTCGCAACCGATTTTATCGCTTGTAGCTCTCGATGTCTCGGATGAAGACGATGATGTACAAAGCGCGCAGTTTGGTCTGTTTTGTATGCAAACCGGCGCGATTCAGCAATTGCGTTTACCGATGTTAGATTGCGTGCGATTGTTACCGAAGGGTAAAAGCCCTTCTTCGACTATTGCGGACCAAGTACAACAGGAACTCCCTTCCATTATCACCGATGCTCCTCCTCAGCGCGCTGCCTCGCCGGTTGTTTCGGGACTCTTGACCCCGGATATGTTTAAGAAATCTATGTCGCAATCGGCAAGCGCAGAGGAACTCGCACCGAGCTCTCCATCGGTGAGCGATAAACCTCCGCCTCCAATTGCGCAGCAACAGGCGAGTAAACCGGCCGCGGCGCCTGTTTCAGCGCCAGTTACTTTTGCTACTACCGCTACTACAAGTGGCGACAGTGGTAGTGATAAAGAAGTTGCAAAGTTAATCAGAGAACTAAAGAATGAACTTAAACAAGATCGAGATAAGTTGCGAAAGGAACGCGAGAAAAGAGACAATGCGGAGCGCGAACGACAAAAGCAATTAATCGCGCTGATGTCGCAAGCAACCACGAAAGATTTACCAAGCGCGATATCCCAAATAGTTTCGGAGCTTTTGGGTGAAAATGCCGCCGCAGTGCAAGCTGCTCTTGCGACGAACGCGGCAGCTTCGCAACGCGCCGCCGTCGCCGCCGCAAAGGAAGCGGTGCAAACGACTCTTCAATCCGAAATTCGACAAGCTATGCAACAAGTCATGATTCCAGCGTTTGAACGCTCGACGCAAAACATGTTTAACCAAATTGCAAACACTTTCGAGCGCTCTATAGGTGAACTTAACAACGAGTTGATGCAAATTAGAGATCAATCGGTGCAAGCAAACGCGATGCCTCTCGTCCAAGAGTTGCAAAGAACTGTGAACGAGATGAGAAGTTTACCGCAGTCCTTAGATTCTGCACTCAAATCTTCCGTTTCCAACGCATTTAGAGGTATGCAACAACAATCTGGTCCATCGCAAGGAATGTTTCAGCAGCAAATGCCGCCACAAGCTGGTGGAGGAGGAGGAGTGCGTTCACTCGCCGACTTGGAGCAACGGAAACCGCCGCCGCAAGCGCCACAGGATCCTACTTTAGAGATCAAGAGATTGTTGAATACCGGCAATCTCGACGCTGCATTTTCATCGGCGTTAGGTACTTCCAATCTCGAAATTGTCTCGTGGTTGTGTTCTCAAGTAGCTCCAGAGCGCGTGTTTGGACAGCATCCGTGTCCGTTGTCGCCGTTCGTGCTACTTTCGCTGGCGCAACAGCTCTCTTCGGATTTGACGACGAAAGACGCGGAGAGAAAGCTCGATTGGATTCGCGACACGTGCTTGGCTATCGATCCTCAAGACCCCGCGTTGAAGTTGCACGTGCGACCGGTATTGACTGCCGTTTACGAGTCTTTGCGAAAATTAGGATCGAGTTCTCAGAACATTTCGCCCAGCGTAAAAGCCGCCGCGCGTTTGGTCGTGCACGTGGTTAACAGTCTCTTGAGCGCGTGTCCTTAAGAAGCATCTTCTGTCATAAAAAACTTTAACTACTGGTACAACTACATCTAATCTGCTCTAAAGTCATCTACAACTACATCTAAATGATTTCTCTAAGAATATCTCTTTTTCTATTTCTATACGCCCTCAACAGTTCGATATCGCCTTCGTCCATCTGTGTTTCCTCAAGTAAGTGTTTAAAGATCCTTTCAATGTTCGCGTCGTCGTCCGACGCAAATCTTTGCGAAAGAATTTCCTCCGCTCTTACTCTCACAGCGGCTATTGCCATATCGTTATCTCCAGATATCTCGTTGAGTACGAGTAACGTGGTGTTATCGACTTTCGCGTTTGGACTCAGGATAAATCGACGCCGTTCATCGTTATCATCGTCGATAAAATCTCCTTCGTCTTTCTTCTTGAGTAAACCGAGCGCTCGTTTGCATTTGTATTTCATCGCGTCCCATTTTGTATCGTTTTCATCCGCGCCGCAGAGATTTTGGTACCAGTTCAAGCACTCGTCGACGTTTTCCCACATCATGACTGAATTGCACGGGTTCATGGACGGTAAGAATCCATAAAATAACAGAAAGTGCTGATCGTTTCTCTCGCCGTAGGAAAGAATCAACTCCTCGTCTTTCCCGACGTTTCTTTTCGCCTCGACGATAAACGCGCTCAAATCTTCCTTCACTCTCCAAGTCACGTTCACTTCCTCCTCCACGGACGAGTGGTTTAATAAATCGACGATTGGAATCATCACTCTCCGCGGCGCTCTCCTACCTCTCGCGTCTTCAATTCGAAACGTCCTCGAAAATACTTGACTCAACGCCCAGCCGTACTTTTCTTCTTCTTCTTCTTCGCCGTGGCGGCGGCTTCGCGAAGACACTTGTTTTTCATACTTCATCAACTCCTCCTTCGCGTCGTGATCGCCCGTGGCCTCGAAAAACTTGCAAACGAGTTCGTATCGCGTGTTATTGTCGTAAAAGCAACACTTATTCGCGATGCCGATCATCTCCTTCGGCAGCGCGTTCGCGTACGCTATCTTTAGTTCTTTCTTTTCATCATCACTCAAAGTACTTCTCCTCCTTTTCACTAATATCTGTTTGGCTAAACTGGCGGCCCAATCATCATCTCCTTTCTCGTAATTGTCGATGAACACTCTCTCGTCTTCTTTCTTCAACGAAACGTGGAAGAGTTCCTCCTTCGCTTTAATCTCTCTCGACGCGAACAAGCCTCGAACGCGAGTCGTTTTATCGTACCCGATGGAAGCGCGAGCGTTGGAATGTTTCGTAACGAACTCGTCAAAATCTTTCTCGTCGTCTGCTTTTCCCTTCTTTAAGAGAGCACAATAAGCAATGCGAGGAGGACACCGACAACGGCGGCGGCGAGATGAATACCAAGAAGAAGAAGTTAAAGAAGAGGAATGCGTCCGAGTGACCGCCTTTATCCACGCCATGATGATTCTTAATGAGGAAGATGATGCAAAAAAATGTACAGTCGAAGTAAGCAAAAAATATCAAAAATTAAAAGACGCGAGTGTTGACTTGCGCTCGATAGATGGAAACCTCGCCGTCGTCGCTGTTCGTCAAAGTCATCTTCTCGTTGGCGTTGGCAAAAACGACCGATCCTTTCTCAATCATAACGTCGCCGTTGAGTGTACCTTTCCCGTTTTTCACGAGCAAAATCGAAGGTCCTTGGCTTACCGTCAATTCCGCGGTTTCGTTTTTCGAGCACGAGATGACTTCCAACTCGAACTCGTCAAACGGAGGCGAATATCGTTTCGTGTTTTTATCGATGACATCTCCCGTGAGAACCTCTGGTTTCCCCAACTTGTACGTCAACATGTCGCATAAGATTTCCGTATCTCTCGCTTTCGGCGTCAACCCGGCTCGCACGACGTTATCGCTCGTCGCCATGACTTCCACGCATTCGCCGTCCAAGTACGCGTGCGGTTCGTTCGCCGCCATGTATACCGCCTCTCCTGGTTGCAACTTGATGTAATTCAACAAGTACGCGCACATGACGCCGACGTCGTCTGGATATTGTCCGTTCAATCTCAACGCCAACCGGTCTCTCTCGTCGTCGCCGTTTCCTCCTTTTCCTTCTGCCTCCTCCTTTAATCGTTTCACCAGCGCTCGCACGTGCTTCGCCACCTCTTCTTTTTCCGCCAACATCACTTTCGTGAACAAATATTTCATCTGCGCTTTCTTATCTTCTTTCATGGCATCCATCTCTTCCAAACGAATCCCGGTCAACAGTTTCAATTCCGGGCACTTCTCCAACGCTTCTTTCGGTTCGCTAATAAAACCGCTCATGGCTTCAAATTCAGTCACCGCTAACGCCATCTCCGGTTTATGATTCGCGTCTTTATACATGTGCGGTTTCTCTTCGTGTAACTTCTCCGCTAACTGTTTATCCGGATGCGCTTGGATCGAAAGCGCTTTCGCCACGGATAAAAC
>JACLAA010003759.1_pt1 | contig 15227 bp, 15 predicted proteins | sample 8027891 | NCBI WGS metagenome assembly JACLAA01 (sample SAMN15724900, study PRJNA655200) | protist metagenome | isolation source: fluorescence activated cell sorting (FACS) single amplified genomes of... | place: Spain: Blaines Bay Microbial Observatory, Mediterranean Sea | collected 2016-01-19 | reverse complement strand
GGCGCGAAACCCAACGCTTACAGCTTCATCTCTTTATCTGCTCCAGAGTGTCGCTGAATACTTGCGGCTAATGAGGGTACTTACACCGTCGATGTCTGTCATCTTCCAGGGGTTTTGCTCTTTGTTCGAGAGAACTATGGTGCACATATTCGGTGTTTTTGGCCAGCATGCAGCCCTCGAACAAGATTCTGAGAGGATGACACCTCGGTTGCGCTCCATCCTTGTTCAGGCAATGAACGGTTCAACTCTTGCTTCATTTATGCCAGCAGTAGGTGAGGGAGTTGGTGCTGAAGCATCGAGTGTCTTATCTTCAGGGAATCTGTACGGACTGAAGGAGCGTGCGGTTGCACTCGAGTCTCTTTCTTGTATTGCGGATGAGCTGATGGGCCTCAAGCCAGGTCTGAAGCAAGCACTGCCCCACAAGGAAGAACAAAAATTGGAGCGTTTCTTTGGTCAGACGATCAGCAGCGTACAAGATCTGAGGGAGCACGTATATCGTCAAGTCACAGGTTTGCTTCTCAATTTATCTTGGGTAGCAGAGACTATTGGAGACAGTGATAAGCTGAGCGACAAATTAAAGGTCGGGAAGTATGCAAAGAAGGAGATATCGACAGATCACTCCAAGTGGGTGGATGATCTATCGGCTGAGCTGACTCAATTTGGTGCAAAACTTGCCTGCGCTGAGGTAACTACAGAAGCACTGGTGATGCTTTGGGATTTCGCAATAGCTGAGACGGCATCTACAATCGTAGATGGCTTCTCTCGAGTGCGTAAGTGTTCTTCTGAAGGTCGTGCTGGCATGATTCTTGATGTCCAGATGCTCCATGGGAACATCCGTCGCTTGGCACCTCAAGGGACCAAGGAAGACTTCCGAATAGTCGACACTTACGTCAAGGCGTTCTACACGCCACAAGAGGAGATGATGCATTTTTGTCAAACGCACCTGGAGTTTTCACAAACGCAAAAGGTGGCTCTGATAAATCAGATGGCAGGAGCGTTTGGCTGGGCTTCATCCGTCAAAAGTGAGATGATTGCAGGTATCGGGGCGAATGATAGTGATGCCTTCGTGTAGATCTTTTGTGATGCACTTTAGAAATCTCTTCCAACCTAAACTACTAGAGACGAGACATCACCGCGTACGATCCGATCCACCTACATGCCATCACAAACAGAGAATCCACGTAGAGCACCTAACCTGGCCATTCGAGTTCGCCTACGCAGGTCGTCGAGTTCTCTTGCAGCATCCCTTTCCTTACTCTCGCGGTTGTCTGAAAGTCTGCACTCTTGTTCTTTTGCCTCTCTAATACGATGAAGCTTCATCACTGGTTCAGGCAAGTCCTGATAATTTTTCGCGCAATCGTCCCACATTATTTTGAAGCTGTCCCTGAATAAACTGGTCCATTCAGATTCTGAGTGTTCGTGAGGCTTTGCAAAAAGCTCGATATTCATTTTCTGCAAATAAATGGTGAGAACACCTTCATCTTCATCAAGATCCCAGACGGATTCCTCAACGATGATACGGTGTTGCAAGCATCCTTCCAAAAATACTTCTCCAGTCGCGACGCTTGAGATTTTGAGGCTTTCGCTGCAAATGATTACATCGATTTCTTTCGCCCCGGCACGGAGATTGGGAACCAGGATGCGGATTTCGGAGGCAGATTGTTGCCAGCGATGCGTTTCATCAGATGCCTGAAACCAGACAGTCTCTTCTTTTTCGTTGTAATAAACACGAGCCATGCAAAAAGGATGTTTGTCGACACGTTCGACCGGTGAACCGTCAAATCGAACGAGCGAATATGTTCTGAAGTGGCAAAGAGCGCGCTGAGGGTGAAGCCGGAAGAAAATTTATCAAAGCAGATGACATACTTATAAGGGAGTTCAATTTCTGCAGATGGCTGGGATGCCTCGATGATCGAAGACCCATGAATCTCATTCGACATGCGCTCCTCAACAGATTGTATCTAAAAGACAGTAAAGTTATAACGGCGGAATGGTGAGGGAGATCGTCGTCAAAGTCCGCACTAATTCGCTTTGAATCTGTACCCTCTCAATGCGAGCTGTTTGACAATTAAAACATAAATGCGGCACATCTTGCAAACTTCAATCAATAATCACCGGAGTGGCTGCAGAAAGGCCCGAGTTCTTCGAGCTTCACGGATGGTATGTCGTTCAAATATGCCTATATTTTGCTGTGCGTCATGAAGTCTACAAAATAGTCTTTGAAAATAATAGGACCTCTCCAAGAGCTTCATCATTACCGACATGAAAATGATACATAATCTGCTCTCAAACAGATGAGTGCTTTCGCCTAATACTGAAAGATCACATTCAAACCTTGATAAACTTCTCTTCATTCGTCGTCTGAAGCGATACATTTTCTATCAAAACGTCGCGAGCGATGCATCCCTGTTATTCAAAGAATGAGATATTTTAATCGAAGGAATCAATGTTATGTTCAATACCGATTTCGAAGCTATCCTTTCCGCGAAAGCTTTACGAAGCGAAGAATCGAACGCGGCAAGCTTTTGTTGCTTCAGAAAAACCGTTCCCTGTCGAAGGTATCGAGGTTCAATGCATCCGCGACTCCTAACGAACTTGAAATGCTCACCTTTACTTGCAGCAAAATGGAACCAACATCTCTTTCAATGCTTTCCTGACGTGAAATATTTCGATTGTAATCTTCCGCTTGAAAGTAATTCTGTTTGTGGCGTACCGGAGTGCCAAACTTAGCTGCAAGCTCTTGCTCGTTTACAGCGTTGAGCACTTCGCTCGTTTCGTTGTTGCTCAGATCTGACAGGATGCTATCAAATTTATTTTGGTATTCGTCATTCCCATCATGATCCTGTGATGAGCAGAAATTCAGACGAATCGGTCACACAATTGAATTATCGCTGGAGGACTAACGTACCAAATTTGCAGCGATCTTGAAACATTTAGCCGCTTTAACGGGATCCTTTGCTTCTTTAGGGCATCCAGGTTTTGCGCCTTCATATGCGAGTCCTTGTATATACCATGCCAAGGATCTAACGCGGAAGGTCATCACCCTGGTTATACAAATCGCAAACTTATCAACACCTTACACGTTTAGACCTAGAAAACAATGCTTTTCGTACTCGATTGGCGGTTTTTTCGACGTGGGCCCATGTGCCACTGTTTTTTTAATCGACTCCTCGCTTTCCGCGGTAAACTGGTTCATTCTTGACAATGCGGCCTGCGAACAACATTCACAAAATTGCATTTGAGCTCTAAGTATTTTGGGTTAACATTTTCGCGCTCCCTACCTGGCAGTCGGCAATTGCTTGGCTGAAGCAGATCGCTTCATGAAACATCGAGGCCCTCTGTTGAATTTTTTTCCCATAAATCGGCACAATCGATTGAAATCGACCAATTATTCGTTCCTCACCATCAAGTAAGCGATTGTGACACTCATCGGTTCGAAGGTCCATGTGGTCACGAGCCCGACGAAATCTTTTGCAAACGGGGGGGCCATGGATTGCCTGGGATCCGCGATGATTGATTCCATAACTCGTCAAATAACTCGTCACAACAACAAAAAAAAATCGGCCTGTCCTACCAGGATTTTATGTGACAGAACATTGCCTCTCGTTTCGCTTGTTTGGAGATGGTTTGCGTGCTTGGTGGAGCGATAAGACCTTTGGACTCGTACTCCCGAAGCTCACTGATGATAAAATCTGCCACTTGCTCTCGTGTCATAAGCCTAGTCGTGTCCTGAGCCATTGCACCAAGTAAAGGATTAGTCGATGAATCATGAGCAGCTCAGTTCGCTTCGCTGAATCTATCACCTACTTTAACAGCTCGTCTGTACTCCTCTTCGTTGCTGCTGCCTTTTTCGGACACATAACTATATGATGTTCTTAATGCTTCTAAAGCCTATAACTTTGATGTTGAAGTCGTTCGCCTCCAACTCAGGAACATATCGCAGCTCACCTCGTTGTATCGCGTCAAGGCTTTCAGCGCCGCACTGCATGTGAGTGTTGGAGAGCGAAACTTGGATATTAGAGAGTGTGTGTGTACTTCAAAAGCTCTGCGTATAACGATCATACTCACGCTTTCCGCCACCATGCTTTATGCCATCCTGGCTGCAGCTCACAAGCCTTTTCTGCGTCGGTTAAAGCCAGCTCGAACTTCCTTGCCTGGACAGAAAACAACCTGAGTGACCTGGTCACAACGATGTGCGATGTGGTTTGCTCACCTTGGCATACGCGAGCGAGCGATTGCTATAGATAACGTGTAGCTGCTCATACTTTTGGGGCACTAGATTCAGGCACTCGGTGTACCTGGGTTCAGTGGAAAGTAAATCCGTCAAGTGGTCACAGGTGTTTTCCTACAGAGAATGGTTATGTGCTCACTTGATGTACGCATCCCGAGCGTTCCCCGACTTCAAGGCCGAGTCAGCTTGGTTCTTAACATAATTTGCCTTCATGGACCTTTGAAGGGGCGCGCGCGGGCAGGCTGCGTCAGTTGTGGTATCGCGATACTTCCATGTCCCAGGCGTCCGCCAAGGGCTGTCTGGCTATCATCCGTGGACAGACGGGACTCGCCCAAGAAGGCGTTCGATCGTGTCTCTCCCGATGTGGGACGTCTCTCACCTGAAGTCATCGTCACCAGAGAATCGCTCGGTGGAGGACATGACGACACTGCACCAGCGATGACCCCAGTGTTATTCCGCGATGCTCGTGGTCAGCGCTTGCAGCTTGCGTCGGCTTCTGAGGGTAGAAAAACGCTCGGCCTTTTCGTCTTCTCCCAGTCTGCCAGTTTGATTTTCCACATTTTTTCGAGCACATCGCCTTTTTTCACGACAGATTCGCCCGGGCGGCAGGCGGGTCATGAAAAAGTCTCGTGGAAAAAAACTCGTGGGGTTGGCCGAGGAAATACTTTTGCTCCGTTTAAGCCTGCTTTGAGCCTGAGGCTCATAGCCAGACTAGGGGCGCGATGGAGTCGGCTAAGGGGGCAAATGCAGCTGGCGACGATGAGGAAACGGCCGTAGGTATTGAGTGCTACGCGAATTCCGCATCGGGTTTCCAGGCTATCCTCAAGGAGCGTTACACTGACTTCATCGTGAACGAGATTGGCCTGGACGGCGAGGTGGTCCACCTCACGTCCTTGGACGCGGCGATCGACGAAGAGATCGACAGTAGGGAGCAACAAAAGAGGCAGAAGGCGATTGTGCAGCTAAGCGCGACTCAGGAAGAACCCGATGATCATAGCGACCGACAGCTCGACGATGGTAAGAAGGCACCTGCGGCGGCGGCGGCAACGCCAAGCGAAACGCAGGGCGAAGGCACAGATGCTAAGGTTGAACAGACTGAAGTTGCGGCTTCGGTAGACTTCTCTGCAGAGATAAAGACTGCAGTTGCTGATTTCGTGAAGCTCGCTGGGCCCGCGGAGGCTGAGCGGCTGAAGGAGTTCCTCGAGCAGCCTGGGGTCCTGTTACCTGCGGCGGAAGGGAAACCTGCTCCTGCCCCATTGATTTTGGCCTCAAGCAACGATAAGGCTTACCGTACGAGCATGCACGTCTTTTTTAACTCGCATTTTCAACTGATGACCGACACGGTCGAGGCACCCTCTGGTGAAGAAGCCTCTGGTCCAGTGAAAAAGGATTCGAAGCGACCCTGTCTGTCTATTCGAGTACATCCCAGGAAGCCCGTGAACAGCAAAGGCGGCAACGGAGGGCAGAAGCGCAGTCGCGATGAAGGCGGTGGCTGGAAAGGCCACAGGCGGTGGCCTGCCAACCTCCCACAATACCTTGAGTTCACCCTCTGCAAAGAAAACAAGGACACCGGGGATGCAATCGGGGTCCTGTCCCGTATTCTCCATGTGAAACCAAGGTCTTTCGGGTTTGCTGGCACCAAGGACAGGCGCGGCGTGACAAGTCAACGAGTCACTATTTTTAAAGTACGCGCTGCTCGAATGGCTAAGCTGAGGCTACTTGGAATGAAAGTCGGTAATTATCGTTACGTGGATCGCGATTTGCGACTCGGTGACTTGAAGGGCAACTTGTTCACGTTAACCCTCAGAGGAATAGAGGAAGGATCACAGCTGAGTATATCTGAGGCAGTTAGGACCCTTCGCACGAGTGGTTTCATCAACTACTTTGGACTGCAGAGATTCGGTAGCCACTCAATTGGCACGCATGTGGTTGGTGCTGCCTTATTGCGAGGTGCTTGGGAAGAGGCGGTTGACCTCATCTTGAGACCACGAGACGGTGACAAACCGCAGGTCGCGATGGCTAGGTCCATTTTTAAGGAGCAAGGAAATGCGGCAGCAGCTCTCAAACACATGCCGACATGGTGCGTGGCTGAACGCAGCCTCCTCGAAGGCTTGGTAAGGGCACAAAAAAATGACTATGTGAGCGCTTTTAGTTCTATCCCGCGCACGACTCGTAAGATGTATGTTCATGCATATCAGGTGAGAAATTTCTTGTCGTTCACTTGAAACATTTGTTTATAGTCGCTGTTTTACTTCTCGCAGAGCTACCTGTGGAATCGAGCTGCCAGTGAGCGTGTACGTAGACACGGGCTCCAGCGCGTTGTTGCTGGAGATCTCATTATAGACACCGGTTGCCAGACGGATATCGATAATGAAGATGGCGATAATGATTGGATATTTTCGAGCGTTCGCGAAGTCACGCCTGAGGAAGCATCTGCAGGTGTATTCAGCATCACAGACGTCGTGCTTCCTCTCCCTGGATCACGAGTGATCTATTCGGAGTCCGTGCAGAAAATATACGAAGAAATTTGCCAATCAGATGGGGTTCAACTCGTAGGGTTTGCGCACTCAGTAAGGGAATACTCTTTTGGGTATCTCACGGGAGCGTATCGGCGGTTGGTGACCAAGCCAGACAAGGTAAAATTTGATTTCGTAAGGTATTCGGACCCAAGCGCAGACTTAGCCGAAACAGACTTGGCACGATTACAACCTGTGCAACATGATACGGTGAAACCGGCAGGCGAAGCTGAGGAAGGAGAGCTGCTGGCACTTCGATTGAGTTTCTCGTTGCCAACAGCTTCATACGCAACCATGGCTATCCGTGAACTCATGAAATCGTCCTCTTCACAGGCATCACACAGGGCTGCGACGCTCTCTGCGAACCACATAGTGCAGAATTAGACTAGTATTTTTTTGCAAGACAGTGCTAAACCCTTAGCGAGTCTCAGGCAGCTCAGACTATTCACGTGAAAGTTGCAAGAAAAGCCTGCCAAGCTAATTGGAGCTGTCACTTTGTCACCTCGCCGGGCGGTTGCCGCAAGGATATGGAGTTGAGCGCGTGTTTTCCCTTGCACAGTTCACATCTTCTACAAAACAGCGCCTGCTTGAAAGTCTGAGTAATATGAGTGCAGCCTGTCAATGTTTCACAACTCCTGCGACTGTACCGAACCTGAATGTCGGCCGTCGAGGTAATCACGTGAGACTGACTCCTGGACACCGAAGAGTAATTCCGCGTGCTGTCCAAGAGGGAGAGATACGGAAGGGGTCAATAAAAGAAATACCTGAAATACACGCCGAGCTACCTTTTGCTCCAGAACTGTGGACCACGTTCTTCGAGAAGTACTGGCAGAAAGAGCCGGTGGTCATACGCGGAGGTCTGCCGACTGAGTTATGCACGCCAGTCGATAACGACGAGCTCGCTGGACTTGCATGTGAGACGGAGTTCAGACCACGAATAATCAGAAAAGGAGATGAAGGTCCATCAAGTTGGTCCCTACAGATGGGTCCTTTCTCTGAGGATGAACTTGAGAGCCTTCCGTCTGATGGGTCTTGGTGTCTATTGCTCAACGATTTAGAAAAACACGTTTCTGAGTTCATGGATGTACTTAACCTGTTCGACCGCTTTCCACGTTGGCGTGTGGCGGATGTTCAGGCGAGTATATCTAGTGACGGTGGTAGTGTTGGAGCACATTCTGATCAGTTCGACGTGTTTCTTATTCAAGGAACTGGCCATAAGCGATGGTCAATTTCAGACTGTGCAGAGTACGTGCCCGACAACGACGAAGCTTTCTTCCCAGATGCTGAGGTGAGGGTATTGAAGAACTTTCGACCACAATCTTGCAGCTTACTCAAGCAGGGCGACATCCTTTACCTTCCTCCGAAAGTTGCTCACCATGGTGTGGCTGAGTGCTGTAAGACGATTTGTACCACATTCAGCGTCGGGTTCCTTGCATCTGCGCACGATGAGTTGGTGCTTTCCTACGCTCAAGCTTCTGTAGACACTCATGAAGGTTCACAACGCTGGCGTGACCCATGGCTGAAACCCCAAGAACATGTCGGCGAAATATCGTCAGATGCAGTAGCTCAGGCCGCCGAAATCATTCGGCAATCAATGCCCAAGAATGATGCAGAAATTGCGTGCTGGTTTGGGTGTCATGCAACTCAAAGTTTTGGTATTGACCCTTCGGAAACGATACCAGCAAAGGACTTATCTGCTGATGAACTTGTCGTCCAATTTGCTGAAGAGGGTTCGTTGCAACGCCGTGCGGATGCAAAGTTTGCATTCGTGCAGGAAGTCAAGGATGGTAGTCTAGAAGGTGGACTGTTCTTTGCAGCTGGAAACATGTGGCCGTTGCAATCAGCTGCAGGCATGGAACTCGCTCGCCACATTGCAAACTGTGAAGAAATTATCGCCGATGATTGGATAGAAAGTGGCGATGCAGCTGAGTATGACATGGATAGCGAAGCAAAAACACTCTTGCACGAACTGTTTAGCAGTGGACTCATCTACTTTAGTTAGTGTGAAGGCACCTTCATTTAGCTAGCTCTAGCTACTACTAGTAGTATTTCGAAGCAGAAATTCTTGATCATTAATCTGCCTCTCCCAGACCATCTTTTTGATCTTCCCGAGATGTTGGTTGAGCCGACTTGACGGCCTCAGCATTCTGTCTCAACACATCACCAGGCGAGGGAAGGGGTCGAGAGCCACCACCAGTTTTCATCTTTTTATTTGTATCGATGCCGCTGCCCCAACCGCCGACTGGTGCATCCGAATAACTTGCCGGGTCCATTGGATCTATGCCTCCAGATGCTGCTTTTCGTGCTGCTCTTTGAGCTACCTGAATTCTGCTGTTTGGAATTGGATTCACAACCTTTGGGATCGGGCGAGTCGATATGCTTGACGGCCCGATTCCAGGACTGTCGGCATAGATTCCTGGTCCCTTTGCCACGACTACCACGCTCGGTTTTTGCTTCGGAGGTGGCTTTACTTCGAGCGCCTGCTGTCCAGGAGGCGGTTTGTTCAAAATCCTGCTGCAGTGTAGGCAGAAGCCGTGCGCGTGAACCAAACCGCGGCCAAAACCACCGCAGCCGCGACACCGTTTCATCTTGGCGACTGTCGCGGCATCAACCGGTCTCTCCCATGACGTGGCTGATGTGAAAGGGTTGCAATAATACGTTTGGCCTGTCTGTGGATCTAAAGCTGATTTCCACCCAGGAGGAAGCGGATCTTCCTCTCCCTTCCCGCTCTGTTCTGCGGCCTGTTTCGTGGGGCAGGTCCATGAGGAAATGCCTAAAGCTGTATTGTAGTAATAAGGCTTCCCGTACTTCGCGTCTATAGTCTCCTTCCATCCGGGTGGAAGCGAAGATTCCTTAGTGCTATCATTCGCATCCTCATTGCCGACTTTGATGCCCCTCGCCAAAAGTCGCTTCTTCAGCAGCGGTGGGAGTTCTGTCTGGGAAAACGGAAGCTTGGGACAATCAGCCGGGTGGTGCAAAATCTCGACTGGTATCGGGTATCGCTGAAAGCCTCGCTTACCTTCTCGACTTCAGTTTCGGCCGTGGTCGCGGTGTGTACGTCTGCTAGGTCATCCGGTCCTCTCTTCATCGATACCGACTGGGTGTCCGGAGCAGTGACGTCGCGCCTGAAGAGCAGCCCGTAAAACTTGATAAACACGAAACTTATGGGATATAAACTTTTTTTACTTGCACGGAAAACCTCTCGGACTGTGAGAATAGGAGCGTCAGACTTTAGAGTGCATAAGTTTGTCGCAGCTTGGTGAGGCGGTGACGACGCGCGAGCATAGAGCTGACAGCTTCACGGCTGGATAGACCTTGGTCAAACGTATCTCTGACTCTAAAGATGCAAAAGAGGAGTAAGATGCTTCTGATGCTTCTGGTGGTGTTGCTTTGCTGTCCACGCCCTTCTCGGGCCAACGAGGGTAACAAAAAGTTTCAGCTTCAAGCCATACTGTGCTCGACCCCTGAGTGGTCACTTCTTGAGACTTTGGTGACAGCTCCGTTGGTCGGTAGCTACAACGTTCAGAATTCTTCTCCTCTCCAGAAGCTCCTCTCCCGTTTCATCCCCGTCTCTGGGACTCTCGAGGTGCGCGCAGACAGTTCAGCCAAACTCTTCCTCCTTTTCGTCCACTTGCCACTTATCGCTCCAATCCCTCGCGCCCCAATCAAAGTATACCTGCAGTGATGGCAGCAATGACGAGGACAGCGGCAAGATGACCGTTGACGCGTTTCTTCAAATGGACGACTCCACCGCGCCAATGAACACACTGCGGTATTCGGCCTTTGCTCAACTTGCTAACAGCTCCACAGTTGTTCACAGAGTCCATACGTCAACCCATAGCGACTACATAGGAAAAACTTTGGTGCGTGACATCGAATTCCACAAGAACACGTCGAAGCTGGTGCTAACCCCGCGAGAAAAGTTCCTCGGTGCTGCATTCGCCCTCGTCTGGATCCCTTCACTCAGCTAAGAGTTACCTTCGTACCTTCGAAGATAGCAAAATAGGAGTAGCTTCTCCCGAACAAAAAATCCTCACCAAAAAACCCAGACCCGAAAAAAGTTGCGTGTCCGTTTCCGGCAGGTTGTCTCAAAACTTCCCTTCGCCCCCGGCCGAGAAATTTACTCGGAAGGGCACCTCCTGCAGGCGGGTTCAGGCGTTGAACGGCCGAGAGAATATCATCACACGCTCCAGATAGTATGGCGGAGCTGCCCGCTCCGCCGTCGCTTCTCGACGAGGTGAACCCTCGCCTTGTCGTGGCAGTAACGCGCTCGCAGAAAAGGAAGAGAGAAGAAGAGCAGGCCCTCGTCTCGGTGAGTTCGTTAGTCGGCGCCCCATCTTTTAGCCCGGCTGGCGCCCGGTGCAGCCTTTGGACCGGAACAGGGTTCGCGCGCGCTAAAAATAACAACGCCTGAAGTGATGCGCTTCGTATGCGATGTTTACCAGACGTGTATTCGTCTCGATACGACGTCCTGGTCGCCTTTAACTCGGTAGATCCTTTTTCCGCCCCTCGTCCCTAAAAACGCGTTTTTCCCATGTTCGACGTAGGAACGCAAGGCTTCCGGCGCGTCGGCTGAAGCTCTAGATTCTTCTGCGAGGGCTACTTCATCGAAAGGTGCAGGTGGCTCTGTGAAAGTCCATCAGTCACCTCCACACCGCCCGGACAGTAAAGACGGTCACTTGCAGTATGAGCTTGGTGAAAGCATTACGCCTGTGTACAAGATTCTCGCACCGCTCGGTGAGGGCACGTTTGGTCGTGTACTGGAGTGTTGGGACAGGAAGTCTCGCCGCTATTGCGCGGTGAAGATCATTCGAAATGTACAAAAGTATCGAGATGCTGCTATGATAGAGATTGATGTGCTTAAGACAGTGCAAAAGTCGGATCCAGAGGGTAGGTACAACTGCATCATGCTAGAGAACTGGTTCGACTACCGCGGGCACATCTGCATGGTTTTTGAAAAGTGTGGCCTGAGCCTGTTTGAGTTTCTAAGGAAAAATCATTATAAGCCGTTCTCTGCGCATCTGGTGCAAACGTTCGGTCGTCAGCTCTTGCATGCGGTGGCTTTCCTGCACACACTCAAGTTGGTGCATACAGATCTGAAGCCAGAAAACATTCTGTTGCTGTCCAGTGCGTACCAGCGGGTGCCTGTGTCCTCAGGTAGTAAGTTCACCAAACGCGTCCCAATGGATTCGACCATCAGGCTGATTGACTTTGGGAGCGCAACTTTCGAGAACCAGTATCATTCCACTGTCGTGTCGACCCGTCATTACCGAGCCCCGGAGGTCATCCTTGGGATGGGATGGTCGTACCCCTGTGATGTTTGGAGTGTGGGTTGCATTTTGATTGAACTGCTCACGGGTGACGCTCTTTTTCAGACTCACGAAAACCTCGAGCATCTCGCTATGATGCAGGTGGTACTCGGACCCATACAGCGAGATGTCATTAAGCGTGCCGACAGGCACGCACAGAAGTATTTCAGGAATGGGGGGGGAGCTCAACTGGCCCGAAGGAAGTCAGAGCGCTGAGAGCACACGAGCAGTCGAGAAAATGAAGAGTTTACAGGAAATCGTCTGCTCTCGACTCGATGGCACGCCCGCTGCTCACTTCACCGACCTCTTGCTCAAGTTGTTGGCATTCGCGCCAGAGGATAGGATCACGCCTGACAAAGCTCTCGAGCATTCGGCTTTTCGCATTGAGCTTCCATCGGAGGAACTCATTATGCCGGCTAATGTCCATCGGACGTCTTCTCCTCGGATAAACCAGTCTAGGAGTGGAAATAGTCATCAGCGCGCGAGCAAGCAGGGAACCGCGCCGCAGCCCCCCCCAACAACTTGTGACTCTAATGCTTACGCAAACGCTTGAATTTTGTCGTGATAGGAACTTGTTTGATGTACATTGCTACTGCATGCATAACCCTAAAGATCATCGTAGTCGTCGTCTTCGGCTAGTGAACCACCCAACGACCCTAAAGTTCCTTGAAGTGATGGAGCCTGTCCAGCGCCTTCACCCAAAGAGCCCGCAGCAGACTCCACGGCTGGATCAGCTGCTGGTTCAGAAGCTTCGGCTGCACGAGCAACCTTGGGCTCCTGTTCTTCATCATAACCGTCATCATCCAAGCTACCCACCCCGAGAGAACCACTCGCTGCAATGTGCGACCTTGACCGCTTCGAACTATTTTTCCCGCCAGCAGCAGCATCCGCTGCGATCCCAGCGCCTGCCTCTGGCGGAGGAAGATCTGGAACTCCCTCCACGACGTCTTTGAGAAAATCGAACTTTTCGTTGCCCGTGATGCTGGCTCGCAGGTGTCCGGCGCTCACCGTCTTAGCTCCATGTGCGCTGGCAATATCTGTGGTCGATTTCATGAGTTCCACCATGAACATCTCGAGCGCTTTCGCTGAGTATGATGAAAGGAAATGAAGCGTGAAAGTCAGAAAGAAGAGTCAGGGTCGCGGAGGGTGATGCTCAACGTACCCATCAGAACGGGAGTTGCCTGCGCGATCTTTCCCACTTCCTCGTCAGCCTGCATGAGCTTCTTGATCCGCGCGGCTATGGGATTCTTCTTGGGCCCCATGCTGCTTGCTGGCCGCTTTCACGCTTTCCGTCTGATTCTTTTGAACCCGCGCTTGTTTTCAGGAGTGAAGAGACCACCACTCAACTGACACTGGCCAAACGTTGCCCTTGAAGTTAGTTCTGTTTGTCTCCGTCGTCGTGTCAGCACTGATGTAAACGATTCCATCAGTAGAGGCGGTACTGCTTCGGGCACGAGATTATGGACCCTCATTCAGAATATCTAGCCAGTAGCTTTCGCGGCGAGATCTAAGGGAAATGTCATGTCGGCCGTCGCCGTTGAATACGTCTTCAAAAGCAGCGCGGCAGGCGAAGGCGAGGTGGTGAGTCGTGCGTTTTCCAGCCTGAAATCGTCTCACGAGCCCTTTCTGCAGGTCGTGCGTGCCGAGCGTGCTGCTTTGTTCCCGGAAACATCGTCGACAGTCCACCATGATGAGACCGGACACGTCGCATGGCAAGCTATGCCGGTGCTTTGTGAATTTCTCTCATCTTTAAGGGGTAGGCAGTTGCTCACCTCTGCAAGGGTTCTGGAGTTAGGAGCTGGCATTGGGATACCTGGCCTTCTGGCAGGTCGTGTGTGTACCGAGCTCATCATCACTGACAGCAACGATGCGGTGGTGGAACGCCTTAGGCGAAACGTCGAGCTAAACATGGGTGAGATGAATTGCTCCGGTGACGCTATACGAGTGGAAAATGTGGTATGGGGAGCTGACCTTTTCCCATCGAGCCTTGCGCACAGCGTTGACATCGTCTTGGGCTCGGACGTCATCTATTCGGCCTCCAGTGCAAAATCATTTCTGGAGACGGCAGAAGCTGCCATGACGCAGCCAGATGGCATCATCGTGCTCGCATACATTCCAAGGTGGCCCAATGTTGATCGGGCACTGTACGATTCTATAGCTGTGATGAAGCTTTCGGCTGAAGTTGTGCCTCTGTGCTCCTTCATGTCTAAGAAAACTTCCAATGGACACGCTTTGCCAAAAGGAACTTGTTTGCTCCTCTTGCGACGTATGCAAGATGTTGATGATCCAGCAGAAGTGTGCACAGATCCCCCCGAGATCACCAGACGGCAGTACAATGACGATGTAAGAGAAGTTTTTGATGTTTGCATCGGGCCAGGGAACATCACCGGTGATTTGTGTGATAGGTTATCAAGTGGCATAGGCTTGGACTGCGAGGGGAAGCAGCAAATTTGCTTGGTGATTGATGCGACGGGGCCATTTTCATTGACAACCGGGAAAGCGAGACTTTTATCCGATGTCTTTAGGGTCCCACCGCTCATAAACTGTACTGAACTTAAGTTGAAGGAATGTTGGCTAAGCGACGGATGGGCAATTCTGACTCCGGGCTTGCTTGACTGTGCAAACAAGTTGTCTCGATTGATTGTCGATGGAGATGAGATTGGCGTTAGGGCTGCGAAGGAAATCAACAAGCTTTTGTTGCACTGCTCCGATCTCAAATTCCTAGGCTTACTTCGAAATCCTCTAGGAAACGATGGGGCTATCGCAATCACTGGAGGTCTTTCATCTTGCTCCATGCTTCACTCTCTTGTCCTCTCTCACTGCAGAATCGGTGATGCAGGAACAGCAGCCATTGCCCGTGCATTTCCACCCACTCTACAAGAGCTGGATCTTTCGAACAATGAGATTAGCGCGATTGGAGTGGCTGACATTGCGAATGCCATGCGAGATTCTGTACTGTCAAAGCTGACCATCCTCAACCTAAGTGGAAACGACATTGGAGCCAGCGGAGGTGCGGAGCTCGGTGAAGTGCTGGGTGTTGGTGTGCCCAAACTTCAACAACTTGATTTGAGAGGGTGTGGGATGACTAGCTCTGGTATCACATGGCTGTCGCCTGCAATCCCAGCCTGTGAAGATTTGCGCGTTCTTCACCTTGGAAGCAACGGTGCTGGA
>JACLAA010004159.1_pt1 | contig 15228 bp, 9 predicted proteins | sample 8027891 | NCBI WGS metagenome assembly JACLAA01 (sample SAMN15724900, study PRJNA655200) | protist metagenome | isolation source: fluorescence activated cell sorting (FACS) single amplified genomes of... | place: Spain: Blaines Bay Microbial Observatory, Mediterranean Sea | collected 2016-01-19 | reverse complement strand
CTCTGATTTCAACACACAATCGTCGGTTTTCTGTAAAGCGGATTGTAATTCGACTTTTTCAGCCAACCATTTTGCGGCATCGTCGCACTCTTTTTGCACTTTCTTTAAGTCTTCGGCGTCGATGTGCGCGTGCGCTTCATCTTGAGACGTTTGTTTGATCATTTGACACGAAGATTCTAAGGCGGCAATCGCGCCCGGTCGTTTGTGTTCTTCGTTGTATCTCTCTTCGATCGGGTTACCAATAGTGGATAACTCTTCGAGTTTCTTTACGTAAACACCTTTGGTCTCGTCTTCGCCGTCTTCGTACAACCAGTCTTCGGTGTTGTTCAACAACTCTTTGAACGAGGTTCTCACGTCTTCCTTGACGTAATCGAACAACTGTCCGCCTTCTTCCAACTTTGAGCGCATGGAGTACACGTACGCCTCGACCGCGTTCTTTCTCTCTTTCGTCTCTTCCATGACCTTGTCTTGCAACGCCATGTCAAATTCTTCTTGCTTGCACTTTTCGAGCACTTTGTCCGGTAAACCGCCCGTGTACGTCGATTTGATCGGCACGTCCGTTTTCTTCGTTTTCTTTTTGATCTCAATCTTAAATTTCGGTTTCGTTTCTTCTGGTTCCTCCTCCTTGGCAGCTTCCTCTTTTCCTTCCTCTTTCTGTTCTCCGTCCTCCCCACCTTCTTCGCCGCCTTCGGTTTCCATCTTTTCGCTCGCATCCCCCTCTGTCTTCTTCGGTTCTTCTTTTTTCTTCGGTTCTTCGACAATCGGCACTTGCACCTCTTCCTCGTACTCCTCCCACACTTGCGCTTCCGTGCACTCGACTAAGCCGTTCAAGTTCAATTTCACCTTCAATTTGACGTTGTGCTTGTCTTTGCCTTTCGGGACGGCCGGTAACGGTCCGATATCGAATGTACCCAACGAAGATTCCTCGGAGGATTCGTCCGTTTTCGTCGTCGCTTGCACCGTGAACTGTTTCGCTTTCAAAAACGTCATTTGTTTCGTGCTCGGAATCGGATTATATTTCTCAAACAATTCCACGTCTTTCACTTCGCCTTTCGCGTCTCCCGGCCAGGACATTTTGACCGGGAACGCGAACGCGTCGATGACGTCGAACTCGCGCACTCTAAACAACGGCGAGAGCATGGCGCCTTGCAACGCGCACCCTCTGGCCACAGATTCCGAGGCGTTCAACGTTCTCGAGATTGGCTTTTGGAAGAAATCCTCCAACGCTTTTTGAATCGATTGAATTCTCGAGGCGTTACCGACCAATTCGACCGAGGCGATGTCGGCAATGTCCAACTTGGCATCGACCACCATTTGTCGCACCGGACCCATCAAACCGTTTAACTCGTTTTGTGCCAACTCTTCCATCTTATCTCTCGTAATCATCGATCGCACGTCAACGTCGTTCATGAGACACTCGATGTTAATCGGCGCTTCTGGGTTCGCCGACAATACTTTTTTAGTCTTTTCGATGGCTGATTTCAAACGAAAGCTCGCGCGGGGATTCGATTTGACGTCAATTTTGAACTTCTCCTTGAACTCCTCGCAAAAGTGGTGGAACATCGCGTTATCAAACGCGCCGCCACCTAAGTTTGTATCGTATCCAGTCGAGAGCACTTTCAAACCTTTCGAAGTGAATTCAACCACCGAACATTGCATGGCAGAGTGCCCGATATCCACAAACGCCACTCGTACCGGTTTCTCCGTGAACTCTTGCGTCTTGAAAATGCCGTACGCCAACGCCGTGGCGGTCGTTTCATGCATCAATCGCATGACGTTCAACCCACAAATGCTCGCCGCATCAATCATCGCGCGTCTTTGCACGTCGTCAAAGAAAATCGGCACGGACAAAACGCAGTCGGTAATTTTAATCCCCTCGTTATCCAACTCGGCGATTCTCTTCAGATCGCTCAAAATCATCCCCAACAACTGCTCCGGCGAAAATTCTCTTTGTTTCCCCATATACTCCACGGTAACGATGATATTGTCCGTCTTCTTGTCTCCCTTCACTGGATACAAGAATTCCTTGATGTCTTCTTGGACAGTTGGGTCGGAAAATTTCTTCCCGATTAAGCGTTTCAAGCACGCGACCGTATTCGTCGGTTGCATGTTGATCTTATCGCCAGCCGCGCATCCAACGAATCGTTGCCTATTTTAATATTATTATTATTAAGAAAAGAGAATTAATGTGGTGAGTGCGTGTTGTGATTCACGAGCGCGACGAGAGAGAAAAAGAGAAAGAGAGAAAGAGAGAGAAACTTTGCGAAAGAAAAACTCATCCTCTTTTCCTCTGAACTCTGTGTCTGTCTGTTGATGATCAAACGAAACGTCGTTTCCAAAAAAGATGAAAAAAGAAGGAAAAAAGAAGGAAGTTTCTTTTTCTTCTTTCGCCGGCTGCCCCTTTTCTGCCCCTCTCTGCTTCGGTCGATTCACTCCGATCATTTTCATCATCATCAAAATCATCATCAGATTCTTACTGAAACCAATGAATAATGAATGCACAAACACTTTATTTAAAGTGTTGGCTTTGATGCGCGCGCGCGCTGCTCGTAGAAGAAGAAAACGGCAACAAAAGTTTCGAAATTTGATCGTCTCTCTCTCGCCTCCACACTTCGACGAAACGACAAGACGATGAGAGAAAAAAAATCATCATCATCATCTACTATATAAAAACGAAGAATACTAAACGTACTTGTCCCCAAAATTGATCAATGAAGGCGTCTCCCGTTTTGACTCTTCGTTCATGACGACATCGATGCCTTTCCGTCGCGCGAGCGCGACCACGTTCGATTTCGATCCGAAATCAATCCCAGCCACAGACATTATTTATATATGAGATTTGATGATGAAGTTCTTGCGTGGTGTTTCTATGACGACTGAAGTTGACTCCTTCAGCCGCTGTGTTTATAAGGAGAAAAACGCTTTCATCAAAAATCACATTTCTCTCCTTTTTTTTTCTTTTTGGTTGTTGTTTTGGCTGCTTTTTGCTTTTGAGCTTTTCTCTCTCTCTCTCACTCACTCTCTTCACTTTTCTTCTTACACACACAACACTACCTATTATAATGTCTTCTAAAAGGGTGGTGCGTCGTTTATGTCGTCCAAAGTTTCCTACTGCTGCGTCTGGCAAAGAAGCTGCTCATCATTTTCCTCTCTCTTTTCCTCTCTTTCTTCTATAACACACATCCATCCAATGAGGAACGCTAAAATTCTGTACTGAAAGCCATTGAAAGAGCATTGCTCTTCGTGAAACTTGAAATCATATAGTTTGTGCTATCTGAGGATATATTATGTGTGTGTGTGTGTGTGTATATATATACCGCGTCGTCGCGTTTTTTCTGCTCTCACTTTGTGTGTGTTCAACAAAGTCGTCCGTAACGGAACGGAACGTGTGTGTGTGTTCTACTTTTTTTCTAACTGTCAAACACCACAAAACTAACTGTCCCTCTTCCTCCTTTCCTCTTTCATCAACTCAAGCAGAATAAAAACAAAAGAGTATTCTGAAGATGGTATTCTTCGCGGCAGGTACTTCGGTTTTAGGAGTCGAGTATTTCTGGGTCGCGTTCATCGTAGCGTCTGTTTTGGGACAAGTGAACGTCCCGTTCCTTTCAAAGTTTGTGCGCGATACGGCGAAGCGAGGCAAGACGAGAGGCGTCAACTTTGAAGAAGACGACGATAAATCGAAAACGAAACGAATCTTATTAAACGTTCCGCACGCGTGGTTCACGCACTTCTACGTCGTCGGTACCACTTGGAACGCGTATACTTTGTTGCAATGTATTCAATCAAAGAGAAATAGTATTGGTGTGTTTTCGTTCGCGAAGGCGGTCTTAGGAGACTCGAGCGGCGAGCTTCTCGCGAGCGTCTTGTTTCAGTTTCACGTCACGCGACGGTTGATAGAATCTTTGTTCGTCAAAGTGAACAAGAAGAAGGCGCAAATGCACGCGATTGGATACGTTCTAGGTTTACTCTATTACGTGTGCGCGACTTTGAGCTTAAAAAGTAGCAACGAAGAAAAGGGAGAAAGAAACGCTGACTTTTTTTTCGCCTCTCTTCTCTTCTTCTACGCCAATTGGAAGCAATACGAGTGCCACGTGTTACTCCGGAACGCTCGCTTACAAACCGACCGGAGAGATCAATACGCGCAAATCGATTCCGGTTTGTTCTCCTTAGTCGCCTGTCCGCACTACTTTTTCGAGTGCGTTTTGTATTTCAGCCTTTGCGTTATACTCCGGTTTTCAAAGTCGAGCGCTTTGATGTTCCTCGCGGTTTGCGGAAACTTGAGCGTAGAGGCTAAGAACCACTTGATTTGGTATCGTCGCCGAATTAAAGGCTTTCCCAGACACAGGAAAGCTATGGTGCCGTATTTGTATTAATTCTTCTTAATAAGTTTCTTCTTATATACCAGTAGTTTGTTGTTGTTGTTGTTAAATAATGTTGTTAGTGATAGAGAGATAGAGATATTTTCGTTTTCGGAGAAAGAAAGAAAGAGAGAGAGAGACGCTTTTTCGTCGCGATCGAGATCCCCCTTTATCTTTTATCTTTTTCCTCTGTCTGCGTTATTATTTTAGACAATCAACTCCATTATAATAAAACTCTATTCTAATATGTTAGCTTCAACCAGTGGCGGTGCGTTGTTCTCTCGTAGCATGTATTCTCTTTCCTTTTGATGACTTTTATCTCGTCGACGATCTGTTTTCTGTCTTCTTAATGAAAAGAAGAAGACGTGTTTGTCATCGTCATCATCACGCCGCACTCGTCTCCAATCCAATCCCTAGAAGAAATCCACTTAGGGCGGCGTCCAAAATTTTACAACGAGACGACGCGTTACAGAAAATAGTAGAGTATCATCCAGTCGTCGTCGTCCTGCACTCGTTCTCTCTCTCTCTCTCTGTCTCTCTCTTTGTGGCGCGTTCGTCCTAGAAATGTGTGTGTGCACAAACGCTGACTGACTCTTCTTTTCTTCTCTCTTCAATCAATAATGTTACAGCGACGACGGCAACGTCATCAACGACCAACAACAACGGCGTTGCTGCTGCTTCCTGGGGGAAGTTGTCCTTCAGACGAAGTCATCAAAATGCAACGACGACGACGAACAAAAACGTTAAAGTCCGAGGACAACAAACTTTAAAACAACTGAGAAGAAGATCAAACTTAACCATCGTCAACGTGGCCACGCCGTCGAAGAAATCGTCTGCGGAACCACCGAAAGAACCGAAAAGGTCCGCGGTGGAAATCATCAAAGAAAACTCGGATTTTTTACGTCACCCTCTGATTGAGCAGTTGGCAACGCCGGAGACGTTCATTTCCGAAGACGCCGCGCAATTGTATAAGTTCCACGGTGGATACCAACAAGACGATCGCGAGAAGAGATCGTTCGGGGAAGGAAAATTTTACCAATTCATGATGCGAACGAAACAACCGGCTGGTTTAGTCTCGAATAAGTTGTATTTAACCATGGACGACTTGGCGAATACGCACGGGAACGGGACGTTACGTTTGACGACGAGACAAACCTACCAGTTGCACGGTATTTTGAAACAAGATTTGAAGCAAACGTTTAGAACGGTCATTCAAAACATGGGGTCCACGTTAGGCGCATGCGGGGATATTAACCGGAACGTGACCGCGGCGCCGTGTCCGGACAAGAAGAACCCGAGTTACGAAATCGCGCAAACGCTTGCGCTCGACATCGCGGAACTGTTAGCACCGCAATCGGGGGCGTATTACGACGTCTGGCTCGATGGAGAACAAGTCATGACGGTGGAAAAGCCTGAAATTACGAAAGCGAGAATGGATAACTCCAACGGGACGAACTTTGAAGGAAGCCAAGAACCGATTTACGGGAGTCTCTTTTTGCCGAGAAAGTTCAAGATTGGCGTCACGGTCCCCGGGGATAATCACATCGATTTCTTGAGTAATGATATCGGTATTTGCGTCGTGAACGATGCCGGCGGCAAACACGTCGGGTATAACGTCTACGCCGGCGGCGGTATGGGTCGCTCGCACAGAAACAACGAAACTTTCCCGAGAATCGCATCGCCGATTGGCTACGTCGATAAAGATGATATTTTTTACGCCGTCAAAGCTATCGTTTGCACACAAAGAGATTACGGCAGACGGGACGACAGAAAACAGTCCAGATTAAAATATCTCGTCCACAGCTGGGGCGTCGAGAAGTTCACCTCGGTCACGGAACAATATTTCGGCAAAAAGTTTCAACCGATTGCTCCGTTGCCGGAGTTCGAATTTAAATCGTACCTCGGGTGGAACGACCAAGGCGATGGGAAGTTATGGTACGGTGTCCACGTCCAAAACGGTCGCTTAAGAGGTGAATTGAAAAAAGCCTTGAGATTGGTCATCGAAAGATACGAGTTACCGGTGCGTTTGACCGCGCAACAAGATTTACTCTTGTGCGACGTCGACCCGAAGTGGAAGGATGACATTCACCAAACTTTGAAAAACGCCGGTTTGAAAGATTTGGACGACATCGAGCCGAACGACCAGTTATCCATGGCGTGTCCGGCGTTGCCTTTGTGTGGCTTAGCAATTACCGAAGCCGAGAGAGGTTTACCGGACATCAACAAGAGACTTCGCGAGGTCATGGAAACCGTCGGCTTGACGAAATCCGACGACATTATGATTCGCATGACTGGTTGCCCGAACGGGTGCGCGAGACCATACATGGCCGAACTCGGTTTCGTCGGCGATGGCCCGAACTCGTACCAAATCTGGTTGGGCGGTACCAGAAACTTAACCGGAATTGCCCGAGCGTACGAAGACAAGGTGAAGGTGGACGATTTGGAGACGTTTTTCGAACCGATTTTCGCGTATTGGAAACAAAATCGTAACAGCGGCGAAGAGTTTGGTCAGTTCGTCAACCGCGTTTCGTTTGAAGAAATGAAAGCGTTCTCGGGATCATACGTCCCGGGACAACTCGTTTCCGCGGAACGATTGCCGAGAGTCATGGTTGAAAGAGCGGCGCTGGATAAATTGATCAAATACGCGGAAGAGAACAACACGACGCTGACTGCGGCGGCAACGAAAGCCATCATGGACTTGTAAATTCAATTATAAATTAAAACCAACATCTATCTATCTACTATATCAATACTAACTGCATCATTTTTATGTTACAACAAAATCGCGTGTACTATATAATACTCATCCCCTCATTCTTCCAACTCCGGTCGAGTTAACAAATACAACGACGGACCCAACACGGGTAATAAATAAAACAATGGGTTCACATCAGATGATGCTGATGATGACAACAACGACGAGCGTCTCTGTAAATCCTCCTGTATAGCCGTTTTCATCACCAACGACAAGACGATTAAATCGCAGGTAGACACGCACGCCAACGTCGATTGTTTCGTCAACAACGTCACAAACTCCGAAACCACCGCGGCGTCGAAAACGTGCGAGAACGCCCAGAAATATAAAAACCCACTAAACGCCGTCAACAACAACGCGTTAATTTTAGATTCGAGAATATTCTTGGTGACAAATCCCAAATCGGATTTCTTTACGCCGTTTATCACCGGCGTCCTGGCGATTAAATACGGTCCCAACGCGAAAAATCCGAGAGCGAACGACGCGCCGATGAAAAACTTCGGTTGCAACTTTGGCTGTTTTTCGCCACCGCCCGGAACGAGTAAGCATGCGTACACCATAGGAACGACCCCTAAACTGTTAAACAAAGCCTCATACAGTGGGTTCACTTGACCTTGAAACGGAGAGGAAACGAGTTGCGCGATTAAATCCGCATCGAACGACCCCACCGTCTTTGGTGCCACGAACGTCGCCACCGCGAGCAACGAAAACCACAAACCAAGAATTGCGAGTCGCTCCGAATCTTCCCAAAACTTATATAACAACTTTTGTTGCTCTTCTTCTTCTTCTTCTTTGTTGTTATTATTATTATTATTGTGGGCACGCGTCACAACTACTAATCTTTTATCCATCATCATCGTCATCATCTTTGTCGTCGTCGTCGTCATCGCGAAGACGCCGTTTCTTTTTCCCTCCTCCATCTTCTTCTTCTTTTGAATCGTCATCGCAAAACCACATCTTATCGTTCTGTTGTTGTTACAAGAAAGTTTCGAAGTTGTTTTTGTTGTTCCTCTCACCACACGTAATAAAAGCGTCGTCATCTTTTTAACATCAACACACGAGCTCGTGTTAAAAAATATAAGGAATGTTGAGAGCAAAAGTGAAAGAAGGAAAAAACAGAGAGAATTTCACAAAAAAATTCAAAAAATCATCGATCGATTCTTTTTGAGAAGAGCAGCTGAGTGTTTTGAGAGGTGAAATCCCCTACTTTATATCTGCAACTTTGAACGTGCTACTTTGAGTGCGTTTCATGAATATATGTACATATAAATATACGCACGCGTTTTGTATTATACCTTTTTTTAACGGAGAGCTGCTTTGAGAGTTTTTTTACACGGTTTACACCATATATAACTTAATCAATAGTATACACGATGACGGTGAACGACGAAGTGATTGAGATTTCATCCTCTTCAGAAGAAGAAGAAGAAGAAGAACAACAACAACAACAACAAGAATTAGTAGGGGAGGAGAGGGAAGAAGACGAAGAAAGCGAAGAAGAAGAGGAAGAAGAACCATCACCATCACCGGTGGTTCGGTGTGCAATTCGAACGACGAGAAGCGAAGAAAGAGAAGAAGAAGACAAAGAAGAAGAGGTGATTTTGATTGACTCCGATGATGAAGAAGAAGAAGACAAAGAAGAAGAAGAAGAAAAACAACAACAACAACAACAACAACAACAACAAGAAGAAGAACAACAAGAACAACGCTTCTTTAACATCGGCACGGAAGTTTTAATCCATAGCATACTCAGTAAACCAGAATTAAACGGAACAAAAGGAGAAATTATGGAGTACACGGGCGGGTTTGATCGAAGGTATTCGGTGAAAGTATTCGGGAACGTCTTGGCGTTGAAAGAGGTGAATTTGATTGATTTTAACACAGACGGAGAGAGAGCGATGGAAGTGATGTTACAAATACGCGCCGCGGAGAATCGAGATGGTGACGACGATACTACTAAGAAAAGGAAAGAGATGATGGGAAACGAGGAGGATAACGTGATGTTGCCTACGCACAGAAATGATGACGTCTATGGAGAAGATGACGATGAATCACCCTTGTATAGAAGAATGGCGCCGTCGCCGCCGCCGTCGGAGTCGCCTCCGGCGAGAAGGATGGTACCGCCGCCGTCGCCGTCCGCACAATTTACGCCGACGAGAAGTAAATACGCGCGAACGTTACCGTATGCGCACCCCGCGTATCAAAGTGGGAAAAGCAAAATGTTTGGTAAAATCGCGTGCGTGTTAGATCACGACTTTGCGATTAAAAATGTCGGTAAAGCAGTCATGCAAGGTTTGGACGCGCCGAATGGGATTTCTGGCGTATCGAAAGACTATAAAAATCGATTGCGATGTACGTCGCGAACTTTATTGCCTATCCCCGCGAGCATCACGTGGATTCGGCATCCGGAGAAGGAACTGAGATCGAACGAAGAGTGCAGATTTATGTTGCAAGATTTGACGCAAATGCAAGTCGAGGAAGATCCGAGATTATACTGGTCGATGCGCACGACGTTGGTTTTAAACGGCGAAGAGTTTGTGAAACTCCTCGAAAAAGAGGAAGAAACGGAACGCTTGCAACACATACAGGACGGTTCTTTATCGGATGTTTTGTTGAAAGCGAAACGACGCTCGGACTCGGTTGGTATTCTCACGTTGTTGGTGTACGGATTAGAAGATTACGTCTTGAAACGAACGAGGAAGGAGATGGCCCAGGTCGGCGCCAAAGACGCGTTCAACGATAAGTTTGTTTCCGCGATGAAAACGAAATTAATCGTTCGATCGGGCGGGTTTGGGAATCTAGGAAAGATTCAAGTCAAAGTAGTCGAGTGTTTAAACGAGCAAGCGGTCGTTGATAACATCATCGGCATGCACAGATGGTTAGCAGATCTTCCGTTTAAGAAGAACCACAACGCGATATCGGTAGGCGTCGTCGCCACGGTGGACGAGAAGAAAATTAAAAAATTGGACCATTTGAACGTCTCGTGGGTGAAAGCGCTGGCAGCGATATCGGGACTAGCCGAGGAACACGCGCACGTCGTTGCGAACCGTTTTCCAAGCGCGAAGAAGTTGATTGAACATTTCGAACGGTATAAAGACGATCGATATGGTGGTGAACACGTCATCGCCGATTTGAATAAATTTTCAAACAGACACCGCGACGGAAGGCAAAAGATTGGAATTGGAGTCGCGCAAAGGTTACGCGTCATGTTCAGTCAGAAAGCGAGAGCTGGTGATATATTGTAAAAGAAAGAGTAGACTTAGACGCAGAGTAGTAGGTAGTAGTACTGGTAGTAGTCGTAGTAGAATGCTTTTGTAAAAAAGCTTTCATTTTATAGCTCTCTAATACATTTTCAAGGTGAATCTGCTATATGGGCGGCATCTAACAATAATCAAACGATTTTATGAACCGGTCCGAAATCGTCGTCTAAATCGTCGTCGTCGCTCCAATCCTCAGACCATTCAATCGGAGGACCCTTGTTCGGCGTCGTGGTTTGCGACGAGAAAGCGCTTCTACTTCCACCACCTGCACGCGGAGCCGGACCTCGCATCCAGCGTTCGTATTTAAACTTGGCGTACGCGCCGAGAAGTAAAATTGCAAATACTGCCACGAGAAAGGCAAACATTTGAACGTTGTACATCCCACTTTGGACGTTTGACATCATGTTATTAAAGTCTGGTAAGCCAGCGGGCTTGCGAGATGACGAATAGGAATCATCGCTGTAATCAGAAGAGGAAGTGTAATCGTTCGTGTCCGATGCTGGTTCTAAATCAGCCTCGACTTCCTCCTCGTCCCGGAATCCACTCGCACCTTCTCTTCGAGAAAAAGACGACGTCGACGAAGATACCTCTTCCCCTTCTTCTTGTTCTAATTCTTGTTCTAATTCTTGCTCTTCTTCCATCTTTTCCTCTTCTCGTTCTTCCTCTTCTTCTTGAAGCTCTTCACGAATGGCTTCTTCTTCTTTCTTTTCTTCTTTCTCTTCCTCTTTTTCTCCGCTATCGCCGCTTTCGGCAGAGAAGTCCGAGTCAAACGATGAATCGTTGGTGTCGTCGATGGTGCCCTCCTCCTCCTCCACCTTTTTCTCCTTCTCCTCCAACTCTTCTTTCTCTTCCTCGATCATATCTTCTTCTTTTTTCTCTTCAAAAACTTCCTCCTCGCGAGTAGATTCTTCCTTTTCCTTTTCGTTCTCCTCCTCCTTATTAGGTGTTTCTTCGCTGTTGCCGAGAGCGGCGACTGCGGTCAAATCTTCTTCTTCTTTTTCTTCAACTGGTCGTTCTTGCGGTTTCTCCTCTTCTTTCACAGAGGAATCGTCGTAATCCGAAGCTTCTGTGCTTTTCTTACTGTTTCTGTGACGATGGGTCGTGGAAGACCTTCTCGAATGCGTCGTGTTGCGATGACGATGTCTTCGCTTCTCGGTCCCTGAAGAAGACGCGCCGCTCTCATTATTATCATTATAATCATCCGTAGTCGTTTCGGTTGCGCCTCCAAAAGATACATCTTCATTTTCGCCATTGCCAGTGTCGCTTTCTTCAGTCTCTTTCGATTCCAACTCGTCTGGTTTCGATTCTACTTTTTCCTCCTTCTTTTCAACCGGCATTTCCAACTCCTTCGTCGCTGCATCTTCTTCGACGATTTCATCGTCTCTCTTCATTGAATCTTCCTCTTTTTCGACAGATTCTGACGCAGGCTCTTTCATTTCTTCAACAGTTTCTCCACTTTCACCATCATTTGACGAAGACGAAGATGACGACGACGACGTTTTCTTCTCTTCACTTACAGCTTCATACACATCTTTCAGCTCGACGTATTTTTCAGCCTCTTCGAGCGTCTTTTTCGCGCCGTCGGCTTCGTTTGTCGAAGCTGGTTCTGTCATGTCGTCGAAACTTTCCTCTTCTTCTGAAACTTTCTCGTCTTTATCCTCGACGACGGCGACATCGTCCGCCTTTGCGGCTTCTTCGTACAACTCTTTCTCCGTTTCGCCGACTGACGGCGTTGACGAAGTCATCGACTCTTCCGTTTCCTTCTTCGATGCCTCTTCCTCGGAGGAAAATTTTCGAGACGACGACGATGACGACGATTCTTCTTCTTCTTCCTCTTCTTCTTTTCTATATGACAGCTTCCCTTCTTCCTTCTCTTCTTTCTCTACGGCGTCTTCGGCGACAACCGACCCCGGAGCGGTCTCTTTTCCTTCATTTTCATCTTTTAAAGAAGAGGTAGAGCTGTCCGGCGGAAGGTCAACTTCTTGAGTTCTCTCGTCCTCTCCTCCCATCATCTTTTCGTATTCATCTCCAATAGTCGATGACGAAGAAGCAGAAGAGTCTTTCGATATCGTTTCTTCTCTTTCTTCCCGAATGCTCTGTTTTTCTTCTCCTTCTTCCACCGATCGAAGATAATCTTCTTCTTCTTTTTTTTTCTGCGTTGTTCTCTTCCTCACCGCACCTTCATCGTCTTCTTTATAGTTCGTCGACGAGTCAGCAGCATTACTCCACTCGTCCTCTGGTGATGATGTTATTGGTGCTTTCAGAGACTTCTCTTCCGAGACCGCCGGTACTTCTTCTTCTTCTTCTCCTTTTGCGACTTTTACGACGGCACCACTTTTTTCTTCTTCTTCTTCATCCACCGACGACAAAGACGTAAACGACGACGACAACGAAGAGTCGTCGTCGTTTACATCTCTTCCTCTTCCTTGCGCGGATGTGAATTCGTTAAAAATGGTCGTTAAAATCAGCGCGAAGAAGACGAAGAAAAAAGAACGACGACGCATTTCTTTCTTTCTTTTATCGCTCTTTGTTGGTGTTTTGTTGTTTTGTTGGTGTTTTTGCGGAGTGGTTTTGTGGTGAATTTACAAATTTTACATCAAGCAAGTGTGAATGAAGGTATTGTTCTTGGTATTGGACAGCTGCTCCGTGTCTCTCATCATATAACTTTCAATAATATTGCTAAACTTCTTCGTCGTGTCTCTCGCCTCCTCCTAGCTAGTGCATGCTCCTTAAACTCTTTTCTATTCGTTGCCTCAAACTTCCTCAAACTCGCTTTCTTTTCAACGGCGCTGGATATTTGTTCGTTCCAACGTTGATTTTCTCCATGTCGCGCGAAGCGAACCATTGCGGACCGTAAAACTGAAGCATTTGCGTGCCTTTCGGGATGAATTCCGTCGTTTTATACTCTCTCCCAACGATTCCTTCGTCTCTGGTATCGCCAAACATGCGATCCGTGCACGTCACGTTCGATCGTTCTGCCGGCCCAGGATTAGACATGTATTGAAGTTTCGACGATACGGGGCAGTCTTGCGGGTCAATCACTCCGCCGCCTTGCCAAAACGACAACATGTAATCCTTTCTCAATTTGTTCAACTTTCTGACCGGTTTCCGGGTTCCAAAGTACACCATTTTGTAATTCTTTGGTAAGTCAAAATTGGCGATCAAGATCTTACCAATCCCGAGAGGATGTTCTCTCGTGGAAAACGCGTCGTCTCCAACCCGTAAATGTTTCGAACAATACGGCACGGGACATTTTTTTTGTGCCTTTTTCTCGCACGGCGTACCAGATTTATCTAACGCCCAGCAATACTCCGTGCCGTAATTTTGCAATCCATCCAAACGCATGCGACGATGAGGTTGCTGTTGTTGTTGTTGTTGTTGTTGTTGTTGTTGTTGTTGTTGTTTTCCTTCTCTTTCTTCTTCTTCTTCTTTGTCCGTCGTGTTGTTGATGTTTTTCTTCTTCGTCTTCATCTTTTCCGTCAAATTTTGAACCGTCGTCGTCGTATTGATAGTCTTCGTCGATACATCTTTTAGGGACAAAAATGAAGACAATTTTGAAGACTGGCCGTGAAGCGCAATCTCTCCACCGCCACCCATGTTGTGTTCTTCTTCTTCTTGTTCTTCTTCTTTGTTCAGTAGTTTTCTTTCTTTCTTTCTTTGAAAAGACTGATTAAATGAGGAAATGGTTTGAAAATTGTTTCTCCCGTTCAGTCCTAGTTTTCTCGATTTCTCGAAATGGATTTTACAAAACGCTTTCTGCTGCTTTTAACAAACAAGACGTGATGAAGTTTTGATTTAGTTTATACTATGCTACCATTTTGGTACAGATATCTATATTTGTTAAATGGATTATTAAATGAGTACTACTATAAAACTAAGAAGAAGACGGTGGCAGCGGCGGTGGAGGGGGCAAGTCATCTACGACGACGCTTTGGTCGGGCGGAGGAGGTACGGGAATTTCTGGCGGAGGAGGAGGCGCCGGTGCAGAATTCATATCCCCAACTTGAATGCCCTCAGGAACGACGTATTGCTGTTCGTACTGTTGATAGCCGTACATTGCCATTTGCTGTTGTTGATAATAATACGCAGCAGTGGCGGCATCCATCATCGGCATCATCGGCGCGCCGTAACCATTGCCAAGGACTCCTCGTTTTTTATCGTTGGCAATGTTTACAACCAGAGGTTTCGTGCACCCTTCGACCATGTTACCGTGGACAGCTACAACCGCAGACATCGCTTGCTCTTGATCCATCATTTGCACAAAGCCGTACCCTTTGGAGAGACCTGTCGTGTGGTCCAAGACTAATTTCACACTTTGCACTAAACCGTATGGGCTAAACAGCGTTTTCAAATCCTCCTCTTCGTAATGCGATGGTAAGTTTGCCACGTAGAGTTTTGCCTCTTCGTTTACGTCTTCCTGCGCGGTATCACCTCCAGACGCGTTGTGAATTGGGACTTTCGGCTCGTTTTTAATGCGCGTTTCTACCACTCGTCCTTCAATAGTCATGCCGTTCGTATGCGGAATTGCCGATCGAGCCTCCACCTCGGTAGCGAACGTAACGAACGCAAATCCTTTGCACGATAATTGTTTATCGCGGTCTGGAACAACGTCACACGCCGTAACGCGGCCGAATTTTTCAAAAATCGGACGCAATTGTTCATTCGTCACGTGCGGCGGTAAATTCGCCACGTATAGCTTGTTTTTATCGTCCGGATTGTTGCCGCCACCACTGAACGGCGCCGCGCCAGCTTGTGATGCACCTGCGCCCACTCCAACGGATGATGCCGGTGCAGCTCTTGCGCCGGCACCTAAACCAGAAATTTTAGCATTCAAGGGGTTATATTGATCTACTCC
>JACLAA010006674.1_pt1 | contig 15229 bp, 9 predicted proteins | sample 8027891 | NCBI WGS metagenome assembly JACLAA01 (sample SAMN15724900, study PRJNA655200) | protist metagenome | isolation source: fluorescence activated cell sorting (FACS) single amplified genomes of... | place: Spain: Blaines Bay Microbial Observatory, Mediterranean Sea | collected 2016-01-19 | reverse complement strand
TCAAGCTGTGGAAGAAGTCGTGCGGGGATAACTGCCCGGGCTTCTACAAGGTCTACATGAATTGTTTAGGCCACTTTGGGGGCGGAGGAATGGGTCCCCATTGCTACCTCAATTTCTGGTGCACCAAGTCCAACACCGACGACACCTACCACGATTGCTAGACGCCGTCGCCGCAGCGCCGGCCGGGGCCCGCGCCCAAGCAAGAGCGGGCCTTCGGCCGCGATCGACCGTGGAACGTAGGAGTGATGTTCCTTCCGCGATCCCGAACCGCCTCGCCGGCGCTGCATAAGTTCGTATTTTACGGCGCTGGCTAGTGTACACGGGCACTAGCTTGCAATTGTTTTTTTAGCTCCAGCCTATCGCGCACGCGGCGTACGCCAAGGCAGCCAGCTTACGGGCGAGCTAAACAAGCTTTCTCGATCTTATTCATCATTTTGAGTGCCCTCTCGAAGCAGCACTCGCATCGGCTGCGCCGCTGGCGCATACGAGCCCCCTGCGGCATACGAGCGATTTTGGCCCTAGCGCCGCAAGAGACAGCCTAAAACCGTGCATCAGAGCCCGACAGTAGTCGCCGCAGCGGGCAGCATACCATGCTCCTCGTCATCAACCTCGACGCGCGCCAGGACCGCCGGGCGTTCATGGACCGTAGCTGCGTCGCGCCGCTCCGCGCCATCAAGACGGAGGTGGCGTACGTGCCGGCCGTCGCAGCCAGCGAAGCAGCTTCGGCACGAGCGCTCCCCGCCTTCGAGCTTGACGAATCGAAGCTCGAGGCGCTCCTCGACGCATGGCACAGTTCCGGATGCGAGGCCGTGGTGCGGTCCGGATTGGAGCGCTACTACCTGCGACCGGTATCAAATGAGGAGAAGGCGTGCACGCAGTCCCATCGCTTAGCTTGGCAGCGCGCCCAGGCGGCCATGCGCGCGAATGCGGACCTGAAGTGGGTGCTGATCGTCGAGGACGACTGCGTGCCGTGTCTGCACCCGGCGGCGGAGTCGCAGTGGGCCGCGTTTTATGGCCCGGCCTGGCAGGTCGCCTGGCGCCACATCGCCAAGGCGATGGAGTCGTGTGGCGAGGACTTTGATTTTGTGTATGTGGGGCGCCATCGATTGGGCCCGGAGGACGAGTCGGACGCGGTAGTCAGGCCGGCGGGCTTCTCTTCCTGCTTACACGCGTACTGCGTCACGCGCCAGGGCTGCGACCGGTTGCTGGCGAAGAGTTCCAATGTGCCGCTCGTGCCCGCGGACGATTTGGTCCCTGCTCTATGTGGTGTGCACCCGCGCAAGGACCTACTGTCTACAAAGGAACCGCTGCGCGCGGGTTGTTTGCAAAGGGATGTACTGTTTCAACTCCAATCAATAGCCTTACCAGGAGATGATGTCTATGCGATCTCGCAGTCGTCGATCGAACCGCCTGAGATGCGATCAATGCGCCAGGAGCTCTGGCGCCACCCGTCGTTATGGTTGGAGCGGAAGGATATCCTGACGCTACGGTGCTGCGGCAGGGAACCCTTGAACTCATTGAATGATACAAGTGCATGGCGCCGCGTCGTTTTGATGGCCGACGATGATGAACGGCCCCACAACGTCTTCGACGGCGGGAGAAGCGTATCCTTCGCTGCCGACGATTTGGGAAGCGTCAACGTCTGGGAGGCGCTTTGCAGGAGGAACCACGGCGCTTCGTCACTACACCCGTGGAACCCGCGGCCGCGGTCTCCGAAGCCGCTGCCGGACGTTGATCGGTTTTCGGTGGAAAGGTGCCTGAAACCCGCTACTCCTCCGTCGGCGTCGGAATTAATCGCGCACGGGGGCTTGCCCTTTCTACTGTCGAATTTTTCTGAAGTAAGGGCCTCATTAACGGATCTCGGGAGTAGACGGTGGCGCTGCTCGACCCAAGGGGAATTAAACTGCAGGTGCACGGCTGATTCATTACAAAAATACGGTGCCGTGACGACGGACGACGACCCGCTCGTTCTGTTCGACCACGAGGACCTGCCCGAGCATCTAGTGATAGAACCACCATCATCCATGCGCGACGACCTGCTCGAGGACTTTGCGGCGAAGACCGAGGAAATTTGGAGAGACGCCGGCAGCGCGGCGGCGCAGTTGCTGGGGAGGGAACGTAAATGGCTCGTCGGAGGCGGGCGCGGCGCGGGCAGCCAGTGGCACCGCGACCCCTTCTGGACGAGCGCCTACCACTGTCTGTTGTCGGGACGGAAGCTGTGGTGCTTCTTCGCGCCGGCGGGCGCGAGGTGCCTGCCGCCCGGTCTGCTGGACGAGCACTCGGCGCCGGCCGCGGACGGCTGGTTCCGCGAGTGGGCGCATCTCCTGCGCTGCAGTGCGGAGCTCGCCGTCGACGGCGCCCTGGCCTGGTGCGTGCAGACGCCGGGCGACTGCGTTTTGATTCCTCCCGGGCTGTGGCACTGCACGCTCAACTTGGAAGAGTCCGTGGCGTTCACTCGCAATATCGTGAACGGGCGCGACGCGAAGGCCGTGCGCGCGTCGGGGCTGGAGATCACGCGGGACGACCCGGCGCTGGGCGAGGCGTACGCGCGGCTCGTCCGCGCGCGGAGGTCGGACTCGCCTCCGGGGAACGGGCACGAGCCGGTGCCGATGGAGGAGTGATAGTGAGGACGACGTAAATTCCCTCGCTTAGTTATGTTTTGGCTACTTAGAAGCTGCCTCTCGGGCGCCGAGCGCGGCTCGCGCGGCTCGCAGGTCGTCCTCAATTTCTTCTAGCTTATAACTTGTCCGGAGCTCCCCGGCGGCGGCTGCCGGAGATTCCACATCCCGACCTACGTCTCCACAGTACGCCACCTGCCGCCTGGCAAGCTACCTGCGGGACCAAAGAAGCAGTCACGCGAGCAGCTCGACGCCGTCGAGGCCGCGTACGCCGCGCTCGAGGCGGCGTCGCGCGGCGACGACGCGCTCGCGGCGGAGATCGTGTCGGTGGGCGTCTTCGAGGCGTCCCAGAGGCGTCGGGAGGCGCTGCTGGCGCGGAACGTGACGCATAACCACTGGCACAGATAATAATTTATACACAACTCACCGCCGACTCTTCTCCCACCGCCGCTTGTTCCGCACTTGCTCCGCGTTCCGCCGCCGCAACGCCGCGGCCCGCGCGCGCCGATCGCTTTCTGAAAGGGGCCGCCTCAAATATGAAACGCCGGCCGCCGTCGCCGCCGCCGCGACGCCCGCCGCCGCCTTCTTCCGGTAGGACGACCCGCCCGCCGCCTTCTCGACGGCCGTGAAAAACGCGCCCGGCGACCGGACAACTAACGCGTTGTTCATTTTTGTTCCCACCTTCGAATCTATACATGGGTCGATCTGCGTCAGCAGCGTCAGGCGCGTGCGGCCGTTTCCAGCGCTCTCGACGACGTTCGCCGCCAGTAAAATAGCCCCCCGCGCGTACTTCTCGGTCACGGGCCTCAGAGGATGCGTCGTCGCGCGATTGACCACGCACCGCGCGCCGCCCTTCATCTTCGTGAAATGACACAACGTAACGAAATCCCTAGGACGAAAAGGCCCGAAGTTCTTCGTCGCGGACCACGACACCTTCGTGTGCTCGTCCAAGCGCGCGATGTCGTGGCACTCGTCGCAAAATTCATTAAATTCCTTGGCGCGCTTCGCGTCCGCAAATAGCGCATAGACCTTGTCCGGGGGCGCATCAATAATACCCTTCGCTAGGACACAAGCATGTTTTTCATTATCTTTTCTTTTCCAGACTTTCGTGCGCGCGCCGTCCTCGGAAATTTGCGTCCAGCGCGGGTCACGCTCATCAATTAAAGCTTCGACCGTGGCCACGGCGGCGGCGTTGTCTCTCCTTAAAGATTTCGGTGACGGTGCGTCCTGGTCGAGGGCGATCGATTGCTTGGGTTTTTGCACGAGCCTGGCGCGCAGCTTTGTGAGTGGCGTGGCGCGCGCCGTTGCGGCAAGGAGCAGCAATGCGGCGCGGCGTGTGCGCATTTTTGCGTTGCGTGCTTGCGTGCGCGTTGCGTGCTTGCGGTGTGCGCGCGGTTTGGCTGCTGCCCGGTCTGGTCCGAGCTGGTTTGCGCCGATGGCGTGCACCGGTGCAGTTGCAGCTTGGCTGCGGCGAGTCTAGACCGTCTCCAGCGCTCCGGAGACAATGCAGGCTATTTATGCTGCTATGACTCGACCGCGCCGCCTCGGTTTTGGGCTTGCGCTTGCTAGCGGCCGTAAGACACTAGCAAGCGTTTTTCGAACGCGTCGCCACGCACGCAATTCGTCCAGAACGAGCCCGCGCACCGCTCTCGCCTGAGCGGTGCCGCTGGACTCCCTTGCAAACAAAGAGAGGGCAGCCTCAGCGCCCCCAAGAGTGAAAGCCGGACAGCGCGTCGCGGTCGGTCGCATCGGCCTCCGCGCGTCTAGAATCGCCGGAGCTGCATATATATTGCTGCCTCCCATCGCTTCGGGACACGTGCTTGCTGCATCACTCGGTTAGGTGGGGCAGCCCATACAGCGCAACACAGGGCCCGGCGCCCGCGACCCGCAGAAACGATGACCTGGAGCGAGCAGCGCACGCTCAAGCATGGCACCGACGAACATATTGTGAGGCGAGGCGCCGACGGCGTCTATCATCTGGGACCGCCGCCTAAACGCGCCGTCGAACTAAGGAGCCCGCCGAAGGCCAAGGCGCCACCTAAAGTACGAGTCCGACGCGCCAAGCCCGTCACAAAGGAGCCGAAAGACGGCCCCTCGGACCTCCAGAAGCGGTCGACAAAATTTCAAGTCGAGGCGAAGATGGCGCACGTGCGGACGAACGCCGGTCGCATCGAGTTGATCGACCGCCTCGAAGAATACGAGCGGCAGCACCAGCTCGCGCCGATCGTCGATGAGCCTTCCAGGAACTTTATAAGGGAGAATCAAAGTGTCGAGTACCCGGACGAAACTAGGAGAAGAATAGCGGATTCAAGACGAGCTACTATAGCAAGGAGGGAACAGGCCGTCTCCAATAAGAATGAGCGGGAACAGCAGGAGATCACGCGTCGTAATATGACTTCGGCCGCCTATAAACAAGTAACGCAGAGGCGCAGCGAGGAGTTAGCCAAGTGCGTATCTAGATTGAACAGGTCGCAGGGGTCCGCGCGCTGTCGGAGGTGGCTCGCCCTGTATGTGACGGGCTTGTGGACACTTAGGAAAAGTGAGGCTTTAGCTCGCGACCGCCGGAAGCGCGCGAACTTAAAAAGGATGCGGGCGACGCTCCAAATCATCCGCTTTTTACATAAAACTTGTAAGACGCGGACGCTGCACCGCGCGGCGGCTACGGTATTGTACGTGGCACGACTCCTCAAAGCGCAGAACGGTTTTAGGATGGCCTGCAAGAAGCTCTGTTTCTGCGTCGTGCGGACGCAGCGGTGGTACCGCCACCGCCGGCTCTGTACGAATGCGACGGAGGAACTCGCTTCATTGCAGTGGTACGCCTGGGCTCGTCGACGAGATGTTGATAGAGTCTCGCCGGAAATTCGACAAAGATTAATAAGGGACATGTGGCGCGACAGGCGCCAAAAGCACTTTTTGGCCATGATCAACTGGGAGGCTTATGATTTGAAACCGTTATTGATCGAGGCGGTGTGCATGGCGCGCGACCGGGGCTCGCGCGGGGAAGTGAGGGTCTTCTGCGAGGAAGTGCAAAAACGGGGCGACATGACGTCTACGGCGTACCGTTACGGCATCGACGTCCATGATCTCGTGCCGCCGCCGCGCATGGCCCGACTACTATCCAAGAAAGAGATCGAGAAGCTCCAGTCTTTGGGGGCGCAGCAGATGGACGTCGAGGCGCGGAACATGCTCCTGGGGTTCGGGTAAAATTTAGTCAGGGTTTACAACACTAGCCTTCGCGCGCTCGCAGCACGCCTTCCACGCGGCGATAAAATCCTTGCAGTACTCCTCCTTGTGGTTCCTTTTTGCGAGGCACCACTGGATCGCGCAGGCCTCCTTCTTGCACATTTTCTGCTCGATGGGCGCGTCCTCCGCATGCTTCTTGCCACTACCCGTATAAACGAAGGCGCCCGTGTGCCGCGACATGTCTTACTTGGACAGCGTCTTCGAGAGCGTCTTCGCGAGCTTGAGTGCCTTGGCGGGATCTTTCTTCACTTGCTCTACTATTTTTTGGCGCGTCTCAGGGTTCTTCAGGGCTTCTTCGCCGGCCTTCTTGGCGACTTTGAGGGCCTGGCCTTTTGCCATGCTTTTGAGCGCGTCCATTTGTGTCTTCTGCCGTGGGGCTGCGTGCCGTGTTGTGGCTCTAGGGCGTCCTAGGCGTGTGGGGGCTGGGTGCAGTGTTGTGGCTATAGGGCGTCCTGTGACGTGCGGCGAGTGGCTGCAGCGCGAAGGTACAGCACGTAGACGACGAATATGTGGCAGAACCGGTCACCGCGAAGCCGTGCGAGGCAAGCGCAGCGGTGCTCGAGCTTTTACTTTTTTTGGGCTTGCTAGTGTAATACAGGCCGCTAGGTCGAAGGCTGACTGTCCGGGGATACTCGTGCCGCGAGTGCACCGGAGAGCCTCGGGACGGTCCGGAAACGGGGACCGTAGCGGCGTCCTAGTGGCCGCCGTGGATGGAGCACAACCGATTTCGGAGGCTGCCCCGCGCGTCGCACCGGTGCCGAGCGCAATCGAAACTCCATCAGTACTGCGGCGCCACCGCAAGAATCCAACCTGCAAGACAGTGGCACTGCACAATGGCCGAAGCCTTCGTCACCGCTATAGGGGAGGCGCTCACGGCCAACGCCTACGGCATCGCGGGAGCCTGCACGCCCTCGAACGGCGGCGTCGTCTTCACGAATGCAAAGAAGCAGGCGCGACTCGTGCCGGCGCCGGAGTTCGCGCGCCTGGCCGCGGCCTACGGGAACGCGCCGACCGAGCAGCAGAGGAACGCGCTCGTCGAGTGCGCCTGCCGCGCCTACGTCGGCGGCGCGGCCGACGTTCCTAGTGGATGGGACGACGCTAAACAAAGGCTGCTCCCGCAGCTCTGGACCCTGTCCAAGATAAGGCAAAAACAAGCGGCGCTGCCGCCGGGCGTCGTATTACCTTACTGTGGGCTCCATGGCGAGGACGACTCGACGCTGTACGACGTTGGAGTCGTTTTAGTGTGTGACTTCGCGCCCGAAGACGCGAACAACGCCCCATCTCTGGAAACTGTGGTCCTGTCGAAGGACATCCGGAACTGGTCGATAAGTTGGACCGATGCACTGAGAAGCGCGCTGGACAACCTGCGCCAACGGACGAGAAGGTTGGAGGCCTCTTCTGTCTTCCAAAAGAGGTGGGAGCACCATCCTTCCGGATGTGGGTCTACTCTATGGAGAGACAGATATGATGCCGCGAGATGTGCCTTACTGCCTTCCGTGGTAGCTCGAAGAAAACGAGAAGACGGCCAGCCCGAGCCCGGCGCGCACGTCTGCGTGTTCGCGGCGCGCGGCTTGGCTCTGGGCTCAACCTCCAAAAACGCCCTTGGCTTGTGTTATCTCGGGGACGTCGTGCACACGAAGATCAAGCCCACGGGCGACATGCTCTCGGCCCAGGCTTATCGATTGGTGAAAGTGAAGACCGCTCCGGGTCGAAAGCACCCCCTGGTGCAGAAGGCCGGCGAGGGCCTGACGTGGAAGTGGCTGCCCTATGCCCCGGCGGCCTTGTCGGGCGAGTTCTCGCTCCCGACCTCGAAGGACGAGGTCGAGGCGTTGTTGGAGTGCATCGAGGCTGGAAGGCCGTGCCCCGTCTTCGGCCCGACCGAGGACCAGCGGCGCTTCAATGTTCGAAAAAGCACGTTCGACGGCAGCAAGGCGCAAGGGAATGCTTCTTTCCAAGGGAACGACTGGAAGGGTGCGCTGCAGAGTTATGATAGAGCCTGTAAAGTAGCAAATGAAGCATCCCAGGATCGCATGCCCCTCTACCCGGACGAACCAAGGCCTTTAGCCGCGGTCCACGCGAACGCCGCCCTATGTTTCATGAAGCTTGCCGAGGAAAGTGACGGTAAACAAAGGGAGGTATTATATGCGCAAGCCCTGAAACGGGCCATGAGCTCCGCCGAGGCCGACGGCACGTACGCCAAGGCGCACGACCGCTGCGCCAAGTGCTTCGAGGCCCTCGGTGAACTGGAGGCATCAAACGAATCGCGGAAGCTCTTCGAGGCCTGCAAGGCCAGCGACGACGCCGTCAAGAATGACGCTAGAAGGGCGGCGCTCGCCGCGCGCCAGGCCAAGGTCGACGCGATCGCAAGGCGCAAGGCCGCGATGCTGCGGACGGACGACGCGAGGGCCGCGAAGAAAAAGGCGATGCCGCCGCCGCCCGTCTCCGAAAACACGGCGCCGAACCCGGCTTCCACGTTCATTACTTTAGATGGAGGCGCGGCGATGCAGGACCTGGGCATCTTCGACGCGGCACCGCCCGCGCCTGGTGGCTTGGATTTGGACGGGCTCGGGCTTTCCTCGTCGACGAGCTTTTCGCCGTTCGGGTCGTCGGGGTTGTCCATGGATTAATATTGCGTTTTCTTATGCGTGTGGTCCGTAGCTTTCGGCTGATCAGCAGTTTGACTCTTAACGTGGCGAGTGGACTCAGATTAAGCCTCGGGGCATGACACCTGCCTGCGTCGTCGTCGGGTCGTCTCCGACGGTAACGAATAAATGCAGTGAAACTGTTTGCTGGACAATTCTAGACAGGCTGGTGGTGCCCACAGACGTGGGATATGTACGCTGTAACTACGCCAAGGAAGAGCTTGCTTCGTCAGACACAGCTTGCGACACCCGACGGCGCGTTCGCAGGCCGTGAGGACAAGTATTCTAGGCCGAGGAGATCAAGGAGGCGCTCGCGGGCCACGTCGACGCCGCGCTGCTCGCGCCGACGTCGCCGCGCAAGCTGCCCGAGTGGCTCGTGGCGCTGAAGGACGCGCTGGCGGCGAAGTGCTGCGTCGGCGACGCGTCGGGCGAGCGCGGCGCCGCGCAGTGAACATAGTCCCTCCCCCCAGTATCCCTCGAATAAGACTCGTCCCAACCCACCACTATCAATCCAGGAACACCTCTTACTACTTCGCACTCTTGCGCCGCCGCTTCGCGAGGAGCTTCTCCTTGAGCGACGACCGCGGCGTCGTCTTCGGGGACGCGGCGGGCGGCGTCTTGGCCGCCTTCTTCCGCGCCTTCGGCGCCGGCGGCGACTGGAAGAGCCCGCGATCCTTTTGCTTCGCCTGCTTCGCCGGCGGCGCGGCGTCGGCCTTCGGCGCGGCTTTCCGCGACGCCGGCGCCGGCGGCGACTGGAAGGCGCCCCTCTTGGCGGGAGGCGCCTCGCCATTCGTATACCCGGGATAATCATAGCCCGGGAACTGCTCCGCTAATCTTTGCCGTTTTTTCTGCTCGCGTTTCTTGAGGGAGGCTGGATTCGGCCCCTCACACCGCTCGCGCTGCTCCTTGCCACCTACTCGTTTCAGAAACGGCTTATCGGCGCCCTTGAACAGTTTAGGACGAGAAGCGGTCTCGGGCGGGACGACGTGCGCTACTAATTGTTTACCATGCATCAAATACTTGTCCATCGTCTTCGCGGCGATGGACGCCGTCTCCGCATCCCCAAATTCAATAAAGGCGTAGCCCTTGGACGCTCCAGTTCTTTTCGACCGCGACAGTCGCAAATTCGTAACAGTACCGAATTGCGAGAAGAAGCCTTCCATCTCCTTCTCGTAGAAACCGTGGGGGACGTGTCCTATATATATGGTGCGGCTCTCGGCTTTGACTTGCTTTTGTTGTTTCTTGGTCGGCTTCGGTTGCGCCGGCGCCTGTTTTGGAGCGGGCGCGGCGGCCTCGTCGTCACTTGAGTCCGAGGCCCACTCGGGGCCGTCGAGCGCCGCGAGCTTCTTCTCGATGTCCCTCGCTTTTGCGAGCATCTTCTTGGACGTCGGCATGGTGGGCACTGCAGCAGGGAGCGATATGAGTTTTGCGGCTTTGTGCGCAGCACAGATGCACGTGTCGTAGCGCAGTGTTGCTTGCACAGCGGATAGCGATCTGTGACGCGCTTGCACACAACTGTGCTTACACTGGGACGTCAAACACGCTGCGTTTTGCCTTGCATCGCTGGGGTCTAGTGTCTTACGGGCCGCTAGCGTCCTTGCACCGCAGTCCTTAGCACCGTACAATTCGGCTAGCACCGAAGAGTTTTCCTACACAGGAGCTCTTAAGACAGTATTTATCGAGAGAGAGAACCGGAAACGGCGGACCGCGGCAGCGACGGCGACGACGCGAACGAGACCTGTGCCGCGGGCGCCGGTAGGTGGTGGAGATCGGCCATCAGCCTCTCACAGGCACTAGAGCATCATCATCGTGTTGTCGAGAACCACAAATTTATGAGAGCTGTTTACTTCCCCAACGCAAATAGCTATATTGCAGATGAAACTGTGCTCAGTTCCATGTTATGTTACGTGAAATCACTCTATTATCACCACTTCATCGGCACCGCCTGCTACCGCCAGGAATACAAGTCTGCCGTTTCAATGTTGGAGCAACTCGAAGAGAAGGCTGTGCCCTTGTCCCGCAAGGATTCCAGCGGATTTAGCGACGAGGTTCGGCGTATAATCGCCTACGCGCGAGACAACCGCCTCGAGTAAGTACAAAACCACAAAACACTACCCCACCCCGCCCGGCGCGAATAACACGCGCACCACGCGTCCCGCCCGCGCGAGCGCCGCGACGCCCTCGTCGCAGAGCTCGTGGACGTCGTCGTCCGCGTAGACCGCGCGGACGCCGTGCGTGCCAGGAATCGGCCGATTCGCGAAGCGCGCGTCCTGCGCGTCGAGGAGCTCCTTCAGGATCGCGGCCTTCGACGTCTTTTCCAACTTCGCGGAGCGCACCGCGACGTGGCCGAGGTGTCTTTCCTCAAGAAACTTGCGGATGCCGTCGCGGTGCGAGTTCCGCGTGAGCACGACGCCGCGCTTCGCGGAGGCCAGGAGCTCGACGAGCGCCTCGTCGGCGACGGGCGGCTTCTTCTTGCCTATGATCGATGGGTCGGCGCCGGCCCGCGTCGAGCACAACGTGCGATCAAAGTCCACAACAACAAATGCTTCACTGCCCAAATGCCGCGCGATGCGCGCGACGTCATCGCCGTCGCCCCTAACTAAGCTGCACTTCTCGCAGGAGTGCTGGTCGCAGACCACGCATCGCTTCGCGTGGTGGCAGAAGCCGCGCTGCCTTCTTTTCCGTAAAGGACACGCCGCGCCCCGCGCGCACATGCCCTCTTGTCGAGTAATGCGTGCACAGCCCCAGCAGACCCCATCCCTACACCACCCTTCTAAAAATGTAGAACCTTTGCACCGCCAACAAGACGCCGTTCCGTCCAAGTGCACGCGCGCGACGCGGCACCGGCCCGATTCTTTCGGCGGCGGCCAGCCCTCCTCCTTCACCCGTTTATCCGCCTCATAATCATACCTCCGGCAGATCTCGCGCGCCCGGACCACGCCGGCCGCGACGGCCCCGAACTGTGACGGCAGCGCCACCGGCCCGTCGTCGCCGGCGTCGAATAAGGGCCCGCCGTCGTTCGCCAAAGCCGCGTCGCAGCAGAGCCGCACGCCTTTTAGAGTTGCCGCCGCCGCGCGGCACGCGATGTGCTCCTTGCGTACCCGTAACGCGCGCGCTAACAACGGGTAGCTCTCATTTTGCTCCAACTCATGGGCCTTGGCGTTCGTGTCTCTATCAATAGCTTCCAGAGAAGAGGCGGTCCTTTCTAGAACCTCGGGGGCGTGTCTTAAGGTCCGCGCATACACTACTATTTGTTCATGAATCGCTAAAGCTTTAAGGCCGCCGCGACACTCGACGACGGCTAGGGCGTACTTTTGTTCCGCACGAGTGCAGGCCGTCGCGTCTAAAGCATCCACGACGGTGCGCGCGGGCTCCCTCAAAACGCGGTCGTCCTCGTCCTCGTCGTCCTCGACCAGTGACCTATGGGCGTCCTGCAGTTCAAATTTCAGTTCCGGCGCGGCCTTTGCTGCGCGCTTCAAGAGTCGAGCCGCGCAGCCGTCCTTTACTAAGTTACAAAGGCGCTGCGGCCGCGGCATCGCTTGCACACGAGGCAAACAGCAAGTAGATTTCGTGACGTCGCGCGCGTCTTGTAGAGCTTTGAGGCATCCTCTCAATTTATGTAAAGCCTCAGACAACTCGGCATATTGTATTTCAGCCGCGTTCCACACGTGGTCGCGGTGGCCGCCCCTTGGAATTGCGTTCTCATCTCGAAAAAAATACGACCCGAGCGACGCCAGACTCGTCTCCAGCCGTCGACCCTCGTTGAATAAACGTAGTAAAATCTTCTTGAGAGCGATGAGATCCCTTCTAAATGAAAACGCCGACGCGAGGCGCTTGCCGACACATCGATCCAATTGTTTCGTTTTCGCGTCACCTAATAACTGCCAGTCCCTCCACACCAGATCGATGCGGCCCTGCTCGTACAACAAACAGTTCTTTTCACAGTATTCCAGGGGGTTGCTGTGGATTTTCATGAAATGCGCGGCACACCGCTTCTTGAGCCTCGCCCCGTCGTTGGTCTGCGCTTTTCTAGCACCATCTAGTAACTCTCTCGCTCTCCGTGTATCAGGGTGCTCCGTCCCTAGTATTCGTTGGCAACGTGTTAAGACGTCATCTAGTACTGCTTCGGCCTCGACGAGGTCGTCATTAATGGCATCTAGATTAGTAAAGAGGCCCCGCCCATAGTACGTCTCGAGGTCTAGCACGGCGCAGTGGTCTTTGCCTAGACTGTCCCTTATTTCTGGCGTCTTGTCGCGCATGAACGCCCTGGCCTTGTCGAATTCGCCCGCGTCCACCAGAAACTCGGCCAAATTCGCCGCGTCGTAGGCCCGCTCCTCGACCGTGCCGCCTAATGTTAAACCCAACGCATAAACCTCCCTCTGTAAAGATAAGGCTTCGGCGTGCCGGCCCAGTTTCTGGAAGCACACGGCCAGATTGCCGTTCCAGCACCGCCCGACGACGCTCCCGCCCATGTTTCTCTGATGTACTAAACAGCACTGGTACGCCACCAAGGCCTCGTCATAATACGATGCTGCTAATAAACCGTTCCCTAAGATGGTCAGAGCGCCCCGTCTCGTCGCGCGATGCTCCGGCAGGCTCCCGTACGTGTTCCAGCAGGCCCATCCCAATGCACATTTCACGAGGCCGTGGTGCTCCTGCTCGCAGAGGCCGCACGTGTCCCAGAGCTCGCTCGGCCAGTCGTCGTCCTCACTATCGGTCGACTCCGTCTCAGAGCCGTCTGTTGCCAGCTGTGCTTGTTTTACTAAACAAGACAGGTGCGCGACGCCCGCCGTGCCGCGGCAGGCGCACATCCTCACCAAGCCCTCGCTCCCGCCGTCATCCAAGCAGATGTAGCACGCCTGGTCCCCGGGGATTCCGCAGGCCTCGACGGCCCTCTTCGCCGTCTCGGCCAGCTGCTCCAGGACGCAAAAGTCCTTCAGCCGGTCGAGCGCCGCCGCGTCGACCATGCTGCCGTCGCCCTGGATGGCCCGGCGCAGCCGGCTTGCTTCGTCGGTGCTGGCGCCCACGGACGCCGGCGTCGCGCCTTGGAGACGGGCGTGCTCGTCCATTTTGCAGCCTTGCAGCCTCTCTGCAGTCTGCAGCAGGTGTTGCCGTCGTCCGATCCGCGCAAACGCTGCAGCGAGTGGTTAAGAGCTGCAAGAAGAGATCCGACGTGATTGTGTGGTACTTCACTCGGCTGTTTACGAGGTCTGCGCTGAAGCCGGCCGTGGCGGCGCAGCTAGCGGCATGTAAGACACTAGCAAGCAAGCAGCAGCTTGAAAAAGAGACTGTTCGACGCTTTAACCAGCCCACAGCAAGTTATTACTCGTGTGCAGCACCAGCAGCCATCAGTCGCCAGCGCTGTGGACCAAAAACTTGAGCAGCCCTGCTAGCAGCCCACTGCAGCACCGATGATCAAACTCGCACTCCTAGCCACAGCCGCGTGCGGCATCTCCGCGCCGCGCAAAATGCTGCCACGACGAGTGAAAAGGGAAGAGACGCTGCCGCTGCACCGCGCCGTCGCGACGCGCGGCGGCGGCGACGCGCAGGACGTCGCGGCGCGCGCGCTCGGCTACTGCATCGGCGCCGGCAGCACGATTCTGTTTGCGCCCATCGTCTACACGCTCGCGACGCAGCGGTCCGCCGACGGCCTCTCCTTGTCGACGTTCACGCTGTCGCTCTGCGGCTACTCGTGTTCCGCGGCGTACAACTTTAAGAAGGGCCACGCTATTTCAACATACGTCGAGAGCGTCTTGTTGGCGGTCCAGTGCGCGGTCATTAGCCTCGTCTGCGCCTTGCTCAAAGGTATTGATGTCGGACGCGTCGTGGTCGGCACGGTCGCCTACGCCGGCGCGGCCCTCGCACTGCTACTGGGCAGCCCGCCACCCAGACTCCTGGCCCTCCTCCAGGTCTGGGCGACGTCGCTCCTCATGGTGTCGCTGATACCGCAGCTCTACCTCAACTACTCGCGAAAAGAGCCGGGCCAGTACTCGCCCGTCACGGCGGGTCTCAGCGTCCTGGGCAACTCGATCCGCATCTTCACGACCCTCACGCTCACGAAGGACCCACTGCTGTTGTTAGGGTTCGCGCTCGGGTTCAGCCTGAACGCGACACTGCTGGGGCAGATCCTATTCTATTCTCCTTAAGACTGACAGAAACAAAAATTAGTACTCCACAGCTGCGGCCTCGCGCTCCTCGCTCTCGCACTCCTCCAGGAGCACGCGCGCAACGTCGGGCAGCGTCGACCCCGGCCCGAAGACCGCCGTCACGCCGGCCGCGTGCAACGCGGCTCTATCCGATTCCGGCACGACGCCCCCGACGACCACAGCAATAGGCGCGCCGCGGAGGGCCTCGACGACGCGCGGCACGAGCACCCTATGGCCGGCCGCCATGGTCGACACTCCCACGACGTGTACGTCGTGCTCGAGGGCCATCGCCGCGACCTCTTTGGGCGTGGCGAAGAGCGGTCCCGACACGACCTCGAAGCCCAGATCCACGAGGCCGGCCGCCACGACGTTCGCTCCCCGATCGTGGCCGTCCATGCCCACCTTCGCAATTAAGACTTTCGGCCGGCGACCCTCTCTTTCTTCGAACTGGACGCATTCGTCCCGCAACGCATCCAACGAGCCGTCGGGCGCCGCGGCCGCGTAGGAGCCGACCGCGGCCGTCGGCAGAGCGTGGTGCTCGCCCCAGACGTCCCGTAGCGCGTCCGACATCTCGCCGAGC
>JACLAA010003157.1_pt1 | contig 15252 bp, 13 predicted proteins | sample 8027891 | NCBI WGS metagenome assembly JACLAA01 (sample SAMN15724900, study PRJNA655200) | protist metagenome | isolation source: fluorescence activated cell sorting (FACS) single amplified genomes of... | place: Spain: Blaines Bay Microbial Observatory, Mediterranean Sea | collected 2016-01-19 | reverse complement strand
GTTTAGAACGTTTTGGCGAAAAATGAACGGGTTTGCGTTTTTTCTCGGTGTGAATGAGATTTTGTCCTTAAGTTTTCTGGAAATAAGAGAAGTTTCAATGTGTGAATCCTTTTCGTGAAATAATATCTGTGTTTATGTATTTAGGGTTAGCAGTTAGGCTGCACTGTGTGACAACCTAGAGTCACGGTGCTGGTTAAGCTAAACAAGTTTTAGATAATAGTAGTATTCGTTCTTTAATAGATATAAAACGTTAAGACTCTTCAAAATGTTACCCTAAAATCACACATGCACTCTACACAGGGATATTTCTAATGGGTAGCCAAAAAATTGCGAAATTGTCGAAATCCCGAAAAGCAGATTTTGTCTGAAGGGAAAATCCAAAAGCGGGTTGCGAAATCCGGGAAACTTCCGTGCAACTTGAATTGAGAATCAAAAACACTTCTCACTGTTTTAAACGACCTGCATAGTACACAGAGTGGAAAGAATCCAGTTCCTCAACACAATTGTATTGAATGTTACCATGCGTGCAAGTACATATAAAGGTAAAATTGTGTTCATATGCGTGTTCACAGCTTTTTCAGCAGCATTCTACCTGCTTTCTTATGTTCATTCCGAACTCAGATGGCTAAAATATCATATTGAAGAAATCCATATGCACGATGTACCACAAGATAAAAGGTATAGCTCTGACGTGCTATTTGTACCAAGTGACTATTGCTTATCAGAGATTAAGGCAAAAATAAATCATCAAAGAGAAGGTTGGGGTAGCTTGAGTCCCAGTGATTTATTTCGTGGCGCTAAAGAAACTTTTGAGTTAAGCCTACGAGAAGCCATGCCAATAGAAGCACCTAGACGCATCTTGGATATAGGTTGTGGTTTTGCATTATATGATACTTTCTTACTCAAGCATTACGGCTATCCGTCAGATATGCATCTCTATTTGTTCGATAAAACGACTGATTTAGAAAAAGAAAAAGATGAGGGATTCAAAGTTGGAGGATTTCGTAGGGAAGGAATTTCTTTCTACACCAACCTCCAGTGTGCCTCTGATATACTCATCTCCAATGGTGCCAGCAAGAATAACATTCACACACTCGTGGTCACAGAAAACGCTTTATCTCAGCTTAATCCGTCTTCTTTCGATTTAGTTTTTAGTCTATTGTCATACGGCCATCACTATCCCGTGTCTACATATATGAAAGAAATTAAGCGTATTCTGGTGCAGGGTGGTGTGCTAATTTTGGACCTTAGACTAAAAGATGGAGTTACGCAAGGTTTAAGTGAATTGGAACAAAATGGGTTTACGTGTGAGATTTTTCGGCATAGAAAGCGTGGGAAATCAGTCAAATGTGTGCTTGAATAGTGCTGTTTTCAATGAATTACTTGTCAACTTTTGTTTTTTTTATGGGCTCAATCTTATCTATGAAAGAAACTCTGTCACAGAAAAACAACTAAGCAGCCTCAAGAGAATACATGCTAATTGACGACTATATCAAATGTACACGTTGTTATGGCCAGTGTTGGAATAAAAAACTATCACTTTTCCTCGCGCGCAAAAATATGTGATCTACCGGTTTATCTTTTTTTGTACCAGATTAGATTAGCCGATTTATCGATTTTACAAGATATCTTCCACCCTAAACAAGTTCACCACAACTCACAATCTTGAAGAAATAAGAAACACAAAACTGAAGGCATAATCAATCTGTGTGCTCGTTAAACTCCTCTCACGCACTCCGCTGTGTATCATCAGGGCTCAGTATAAGTATAATCTACATCCAGTTCTAAACTAGTAAGGACCGGAGAATATGGCGAAGAGGACGCAGCTCCTTTTCTTTGTTCTCCTTGTAATACTTTCAATCTACATGCACTGTAAGAAAGTTGTTCCTCCTCACCTAAAAGACTGTCCTCGCGACTTGTTGACTAAAATCGAAGAAGTGAGAGCTCCGCACGGCTTCAAAGCACTTGTCACTGGAGCTGCGGGATTCATAGGCTCTCATGTTGCAAGGGATTGCTTAAAGTTAGGTTTTGAAGTAGTAGCAGTTGATGATATGTCAGGTGGATTTCGTAGAAACATACCTGAAGGAGTTAAATTTATCAAAGGAGATCTGAAAGACGCAAAATTTGTTTCCCAGTTGATGGAAAGGGAAAATTTTCAAATAGTTTATCATCTGGCAGCTTATGCTGCAGAAGGACTGTCACATTTTATTCGAAACTACAATTACAAAAATAATCTTGTTGCAACAACAAATCTTGTCACTCAAAGTGTGCGTGTTGGAACAGTGAAAAAATTTGTTTTCACTTCTTCTATTGCTGTGTATGGCTCAGCTCGCACACCTATGACAGAGGATATGGAACCTCTTCCAGAAGATCCGTACGGAATCTCTAAGCTGGCATGTGAACTTGACTTAAAGGCAGCCTACGAAATGTTTGGGCTGCCTTATGTAATATTTAGACCGCATAATGTGTATGGACCGGGTCAAAATATGTATGATAAGTACAGGAATGTCGTTGGAATTTTTTTGAATCATCTTCAAGCAGATAAGGAACTGACAATTTTTGGGGATGGGCATCAAACCAGAAAGTTTAGTTACGTGTCAGATGTTTCCTATCCAATTGCTCTGAGTGGTTTGCTTGACCATGTAAACAATCAAGTATTCAATGTTGGGGGAGATAGTGCTACAACAGTGAATGAGTTGGCACTGATCACGGCAGAGGCTTGGAGTTCTGCAGCTACGAAAGTTGTTTACCTTGAATCCAGGAATGAAGTTACCCACGCAGAATCTGACCACAAAAAGTTGGACTGCTTCTTTCCAAATCTTCCGAGACCGGTCGATCTAAGATCTGGAATGTTGAAAATGGTGACTTGGGCGAGGGAGTCAGGAAAATATTTTGAGCCGGTGAAGTTTACTTCTGTTGAAATAATGCACAAGCTACCCCCTTCGTGGTTGACAGAAGATCTGACGGAAGTGCCTGCTTTTGAGCACAACGAAAACGACAATTCTGTGGAAAATGAAATGTAGAGTGAGTTAAGTATATATTTACGGGATACGGAACGATTTAGCCCGTGCAGGATTTTTATGATTCGCTTACTGAAAAGAAGACAACTAAAATTCAGCCAAACTTTTTTACAAGCCATGCTTGTAAAACCCGATTATAGGCTGTGAAAACACCAAATTGAACGTTACAGAAATGTGTGCAGTCGCATGAGCCAGAATGTGGATTATATTGAACATGCATATCATGTGCATCCTGCGTTAGATCCCAAACACGTAAGATGGGTATTCTGTACTGTGTCAAGAGCTGATTCGACAACTTGTTCCGGAAGTCTGTTATTAGCATTTTATCTCTCGGAATTTGAGCACAACCTGACTTGCACTGACCACGCGCCTTAAAATATCCATTTCTCGTATCTGGAAAGTGCTGTGCAGCAGTTTCTTGCCAAATTATTGTAGCCCTCGTACACATTTTCTTCAAGCATAGCTGCTCAAATTTCTTCAGAAAACCCCTATAGGAATATTCATCGTTATAGTGGAGACCAATATTCATAACAACTATGGATTTGCGTGGAATTTGACTCAGTCTCGCTAAATTTGATATCAAATGTCTTGTATGTGAAATGCGTATACCTTTTACCATCGAAGAGTTTCTAAGATCACAATTTAACCTGACCTTTTGTTGCATCGTTACTGAATCACCAACGAAGAAAAGATCTCGTTCACCCAAGGCTTGTAGAAATTTCTTTTCGTCAAATTCTGGCAAAAAGCAAGAATCTACCTCGAAATGTTTTGGTTTTCCAAACTTCTTCTGTGCCCCTCTTAGGCAAGCACGGCTTGCACCTTTTGCCGTCTCACAGTACAACTTCTGCTCTGGAATAATTTGAGGTCTCATCCATACACCTTGTAAAGAAGGGTTGTTTTCAAATCCACTTTGGAAACAAGAAACTCCTGCTAATTTTCCCAAGACTCGTCCTTTTAAATGCTCTGCAAAAACTTTGAGCTCCGCAAGTCGAGCTAAAAAGCAAAAAATTATAGTAAAGAAGTGCATGCGTTATCAAATGATCACACAGTAGGCAACATTGCTTTATTCTGTTAATTATATTTTTCGTACAACTGGACTTGACCGTGGAATAAAGTTCAGTATTGAGGTTGTCTCAACTTCTTACATAGTCAACCTTTTCGTCACTTACTCACGTCATTCGAAATTAAGAAACAAGTTGGAGGCAAAGTCAAAGTTTGACTCTTTTTCCATTTTTCTTCATTTCATGCTTTAAGCACGAGAATGAAAGTTGAGAATTTGGAGAGAAACCGCAATTGGGTTCAAAAAAGGCAAAACTAACCGCAATTGGGTACAAATCCTCCATTTTAAACGGTCAAAAACAGTTTTCATCGATATGCATCACATATACACTCCTAATGGAAGCGCAGGGCAACTTGAACGAAGAACAACTTGATGACGGACAAGCTGCTGAAGTCTTGGCTGATTTGAACGGCAATGAGATAGAAAATCAAGCACCAATAAATCATATAGATAACTTCCTCATGACTACATGATGGACAAAAACAAAGCGTTTGATAAGAAACTTTTGAACAAAGAATACACCAGTCAGTCGGTCGGACGCATACAAGATGCTTGCGCTCGAGAGTACTAAGAAATACAAGGCAAATATTATTCGTCAATTTGCTAAGGGTCGATGCGTATTCCAGACTCATGTTGTTTGTGTGACTGACAAGAATGCTGCATCTCTTGCGGAGTGCGTGTGCTCATATTCCGCGGTGATCAAAAGGAAGAGGAAGAAAGACGACAACAACATGTATTACATCGAAAAAGAAGGTATGAATCTTAATCATGGTCAAAACTGCTTGAGGAACAGTGCAAATTGTCCCGGTAACACAACTGTGAGATCGAATCTTATGCAACACGTGCAAGCGTTGCACCCGATTTCGCTCGCTACAATCGGGAAACAAGTTGCGAAGACACTCGCAGAAAAGGAGCAAATGCCCGTTCGACCTAAACAGGCTAAAGAAGTGTTGAATAAGCGCAATGGTAATACCAAAGAAGCGTATCGCAACTCTGTGAAAGAGGTCGGTTATTATAAAAATTTCCTCAATAAAGAGGGCAGCGGCGCGAAAATGGATGTCCGTTGGCGCGATGGCTCGCCAGCGCACGGCTTGCCTCAAAACGGTAACAAATATTTCGATGGGTATCAAATCTGTGCCACTGGGTTAAGAAACTTTGTTGCTGCAGTTGGAATACCATTCTTTTCGTTCGACGCGTGTTTTTCTAAACATACCTACTACAAAGGCGTGTATGGGAACCTCGTCGCCCTTGTGGATACCAAAGCCGAGTCTCTCACCAATGTCCCGGTGGCTCTCACCACGGATGAGTCGGAACAGGAATCTTTATACAACGGCTTACTCAATATATCGGAGTGTAATAACGCTGATTCGGAACTCGCGAAACGGATGAAGGAGTCAGTATCTTGCGTCATCGGTGACGGCTCACCGCAGTTCCTGAACGCCGCGCGCACCACGTTGGGACACCAAAAGCCAATATGCACGTGTGCTCTCCACGTTAAAGAAAACACACGCAAGAGATGTAAGACCGGATGGAACGAGGATTTCTTCTGGAGGTTACAGAAAGCCCGTTCTGAGAATTTGATACCCTAAACTAAAACCAACTTTGCTTCGAGAGCGTGACACGTCATCACTTCCCGTTTTGGTCTGTCCCTGAACTTTGCCGTCCTTTATCCCAGCCTCGACCAACCACGCGGCGATTGTCGCAGACATTTTACCGTCCTTGCCGAACGTGCCGAATAGGTGTTCGCCGTTTTTGAGTCGGTGTTTTGTGATATAGTTCGAAATAAGTTTGGACGTCGCATCGCTGAATCGAACCACGACCCGTCCAAAAAAATCCATCGTTTTATACACGTTCAAATATATCGTCCAAACTCCATTCTTTTTGACGATATAGTTCATCGTTTTCTCGACGTTCCCTGTCATATTTGGCGGGTTGATGACGAGGTTTCCTAGATCGTCGCGACTCGGGAACTCCTCGTACACGGAAATGTAGAGGAACTCCTTACTCTCGCGTCCAAACGTATCTTTGAATATTTTCTTAATATCTGTGAACCCATATTTGATTGTGTATTTTCTTTTATCGGCGATATACGAGTCCGCTTTCTTTTTCGTGACGGCGTTGAAATTGTTGAGCCAATTCAGATCGGTTTGGAATTCGGGTAAAAGACCCGGGAAGTTTCGGTAGAGCACGTACAGTGCCTGGTTGGTCGAGAGCGTCGTTGAGGGGTTCGCCGCCTCGTTATCGCGTAACTTTTTGAGTATCGGTCCGATACGTTCTTTTTTCAAACACCTACGAACGTCCTTCAAACACTCCGGTGGGAGAAACCTCGTGAAGAAGAGATAGACTTGCCCCGATTTCCAATCGTTCTCTTTCCCGAACCGCATTTGTATGGTGCTTTCCTTTGCCTTTTTACCCGTGATGTTGATGACCCACGAGGTTGGTTGTCCGTCGGCACCTCTGTTCCACACGTAATCGTGGAACGTCTTTAGAGCAAACTGTTGCCCCGGTGGAACTTTGAGTATTTTCCCACGCTGTTCGACCATAAGTTTTTTGAACGATTGGACGAGTTTCTGTTCGTCTTCCTTGACGTTTTTGGTGAGTTGTTGTTGCTCGAGATACTGTGCTTGTATACGTTTGGTTTCTTCGTTGACGGCTAAAGTTGGTGCGTACGCGGACGGCGCGAAGGCGACGACGAGCGGCGGGTGATTGCCCTCTTTTCGTATCGCGTTTACCTCGGCGTTCGATATGTCGTATTTTTTTGTCGTGTTCTGCTGGGGAATCGAACCTTCGCGGATTCTATCGAGTATGCGTTTCCTGTTGAAATTGTACTTGTTCGTGTCGTCGCTCATACGCTTACGCATGGCGACGGCGGATTGTTTTGTCGAGTATGTGGTGTTCATATACATCATACCAACATTTTATTTCACGAAGATTGTCCTGGTATTTTTGAATTTATTTTCTCAGGCTAAAGTACCAGAAAAATATGGCTCCCAAGAAATCCAAAGTTAAGAAACGCGTCACCCAGCCTGCGAAAAGCATAATCGAGCGAACCATTTGCTCGCACCCTGTGATGAAGCGCGTCCAGAAAGAGGTGCGCGAACTAAAAAAGAAATCGGCGATAAAGTATAAAAAATAATTAGGTATCAAATAGTTTCAACGTATTTTCTACACGGTGCGTTCAAAGTATTGTCTAAAGTCATTTTTTTGTTTTGATAGTATGTGTGTTCGTGTTACCACTGAACACCCTGAGAACTTGCTCACATTATATTTTTGCGGATAGGCGAACCTTTGGGGTCTTCAGAAAAGTTCGTGAGTGGATTTACCATTCTATGAACGATTTCTCATCTCACAATTCCTCAGACTCCATGGAAACCGTTGTATGATGACTAACTAAGTATTTATTCCAAACAACGCGGCGTTATGAGTGTATCATGAATTACCTTTTCAAAAGGATGACCTGCAACTATTGCAAAAAAATCAACCACACCAGCAAGCCAGACACCTTTTCCTTGTATTTCGTAGAATCTTCTCCAATTATTCCCATCTACTCTTAAAGTCTTTAAGTTACCTTTCTCTGAACCTGCAATATAAATATGGTAACCAAAACTAGATACATACTGGACCTCAGCTTGCGCTAAACCTATATTTCCGTTCATAAAGATCGATCCATGATGTTCCCATATAAAGGATACCACTTTTTTAGGTACAAGTAAATTTTCCATGCCCCGAATAATCTGTAAGTCAAGACCTTCAGCATCAATCTTTATAAATAATATCAGTCCTATATAATCTTTAAAGAATTCTGAAATTGTTTCTACCCTCACTTCAAATGAAGATTTACTGGATCCCTTATTGAGCAATGACCCTGACCCACTTCGTCCATGAGTAGCTTTAACTTGAACAACTTCGTTTCCGCCTCCCACTCCAATTTTATGTACATTTAATCTCCCAGTTTCTAAAGCCAAAGAAGTAGCTAAATCTTTCTCCAAATTTCTCATCAGCATTTTATATGTATCTGGTATAGGTTCAAATGCATGAATTTCACACGCTTTGTTTCTTTTGACATAAGCTTTTGTATTTTTGCCTAAGTTAGCCCCAACATCTATGATTAAGCATGGTTGAGAAGCATAATCGCCGATTAGTTGTAGTATCCATGAGTCAAGCCTATCTCCTCCATGCCTATATGAAACTAAATTCTTATTAATATTCTCTCTGTAGCTGCTTCTGGTTATGACCTCTTCTTTTAGATATCTGACCTGGAATTTCGAGCAAATTGAGCGTTCAGATAGGGATGGTTCTTCGTCACAACAGAATTTACGGGCCCACCAACAGCGGCGTAGTGCAATCTGACTAGAATCACATCCATCTTCAAAACGATTATCCAATGATGGAGCTTCACATTTTTTACATTCTTTATAAGCCTCACTGTGAAAATACATATTCGTTGTCAGGTTAAAAAGTTTATTTCGGGTAATTTTCATCTCAATATCTTCAATGTTCCTGTCTTTCTGAAATGTTCTAGCAGGCAACAATATTAAATGGACCCCAGTGAGGGTGAGAAAGAAAATAGCAAGTTTCTTTGAACGTCTCATTCTGGTTTGATATAAAAGTGCCCCCTATGAAGGAACAATGACGAGACCGTATTTCTTATATGGAAGAAACGACTTCCCAACCCACGCAAACCTCCGTGATCGCACGAATTAATTGAACAAGCTTGCTTTATAAAATTTACGAACTTCCCCAAATCTGCCAACCCCCGATTTCATCCGCGACGAAGCACCACCAAAACTCGCACAACTTTTGGGGGAAAACAAGGACGTTATTAAAAAACGACCCTAAAACGGATTTCAATTTCTTATCGTACACGTGTAAACGAAGGCAACTGTCGTTGACTAAGAGTGTTAACGAGGTGAAAGAAGTGTTAATAATGCTTCTTTTTACCGCGTTTAGGTAGGAGTACTTGAAAATTTTACGTTTGGGGTGTCAAATGTTCCTAATTAGGGAACTGTCACTCAACTGTGGCAGACTGTCTATGCCATACATACTTCATCTACACATCTACAGATCTACTGAATAACTTACACACACTTCATCTTCTTGACGACTTTACCTTATTTAAAACCTTCTTGTGTATCGCTAAGAAATGTTGTGTAGAACTAAAACGAAAGCGAAGAAAGCTACTTTTGCAGTGTGTTTCTTGTCGCTCTTCTCGTGTTCCTATGGCAGCTTACAACATATGAGAGATACTATTATCACCTACACTGCTGCTCTCAGAGTAGCAGCTCAAGTATGTGGTCTTGATCATAAGCAGAAAAATATGTATAAAAACTATGCTGGTTCTGAACTACAAGGCTGGGATAAATTTAGTTCTACTCGAGATCCTTCAATTGAGAGCACTGAGTATGTGCAGTGCCTTGGACCGCTTCTGTGCACTACCAGAGTAATCTCAAGCGCCCACCAAGCTGGGGATATGTGGAGAAATGCTGAAGATAATTGCAAACAAGCCTCCACGACTTCCAACACTGATGTTGTGGCAAGAGAAGCTACTGGATCTGATAAAGAAAGTAAAGATTATCTACCTCAATACTCGCCGGTGGACTATGACATATCTCAATCAGGACCTGTCCAGAGTGGAACTATTTCGATAAATATCACCAACTGTTTAGTATTCTTCTTTGGGGCACTTCTTGGTGGTTTTTCCCACCACTTTTTCACAAGAGTTCCAAATACTCCGACTTCAGCAGATTTAAAACTGCGTCGTAGACCAGAACTTTAAACAACAAACAAATTAATTTTCTTTATCGTAATTTGTAGAGTGACAGTGAGGATCTTTGATGATTTTTTGTATTTGTTTGGTACTGTAGGGGGTGAAAATAATTGCTCAATTGAACTCTAACACACACAAACTTTGCTAAGTGGTTGGGTAAAATACCTGGGTACTTTACGCACTTCCAGAATATAGCACTGAAGTTGTCTACATGTTTCTACTTTGAACCTGAGTTTTGAGTGAAGGATAGTAATTCACTTTTACACCTTTTTTATATTTAACAAATTATATTAATAACTAAAGTAATCTTTACCTGGTTAATTTATTGATATGCGGTGACAAGGTATACCAGAGCTCATCCTTACTCACGGTAAGGTTATCGGCAGTGTTGTGAGCTCGCATCTCATTTGCCATATCCATTTCACAATCATGTAAGTGCTTGTCATCCTCACACTGTTTCCATTTTGTAACGAATGTAGCGTTATCTACAATCACCCACTCCTTATATTTAGCTTCTATTTCCATCCTTTTCAGTTTCTTTGTCCCGACAAAATTCTCAGCATGGCGATAGTCCGGTTTTGCCCAAATCTCGAGAAACTTTATGGATCTCTTTTTGCAAACAGACTCAATATTTAACTGCCACACTCCTCTTCTCCAAAGAGGTAGCTGCGGACGGCTTTCATACTCAGAAGTGCCGAAATGAGTTCCTGGAACATTAATTTGCAAAACTATTGAGCTTGGTTTCATGAATAACACATTATAAAATCCGGCTGTGTGCACAGAAATCAAGATCGATGTTTGAAACATGAGCTTTGCTTGAGACCTAAAATCTAACTCTTGCATGGAAACAATGCGGACATCCCAGTTTGTTCGTGCTCTGAGATATTCTGCTAGTTCTAATTCATTTTCTAGAAAACGACGTGGGCGATTGCCAGAACGTTTTCTTCTTGACATGAAAACAATCAGTGGTCTACCGGAGGTAGAAACTTCTTCTATCAGCTTAAATTGACGTTGTAAAAACAAATTGAACGAGTTCATGTCAGCTTGAGTTGTTTCTGGACGACCAAGAGAATGATTGGGAAATCCTACAAAAATGGCAGAACTGAAACACACTGTGTCTTTTAAATCTATGGGAGACATTATTTCAATTCCTGGGAACAAATGACTAAAAAGTTCGATGTAGGGAACACTCGACTCTACATTCAAAAAGATAATTCTTTTCACATTCATTAGATCTTGTCTCTTTTTCAGCTCAAAAAATAGTCTAAAAATAGTTTCATACAGATGTCCAATATTTGTCATATGATAAGCTCGCAGCATATAAGTCTTTCCACTGAGAGTATGGTTGCATCTTTGGCTTTCATGTAAAACAGACAGCTCTAAACGTTTAGCACCTTCACCCCAGTTCTTCAAGTTCCTCTGCTCTCTTGAAATTCTTCTGAAGTCTCTGCGCTCAAGTCCCAGACCAGGCAATTGAAAGACTGGTAAGTCGAAGGATTCCAATGCTCGAATAGAAAATCTAATGCTTTCATCTGGATAAAGTGCAGGAACGTCTATTCGCAAGTTTGATATTGAGCAACTAGAAAATATTTCCATATTCTTACGGCACCTTAGGAAATTGGTTGCAAATAAAGAATTTTGTGTCAGGGTGGCACAAGAGATGAAATCTGAAGCTGAAACTGGAACTGATAGGACCTGTGGCTTATACCACGAAGATTCCAATTTTGGCTCAAGGAATTTACAATCTATACGCGACAAGTCGTTTTCGATACTCAAGTGAGTTTTGAGTTTACTCAGATTTTTCAACACTGAGCGAGAAGACACCAGAACCAAACTTAATATCAATATTTTCAACAGTACACGTCTTCCCCGCGTTCTTGATCTAGCGAACTTCGAGCAGGAACATCGAGAGTATAATGATGCTGCTAAAGATGCGTGAAACATTTACACTAAGGGCGCTTACTAAAAAGCACACGGTTAGAGAAAAAACAAAGTGTCTTTTCCCTTGCAAGACTGTAGAAGAGTAGATGAGTAAGCCTTCAACCCTAAAATGCGTAAATGCTGTTCCCCGTGTAAGAGTCACAACCCTAACTACCCTAAATACAGATTATTATTGAGAAAAAACGCAAACCAGCACATTTTTCGCCAAAACGTTCTAAACCAGCACATTTTTGCTCTTTTTGCCACTTTCTATTTCTACATCCCTGAGAAAACTTCTGCTTCTACACAACTTAAGCCGAATAAGCACACACGATAAGTTCACATTAGAAGACGCAGTGATAACAGAGATGATTGGGAGCAAACTTAGGATTTTTTTCAAAAGTAGAGATGTGAGATATAGGAGTTTAGCGCGCGTAGTCTGAGCATGTTTTTGTTACAAATTTAGTATTTCAACCACCCCCATTTCGTCTACGTTTCTACACATTATCGCGCCTTGCAACGGATTCTCTTCACATAACTTAGCCAAACCTTCTAATGTAACATATTTGTTCCTGTTGTTATCGTTTTCTTGCATTCTGACGCGTATCTGAGGTCTTCAACGCCTTCTCACAAAATGGGGGTAGCAAAAATGTGCTGGTTTAGAACGTTTTGGCGAAAAATGTGCTGGTTTGCGTTTTTTCTCGATTGCAAATCGACCAGAAAAAAGGGTAAAGTTTGAGCACTAATAAAGGTTTCTTACAAGGTGCTAAGAAAGCTCTGACTGAAAGATCTCCTAGCTAAGATATGTGGCAGTGTTTATTGAGCACTGGCACTAAGGTTATAATAGCGACTAGCAAGTACTGTTGAGCAAGTACTGTTGATAGCGGACTTAACCGTCGGTATTAAGGTAGTTAAGGAAGTAAGCCAAGTGTTAGAGGGGGCAAGTTCAAACTTCTTCAGACAAGAGACTTTGGAAATTCTTCTCGCACGAGCTCAACAATATGTTGAGGCATTATAATGAGTCGTCCTGTGTTATATTGTTTTGCATGTTCTCCGTCTTATTTAGTTTATCAGAGATTTCTGGCCAGGCATATGCACTTTCAAACAGAAGTTTTTGTGCTTCAGAAAGTAATTTTTCTTTTTCGTCACAACTCCTTCTTTGATTCCAAGCCTTGTCCAGGGGAAAAATATAAGGAATGGTCGCTTCAAGCGCAACATGCTCTACATGTGCAAAACCATCCTTACGACTGTATGCGTGTTCCAATTCTTCTTTGTAGTACACGGGTTAACAAATTTCAGGGCACCGGAAGTAGATTATTTTTTCTGGGAAGATGTTTAACTGAGGGTCTAAATTCAAAACGTGTAGTGGTTCTGTCAGACGAATTGTTAAGTACGCATGATATGCTGAGTCCTTTTGAGGCCTGGAGTAACTGCAGTATTAACGATATCCCATCAAATAAGAAAGGACCGAGGATAAAGACTTATTATCCAATGGATTCAAAAAGCCTGACAAAGTCTAAGGATATGCCTGCTGTTGGTGCTTTGTATCCTAGTATCTTCGCAGATAGAGGGTATTGGTGGTGGAAATCTCAGGAAATTACTTATGCACTAAGGCCAATGATCAGTACGCAAGAAGTCTTGAAGGATAAGTTTGGCAAAATTTCCAAAGACAGGGTAGTTTTCCAAGTTCGACGCACAGACAAAACGCGAGGGTGTGCATCTTTCTATGGTAACTTTTTAAATGAATTTATGTGTCTCAATGACTGTTCTCATTCTCACAGGGATTAATAGTGCGATCAAATGTAAAGCAGAGGCAAATGCACCCAAGCTTACAGACTATTTGAGTACATTAGGGAAGTTTAAAGGCAAAGTACCAAAACCTATTCAAATTGTTACAGATGATGTACATATTATGCAAGAAATTGCAGAGATAAAGGAAAATGGGTATTATTTTCTAGATCCGGAACCAGCTCCAAGGAGAATTCCTGATAAGGTGAAATTTCTCATGCATTCCATACTTTGGTTCTTAACCTTTTCTGAATTTTTGAAGGCTGGGAAGGGTGGGATCTACAAGGATAGGGCAATGAAGGATGCATTGGACATATTAAGTATGTCCTATGGGAATCCCTTAGTTTTCACTTACAGCAGCGGTTTTGGTGCGTTAGCCCTTCAAATAAAGCAAGCACGAGAATATTTCTGTAGTAATTGGGTAAGTTTGGATTGGGGGAAACGAGAATGGCCTCCAATTGGTACTCTCAGCGAAGGTGGCGTACGAGGCGTAACAAAAAATTCGATTGTAGTGAGTAAAATTTGTGGAGTTGCAGAGTGGGCAACATATGCAATGCAGAGAGAGAAATCTTACTGTTCAGTGGTTCTCAAATCTTCAAAAACAAGTGGAGCTGCTATTTTCACCTTTTGTAACTGTAAATGAGTCACTGGTAAAAAATTGAACAAAAATTCAAGAATCGATCCCCTCGTTTGCATTTTCTCACGCGTTTATGCCGAAGTAGATGATGAATGAAAGTCGAGGCTGCAGATTTCCATCGCTTCTGCTCGCAACCACTTCCTCCTTTGCGTTCGTCTGCTCGTCTGCTCCAGAAGAAACCACAAACGCTTCCTCAATGGCCTGTCGAACTCGCTGATGTAGTTACCAAACAACGTCTCGAGATCGGAGAGCGCACCGCAAAAGATCTTCGTGAACGGTTTCCGGTAGTTGACGTACGACGCGCGCTTGGATTTTTCTGACTTTGTTAACAAGGAGACTCGTTCTGGAGGCATGTTCAACTGCGCTTTGTATCCATCCAAGGAATCGTCCAACGTGAGTTGTTGAAAACGCAAACCCCATGGATAATCGACTTCAACTTCTCTGCTCGTCTGCTTGTCTGCTTGTCTGCTATTCAAAACCACCGCCATCAACACTTCGAAGACAGAAACTTGTTTCCTCGAATCGCGCAGTAATAGTTTCGACCCCGACGCCGACACCTCAGAATTCAACCGCTAGGACATATATTACAAACTTGTTACCTAGTCACGCTTGATTTTAGAGAACGACGTTATGTCTGAGCCGTTCCTTCGTTAATTGTCCCGTTTCTTTCATCGAAGGGGAAATGAGGGAGACGAAATATGAAAGGGGATGCATTTTGCGAACAAAGCGTGCAAGTAACTGTCCTTACATTTCGAGACGATATTGGTGTGGTGAAGAATATACTGACAAACATGGTAAAAGATAACAACTGCTTTTCAGACTATCGTTGCGCAGCTAAAACTGCGTGAAAATTTCTGCGCTTTTCTCTCAGTGTCTCAGAGCCCGTCGACCAAAAGTTGAGAATAATTATCGCAAAAATTTTATTGCAAAAATTTCAGAACCAAAAGTCCAAAACAACCTCTTGATCGAAAATACCTGATTTGTCGCAAATCTTATCTTATTAAAAAAAAAAGAGGTCGTCCAAAACGCGTTCTCGCACGAGAATGAAAGTTGAGAATTT
>JACLAA010008008.1_pt1 | contig 15275 bp, 7 predicted proteins | sample 8027891 | NCBI WGS metagenome assembly JACLAA01 (sample SAMN15724900, study PRJNA655200) | protist metagenome | isolation source: fluorescence activated cell sorting (FACS) single amplified genomes of... | place: Spain: Blaines Bay Microbial Observatory, Mediterranean Sea | collected 2016-01-19 | reverse complement strand
ACTGAAATATCACGTGGCACAGAATTTTTTACGCTCGAACGTCATCCGAGAACAACCTTCTTCTTCTTCTTCGAAAGATATACATGGAATGTATAAAATAGCCGTGGTCGGGTACGGACACGTGTATGATTTGGACGAGGATGGTGAGAGTAATAAAGTGAAAGATAATGTGAATATATCCATGGACAAAGACAAACACGGCTATCGCTACGATTCCGTGGCGTTGACGAACGGTTTAATCGAAAACGGCATCTACACCGTACGAGTGGATTATAAGCCTCGAGAACACGACGCATTCAAACAATACGTGATAGAGGAAAAGTTTGACGCGATTTTAGTGAGGATTAACCCCGGTCAAATCACGCCGCATTCAAATCAGGAGAGGTTCGACGACCTCATGGAGGAGTTGGAAAATAAAACGGATATTTTGATCTTCGGGAACAAGGCGAGTTTACGAAACATGGGATCGAAAATCGCGCTGGTGAAAATACGCAAGTTAGCGTGCGGGTTGAGAGATACGCGGGCGTATTACACGAAGAAAGAGATGGAGAGAGGGTTGAAGAAAGGGTTGAAAGTGTGGCCGAGAGTTTTGAAACAAAATCGAGGGTCGACCGGGTGCGGGATTTGGTTGGTGTGTTTGAAAGGGAAGCACGATCGGATCATGAACATGAATAATAAGATAGATTCTAGCGATAATACTAACGATAACAATGGGACTAGCAGCAGTAATAGTAGTAGTGGTAGTGGTAGTGGTAGTAGAGAAGAAGAAGAAGAAGAAGAAGAACGAAAGAAGAACGACGACGGGGAGGAGGAATTCGAAATCGGTGACGATACGATAGTCGTCTGTCAAGAGATGAACGATAACCACATCGAAGAGCACACGTTTAAAGAGTTGGTGGCGTTTTGCGCGTGTGGGAAAAACCACCCGGACGCGGGCGGGAACTGGACGTCCGTTTCCGACGGGAACTATTTACAGCAGCAGAACGACGACGAAAACGAAGACGACGACAAAGTAGACAAACAAAGTCAACTTCTCAAAGGCGCTTTCGTCGTCGACCAACGCTTACTCCCTCGAATCAGCGAAGGCGAAATACGCATGGTATTCGTCAAAGACGAGTTATTCGAAATCATTCATAAGAAACCAGTCGGCGAGAACGGCCGTTCCGCGGTTGCCTGGAACAACAAGACGACGTTTTACAAACCGGAAGAACCGTTGTTTCGAGATTTGACCGAGAAGTTTCTCAAGAACGATATTCAACGCATCGCGAGGAAGTTAAACTTGGCGTATAACGCGTTACCTTTGTTATGGACGGCGGATTTTATCCCCATGGATGACGACGAAGAAGAAGAAGAAGAACGCGACGAACGCGAGAAAGAAGAACAGAACAAAAAAGATGTCAACAACAGGAAAACAAAAACGCGATACATCCTCGGCGAATTCAACTGTTCCTGCGTCGGCTTGACCAAATTCCGCGCCGCGTGCGGCCCGGACAAAGACATGTCCGACGTCTCCGACCAAGACTACTTCGATGGCGCTAAACTGTGCGACTTGATTGGCAAAAGGTGCAAATTGCGCTTGGACGAACACAAAGAAGGTTTGAAACGGAAAGCGATGGTCAATCGAATCGCGTGGGGGACGATAATCGGTTTCGTCGGTTTCGTCGCGTTGTTATCGTCAAAATCGTCGTCTTCCGGACAAAGAGTAGGAGGAATTAAAGGCGTCGACGATTCGAACAAAAACGATAGATTAAGAAGAAGACAATCTAACAAAAGCGTAAATGAAAGAAGCCAAGAAGGGAGGAGATGAAATATTATGCGTATTCATCGCACGAACGAGAGAAACCGTAGTACGAAAAATGTGACGATTTTTGCGCGAGAAAAGAAGCGTTTTCGTACATCATCGAGTAGTCACTTACAAAGCCACATTTCGCGCACTCAATAACAGTAGCAGAGTTCTTTTGTATTACATAGCATGCTCCTCGAAGACGAATTATTAAATCCCGCCATATCGTTCTTTTTCTCCTCTTTTCTCACTCAAAGTCACTCGTCAACTCCTTCGAGAATTTTCAAAAAAATCGTCATCACAACAAACGAACACAAACAGAACAACATGTTAGCGACCATCGGGTGGTCTCGCCAGGGCGCATCCGAGGTTAAATTGTACTCTCCTTCTAACGAGGACAATAATAAGAATAACAACAACAACAACAGCAACGGAATAATAGGATACGCGGAGACGAGTTGTTCCTCCTCCAACGGGGAAAAGAATTCAAAAATCCAATCGAATGAAATCAACTGCGTGGAGTGGTCGAAATCGAACGGGAACTGCGTCGCGGTCGGTTTAAGCGACGGGCGAGTGGTCGTTTTGGATAAACACTTAAAGTGTGTGGGAGAAGTTAAGGAGGAAGAGAGGAAGAGACAGAGGTTTAAGCGTGAGAATGATGATCTTGCGGAGAAGACAAAGATGCACAAAAATACACCGTTGACTTTTGCATCAGAAAATCCAGGCAAAGAGGAGGATGTTGACGATGACGACTTTGAAGTGAAATCGATGGATTTTCACTCGAGTTCGCGATACTTGTTAGTCGGTGGGACGTCGAATATCGTGAAGGTTTGGGATTTGAAGACGAGACGAGTGGCGAGCAGACTCCTATCATCCGGCGGTTTATCAGGCGGTCGTAGCGCGAGCACTACTATTAGCGCTGGTGTCGTGAACGCGGTGAAATTTAGTAAAGACGATCGAGTGATCGCGTGCGGTTCAGGAAGAGGGGAGATTGTGTTGCATAAAGGTGGAGAACGATTCGGGGAGGAGGAAGATGAGGAGAGTTTTGGTTTAGGGAGAGGGAAAGAGTTTAATAAGTACTACTCGGAGCCTTTGAGCGCGTTTGACGTCAACGACGAAAAGTCGATGATGAGTACCTCCTCCTCTTCCTCCTCCTCATCCTCGGTGAAATGCTTAGATTTCTCACCGCACAGAAGAATGATGTTAGCCGCGGGGACGTCTCGTGGCGATCTGAACTTCTACGATTGCGAATCGGAATCGTTAGAGACGAGCTTTCATTCTTCGGACGCGAACAACGTCATTCACTCGATTGCGTTTTCACCGACGGCGCCTAGAATTATAGCGGTAGCCAACGACGACGGATCGGTTTCATTGCGAGATGTTGCTATGCATCCGAAAACTGCGGTGTGTTTACACATACCGAATCCGAATAAACGATGGATGCAATCATCGTCGGAGAACGGTGTCATTTTTGGTACCGCGGGCGCGGCGTCTTCCGTCTCGTGGCATCCGAGCGGTCAAGCGTTAGCGGTCGGATACAGAGGCAACGGCGTCGTGTCGATGTACGATTGTCGAAGCTTGAGAACGCATATGGATGAGAGGAGTAATAAGTACAGGAGCACTCGGATGAACGGTTTTAGCAATAGCACGAGCGGCGGCGCGGAATTTTACTCCGGAGACGATTTTGAGACGAGATGTTTGTTTGAAACCGAAGCGCATGAGGGCGGAAGAGTGATTGGGTTAAAATGGCAACCACCTGCGACAAAAGCGAAGACGAAGACGACGAATGAAGAGAACGACAGCGATAAAGAGAACAGAATCGAAAGCAACGTGCCGCGAAAACAAGAGCAGAAGCGACATCTGAATAAACAAGAAGAAGAAAGAGAAAACACTGAAGCGATGCGAAAATCGCTCGAAAACTTAAACACGACGACGACAACTCAGGAACAACAACAACAACAAGTGCTTATTACGGCCGACGCCATCTCTGACGAAGTTTCGAAGAGGACCAAAGATGTTGTCAAAACGTGTTTAGAAAAAGAGGTGAAGTCGTTAAAAGCGGATGTGAGAAATTTGCACCTCGAACTCCTCCGCGCGCAGGAAGAAAACGCGACGATGTTTCGAAAGTTGCGCGAACAACATTTGGAGTTGATGGATGCTTTGAGCAGTAGTAATTACTCTTCTAAGATTAATGGCAAATACTAGAAGACGTAATAATAAACTACGATAGGTTTCTGTGTATATTATAAACGCGGTCGGTTTCTAAATCTATTCTCTAAGTTCTATTCTAATCTTCTCGCGAAGCGAGCACGATGGTATGATTTTGCCCGCATCTTACGTCTAAAACCTTCGTCGATCGATCCTTCCATTTCACTTCAGTCGGCGTCGGGTAATCGAAATCGTTCCCTAATCCCAGTTGCCCGGCGGAAGACTCTTCGTCCTCGAAGTGCTGACCTACCGAACCGCTCCATCCCCACGTGAACAATCGATCGTCGCTCGTGATTGCGGCGCAGTGCTTGTACCCGGAAGAGACTTTGGTGAACGCTACGTTGATGTTCTGCGGTTCGTGTTTAACCAATCGAGGTTTTAAACCGTATTTCGAATCCGCTTCTTGATCGTCCAAGGCTGCTCCCCAGATGAACAAAGCGCCGCTGGATTTCGCGACCGCGACGGCGAAATTGAATCCTAACGAAACGTTTTCCAGTAAAACATCCTCGATTGCGCCTAACGCATTGGTGGTTGTATTCTCTTCTCCTCCTTTTACTTCTCGTCCTAATACTTTCCCGGATGTCGTTCCAATCGTAAACGTTTTCCCGTGTGCGTCCACAAACGCCGCGCAGGCGTCCGTGACCGAGCAGTTGACGATGTTTCGTAAACCCGGGATTTTCCGAAACGAATTGGTTTGCGGTAACTCCGTGGGGGTAGCGGTGGTGGTTGTTGACGACGACGATGATGGCGGGAAGAAAAACTCTATCGCGGTAGCAATCAACGAAAACCGTTCGTCTTTATCCGTCTTAATTTTTCCGCTGTAATACGCGTCCCCGTTCGTGCTGATGAGAATGGTCGATTCTCTCCCCATCGCGCCGTCTACGATGACAACGTCTTCTTCTCTTTCTTCGTCTGTTCTTGTTGATTCATCGAAAGCAACGAGCGTCCCTTCCTCTCTTTCCTTCCCGTCAAACGCATCTCCGACACCTAATTGCCCTCGATCGTTCTTCCCGAACGCGAACACTCGCTTCCCGCCTCGCGCAATGCACACCGAGTGACTACTCGCCGGCCCGGATATCGCCTTTTCGATTTCAACGAGGACATTCCCGTCACATGTAGCGTCTCGAAACTCTACTCTCGTCCATCCTCGCACGATGTCATTCATCGTCGTTTTTGCGTTACTACTACTACTTCCATCATTTTCTCCTTTTCCTCCATCATCATCAGCATTATTATTAATCCGAATCCCGCATTGGCCGTATTCGTTCAATCCCGTCGCGAACACTTCGCCTTTGCTCGTCACCACCAACGAGTGTGCGCCACCAGATGCGATCGATTTGATATTCCCTCCGTTCGTTGGTATGTGTACTGGAACGAACGTCCTCTTTGAAGACGACGATGCTGATGACCCTAATGGTATTCCGAGCCGGAAGAAATCGCCGTTCCCGGCCACGTACGCGTCCGTCTTTAACGTTCGCGAACTTTGGTTTTGCGTCCATTTTATCCGCTTTTTTTCTTCAATGGAAGAAGAAAATGTCACGCGTGCTCCTCCGAAACCCGCGATGATGTCGCAGAGCTGACGTCGTCTGTGTCGAAGAAGTAATAATCTGCTTGGTGAAGTCATCGTCATACAAGTGAGTGCGTATATATATATCTAAATAAGAGCGACGAAAGCGATGAGATGAGTGACGAACGAAATGTGACAAAAGTTCGTTACAAAAATGAGAGCAAAACGATACGTAGAACACACTCTTAATGAATACTTGATGATGATGATCACGAACACAACAACTCACTCTCTCTTCTGATGACACTCTCTTTATGACTCTCTCTCTTTCTTTGTTTGTTTAGTAATTTAATAATAATAATGATAATAAATCAGACCCCGGCGGCGCCAGTAGAAGTCTTGGCCATGTTATCGATTTCCTCGGATTTCGGTTTGATCCGTAAAACCTTCCCGATGGCGATGGTTTTCCCTTCGTCTCTCAAGGTGAACCTCCCTAACTGAGGGACGTCGGAGAACTTTTCCACGCAGATTGGAGCGGCGATGGTAATTCGAACGACGCCGATGGATCCAGCTTTTAAGTATTTGCACTTACTTTCCTTCGGCTTTCGAGTTTTCGGGTCCATTTCGCTGACGAGTTTCTTGACTTCGATTTCCTCGGTGACGGAGTGGATGTGGATGACGGCGTTGTAGCCGGTGGAAAAGATGGATTTGTGGTCTAACAATTCCACGATGGCGAGTTGGCACTCGATTTCTTGCGTGACGTGGACCAATTTGTTCGGCGGGCACAAGACCATCCCGGGATGGATATCTTTTTCGTCCACGCCGGAGAGTTTCATTCTCACGTTTTCGCCGCACTTGCAAATGGAACACTCGTCTTCGTCTTGCCAAAGCTTTTCAATTTTACAATCGATTCTACCGGGCATTAACGTGAGCTTTTGTCCAACTCGACACGCCCCGGATTCGGTTTTTCCCATGACCATGCACCCCATCTCCGCGTATTTGTCCATCACCGGCATGCGAAACGGCGCGTTCGGATCTCGATCCATCGGTTCTAAATCGTCCAACGTGTCGAAGAACGATTTGCCGCCGTACCAATCGCACTCGCTTTTCGAGACGAGATCTTTCACGTTCGTACCTTTTAATCCGGAAATCGGGACGAACGTGATGTCTTTTTCTTTGTACCCGCATATTTTCAAAAACGGAATCAGTTTCGTGTGTACTTCGTCGAATCTTCTTTTATCCCACTTGACGCTCGGATCGTCCATTTTGTTCACGACGACGACCAACTTTGTGACGCCTAAAGTTTTCGCCAACTGCGCGTGCTCTCTGGTTTGCCCGCCTTTTTCAAACCCGGTTTCGAATTCGCCTTTCCTCGCCGCGATGACCAGAACGCCGACGTCGGCTTGCGCGGCGCCGGCGATCATGTTCGGCACGTAATTTTTGTGCCCCGGCGCGTCCAACACGGTGTATCTTTTCTTCTCCGTCGCGAAATGTGCTTTACCAACCTCCACGGTTTTTCCTTTCGCTCTTTCCTCTTCCGAAGTGTCCATGATGTACGCCATGTACCACGAATCTCGATTTTTATCCTTCGCCTCCCGTTCGTACTTTTCGATGACTCTCTGATCGACTTGACCGGAGAGATACAAAATCTGCCCTCCAATGGTCGATTTCCCGGCGTCGACGTGTCCGATAAACACCAAGTTCAAATGTTCTCGACTATCCGCGTCTTTACTATTCGCCAACTCTTCCATCAACTGCTTCTCTTCCTCTTCCGCTTCTTTCTTTCGCTCTGAGTCTTTCCTCTCTTTTTCCATCTGTTGTAACCTCTTCGCTTCTTCTTTTTCTTCTTTGCGTTGTTGTTCTTCTTTTAACTTCTGTTCGCGTTCGGCCATTTGAGATAACGCGGAATCCGAGCCGGAATCGCCGCCAATCGTTAACGTTTTCGCGACCTTTTGCGCCACAGACGATACTACTTCTTCTACTTCTTCTTTTTGTTCTTCATCTCCTCGTTGTTCATCGAGCGTCGACGAAACCGCTTGAGGCGGTACAGGCGCACCAGAGGCGGCTGCTCCTCCTAATCCTACTCCTCCTCCGGGAACGAACGCGCTCGCGGTCGGTTTAAGATTCGTCGTCGTCTCTGCAGAATTAGTAGTATTACTTCCAGCCGGTGGTGGTCTCGCGAACCCTCCTCCAGGAGGTGCGTGCATCATCTTCTTCTTTCCTTTTTTATCGTCATCGAACGCGTCGAATAAGTCCGACATGATTTGATTTGATTTCTCTTCTTCTCTTTTCTGTTTTAATCAGTTTTAAACAGTCGTTTACGTCGTCCGGTGTGTAAACAAACAAACTACTAAACGCTCTTCTCAATCAAAGTAAGTTGTTGTTCTTGTTGTTGTTCCTTTCGATCTGATGATGATATTAGTATATATATCTGCAAAAGTTGGTGATGAAAGAGGAGTAGAAAAGTGAGAGATGTAGATATAAAAGTGTGAAGAGTTGTTTTTCCCAAACAACAAGAAGCTTAAAACTCTCTATGCGTATGCGTACTTATTATTATCTCTCTAGGAAGGAGGAAAAACTCTTCTCGTGGAAAAAGATTCCATACGACTTACATTGGTCCAAAAGGTTCCTCTCTCTTCTCTCGTTAAAAACAAAAATAAATTTCTTTCTCTCTCTGCTCTCTCACTTAATCTCCTTTTTCTCGTTCTTTTAGGCAAAAGCGGAAAAGCAAAATTATACACGCCTCGTTCGTCGTTCCGGTATCTTTTTTGCTTGCTTGCTCTGTGATAGTCTGTAAAATTACACGTGTCACCCACATAAAAGCTGCTCGAGAAAAGAAAGACAATTGGACACACTCTTTAAGAAGAACAACAACACAGAAGAACAAATACATATCATCGGTTACACTTTTCTCTCAGGATCTCTTAGTATACTCTCTCTCGCACGTATAGATGGATATTTTGGTGGTGGAGTCGCGCGTTTTCGCGTCGCTCGCGCTGGTGGGATATCCAAGGGGTGATTTTAATTAAAAACCCAACAAATATTCCAATCGTGTTGTTCGAGAGATATTTATACTCTACCTCGAATAGAATACTCGAAGAGGACCACCAAAACCACCGCGAACGAACGAACGATTCGGGTCTTTTGAACCGCCTTCTTAACCGCCTTCGAGGGGGGGAGAAAGGGGCTCGTTTAAAGAGAAGTGAGAAAGTCGTCGTTCAATATCTTAGCCAAAAGCGTTACTCATGATGGAGAAGTACGGCGAAAAGGGCGCCTCCGAAACGCGGAGAACGACGACGATTTCTTCGACACCACGTCGCGATGATGATGAGAGCAATACTATTACTACTGATGATGATGATGATAATAATAATAATAATAATAAAGTGCCGCACCAGTCGCACTCGGCGCGGAGTCGAAAAGAGCAAAACAAAGCGGAGAGTATTTTTAGAAAAAAGACTTTGCAGATGCAAAACCGACAACGACTGAGTAGCATCAGAATTGCGAGTAGTGAAAGTGGTGAAAGCGAAAGTGAGGAGGATGAGAAACGAGAGAAAGAGGTGGAAGAACAATTGTTGGACGCGAACGAGTTCGTGAGACGGTTGGTTTCCGGTTCCGAGAAGAAGAAGAAGAAGGAGGAGGAGGTGAAAAATAAGAAGGAAATCGAAAGTTTTCCATCCGACAAAGACGATGATGATGATGATGATGAGAAGAAGAAGAAGAAGAAGCTGAATGGTATAAAAAAACAGGTCAGTTTCGTTCTTCCCGATTCTTCTTCTTCACAATCTTCAGGTTTCGCTTCCGCGCTTCTGCAAATAGAGAAGGAAATAATCGAACCGGCGGAGGCCATCTTGAGAAGGAAACCACCAGGCGAAAGGACGACGACGGGCATCATTCTCACAAGTCTACTCCGTCGCGATAGAACAAAGATGACACTTTTGTTAATTAAGATGATTAACGGGGTAGAGGAAGTGTTGATACTTCTTTTTACCGCGTTTGGGTACGAGTAATTGTTTTGAAGTGATGTCGTACGCGTTTGAATAGTGAGGTTAGTTATTATGGAAAAGATTTTATTTGTCGAAAGACACACGACAAAAAGAAGGAGGAGGGGGTCAACACAAAAATATATGGCGAGAAAAATGTTTCATAAAAATGTTTAGGGTATTTGTAAATTAGGGTTTAGCGGTTGCGTACCCCCTTAGTACTAAGGTAGTACTACCCCGTTTAGAAGGTCAAAATATATTCCGGCACAGACAAGTTAAAGACAACTTCAAGACAAAACAGACTATATATATATTATGCTATATATTATTGTCCGATGTACCCGCTCGTCACGCCGACGAGTAAAATCAACGCCGGGACGCCTAATATCCCCACGATGCCTATTATCGCCATTGGATCTTTCAAAGGATTCTCCCCGCTTTTCTCCGCGGGAGATAAAAACGCCTCCGTTTCTGCTTCGTTTTTTCGGGTCAGTTTCGGTTCCTCTCCTTTGTTTTCTGCTCTGACCACTGTCAAAACGTTTTTGTGTTGTTGTCCTTTAAAGAAAGAAGTTGTTCGAGGAAGAGTCATTGGTGACGTGTAATTGTTCTTGTTGTTCGCGATGGTGTTTGAAGATGACTTATTTTTATACGAAGACTTTGACGAGGAGGAGAAAGCCATCGTCGTCGCAGCATTCGGCGAAAAGGACAAAGAAGCGCTGATCATTCTCTCTTACTTATATTATTCTTTTGTTCTCAAACTCTTCTGTTTTTATACACAGAGTGTGATATATATGTGACGTGTTGTTCAATGAATTTTACTTAAAAATACTACTCTGGATACGAATTTCCAAAGAGCAATACTAAAACTTGGTGTTGTTGTTGGTTGTTTCGAACAGAGAAGAGAAGAAGACGTTGTCATCGTAGACGGCGCGATGGGGAGAGAATCGACCATTCTCATCAGCACGAACGGGGACGCGTATTACAGCGGAAAAATTAAGACGGATAAAGACGAACGGTTTTCGTTGATTGCTACCGCGATAGAGTTTTTCTTCCCGCCATCATCGTCGTCGTCAACAACCACCACCGCTACCCCCACGGAGTTACCGCAAACCAATTCGTTTCGGAAAATCCCGGGTTTACGAAACATCGTCAACTGCTCGGTCACGGACGCCTGCGCGGCGTTTGTGGACGCACACGGGAAAACGTTTACGATTGGAACGACATCCGGGAAAGCATTAGGACGAGAAGTAAAAGGAGGAGAAGAGAATACAACCACCAATGCGTTAGGCGCAATCGAGGATGTTTTACTGGAAAACGTTTCGTTAGGATTCAATTTCGCCGTCGCGGTCGCGAAATCCAGCGGCGCTTTGTTCATCTGGGGAGCAGCCTTGGACGATCAAGAAGCGGATTCGAAATACGGTTTAAAACCTCGATTGGTTAAACACGAACCGCAGAACATCAACGTAGCGTTCACCAAAGTCTCTTCCGGGTACAAGCACTGCGCCGCAATCACGAGCGACGATCGATTGTTCACGTGGGGATGGAGCGGTTCGGTAGGTCAGCACTTCGAGGACGAAGAGTCTTCCGCCGGGCAACTGGGATTAGGGAACGATTTCGATTACCCGACGCCGACTGAAGTGAAATGGAAGGATCGATCGACGAAGGTTTTAGACGTAAGATGCGGGCAAAATCATACCATCGTGCTCGCTTCGCGAGAAGATTAGAATAGAACTTAGAGAATAGATTTAGAAACCGACCGCGTTTATAATATACACAGAAACCTATCGTAGTTTATTATTACGTCTTCTAGTATTTGCCATTAATCTTAGAAGAGTAATTACTACTGCTCAAAGCATCCATCAACTCCAAATGTTGTTCGCGCAACTTTCGAAACATCGTCGCGTTTTCTTCCTGCGCGCGGAGGAGTTCGAGGTGCAAATTTCTCACATCCGCTTTTAACGACTTCACCTCTTTTTCTAAACACGTTTTGACAACATCTTTGGTCCTCTTCGAAACTTCGTCAGAGATGGCGTCGGCCGTAATAAGCACTTGTTGTTGTTGTTGTTCCTGAGTTGTCGTCGTCGTGTTTAAGTTTTCGAGCGATTTTCGCATCGCTTCAGTGTTTTCTCTTTCTTCTTCTTGTTTATTCAGATGTCGCTTCTGCTCTTGTTTTCGCGGCACGTTGCTTTCGATTCTGTTCTCTTTATCGCTGTCGTTCTCTTCATTCGTCGTCTTCGTCTTCGCTTTTGTCGCAGGTGGTTGCCATTTTAACCCAATCACTCTTCCGCCCTCATGCGCTTCGGTTTCAAACAAACATCTCGTCTCAAAATCGTCTCCGGAGTAAAATTCCGCGCCGCCGCTCGTGCTATTGCTAAAACCGTTCATCCGAGTGCTCCTGTACTTATTACTCCTCTCATCCATATGCGTTCTCAAGCTTCGACAATCGTACATCGACACGACGCCGTTGCCTCTGTATCCGACCGCTAACGCTTGACCGCTCGGATGCCACGAGACGGAAGACGCCGCGCCCGCGGTACCAAAAATGACACCGTTCTCCGACGATGATTGCATCCATCGTTTATTCGGATTCGGTATGTGTAAACACACCGCAGTTTTCGGATGCATAGCAACATCTCGCAATGAAACCGATCCGTCGTCGTTGGCTACCGCTATAATTCTAGGCGCCGTCGGTGAAAACGCAATCGAGTGAATGACGTTGTTCGCGTCCGAAGAATGAAAGCTCGTCTCTAACGATTCCGATTCGCAATCGTAGAAGTTCAGATCGCCACGAGACGTCCCCGCGGCTAACATCATTCTTCTGTGCGGTGAGAAATCTAAGCATTTCACCGAGGATGAGGAGGAGGAAGAGGAGGAGGTACTCATCATCGACTTTTCGTCGTTGACGTCAAACGCGCTCAAAGGCTCCGAGTAGTACTTATTAAACTCTTTCCCTCTCCCTAAACCAAAACTCTCCTCATCTTCCTCCTCCCCGAATCGTTCTCCACCTTTATGCAACACAATCTCCCCTCTTCCTGAACCGCACGCGATCACTCGATCGTCTTTACTAAATTTCACCGCGTTCACGACACCAGCGCTAATAGTAGTGCTCGCGCTACGACCGCCTGATAAACCGCCGGATGATAGGAGTCTGCTCGCCACTCGTCTCGTCTTCAAATCCCAAACCTTCACGATATTCGACGTCCCACCGACTAACAAGTATCGCGAACTCGAGTGAAAATCCATCGATTTCACTTCAAAGTCGTCATCGTCAACATCCTCCTCTTTGCCTGGATTTTCTGATGCAAAAGTCAACGGTGTATTTTTGTGCATCTTTGTCTTCTCCGCAAGATCATCATTCTCACGCTTAAACCTCTGTCTCTTCCTCTCTTCCTCCTTAACTTCTCCCACACACTTTAAGTGTTTATCCAAAACGACCACTCGCCCGTCGCTTAAACCGACCGCGACGCAGTTCCCGTTCGATTTCGACCACTCCACGCAGTTGATTTCATTCGATTGGATTTTTGAATTCTTTTCCCCGTTGGAGGAGGAACAACTCGTCTCCGCGTATCCTATTATTCCGTTGCTGTTGTTGTTGTTGTTATTCTTATTATTGTCCTCGTTAGAAGGAGAGTACAATTTAACCTCGGATGCGCCCTGGCGAGACCACCCGATGGTCGCTAACATGTTGTTCTGTTTGTGTTCGTTTGTTGTGATGACGATTTTTTTGAAAATTCTCGAAGGAGTTGACGAGTGACTTTGAGTGAGAAAAGAGGAGAAAAAGAACGATATGGCGGGATTTAATAATTCGTCTTCGAGGAGCATGCTATGTAATACAAAAGAACTCTGCTACTGTTATTGAGTGCGCGAAATGTGGCTTTGTAAGTGACTACTCGATGATGTACGAAAACGCTTCTTTTCTCGCGCAAAAATCGTCACATTTTTCGTACTACGGTTTCTCTCGTTCGTGCGATGAATACGCATAATATTTCATCTCCTCCCTTCTTGGCTTCTTTCATTTACGCTTTTGTTAGATTGTCTTCTTCTTAATCTATCGTTTTTGTTCGAATCGTCGACGCCTTTAATTCCTCCTACTCTTTGTCCGGAAGACGACGATTTTGACGATAACAACGCGACGAAACCGACGAAACCGATTATCGTCCCCCACGCGATTCGATTGACCATCGCTTTCCGTTTCAAACCTTCTTTGTGTTCGTCCAAGCGCAATTTGCACCTTTTGCCAATCAAGTCGCACAGTTTAGCGCCATCGAAGTAGTCTTGGTCGGAGACGTCGGACATGTCTTTGTCCGGGCCGCACGCGGCGCGGAATTTGGTCAAGCCGACGCAGGAACAGTTGAATTCGCCGAGGATGTATCGCGTTTTTGTTTTCCTGTTGTTGACATCTTTTTTGTTCTGTTCTTCTTTCTCGCGTTCGTCGCGTTCTTCTTCTTCTTCTTCGTCGTCATCCATGGGGATAAAATCCGCCGTCCATAACAAAGGTAACGCGTTATACGCCAAGTTTAACTTCCTCGCGATGCGTTGAATATCGTTCTTGAGAAACTTCTCGGTCAAATCTCGAAACAACGGTTCTTCCGGTTTGTAAAACGTCGTCTTGTTGTTCCAGGCAACCGCGGAACGGCCGTTCTCGCCGACTGGTTTCTTATGAATGATTTCGAATAACTCGTCTTTGACGAATACCATGCGTATTTCGCCTTCGCTGATTCGAGGGAGTAAGCGTTGGTCGACGACGAAAGCGCCTTTGAGAAGTTGACTTTGTTTGTCTACTTTGTCGTCGTCTTCGTTTTCGTCGTCGTTCTGCTGCTGTAAATAGTTCCCGTCGGAAACGGACGTCCAGTTCCCGCCCGCGTCCGGGTGGTTTTTCCCACACGCGCAAAACGCCACCAACTCTTTAAACGTGTGCTCTTCGATGTGGTTATCGTTCATCTCTTGACAGACGACTATCGTATCGTCACCGATTTCGAATTCCTCCTCCCCGTCGTCGTTCTTCTTTCGTTCTTCTTCTTCTTCTTCTTCTTCTCTACTACCACTACCACTACCACTACTACTATTACTGCTGCTAGTCCCATTGTTATCGTTAGTATTATCGCTAGAATCTATCTTATTATTCATGTTCATGATCCGATCGTGCTTCCCTTTCAAACACACCAACCAAATCCCGCACCCGGTCGACCCTCGATTTTGTTTCAAAACTCTCGGCCACACTTTCAACCCTTTCTTCAACCCTCTCTCCATCTCTTTCTTCGTGTAATACGCCCGCGTATCTCTCAACCCGCACGCTAACTTGCGTATTTTCACCAGCGCGATTTTCGATCCCATGTTTCGTAAACTCGCCTTGTTCCCGAAGATCAAAATATCCGTTTTATTTTCCAACTCCTCCATGAGGTCGTCGAACCTCTCCTGATTTGAATGCGGCGTGATTTGACCGGGGTTAATCCTCACTAAAATCGCGTCAAACTTTTCCTCTATCACGTATTGTTTGAATGCGTCGTGTTCTCGAGGCTTATAATCCACTCGTACGGTGTAGATGCCGTTTTCGATTAAACCGTTCGTCAACGCCACGGAATCGTAGCGATAGCCGTGTTTGTCTTTGTCCATGGATATATTCACATTATCTTTCACTTTATTACTCTCACCATCCTCGTCCAAATCATACACGTGTCCGTACCCGACCACGGCTATTTTATACATTCCATGTATATCTTTCGAAGAAGAAGAAGAAGGTTGTTCTCGGATGACGTTCGAGCGTAAAAAATTCTGTGCCACGTGATATTTCAGT
>JACLAA010004967.1_pt1 | contig 15293 bp, 6 predicted proteins | sample 8027891 | NCBI WGS metagenome assembly JACLAA01 (sample SAMN15724900, study PRJNA655200) | protist metagenome | isolation source: fluorescence activated cell sorting (FACS) single amplified genomes of... | place: Spain: Blaines Bay Microbial Observatory, Mediterranean Sea | collected 2016-01-19 | reverse complement strand
GATTCTGACGAGTACTTGATACGACTGAGGAACTGCTACCGCGACACGGGTGAAGCTGTGATCAACCAGCGGAAGGGCAAGATGTTTGCTACATATAATCTAGATCTCATGGTCAAGTGGTACGCGTGCCATCGTATTGATGGGAAGATCATCGGCGAGTGTCGCGGGAGATTTAAAGTCACGGATTTCAGTTCGGAGCACTGTCTGCCAACGGGTCTGTGTAAGGAAGGGTCTGAGGAGGAATACGTCGGGACGCACGTCAACGAGGGCGAGTGGGAGTTCAAGAAGAGCAATGCGCCGCAGGGACCGGGCGCGGACCAGGTCGATCCGAAACTACGAGCGCCGGAGGTTGACGTGTCGGACGCCGAGGTTCATTTGAAGAAGATAGTTGGTGAGAAAGGTTGGTTGCCTGTCAAAGAAAGGTTGACTCATTTACACAAACATCTGGCGAAAGTCGCCGACGCCAAAAGAGATGGGGTGACGTTGATGCCTGAGTTATTACCAGAACTGGAATGCGATATCGCTTTAAGAGAAAAACAAACCACCGATCGCTATGTAAAAGGCGTCAAAGCGGGTCTGAGGAACACGGATAAATTTGCCCCGATGATCGCATCTGTTGCGGATAGGACGTGTCAGAAATGTGACTTGCGGTGCCTGTCGCTGTCCGATAACGATATGGTCGCTGTGGTAGAGGCCCTGCCGCCCAAAAACATTGAGTTGGGCGACGGACAAGTCGGGCTGGAGAGCATGGACCTGTCCTACAACGAAATTACGGATAGTGGCGCGCAGAAATTGATGTTCGCGCTGGCCGCGGGCGCCGCGCCGCATCTCAAACAGCTGAACGTGCACAAGACGTCGATCACCGAGGTGTCGCGACGGCAGCTCGCGGGCCTGAAGCTACTGCGGAAGGGCCTGTCGGTGCTCGTCGACGACGAGGACAAGAACTGCCTGCTCGCGCGGGAGCTCTAATCTTTTCTCTTGTACGTCGCGTTTCCTCCCCTGTTGCGGTGCTAGGACTAGTGGGCGGCCTAGCCTAGCTCAAACCACAAACGGGTTGGGGCGGAATCGATGCTAGTGTGTTACAGGCTTCTAGCTCGGTTTTTACGCGAGCTCGAGCTCGAGCGGGAGGTGCGAGCGAGATCTGGTGCATTTGGAGGTCTTAAGACGTCAGTTGATTCGCTTCTGTGGGGCAGTTTGCATCCGTAGATGCCCGCGTGCTGCGAAATCCTGCTGAGAGCATTTTGAGCATTTGAGCACTGCACACACCCGCGCCCACTGTTCGCATGGCTCATCCGCTGCCTCCAACAAACCCACAGCAGTCTGCGTTTGGCACAAATGAGCTGACAACCCAGCTGGTGCTGCGATTGGTCGAGGACGACGAGCTGCTAGCGTGCGGATGCGTGTGCAAATTGCTGGAGCGTACCGTGGACGACGCGCGCGAGGGCAACGTCTTGCGCGCGCGGCGGCATCGCCGGACCAAATCGCCGTGGCACGTCGACACCGCTCACGGCGACGACACTGCTGATGGCACGCGACGGCGGCCGCTGCGATCTGATACTGAAGCTATACACCTTTATATCAACCATGTCATTCATGGCGTGGCCCCCTTCGGCGAGGTGGTCATCCACTGCGCCTCGTCGCATCCGCATCTGATGCGCGCCTGTGCTGCAGACGGATGCGGCGACGCGGTGTGCCCCATTCATGGCAGTGGGGTCGGCGAAATTCTCGCCACCGACGCCATACCACTACCCCACCTTAAGTTCGAGCCAAGCAGGTGCAGGCACATGGGCTGTCAAAATGTCTACTGCACGGTCCATCAAAATGCTCGATTGGGTAGATGTGACATATGCCAGCGCAATTTCGATCCCACCAGTATGGGGGGCTATCCGAATCTATACGATGATCTCCGCTCATATTGCGCCGCCCACCGGACGCGCTGTCGCGGCGCGCGGTGGCGACACGACACCGGGCGGATCCCGCGCATGAAGCGGTGGTGGACGCAGCGGGGCTCGGCCGCCGGCGAGGACCCGCAATTCGGGGCGCTGCACGAATGCGCCTACACGCTCTGTGAGTCGTGCATGCGGGACCACAAGTGCGGTGACATGGCCGACCTCGAGGCCGACGCCGGGAACGACAGCGACTACTAAGAGTTTTGTATACAACGACTTTAGAAGAAAGGGGGACTACTGCTCGCGCATGGACCGCCGGATGGCCTCCTGGATGGCCTCCTCCTCGGACATGGCGTCGCCGTTCTCGTTCACGTTGTTCGCCTGCGGCGGCGCCGCCGCGCCGCCGGTCCCGTTGTTCAGGCCCGCGAGCGCCGCGGCGAGCGCGCCGGGGTCGGGCCCGGCGCCGCCGCCGCCCATGCCACCCATGGGAGGCGGCATGCCCATACCGCCGCCGAGGCCGCCGCCGAGGCTTGCCTGGAGCTGCCGCATCTGCGCCTGCACGGCGGGATCCTGCATCATCCGCGCCATCGTTTGTGGATCGGGCATCCCGCCGCCGCCCTGCATGCGCTGCGCCATCATCTGCGCCAGCTGCGGGTTCCTTTGTATGGTCTCCATGGCGCGCTGCATCGCTTGGGGGTCGCTCATCAGGCGCTGGACCTGCTGCATGAGGATCGGGTTCCGCTGGAGCTCCTGCATGACGTTTCCCATGCCCGCGCCGCCCATACCTAGGCCGGGCATGCCGCCGCCGCCCATGAGCGCCGAGAGGTCCGGCATACCAGGAGCGGCCGGGGGGGGGCCGCGCCGCCGCCTCGATCGCGTCCAATCTTGCTGATAACGCCCGCTCGGCGCCCGTCAAGATCGGGTAGGCCTGGGCCGACGGCGTCATCGTGAGGACGCCCTCGTTCTCCACGAAGCCCGCCGCAATTAACACGTCGCGCGCGCCGTCGTGGTTGAGGCACTTGCGCTGGAACGCGGCGTTCGTCGTTTTCAGTTGTCTATACTTGGCCTCGGTCGGGTGCTGGACGATGTTCGACAGGATGCGGTGGAGCGTCCTCAGGACCTCGACGCCGCCGCTCGCCTCGGCCCGCGCGATGGATGCAGACAGCGTCGACGTCGAGGGCGCCGCGGCGGGTGCGGGTGATGATGAAGGCGAAGACCCGCGGCCCGCGACCTGCAATACGGTGAGGCCGTCGGCGACGCCGTACGACGCTAATGTTTTGGAGTCGTCCGCGAGCAATTTTCCCATGAACACGAAGCGCGGCGCCTCATTAACACCGAGGGCCTTGCGCAGGTCGCCGACCGTCGCCGTCTTTGCCAGGGTCAGAGTCTTGGGCGGGTCCGAGCCCGTGGCCGGCTTGACCGTGACCGCCATACCGTCTGATACCGGTGCGGCCGCCGCCGGCGTCGACGTAACAGGAGCCACGTAGCCCGACGTGCCCAATTGCCCGTTGAGGGCGTCCTGCGACGTGCCCAGCATCGGCGCGAGCATCTGTCCTATCGGGGTGGACCTCATCTCGCGGGGGAAGTCCAGGATCCAGCGCGGGATCGAACTGCCTACCAAAAATTGGGCGACGCGCTCCGAGAAGTTGTTGCAGTTGTGCTCCCACAGGTCATAATTAGAAGCTGTCCACTCGTGCGAGATGCTCCGCAGGAAAGCTTGGACCTCGGCCTCCGTTTTGGTCGTGGTCCCCAAGCGCTCTATTTGGTTGGGTTTGCGGCCCATGCCCGCCTCGACGGTGGCGATCGGTTGCGAGAGCACGCCGCCCGCATACACGATTTCTCTTCCAAAGACGCGGACACCAGTGTGCGGCACCATCTCCACGCTCTTGCCATCTAGTAAACCGGCGAGGGGCGCGGCCATCTGCTTGGCCATGCCCATGGTGAGGTCGTAGATTGCTAGTTCTACCGTGGCCATCGTTGCGAGGTCTTGTGGTCTTCGCGCTGCCGTGGAGTCTGCTCAGCTGGTGGCTTGTCTGTCTGACCTGGGCGTCGACGAGCGAAATTGCTCAGGTGGCGGTCTGAAGGCAGCGATGTGGTTATGAAATGTCGCTCTGTTGGCTCGAGAGCCGATCTGGAGGGTCAGCGCCGGCTCTGAATTAATCGAGCTCGATGTGTGAGACATAATCTGGCTCCTGGTCCAAGCCTTTTGGGAGGCGTCGTTCGCGGCCGTTTACCTTCCCCTAGGCACGCATGGGTCCTTTTTTGATGCGTGACCTAGCTTTGACATACTAGTCACAGGAGCAGTAGCATCTAGTGCCACGCGACGCTCTTCGCCGCTCTCGCAGCCAGATATTACAGCGAGCACAGCACGCCTGAACCAGTGGCTCGTCGACGCGCCACTGGCCTCGCGTCATGTGGCCCTACGCGCGACGACGACGACGAGCATGGGCTCTCCTGCTTGCTCTTCTCCAGTCCACCGCCTTGCTAGCGCCGCGGCCGGTTCTGCGCGGCCCGCGGCCCCTACGATCGACGCCGGCGGACATCCAGCCGCGAACGGGCGGCGCGAGCAACCGGCCCCTCCGCTCGACGCCGGCAAACATCGAGCCCCTCACGGAGAGCGGCGGCAACAAGAAACCGCCGCCGAAGTTTACACCCAAGGCCTTCGACGGAGGCAAGTACGCGAACCCGCGCGAAGCCCATAGAGCAGCGGCGAAGATGCGCAAGGACGCCGAGGCCGCGTTTTTGGATAGACCACGGGACGCCCTTGAACTCTACCGGCGGGCGACCGCGTTGGCGCCCTCACATTCCGCTCTAGCGTGGCTCAGACTCGCGCGCTTACATAGACAGTTCAAGGACCCGTCATCGGCGCGAGCGGCACTAAGAAGAGGCACGCGGCACCTCCCAAAGGACGCGCGACTCTGGCGCGCGCTCGCGCAGGCCTGCAAAGCAGCGGGCGACATCGAAGGCGCCCGGAATCACTATGGAGTCGTCACGAAGCTCGACCCGGACTTCGTGGCGGGCTGGGACGCCTGGTCCCGTCTAGAACTCAGGGAGGGTTTTCCAGTGAAAGCCGCTCAACTCGCCAAGAAGGGTTTATCAAAAGTAGGCGCTCTCGATGCGGAAACGCCACCTCCACAAAGTGAAAGGTTGTGGCACGCCTACGCTCTGGCACTAGCGGCGGGCGGCGGCGGTTCTAGCATCGATCCTGATGCAGCTGCCGAGGCGATCCTGCGCAAGGCCGTCGGCATCCACCCCGAACATAGTCATTTGAGACACGCGTTGGGCGTCCAGCTCTACAAGAAAGGTGATACTGACCAAGCGAGGAAGGAACTCAGAAGGGCGGCCATCAAGGGCCACGACGAGGCTTTACTATCGATCGCGCGGCTCGAGGAGGAAGCTGGGCGAGTCGAGGAGGCTCGAACAGCTTATAAGCGCGCCTGCGGTCTCATCAAGCGGTCGCCCGGGACGCACGAGATGGCTCCGGACGGCGTCACGGCGGCGCCGTGGGTCGCGTGGGCCCGTTTTGAGGAGGATTGTGGGAATGTGGAGGCCGCGGCGGCGTTGTGTCGCCGGGCGTCGGTCCGGTTTCCTCGCGACGCGGACGTGCATGCGCAGTGGGCGCGGCTGGAGGTGGACCAGGACCGAGCGCGGGAGATCATTTTTGCGGGTTTGGCACAGTGTCCTCACGCCATCGCCGCTTCGTCAAATCTGCTCGATGGCGTGGAAGGTCTCCGCAAATATGCTCAGGATATGATTTCCGCACAGGTCTCGAGGGCGGTGTGAAAAACCCGGCGAAACTGTATAAGGCCCTGGGCGAGCTCGAGGCGACGTGGGCGGCGCAGTATCTCGTGAGAGAGTGTGCGGTCCAGGGCCTGCACAGCGCGCGGCGGGCGTTCTACGACGGCGCGCGCGCGTCGGGCGGCGACGACCTGGTGCAGCTCGTGTTTGCGTGGGCGCACGCCGAGTGGGCGCTGGGGCAAGCCCTGAATGGTGTTTCTGAGACCGGTGCATCGAGGGCTCGAAAACTTTTCGTCTGGGCGGCTCGATTAGCAAGACGGAAAGCTCCGAGAGCGGCGCCATGGGTCTCATTGGGCCGCGCCAAGTTCGAGCTGTCTCTTGGTAGACACGACGTCGCTAGGCGGGCCGCGGCGCGCGCGGTGCGGTTTGCGAGACGAGAGCGCGACCTTCGGACCGAGGCGGACGCGTGGCGGGTGCTGGCGAGGATAGAGCGCGGCTCCGCGCGGGCTTCTGTGTTCGTGGACCGGGCGCGCAAGGCGGACGCGCGAGACGCGGCGCAATCGCGACCTGACCACCCGCTCGCGCGGCAGTGGCGGCACCGCGCCGTGCCGCTCGACGAGACCTTTGGGTGTTATGCGGCGCGGTGGGAGTTCGAGGAGTACGAGGAGGACTCGTGGTGACTCTTTGCCCTTTTGTTGATTACGTATGCCGCGTCGCGCGCGCGCAAGCCCTGACTGTAATATTATTGCTTACATGATCAATAACTAACACATCGAAGCGGCTAGATGAGCACCCTTGGCCTCTTTTGTTTTGACGCGTAGTCTTCTTGGGCTAGGCGCAAAAACACTAGAGGCGCGTGCACTCACATTTCCGCGTGAAACCGCACGTGATACCCAGGACCGCGCGGCTCGGCGTGACAACAGACCCCCAGACCGTCCGTGGTGCCAGTTTTGAGCGCTCGACGCCATTTTAAGCCTTGCCACCTCGAAACTGCGATTGAAGACAGGCGCCGAGGGCACGGACTGCCCGGCCGAGAAGTACACGGCCTGCGACGGGTGCATGACGACGTGCGCGGGCCAGATGGTCTGCGGCGGCACCGGCGACGACGGCAAGAAGCCGTCTGGCGACGACCGCAAGTAGACGCGGTCCCCTCTCCCCCGCCGGCGGCCGGCGCCGCGCGATCGTCGACTACGACTCCCCTCTCCCACGTCCTTCCCCTGGCCCGTACGTAAGTATGGCGCATCGTGAATACTATTATTAGATCCCTAGGCCTTCGGCAACTTCTTCGGGTCGCCCCCCATCTGGAGATAGAATCCCACCGGGCCCGAGAAGCCCTTGCCGCCCTTGATCGCGGCGACCGAGAGCTTGGTCAGCTGGCCCGCCTCGTTCAGCGTCACCGTGACGGCCTCCGGGTCGTTCTGGAGCTTTGCGGGGGCCTTCTTGTTCGGCTTGGCGGGCGGCACGCCCTTGATCGGCGAAAATGGCTTACCGGTGTGGGTTCCCTTGACGACCGCCGTCCACGCGACCTGGTTCTTGCCCTTCTTCTTGAAGTCGTGCTTGGGTGAAGTGTACGTAAAGTCCGGTACGGAGGCGAGGATGTCCTTCGTGAGGCCAATGTACTGCTTGCGGTCGAACACGACCTTGCCGCCGGCGAAGTCCGCGGAAAAGTCCTTGGCGAGGTTCTTCTCGTACCAGGCCACAATGCCACCCGCGGGCACGCTGCCGTCCTGTGCGGGAATGCGACGTCGGCTCGATGGCGTGAATGATGGGACGCCGCAGCGCGTACGAACAAAGTCTTGATCAGGTCAACGCCCGACGGCGCGGCCGCGGCCTTGCTGTCCTTTTTGCTTGCAGCCTTTTTGCTGGATTTTGGTGCCGGTGGCGGCATCGCAGCCTTGCCCTTCGCGAACGCCGGCTCGGTTGCAATCAACGACGCCATGCCGGCTCCGGCAGCCTGGGCCATGCCTCTCCTGCTCAAAACATTGGCTGGTGCAAGCGCGTTTGCACCGATTGCCAGCGAAACGAGTAATGGTGCAGAACGAACCATTTTTGCAGCAAAAGCGAATGCTATTATGCGAATCCAGCCGACGTACAGCGGTGGTTTTCAGAGCACGAGCCGGTTTGGTCATCGCGATGGCATGACCGAGCGCCGGCGCGCGGGCAAGCGTGAACCGCCGGTATCAGACGCCTGACAACGAATCACAGACAGCTAAGACGCCTAGTCGCCGCGAACAACAGGACGCGCGCGCGCCCCGCGCATACAGTAGAAAGACCAGTAATCGCTACCTTACACGCGGAAAGGGGGGGAAGGAACACCGCTGTAAGCTCACCTCCTACCGCGCGACCGCGACCGACTGCGCCGCTCGCGCGTCCGCGACGGGTTCCGCTCATCCGAGGAAGAGTCGTCCCGCGCCCATGATACGAAGTCGCGCCACCGTATCCGCCCGTCGCCGCGCTTGTCCCATTTTTGAGCACACGCGTCGAACGCCTTTTTGTCGTCGTCGAGCTCGACGCCGAGTTTCTGTAAAGCTTTCCGGAAGTCGCGCTCCGACACGTAGTCCTTGCCCTCGCTGTCGTAGGCCTCGAAGTACTTGTCGAACTTCAGCCTCCGACCTTTTTTATCTTCGAGCTTCGCCAGCTCCTTCTTGAGCTTTTTCAAGTGGCTCCGTGACTTGGACGGCGACCGGCCCCGCTCGCTTTCCTCATCGGAATCCGACGACGATCGGCGCTTCTTTTTGGAACCCAGCAACTCCCCAACCAAATCCTCGTAGTTCACGTCCTCCTTCTTGCCGGGGAACCGCTCCTGGCACTTTTTCAGTTCAAAGGCCGTAGGCGTGTAGCCGAGTTTTTTAAGAGCTCGCTTCACGTCATCCGCCTCTAATTCACCGGCCGAATCTCGGTCGAGTTTCTCGAAGACTTTCAGCGGAGATTCACCCTCGTCCTTGGCCTCCTTCAATGCGCTTTTGATCGCACCGAAGACGTCGTCGTCGTCGTCGTCATCATCGGAAGCAATGGACTTGAGGAACTTCCCGTAGTCCACCTTGTCGCGCTTCTCGAACTTGTCCATGACCTTCTCGAGATCCCGCGACGTCAGATCGACCCCAACATCCTCGAGAACCCGAGAAAACTTTTTGCGCGACACGCGGCCTTCTTCATCTTCATCAACTCGTTCAAAGGCCTTCTTCATCTTCTTCTCCTTGCCTTTGCACGCCCGCGTGACCTTGTCGCCGTCGTCATCCGACTCCCTATCTTTCTCCACCGCCTCGAGGAACTTCCGCGACTTCACGACACCTCGCCTGCCAAACCTCTCGACTAATTCCTCAACATCGTCATCGTCAAACTCCATACCAAGTCGCTCCAGGGCCTTGCGGAAATCTTTCTTGGACAGTTCACCCTCATCGCGCTCAAAGTCGCGGAGCACGCGCTCGTAGTCGGGATCTTTTCTATTGAGTCGTTTCACTTCCTTGGACAGCTTCCGTAGTATTTTGTCGTCGTCGTCGTCGCTGGCGTCGCCCTTGGACAGGGCCCGCTGCAGCTTGTCGCCGTCGATGTCGTCGCGGCGGCCCTCGAACGACTTCGTGAGCGTCTTGAGGTCCTGCGTCGACAGCCGCACGCCGGCGTCGTCCGCCGCGTTGCGCAGCTTCCTTTCCGAGATGTCGCCCTCCAGCGACCGGCGCAGAGCTCTCGACTCTTTGCGTAGTTTTTTGAGCACGCCGTCGACGTCGTCATCATCATCTTCATCGGCAATGCACTTCACGAATTTCAGATACTTGCCGTCGAAGGCCTCGATCACGTCTTTGTCCAGCTCGAAGCCCAGCTTATCTAAAACGCGCTCGAAGTTTCTACCAGACACCTCGCCCGACTCGTCCTCATCATACCGCAGGAACGCCTTCTTCGCGTCCTTCTGTGAGACCCTAAGCTTCTTCGCCGCCTTTCTGATCATATCATCGTTATCACCGGACGACTCGTCGTCGGCGAACTTCCGGAACTTTTTCAGTGACACCAGACCGTCGTCGCCCAACGCTTCCGCGCAGGCCTTGACATCTGCAGCATCCAGCTCTACGCCAAGCGCCTCCAGGAACCGCCGGAAGTCCCTTAGTCCTAAAACACCGCGGTCCTCGTCATCGAACTCCCTAAAACATCTCCCGATATCTTTTTTACTGTTTCGCAGCTCCCGTTTCAACGAAGCTAGAGATGGGTTACCGCCTTCACCACTCTCGACGTCTCCTTTCAGGAACGCTAAGAACGCTGAGGAAGACACGTTGCCCGATTCATCGGCATCAAACCGCTGCGCGAGGCGTTTTCTCTCTGATGAGGTTAACTCGACACCTAATCGCTCCAGCACCACTCCAAAGTCCCGTAAGCCAACCAGACCACTCCGGTTATCATCGACATCTCTAAGAGCGTCCTCCGCATCGGACGGTCGTAGTTTCGCTCGATGCGTCGCATAGCGCACCTTCTGCTCGAGGAAGGGGTGGCAGGGGTCCCTCACGAACACTATAAACTCCGTGTATGATATCGTACCGTCCTTATCTAAATCCATGCTGTCGAACAGATCCTGTTCCTGCTGCGCTGAGAGTTTCACCTTCAGGGCTCGCAAACCGTCCGCCAGATCGGCAGGTAGCAATTTGTTCTTCCTTTTGGTATCAAAATGCTTGTAGGCCCTTCTAAGAGCTCCGGGCTGCCACCACTCGAAGCGCCGCTTGATCATGGCCCTCAACTTCTCCTCCACCCTCCAATTGTCTCCTACTGTAGGTCGTGTAGGTAATACGGCGTTAAGTAACTCGACATAATGAATACCGCCACTGGTAGCTGCTCGGAACTTCCTCTCTAGGTCGTCTAACTGCTTGGCTTCCAAGTTAATATCTAACTGCCGTAAGACGCGTTCTAGAGCTTTTCTATCTAAGGTACCGGCATAGGAGCCGTCTTCCCGCTCAAAGGCCGCTCGGTAATCGATACCTTCTCGCACCTTGACCTTCAGAGCATCTCGCAGGACATCCGCCGCGTCCGCCGTGACGACCAGCACGCTTTCTACGTTGTCACCATCGACTGCCTTCACGAACGACTTGTAGTCGACGCCCTCATCATTGCTGTATTGATGACAAAGTGCCTTCAGCTCCTTCCCCTCCAAGTCGCAGTTGAAGTCCTCCAAGATCCTTTCAAAGTCCCGCCGGTCTACGACGCCTCGCTCGTCGCGATCGTATCGTTCGAAGGCGCGGACGCCCCACCTCCTCGCTTCCCTCAGCAAGGGTGAGATCCGCTCCAAAGCTTCCTTCGCTCTTCGAGCGTGCTTCTCCTCCTTTCTTGTCGAAGGAGCATCGGCTTCGAGCGCCCAGGTCAGGAACCGCGAATACGCTGTGTTACTTCCAGTCTCGAACCTCTCTGCTAAACCTCTTAGATCCGAGGCACCTAGTAAAATCCCCGCATTCCTGCAACTTTGCGCGAATAATTCGGCGGATAGCACGTCGGCGCCCTTCCAGTCGTAGCGCTTGAAGCAAGATTTGATCGCAGCGTCGCCTCGCTCGGTGCCCAGTCGATCGTACGACTCGACGAGACACGCCTTCACGCGCACCTTCAGGTGGGCCCAGTCCTGCGTTTCCGTGGAGTAGGGCTTTACTTCTTCTTGTTCTTTGGCGAACTTTATGAGGGCGTCGTACGTGACGCCGTCTCCCACACTGTCCAACCTTGCGAGGACAGCTCGCGCTTCGTCCCGGGAGCACGCCGGCGACCCGAGCAACGTGTCTAACAACGCTTCGGCGTCCGTACGATCTAAGGACGAGCGCCCCTGCCGGTCTGCGCGTCGAAATTCCTCCCGCAGTTGTTCCGGACCGCCCTTACTCAGGATGTCAAGCACGGCCTTTTTTAGGCGACCATCGACATCTTTTAGGGAAGTAGAAGCCTTCCGATCGGCACAGGCCTCATAAAACGCTTCGTAATCGATATGCTGCTCTACACCTTTCGGCGCCCGCCGCGGCGGGAAGAGCTGCGTTATATTGCGAAGTTCGTTGCCGTCCAGGTCGTGGCCCAAGCTACGTAATACGGTGCCGAAGGTGTCGGCTGGTAAACTACCCGTCATCGATGAATCCGCGGACTGTAATCGCTGTAGGGTGCCGGCATGGACCGCGATGCGATCCAGAGCCTTGGCGGCAGCTGAGAGGGGCACCTTCTGGTCTTCGGCGAATCGTAGGAAGGCCTTGTAGTCCACACCTGATGAGGTAGAGAAGTGGTCCATTAAACTACCAACATCAGCACTGGTGAGTTGGACCTTCTTGCCCAGCGCGTAGGCGAACTCCTTTCTGGATAGCACACCGCTGCTGGAGGAATCTACTTTTCTGAATTGCTTCCCCAAGTCAGAGGACTTCTTCGCTAAAGCGCCTAGTAGAGCTTTTTCCGCATCCAGTAAAGACGAGGTCTCCACAACTCTAGAATCTTCCTTTGGTAAGGTAGCGGCCACCGACACATTCAGATCCTCATAGTCTCTGACAGGACTGACGGCCTCGACCGACGCCCGATGCGCGGGAGGTGATGAGGGCACTGGCGCCTCGGCTCGCAAGCCCCGAATCGGATCCTGCTCCACGAAGACCGGCGCCGGCGCCGGCGCACTCAACGCACGTTGATTATCTTCCTCCAGCTTACGCATCTTCTCTTCGAACTGTTTTTGTTGGTCCTCTTCGACCTCAAAAGCTTGTAATCGGGCCTTCGTGTGTCGATCGATCAGGTCGTCCTCCGACTCCGCATCTGACACGAACTCGGCACCGAGCAGTTGCGCGACGTCATGTTTCCTCTTGTCCTCAAACAAGTCCTCGACTTTTTGACTGGGCTCGTCGACGAGATCAAAACCGAGGCCTCGCAACCCTTGTCTGAAGTGGGGCCGAGGTAACCTGCCACTGCGAGCGGGATCCAGATCCTCAAAAGGACCGGCCAGCTCCCTCCCCAAGCGTCGCAATCGTTCGGCTTGGGCCTTCATTTTGATTCGCACCGACGCTTCCGCGGGCGGCGCTCGGCGACACTCTTGTAACAACTCTTCCAACCCGAACCGTCCCGAATGGGCCTTGCGAGCATGTCTCAGAAAAGCGCACAGTTCATCAGCTGATGATTGGCAGCCCATGGCCTTCAATGCATCGGCGAATTCATCCTCCGAGAGGGCCTCGACGTCTATGGACTCAAGGATGTCTCTGCCACTCGCACCGGTCTCCAAGCGCCTCTTTTCCACGAATTGGACCAATTCCTGACGAGCCGCGTCGACGCGAGGTGGCGCGTCCACGGCGTGGAGGAACGACAAGTAGTCGACCTGGCCGTCCTTTCTCGGACTAAATCTTTCAAGGCACCAGTTCACCTCCTTTTCATCTAGGGCAGAACCATCTGGTGTTCTAGCCTGTTTAAATGCGTGCTTCCACCTCACGCACACTCGCAACGTGCCGACCTCCCGTCCCGTATCATTCAACAAAGTAGCCGTCGAGAACACTGATTCCCCATCAGATAATAGAGAAAGGGGCACCTCACAAGTCCCAATTAACGCGTCATCAGCATCGCCGATGGACGCGTTTTCCTCCTGGAAGTCGAGGACCGTGAACGTTAATCGCTCCGTCCTTAGCAAAGCGCAGGCTTGCGTCGTCGTCGCCATCGGATACGACAGGACATGTTCGAAGGTCGGGTCACAGGAAGATCTTGTGACTGGAGTGAACGCGTCCTGGAACTGCAGGAACTGGTAGTGGACGTAGGGAGACGGCTTGCTTCGCCCTTCTCTGGTAGGTAGGTCGACTGCACTATGAACAACGACTTCGATCTCGTTCTCTAAGCGCGCTGAATCGTCCGACTCACCGACCATGGGCTGGTTGAGCGTCTCCATCATCGCTTTCTCGATGGTCGCCCTTTGATCGGGGTGCCTGTCGAGGAACATCTGATATAATTCTGTCACTGGCAAAGCTAAGCGTATTTCTACATGTACATAACCAGCCTGTCTTCCCGTTCGAGCCGCAATCAGAGGTTGCTTGTCCAGTATGAGTGTAGGTTTGCTATCCAGCAAAGGTGCTAAGGGGATCGAAGCCTTCGCTAATAACTCATAATCAGCTTGCTGCGCCTCGCAGATCTCCAAGGATAATGATTCCGTAGCCAGGTAACGCAAAAACAAGTCATCCACAGAGACCTTGTAAGAAGTGGCAAAGTCGAACTCCGGCTTGCTCCCGGGTAACCACTGCGTCGCCTGGCTTTCATAAGTCAAGAAGTCGACGACGGCGAACGTCGAGGCGTTCGGGGAGACGACGCCTTCGTCCAGCGACGCCGAGACGACCCACACTTCGACCAAATTTTCATCGGCGGCTAAGTCGCCGTCCTGCAACTCCGCCAACAACAAGTTCGTCGATTCAGTGGTCTCCGACCGGTCATCTTCATCAATCGACCGGAGTTTCGACTTACCAGTACTATACCTCGCTTGTTTCAACTGAGCCTCAAGAGTATGTATTCTCTGCAACCGCTTCACGTTCAACGCTTCATAATCCTCGACCTTCTGCAAGAGCTCCGCGTGCTTGGCCGATTTTTTGGAGGACGCGTCCTCGAGCTCGAGGTGCAAATCTCGGTTAATCGACATCTGGACCTTCAGCATCTTCTCGGCCCGCTCGAGCTCGTACTGGGTCTGGAGATGCCGTTCCCGCAACTCCTCGAGCTTCTTCTTGAAGTCCGCTTGTCTGAGGTCATTGCCAATTTCCGGATCGATCTTTTCCAGGAAATCAAAATCATCGGGGTTCTTCATGTGTTCTCGTTTTTTGACGATGGTCAAGGCTCTCTCTAATTCCTCCATGTCCACGCCGTCGAGACCGCCAAACAACTTCGCCTTATCTTCGGTGACTGTCGACTGGACCTGTTCCGTACTGCTCCGTAGCTTGAGCTGCTGCAGCTCGTGCTCCGCTCTCTGCTTAGCAGCTCGTAGGTCATCCACCTGCTGCTGGAGCTGCACGAAGGCCTCCTGCGTGCCCTCCGCGCTTTTCCGCAGGTTGTCGAACTCGGCCCGCGCCCGAGCGTCGTTCCTCTCCAACTGCGCGACCCGTTCCTTCTCGCGGTCTCTTGATGAATAATCTTGATTCAACGCAACATCCGACAGATTCAAGAGCTCGTCTTCGAGGCGTCGGTTCGCCGTCTGGAGCTCCGTGACCCTTTCTTGCAGCTCGTCGACGCGATCCGCGTCCAGCCGCAACTTGTCCTTGTCCGCTTCGGAATCCTGCAACGCCCGCCGCAGATCCCTGATACGTCTATTGTATTCATCTAATTGGTCGAACTGCGCCTTTTGCACGTCGCGCTGCGCGCGCGTATTTTCTTCGAGTTGTTTATAGCGCATCTCCAGGAGCTGCGCTTCCGCTTTGGCCTCTCTCAATTCACTATTATCATCTGAGAAACCTCTATTCTTGTCGGCCATTGGACTTCTTACTTCTTTCACACTGTTCACGACTAACGGCCGCCCCTGCCTCTGGAGCTTGCTACGTAACTCCTTGTTGTCCTCCTTGACTCTCTGCAGCTGATCTTCGGCCTCTTCGACGCGGCGCTTGAACTTCTCCACGAGCGCGTCGACGTTCTTCCGTCGGCCCGTAGTTTCGCCAGAGGATGAAAAGGAGACACGACTAGCCCCTAGATCGACGTGCTCCGGCGCTGTTGTAGGTCTATCCAAACGTCGAG
>JACLAA010003843.1_pt1 | contig 15323 bp, 20 predicted proteins | sample 8027891 | NCBI WGS metagenome assembly JACLAA01 (sample SAMN15724900, study PRJNA655200) | protist metagenome | isolation source: fluorescence activated cell sorting (FACS) single amplified genomes of... | place: Spain: Blaines Bay Microbial Observatory, Mediterranean Sea | collected 2016-01-19 | reverse complement strand
TAATGATGATAAAAAAGAAGATTTTAATGATATAAAAATAAAAAGAAAAGAAAAACAAATAATGAATACTTTTTTAAAGATGGAAGATGGTAGATATGTATTCTTCTCTAAAGATAAGGATAACATGATATCATTAATTGTTGAAGATGGTAGCAACGTTACTGTTAATTACGATAATAAAGGCAGCATTATAAATGCTAAATTTAATTCCGGCAACAATGTCCAATTCAATATAAAACAACAATGAAAATCTTTAACATAAAGAACTATGCTATATGCATAGTAATAACTATATTATTTGCTTGCTTACGTATCCTTGATCCTTTTTTTATAGAAACAGCAAGATTAAAGGGATTAGATTATTATCAAAATACTCAAGAAAAAGTTAAGTCTGAGAATATTGCTATTATTGAAATAGATGAAGATAGTTTAGATGAATATGGTCAATGGCCTTGGAAACGTGATCTTATAGCACAAGGTATAATAAAGGCTTATGAAAGCGGAGCACAATTAGTAGTAGTACCTATTCTATTTGCTGAACAAGATAGATTAGGAGGTGATCAAGAGCTTATAGAATTATTAAGCGAGGCACCAGTTATAATTGGTCAATCAGCTAGTACAAAAGGAAAAGGAGAACCAGTACCGAGAGGTTTAGCTACTATAGGAGAAAGTTTAGATGGATGGTTATATGATTATCCTGAAGCTATAGGACCTGTAAAAGAGCTCGGAGAAGTTGCTGCTGGTGTAGGTATGATACTTACTGCTCCTGAGTTAGATGGGGTGGTGAGAAGAATGCCGTTAGTTATTCAGATTAAGGGAGAAGCTTATCCAACAATACCTTTAGAAGTTATAAGGCTATTTTCTGGAGAGCAGTCATATCAAGCTAAAGTAAGCGAAGCAGGAGTTGAAGCCATTAGAGTACCTGGATTTGATCCAATAGTAACAGATGAAAATTCTAGAGTGTGGGTAAACTTTAAGTATGAGTTTGATAAAGTTTCTTTTAAAGATGCAGATTGGTCTGCTGTACAAGATAAGATAGCTGTCATAGGTATAACTGGAGAGGGGTTAGCTAATACTATAGCTACTTCAACTGGTATTAGTTACGGACATGAAGTAAATTGTCACGCTTTACAAATGATAATAGATGAATCACGATTAGTAAGACCGGCTGAGGCTAAACTACTTGAAGTATTAATAACTGCAGCATTTTGCTCTCTTCTTATTATAGGTGCTTTATTTTTATCATATAAATTTAGCTTTATACTTATAATACTTTCATTAGCAGCTGGTCCTATAATAGGTAATATATTATTTAACAAGCATGGGTGGTTAATTGATTATACATGGCCATTTGCATGTATTTTTGTAGTATGGTCGTGCGCTACTTTCATACGATACATAGCTGAGAGTAAGAGCAAAAAATTAATTAAAAAGCAGTTTGAGCATTACCTTGCCCCTCCTATAGTTAAGCTTCTACAAAAAGACCCCTCACAACTTAAACTTGGTGGTGATACTAGAGAGCTTTCAATATTGTTTAGTGACTTAAGAGGCTTTACTACTATTAGTGAACACTTTAAAACTAACCCTCAAGGTTTAACTGAGTTAGTAAATAGATATCTTACTCCTATGACAGGATGTGTTATAGAGTATCAAGGTACAGTTGATAAATTTATCGGGGATGCTTTGATGGCGTTTTGGAATGCTCCACTTGATATTAAAGATCATAGAATCCATTCTATTCGTTGTGGTTTAAAAATGTTTGATTTATTAGCTGAATTAAATCGTGAAGTAATGAATGAAGGTATAAACGAACTTAAGATTGGTGTTGGAATTAATACCGGTGATGTAGTAGTTGGTAATATGGGATCAGAACAAAGATTTGATTATACATGCTTAGGTGATGCTGTTAATCTATCATCAAGACTAGAGGGTCAAACAAAAGATTATAGAGTTGGTTTAATTGTAGGTGAAAATACTACTTTTGGAATAAAAGATGTATTTAATTTTGTTGAGTTGGATAAAATAGCGGTTAAGGGTAAAAAAGAAGGTATTAGAATATTTACCGTTTTAAGTGATACAGGCTTAGCAGCTCACGGAGGTAGCTCTGAAAAACATGAGGCGTTTTTAAATCATTATAGAAATCGTAAATGGGATAGGGCAGTACAAATAGCCGAAGAAAATAAGAAGACTTATTCAGAACTATCAGGTTACTATGACATGATGATAGAGAGAATAGATCATCTTAAGTTAGATGATCCAGGTAAAGACTGGGATACAATCTTTAGAGCTACTTCGAAATAATATATGAACAAATAGCCCAAGCTGGACCAACAGTTAAACATGTTCCTATAATCCAAATACCTAAGTATAATAAAAACCTCTTTAATGATCCATTTACTAAAGGAAAGAATTCTCTATCATTAGCTTTAGTAATAATCATTTGCTGACTACCCTTCACTAATTTATTTAGTCTAGAGTAGCTTTTTAAACTCAGCAGTATTGTATAGAATATCTTCTCGCTGCTCAGGAGTAACATCTACTTTAATAAGATCAGCTAACAAAACTGAAGGCTTATCAATCAAACCAATACCTTTAAGATACCTTTCGCCTATAATCCCAGCTACTACAGGATTAGAAGTATCTACTGATCTAATACTTTTAATAGAACTATAATCTGCAAACTCATCCGCTAATGAACAACCAAGAAGATGATGAGGCTTACTATGATTCCATACACCATCTTCTATAAGCATATTAATAAGCCTCTTTCTACCTGTACGACGCCTCTGCAATATTTGCTGCCTCTCAGTATAAGGAGAAGCAGATAACAACGAAGCTACACCTTGATACCATGAATAATCGAAAGAGATAGCAATATAATCAGCATTTTCTGACATATACTTATAACAATCAACTAACTCTTGATATGTAGTACCCTGAACTACACCAATCTTTAAACCAGGTAGATCCGGATAACTAAGACAGAATTTATGAAATGATGACATAGTAGCTTGACTATCTTCTAGAACATCCGGTACTACGTAATAAGTAGGTTTAAGCTCCACAACATACTCAGCAAATTTTTTAGAATCAAACGCTGAACCAAGTTCAAAGATAGAGTTATCAAGTAAAACTTCTCTACCTAGAGTTAGCGATACCTTAAAGAAGTTATAGTACTCAGGATACTTTTCAAATAAATGAACTAAAGCATAATCATAGTCATTATACTTACGAGACGCTTCTAACATAGAGATAGGAGATTCATGACTTACTAGCATACCTTATTATAGTTACTTGCGTTATAAGATCAACGATTAAATATATGTAAATGTACGTCAGAGGTTCAGATAAAAATATCGAATATAAAAGAGATCTAAATGGTTTTTTTAGAGGTATTATTTTAGATGATGCTGATCCTAATACGTTATATAGGTGTAAAATTTTTATACCTGAAATTCACGGAGTAGTAGACGTGAAAGAAGGAGAAGAAAATATAACCTATTATATTGCTCCAGATAAAATAGGTAGTTTAAAACCAAATGTCCATCAAAAGCTCATGGAGATACTTCCTTGGGCTGAACAAGCTTCAAGTCTTTTCGGTGAACAAAGTCTAAGTCATTATAAAGCTTCTATACGAGAACAAACAGGAGGAACAAATACTCGAGGAAGCAGGAATAAACCTCCAACTGATAAACAAGGCGCGCAATACCCTGCGCAGAAAATACCGCTAATGTCTAAAGGTTCACCAGGTGACGGAAATCCATATAATGTAACCGGTTCAGCATCAGCATATTTACCAGCTCCTAATGCTCCTAATGCACATGGTGTTCATGGAATACCTTCTGTAGGAGCTCATGTATGGGTCTTTTTTGATAGAGGTGATATAAACTGCCCAGTATATTTTGCTGCATGTCCTTCAGGAGCTGAAACTAATCAAGTTATGCGGGATGGTAATGTACCTGGAGGGTATTCTTCTTGGTATGGACCTGATGGAGGAGTTCAGGACACCCCTCCTGAGCCAAGCTCTGAAACTAATTTAAATAGAGAAAGAGTTAGTGAGAGAAGTAATTTAGGTAATATCGATTCCGAAACAAGACGTTTGTTATACGAACTAATGCAATCTGAGGTGGGCGGCCAAGGAAGAGATGCACAAATAGCGTTTATGGAGACAGTTTCTAATAGAGCAGCGGCTGAAGGAAGATCGATTTATTCAATTGTAACTGATAAAAGATACTATGAACCATTACAAAGAAATATAACAAGACCAGTAAATAATACTACTAGAAATAATTATAATAGCGTTTTCGATGAAGTTGTTGCTGGGTCAAATATAACACGAGGAGGAACACATAATGCATCTGCGAGTGTTGCAAGAAAAGTTAGAGCAGGTGGATACAATGCAAATGTAAGCTCAATAATAGTTGTAGGTGGAGAAACTTTTTATAATAAAGAATTTCCTAAAGAGCAAAACTGGTTAAGAAGATTTAACGAAACATCATGAATGAAGAACAATCAAACGCAGGACGGGAGTCATATAAAAATAAATCAGTTTTAAATCAACGAGGAGGTAGTCTTCAGTTCAATAATTCTGATGGACATGAAGGAGTATATATTACTAATTATCATGGTAGTAATATTAAACTAACACCTCAAGTAAATTCAGAGTACGCAAAAGAAAACAAACAAACTTTGGTAACAAATGATTGTTTCGAAACTATTCGTAATGATAAACATCTTAATATTAATGGTAATTATATAAAAAATATTACAGGTTCTACTGTATATAAAAGTGGGTTTAATGATGATGAACAAATAGCTGCTATAGAAGAATGGAAAGAAACATATAAGCCTGCAGCTATAAGAAATTCAATGTTTGATGTACAACGAGGTGGTAAGAGCTATCCTAACGGAGTTGTGACGCCAGAACGAGGAACAAAAACTGCTAATCCATCTAAGAGTCAAGAAGTATATTTAAATGTAGGAGGACAAGCTCCTCCTGGTACTAGTATATCTGATGTTAGAGCAGGGTCAGATGAGGTGGCCGGTTATGCTAATTTACCAAGCGGCTCTCAGGGTACATTTACTGTTAAAAATCCTAAAACAATCGATTATATCTTTCCAGAAAATCTAGCTACAGAAGGTGGTAAATATGAGAGCACTCCTGAGAAACAAACTCTTAACGAAGATATAGTAAAATTACAAAAACAAAAACTAACTGATCTTGAGATAAAAGCTTTTGGTGATGGGCCGAATGTTGGAGGAAGCGAGCAACATTTTGCTTTTAGAGATAAAATAGAAATGATTGGATCGGCTGTTAACGATTATCCTTCTATAAGATTTGATGATAAAGGTAGATCAACTCCTGGTAGAGTTTTAGTAGGTAAAAATGCCGGTGCTTATGTTGATATTGAATCCGTACCTCATGTAGAAGAAGTAAACAATAGTAATTTTCCTGTAGGGAATTATTCTGTACACGCTACAAACAAATATAATATTAACGTAGGATCAGGAGGGGTAGATATAAAAACTACTGGTCCAGTAGAAATAGGAGCTACTACTTATAAATTAGGTGCACATAAAGTAACTATTAACGCTTCAAAAGGTGTCCATATAGGTAGTGAGAATTTTGTAGAGTTAACTTCTCTTAAAAATATATCATTAAGATCTAATAAACAAATATATATTGAACCAGGATTAGGAGTAAAAAATAATTTAGTAGTTGGTGGAGGTACTTATATGCAAGGTGAAACTTATCTGCATCATGTTACAGCACCTGCAGAATTACAACAAACACAAGAGACTAGAGCATTTGGTAAATTTGTTAACGGGTTAAGATTTCAGTTTACAGTAAAGGGGTTACGTGATTCTTTAGGAGGATCTATAAAAGGGTTAGGTACTGCTACCATACAACGTAGTGATGATGATCTAATAGAAATAGAGCCTCATTCACATCACTTCTTAAACTTACCTCTTAGATTAACACAAACTGGTGATAATGTAAAAGAGATAGCGAACGAAGAGTATATAAATGAAGATGGCTTTACAGTACCGGCGTTACCTATTAATCATGAATTAAAACAACCAACAGCTACTCCTAACGCTCCTAGACCGATTCAAAAAGAAGCAGCTGATACTTTACTGCCCAATGATAGAGAAAGAGTAGAGTTTGATGGTACCATACAACCTGAATTTGAACAAATACAAAAAGACGGCTCTTTTAAAGCTGAAGAACCTGAAATTAATATTGGAGACCCAGTAGTTTATATGCCTTAAACTATTTCATCTACTAGACCGTATTCTAAACAAGTCTTACTATCAAACCAAAGATCGTGCTTAAGAATTTCATTAAGCTTTTTCATTGGTAAATTAGTATATGCTTTATAGATGTCTTTAATAGTATCCATAAGGTGTTTATTGTTCTCCATATCATCTTCAAGCTCAGTAAATTTACCATAAGTACCAGCGCTTAATTGATGAATTAACATTTTTGAATACTTGCCTATGTATCTCTTACTACATGCTACTGAGATAATAGTAGCAGCAGAAGCAGCTGCACCTTCTATGTATGAATGTACTTCGCAGTTTAAATTTCTTAAAACATCTACAGTAGCTAATCCTGCAAATAATGAACCACCATATGAATTAATCCGTAAATTAATAATTGGATTAACATCTAAGTATACACCTGCTACTGATAATTTTTTATCTAATTCAAATAATGCAGCATTCAACTCTAGTGCATTTCCTTCTAAAATATCACCATAAAAATATATATTATTTTCTACTATTTTTGTAACAGACCCTCCACCAGAGCTTCCAGCATTTATAAAATACTGAGGCGGTGATTCAGCCCCTTCTTCTTGATTATTATATTTCCAATTCATTTTAAAATTTTTTAACCTTCACAAGATGTGCATTCATTCAAAGAACGAGCTAGCTCCTGAGCTGGATTAGCACTTCGTTGATAATAAAGAGACTTAATACCATTTTCCCAAGCCCACACTATAAGTTCGTTAACCTCTTTAGGTTTAGTTTTAGGAGGTACTTGTAGATTAATAGATTGACCTTGATCAATATATGGCTGACGTTGAGCTGCTTGGATAAGGATTTCTTTCTGAGATATTTCACCAAAGGTTTTAAAAATCTCTTTTTCGTTATCTGTTAAGAACTTTAAGTGTTGGACAGAGCCTCCTTTTTGCAATATACTTCTCCAGGTAGAAGCATCATCTTTATCATACTGTTTAAGTACTTTAGTAAGTTCTGGATTCTTATAGGTAAATTTACCCTTAGCAAGATCCTTCGTAAAGTAATTACTATTAAGAGGTTCTATAGAAGGACTTATCTGACCTAATATAAAAGAACTACTCGTAGTAGGAGCAATAGCTACTAAACAGCTATTACGTAAACCATATCCTTCCATAAGAGAAGGTACTCCATATTCTATCGCCATCTCTTTAGAAGCAGCAGTAGTTCTTTCTTGAATAGCTTTAAAGATAAGAGAATTTTGTAATTTAGCTTCCATAGACTCAAAAGCTATACCTTCTTGCTGTAAATAAGAATGCCATCCTAATACCCCTACTCCAAGAGCTCTTTGCGTTACCGCAAACTTATGAGGCGATTCCATGTTCTTAACCCCTCTAGTTTTATTAATAAACTCTGTCATAACCGCATCAAGGAAGTATGTTAGAGTTTCAATAGCATCAGTTTCAGCAATCTCTTTCCATTTAGCGAGATTAAGAGAAGATAGATCACATACAAACGATTCATCTTCTTCAGCAGATAAAAAGATCTCAGTACATAAATTCGAAGCATGAATACGTTTACCTTTATCTTTATATACCTGAGGCGCGTTGTTGTTTGCATTATCTGAAAAGAAAATGTATGGGTAACCCGACTCATAACGCTTCTTAATAACCTTACCCCATATACTACGCTTCTGCTTATCACCTGCAATCATTGACTCCATCCATTCATCACTAATAGTAACACCGATAGATAAATCTTGAATAGCATTTCCTTCTCCCCTTATACCTAAAAACTCTTCTATGTCTTTATGATCGATAGGTAAGTAGGCAGCAAACGAACCTCTACGAACATTACTTTGAGAGATATAATTAGTCAAGGCGTCAAAGACTGTAAGTTGATGATGTACTCCTGTTGAAGTACCACCTGTAGATATTTCAGCACCTCTATGTCTTACATCACCAAAGTATGCTGACGTACCTCCTCCTACTTTAGACATAGTACCAACTTCAGCAATCTTACCTAAAATCTGTTCCATATCATCAGGAATATACGAACCAAAGCAAGAAATAGGTAATCCTCTATCTCTACCAAAATTAGACCAAATAGGAGACGATAGAGAATAAAATCCTCTATGCATATAATCAATAAACTTATCTGCCCAACCATCAATACCAAGATACTCTTGCGCTTTATACGCAATATCTTCTATTCGTTGTTCAGGAGTTTCGCCAGGTAGTAAGTACCCTCTTTCGAGAAACTTACGAGAATCATCGTTAAGCCAGTAAATGTCACTCATAATAAAATAATCTTCTAGAATAGATCATCTTCGTCAAACGACTGACTCTTTTTAGAGTACTCTACAGGACGCGAGTGAAAGAAGTCAGTCATATTGTTGCCAAGAAGCTCTTCTTCGAACCACATTGTAGCCTCTAGAAGTTCATTATCAACGTCAAATACGGGGGTAAATCCTATTTGTTCAAGAGAAGAGTTAATTCTATTTTTTATAAACTCTTTAACTGTATCAGCATCAAGCCCGGGCTCTTTGATACCATTAATCATCCAATCAACTATCTTAGCTTCAGAATTAAATGCTTCTACTGCTTCTCCTCTAATTCGTTCTTCAAGCTCTTCATCAAACAACTCAGGCATTTCATCACGAATAGTATTAATAATTTTAATACCAACTAAAGCGTGAATGTTTTCTTCATTACGAGTATACTTAACTTGCTGATCGGTATCCTTTAATACGTTCTTAAACCTAGCAAACCAGTTAATAACATAAAATTGAGAAAATAAAGATACGTTTTCTACAAACAAAGTAAAAAGAGTTAATGCATATAAATATTGCTTTTTAGAGCTACTATAAAACTTATGCGTATACTTTCTAAGGTAATTAACTCTACCTTGAATAAAGTCGAGTTTAAGATTCTCTTCAAATATATCCTCCATATCTAATACAGTTAAGAGTCTTTCATATGCGTTATTATGAATTACTTCTGTATTAGCCATAACATAACCTAAATCTTGTAGAGCTGGATGAGGTAAATTCTCACCTAACTTAGCCCAAAAACTTTTTACTGCTACTTCAATTTGACCAATAGCAGATAAAACTCTTACAATAATTTCTCTTTCTTGTTCAGTAAGCTCAGTTTTAAATTGCTGAACATCGGACGCAAAAGAAAATTCCTTATCCGTCCAAAAGCCATTATGCATTGACTCTATAAATTGTTCAGTCCAAGGATAAAGATTTGGCTTGCGAGATAGTTGCTCCGTGAATATAGTACTCCCTTCCATCGTATAACTTCTATTTATCGTTATTGTACTGGAACGGAGCTTTGTAAACTACCATGTGGAAGAGCAAAAGTCTTAACATGCTTCTTACCCGATGATTCTGTTGTCACAGTCATTATATGACCGGCCATATAGGGTTGCGAGACTATATTACCTCCAACAGTAATAACTCTATATAATGATCCGGTTCCTGCTTCGAATATCTTTACCGTTGTATTCGAGCCCTGCTGTGCAATAAATTGTTTAGTCTTGTTCATAGTCTCTGATATTATTTATGAAATGTGCTACTCCTGGATCAGATTTATGGGTAGCAAAGTTCAATGTATTTGATATTTTTTTAGCAGTTTGAGACGCTTGAATCTTATGAAACTCAATGAGTTCTACTAGCTCGAGAGAATCCGGAGCTGGAAGCTCCTTTTCATCTACATTTAATATATTTCTTATTTCTTGAATAGAGTATCCCTTATTTAAATACGTCTTTGCTTTCTGAGTAATAAAATATTTTTTAAGATTATCTTCATCAACATAATCTTTAATCTTCTTATCATAATAATCTTGCCCGTAAGTATAACTCTTACCGGTAACTAAACACGTAATTCTTCTACTAGCCATTATATTATATTAATCTACTCCCATGGAAAAACAATCCACTTATCATCAGGTACTAACGATCCGTAAAATCTAACTTTACCTTTATGCTGCTTTTTAATAAAAATGCATCCTATCTCATGTTTAATTTCTGCAACACTTAATTGGTTTTTAATCCAATCAGTAGTTTGGCCTGAATCACATATATCATCAATTATTAGAAGCTTGCAATTTTTTGGCAAATCAAATAACTCACTACAATTTCCAACAATACCTTTTCTCTCTTTACCATCGTACGAAGTTACCTTAACCACGGCTAAAGGTAACCCTAACTCATAACTAATAATAGTAGCAGGAACTAGTCCTCCTCTAGCAATTCCTACAACATGAGTAAAACCTCCGTGTTGTTTAATTCTTTTACTCATAGTTCTTGACAGCATATCAATCTCATCAAAAGAAAACTTCTTAACTTCCATGCCTTATTATATAGTAAAACTTTAATATTTCAATAAATATATATGTGAACGATTTTGAGGAATTACAGAAGATATATGAAGGCTACCCAGCTTATAATGATGTAGGTCCTAATGCTAAGTATGAACCTGGTGAATCACCTCCTAAGCAATCGTTTTATCGTAAAGGTCAATTACCTGTAGGTTATCCTGGAGGAAGTGGTTATTCAGCTTATAACTATAATCAAACAAGAAGTGGTTATATAGTTGATGAAGAGATCAAAGCGGCTCAAATCTTAAACTTAGATGTTATTAAGAAAATAGATGAGTTACAAGAAGAAGCAGATGAAGATGGAATGAGCTATGCAAATATGCTTTTAGGTAAATTGAAGGAATATATTAAAGATGACCTTACTCCGAAGGGTAAACCTTAGATAGTAATATACTATTAATAAGGTATAAGAAATAACAAGTGACGCTACTATATAAAGCGAATATTAGACAATTGTAGGTAGTTAATGTACCTATACCTAATCCAGTCCAAAAACCTGTACATAGAGAACAATTAAGTAAGTTTTTAAAGAAATCAATCTTACAGAGATGATTTCTAAGAAAGTTTAAAATTTTACCCTCCATTAGTATATAACAGAGGCCATAAGAAGCTAAAGTATAAAAAAATAAATCAACCACAGAGTAATTCTTCATCACCATCAATTGCGTTGACAGCGTCACCCATTAGCTTAAGCTCTTCTTTTTTTACTATAATAGTATTACCATCGTCGTCGGTAACTTTATAATTATCCTCATCAATTTTTTCGATTACAGGGCAACCTTGTTTACCACAACAAACTTTAACACTACTTTCTGAAAGTCTCTTAATCATATAATTATTTATTTAGAGCTGCTGTTAATGCACTTCTTAACTTAGCCTCTGCTTTAGAGTCTATATCATCTTTTCTTCCTGGAGATATATCTCTATGAGTGGTAACTGTAGAAAGATCTTTAGGCCATCCCCATTTTTCAAATCTTGGTACTAGCCATTCAATAGCTGATGCTACTTCATCATCAGAAAGCTCTCTAGTATTTGTATTACCGCTAAAAGATAAACCTAATAAAAATCCATTACAATTAGTTCTTCCATTAAAATTAGATTTCCCTGCATGCCAACATCTACGATCATCATCAGCAAAAATAGTTCTTTCTCCGTTAGTATTAATTATACAGTGATAAGAGACTTGTGATTTAGATTGACAGATCCAACTTACCGAACCTGCATATGAACCTGAAGAATGATGTAATACAACGCCTTCTGGTCTAATCCTTGAAGAAGAAATATTAGGAGAAGGTTTGCTTACTTCAGGGTATTTTCCGTCGACGGCGCTAGATGCAACCTCAACTACATCTGGTTTGTTACTTAAGCCTAAAGCCTCTAATATTGTGTTTGCTGTGTTAGGTCCATAAGCACCGTCGGGGAGAGAGTTAGTTTTCTTTTGAATTATTTTAGTTAATTCTTCTTTGGTAAATCCTAATTTACCAATAATTTTTAATGCAGTATTCTTTCCATAAATACCATCAGCAGTTGTCCCTACTGCTTCTTGAATTTGCTTTGTTGTATCTTTAAGTGCCATAAAAGTATTTATTTAAAACGTTGTAAAATACTCTTATAAAGATAAATACTTACATGGATATGATACTTGAGTTTATTAGTGACAAACCATGGTTTGGCTTAGTCGCAGCTATTATTGCTGCAGCTGCTGCATTTTGTGCTGCAACCCCAACTCCAAAAGAAGGAGGATGGGTGTCTAAAGTCTACAAAGTAGTAGAGTTTTTAGCACTTAATATTGGCAAAGCTAAAGCTAAAGCTGTAGTAGAAGAGAAGGTTGAAGAGACTGTAAAAGATGCAGTTGCTGATGCTGTTAAAAAAGCTACTAAAAAGTAATTAGCTATGGCTGGAGGTTTGATAAAGGGCGTACTACGTGCCTTAGTTGCTTATTTGGAACTAAGGAACAAAACGCATTATCACCGAGTAGTCACTGAATCTAGAGATAAACAAAAAAAACTAATTAATGAAATTGAAACATTACGCACTGCTGGCGACATCGATTCTAATGATAGGGCTGACATCTTGCGGGACGAGCTCCTCGACGAAAAGCGGCACCTTGAACATCTATCAGCCTTCTACCTTAAATCTGTCGAAGGGAGTACCGATTCAAAGTAAAGAAGGAGTATATACTCCTCAAACCGACGAGGTTTGGCATTCTGATGCTCGTTTTAGAAAGCTTGAAAGACAGCTTTACTTTAAACCTACGTCTGGTAAATAGTTGAATCTTTATACTTATATACTATAATATATAGTATGAGTAAAGGAGACAAACCACGACCGCTTTCTGTATCATATAAACAATATGGCGATAATTATGATGCCATATTTGGTAAAAAGGATAATAAAGATATTGAAGGTACTTTAAATCTAACCGAAGAAGAGGAGTTAGAGGCTGAAAAGCGTATTAATATTATTGGTCAAAATGGTAATGATGGTCTTCATTATAAGGAAGTAGATGGAGAATCTTGAATATATATTTCCACAAGATCTTAAAATGTGGGCTAAGAGTGCTGGTCGTAAATTTTTAGAAGCACAAGATAAAATAAAAGGTCTGTCAACTAAAAATATATCTGCAAGCGCTTATTGGGATGAAAATAGTAATGTTGCAATTTTAACAGAGGAGGGTAAAATATATACATATGGCAAAACAGACAAATAGTACAACTTGGAAAGTTAATGATAAGAAACCTAAGAAAACTAGACAGGGTATTAGTAAGAATTCTAAGGGTCATAAAAAATATAGAGGTCAAGGAGGACCCTGTAAAAGGAGAAAGAAGTAGTTTTCTACATTAAAGACTTATAAATATTGTTATGGTGAGAGCTATAACAATATTTTTTTGTATATTAAGTACAAGTTTGTTAGCTAAGAATTATAGTAAGGAGATAGATACTATAATAGCTAAAGACTTGATGAATAAAAAAGTTGAAATGCCGATGGTGGCATCGAGTTTTGTATTTGTAAGGAGAGCGTATTTAGATATAGTAGGGAGAATACCTACATACCAAGAGACTATATCCTTTATTAAAAGACCAGATAGAAAAAAGTTAATTGAAGATTTACAAAACTCACAAGGTTATACAGAAAATATGTTTAATTTTTATGCTGATCTTCTTAGAATTAAACGAAAGCTATCTAATAATGTAGATGGAGATACATATATTTCATGGGTTAAAGATGAGATAAAAAATAATACTCCATATGATCAATTTATTAGCAAGATACTTACTGCAGAAGGTAATATTTGGAATAATCCAGAAGTAGGGTATTTTTTGAGAGACGAAGGTATGCTACTTGATAATGTAAGTAATACATTTCAAGCTTTCGCTGGTATGAATATTAACTGTGCACAATGCCATGATCATCCTTTTGATGATTGGACGCAGATGGATTACTACAATATGACTGCGTTCTTTACTCAATTAAACTCTAGAGGTGATAAGGCAGGTAGAAAACAATTTCAAAGACTTAAAAAAGAAGCTGAAGAATTAAACAAATCCGGCAAACAGAAAGGCGCTATTAATAGAGTAGGACAATTTTATAGACATGGATATCAATATACTATAGTAGAAGATAACAACAAACAACTCAAGCTTCCTCATGACTATAAGTATAGAGACGGGGAGCCTGGTGAAGTTGTAAAAGCTGAAACTGCATTAGGTGACAGAGTAAAGGAAAAACGTAAGAGAGGGGGTTTAAGAAGTAGTTTTGCAGTTTGGTTAACAAGTGATAGCCATCCTACTTTTGCAGCTAATATAGTAAACCGTTTATGGGATAGAGCTTTTGGGTACCCTCTCATAGATAATTTAAATGAAGTAGCTTTATTTAATGAATTAAAAGAAAGCCGTAACTCTAGATTAACTGAGTACTTAGTTAGAGTAATGAAAGAAGTTGATTACGATATTAAAAAATTTAACTCTATTCTATACAATACTAAGTTTTATCAAGCTAAAATTGATACAGAAGATAAATTTAAAGGACCTATATCGAGAAGAATGACTAGTGCTCAGCTTTGGGATTCGATAATTACATTATATCAAGGTGATCCAGATAAATGGCAACCTGTAGATAAAAAGCAAGAATATGTTAGTTTGTTTTCAAATTTAGAATCAATAACAGCTCAGGAAGCTCTTAAAAAATGGGATGAATATGGTAAGATAAGAGGCAGTTATTACAATGGAGCTCCTAAAATAAAAGGTCAATTAATAGTGAGATCTTCACAAATATTTGAAGGTAAGCATTCAAACTTTATGAGAGAGTTTGGTAGATCTGATAGAGAGCTAATTGAAACTGGTAATGAACAACCTAACATAACTCAGATATTAAATCTTATGAACGGTAACGTTACTAAAGCGTTGCAAGATACTAATGGTTATGTGGCTAAACAAGCTAAAGATTTAGATAGAGATCAAGGAATGAATGTAATATTTTTCTCGTACATAGGAAGAGCTCCTAACGATAGAGAGAGAAAATTATTCGAAAATGCTTCATTTGAAGATATTGTATGGGTACTAATTAACTCTCATGAATTTAAACTAATAAACTAATATGAAAAGAAGACATTTTATAAATACACTCGCAGCATCCACTTACGGTTTAAAAACATTAAATGCAAAAGAAGCACCTATAGCATCAAAAGCTAAGA
>JACLAA010007193.1_pt1 | contig 15354 bp, 16 predicted proteins | sample 8027891 | NCBI WGS metagenome assembly JACLAA01 (sample SAMN15724900, study PRJNA655200) | protist metagenome | isolation source: fluorescence activated cell sorting (FACS) single amplified genomes of... | place: Spain: Blaines Bay Microbial Observatory, Mediterranean Sea | collected 2016-01-19 | reverse complement strand
TTACCTCATTCCTTACAGTCATGAAACGAAGCATTTGTTCATCTATTTTCATGTTCTTTTCTAGAATAGATATAACTTCTCCATTAGCTTCATAATTCATTTGAATATAAATTCCATCTTTGAATTTTTTCATCATATACTTTAGATGTCTTCTACCACGATTTTGAGTGACAATATTTTTAGCTCCTTTATCAATTAAGATTGATTGATACTTTTCAATAGTTTTAGCTAAATTATCTTCATTTAAGTCAGGCTTAATAACGCAGATAGTTTCATACGAGCTAATTTCTCTCATTGAATTCATATTTTTTTTAGTTTATTTTTTTCCTTGTATCTTGATTTCTAAGACATGAATATAATTATACCTTCACATATTAACTATCTATAGTAAAAAAAATATTTTTTTACACCCTTATTTAACATTTTTAGATAAAAACTTGTCTAATGATCTATGTCTTAGATTGTTTTAAAATAAGCTTTTATACATATGCATTTGAAAATAGTTCTTTTTTATTTGATAATATATCTAACAAGTACAATAGATACTTGGGAAGTAAATTACTATAACCTTTACAAAAAATCGAAAAATGACTGCTACTTTAGAAAGACGCGCAAGCGCAAGTTTATGGGAACGTTTCTGCTCATGGATCACTAGCACTGAGAACCGTTTATACATCGGTTGGTTCGGTGTATTAATGATTCCTACACTACTTACAGCTACAACTGTATACATCATTGCTTTCATCGCTGCACCTCCAGTTGACATCGATGGTATCCGTGAGCCAGTTGCTGGTTCTCTACTATACGGAAACAACATCATCTCTGGCGCAGTAATTCCTTCATCTGCATCAATCGGTATCCACTTCTACCCAATTTGGGAAGCTGCTTCTCTTGATGAGTGGCTATACAACGGTGGTCCTTACCAACTAATCGTTGACCACTTCCTTCTAGGTGTATGTGGTTGGATCGGTCGTGAGTGGGAATTCTCTTACCGTCTAGGTATGCGTCCTTGGATTTCTGTTGCTTTCACAGCTCCTGTAGCTGCAGCTTCAGCTGTATTCCTAGTTTACCCAATCGGACAAGGTTCTTTCTCTGATGGTATGCCTCTAGGTATTTCTGGTACATTCAACTTCATGCTTGTATTCCAAGCTGAGCACAACATCCTTATGCACCCATTCCACCAACTAGGTGTTGCTGGTGTATTCGGTGGTTCTCTATTCTCTGCTATGCACGGTTCACTAGTTACATCTAGCTTAATCCGTGAAACTACTGAGAACGAGTCAGCTAACTACGGTTACAAGTTCGGTCAAGAAGAAGAGACTTACAACATCGTAGCTGCACACGGTTACTTTGGTCGTCTAATTTTCCAATACGCTAGTTTCAACAACTCTCGTGCTCTTCACTTCTTCTTAGGTCTATGGCCAGTTGTAGGTATCTGGTTCACAGCTCTAGGTGTAATGACAATGGCATTTAACCTAAACGGTTTCAACTTCAACCAATCAGTTGTTGATAGCCAAGGTCGTGTAATTAACACATGGGCTGACATCCTTAACCGTGCTAACCTAGGTATGGAAGTAATGCACGAGCGTAACGCTCACAACTTCCCTCTAGACCTTGCTGCTGGTGAGTCTCTACCAGTTGCTTTAACAGCTCCAGCTGTAAACGGTTAATCTGAAGTTATTCATTTAACTCAGTGAGATAGAAAGACCTTACCCTAGGTAAGGTCTTTTTTTATTGCTAAATAGAACTAATTGATATAATTTATATTTTTATTGTCTAATTATTAAGTCATTTATTAAGTTTTAAAATTTATGTTAAAAAAAATGTAATTTATTAACAACAGTGAATATGAGTTTTTTTTCATCTACTTTCTCTATTCATTTTATTTAAATGTTACAAACCATGTCTTTTTATAGTTGTTACGCACTGTTTTCTTCTATAGTGTATCTCGATATAGAAAATATCAAGTTTCAACTGATTAAATAATTTAACAGCTGATACAGTTTAAATCATTATAAAATTGGAGAACAATTATGCTAGATGCATTTTCAAGAGTAGTAACTAACGCAGATTCAAAAGCAGCTTACGTAGCTGGTGCAGATCTACAAGCACTTAAGAAGTTCATTTCTGAAGGTAACAAGCGTTTAGATTCAGTTAACGCTATCGTTTCTAACGCTAGCTGTATCGTGTCTGATGCCGTTTCAGGTATGATCTGTGAGAATCCTTCTTTAATTTCTCCAAGTGGTAACTGTTACACTAACCGTCGTATGGCTGCATGTCTACGTGACGGTGAGATCATTCTACGTTACGTTTCTTACGCACTTCTTTCTGGAGATTCTTCAGTTCTTGAAGATCGTTGTCTTAATGGTCTTAAGGAGACTTACTCATCTCTAGGTGTTCCAGCTTCTGGTAACGCAAGAGCTGTAAGCATCATGAAGGCTTGTTCAGTTGCTTTTGTTAATAACACTGCTTCATCTAAGAAGTTATCTACACCTCAAGGTGATTGTTCTGGTCTAGCAAGTGAAGTTGCTGGTTACTTCGACAAAGTTTCATCTGCTCTTAGCTAATTTTCTATAATTAGATAAAAATTGAGATTACTTTTATACTTAGTATAAAAGTAATCTCAATTTTTATAAGTATTATGATTTTTTCTTCTTTCTTGACTATAATCAATTAGTAAAATTTTTTTTAGCTTCAAATCGTTTTATTAATTTTTTAAGACTTAATCTATAAATTTTTCAAAAAAAATATTTTGTTATGGTGTATTCAATTAATATACAGAATTATCTAGATAATCTGACTTTCTTATCTCTTTTTATTGGAATGCTATCATATTGGACAAGTATTTCTTTTACGAGTCTGAAAATTGGTGCAAAAGTAGGTTTTGTTTCTATTTGCACAGCAAATCTTGCTATTTTTATTAATCTAGGTGCAAGATGGTTAGAAAATGGATATTTTCCTCTGAGTAATCTATATGAATCATTATTATTCTTTATCTGGGGAGTTACTGCTATTACAATTGCAATAGAAAATAATATTGCTATTTCACTAATAGGAGCTGTAACAAGTCCTTTGTCTTTATTTGTTGTGGCTTTCGCGACTCTGTCTCTCCCTGAAGGTATGCAAAAGGCAGCTCCTCTAGTTCCAGCATTAAAATCTAATTGGTTAATGATGCATGTAAGTATAATGATGCTAAGTTATTCAACCTTAATTACTGGATCTCTTTTATCTATATTATTTCTTGTTTTAACATTTGGAAAAAATATTTCTCTTCAAGGTAGTTCTTTAGGAGCAACTAATGTTCAAAATGTTGATTCTAGAAATATGAGTATCGCTATTTTAGAAGCAACTGCACCCGAAGCAACAAATTCTAATAGTCTAAGTCTTCTTGAAACACTTGATAATCTTAGTTACAGAATTATTGGTCTTGGATTTCCATTATTAACTACTGGAATTATTGCAGGCGCTGTATGGGCTAATGAGGCTTGGGGGGCTTATTGGAGTTGGGACCCTAAAGAAACATGGGCACTGATTACTTGGTTTGTTTTTGCAGCCTATTTACACGCCAGGATAACTAAATCTTGGCAAGGGAAACGACCAGCCATACTAGCTTCTATTGGTTTTGTTGTTGTATGGATTTGTTACTTAGGAGTTAATTTTTTAGGTAAGGGATTACATAGTTATGGTTGGATAGCTTAGTAATAATTTTTTCTATTTTTCCTTTATTGTTTGATCATCTAATTTGTTCTACAATATTAGAACATTGATTAATAAACAATAAAGTATAAAACATATGAATGCTGAATTCCTAATTTCTGTAGTTCCACAAACAGCTGAATGGTCTGCAAAGACAGCTGCGATTATGGTAATGTCAAATGTTGTATGTATATTTGCTGGGCGTTATATTATTCAGGCAAGGGGACAAGGTCCTGCTTTACCAGGCCCTGTATCTGCAATTGGTATCAATCTACCAGAACTTTTAGCAACAACTAGTTTAGGACATATCATAGGTGCTGGTGCTATATTAGGTCTTGGTTATATTGGCGCACTAACTTAAAAAACTATTAACCTAAAGAAAAGACCTTCTAAACAAAAATTCTACCTAAGAATTAGTGTTTAGAAGGTCTTTTTTAAATTACTTTGATTAGTAAGCAAGTCCCATGCTTCTAGTCGTCTCACCACCTAGGTAAACACGAACTGACAAGAAGTCAGTAGGACAAGCTGTTTCACAACGCTTACATCCAATACAGTCTTCTGTTCTAGGAGCTGACGCAATTTGTCCAGCTTTACATCCGTCCCATGCTACCATCTCTAGAACGTCACAAGGACATGCTCTAACACATTGTGTACATCCAATACATGTATCGTATACTTTTACACTGTGAGACATAGTTTTCTTTCTCTTTTTATAATATTTACTGTTGATTTAGTTCTAGTTGATAATATGATACAACAAAAAAGAGTTCTGTTAAATATTCAATAACATATCAACATATTGCTAAGAACGCTACACTATGTGTATCTAACTAATGATGATATTTCTTTTTATTAAATACAAAATATACTGACGAATTATTCAATCATGAAAAAAACTTATAGAGATAATAATCCCAACGAGATATTATATAAAACAGAAGAATTATTAGACGCGGCATCCAATAGATACAAAATGACTATACAAATAGCTAATAGAGCAAAAAGGAGACGTTATCAAGATATAGATTTAGTAGAAGATTTAAGAATTAAACCTGTCAGTAAAGCAATTCTAGAAATGGCTGATGAAATTAGTCAGCTTGATATTGTAGGTGATTAAAAAAATGATACTTAGTTTATTTTTATTGATTATATGAATTAAGAAAAAAAAGAAATTTTCCAATATTTTTAAATATGTTACAAGTTTTATTTGGTGATCCTAACGAAAAAAAAGTTACACGATACACTAGTGTAGTTAACCAAATTAATGCCTTAGGTCCAGATATCAGTAATTTAACTGATAAAGAGTTACAAGATAAAACAGTACATCTTACTAAGAAAATTAATGATTCCAATGATTTTAAGTTAATACTTCCTGAGTCTTTTGCAATTATAAGAGAAGCTTCTTTCCGAGTTTTGGGTCTAAAGCATTTTGATGTTCAATTAATAGGTGGAATGATCCTTCATGAAGGAAAAATAGCAGAAATGAAGACTGGAGAAGGAAAGACTCTAGTGGCTATCCTACCAGCTTATCTTAATTCATTACGCGGATTAGGAGTTCATGTAGTTACTGTAAATGATTATTTAGCTAAGAGAGATTCTGAGTGGGTTGGTCAAGTGCCAAAATTTTTAGGCTTGAGTGTGGGACTCGTTCAAGAAGGAATGACACAGCAAGAGAGAAAAAATAATTATTCAAAAGATATTACTTACACAACAAACAGTGAATTGGGATTTGATTATCTTCGTGATAATATGGCTGTTATGTTACAAGATATTGTTCAGCCTCCATTTAATTTTTGTATATTAGATGAAGTCGATTCAATCTTGATTGATGAAGCACGTACTCCTTTGATAATTTCAGGAGCTGTAGATTCTCGTGATGATAAATATAATCAGGCTAATGAAATAAGCCAGTCATTACAAAAAAATATTGATTACGAAGTTGATGAAAAAGCGAGAAACGTACTATTGACTGATAATGGGATTATTAGATGTGAAAAAATGCTGAATGGACAGGATTTATATGATCCAGCAAATCCATGGGCTCCATATTTATTAAATGCTGTTAAAGCTAAAGAGTTATTCATTAAAGATGTACACTACATTGTTAAAGATGGTGAAATTATTATTGTAGACGAATTTACTGGAAGAATAATGGAAGGTAGAAGATGGAGTGATGGTTTACATCAATCTATTGAAGCAAAAGAATATGTGTCTATACAAAGTGAAACACAAACTTTAGCTTCTATAACATATCAGAATTTTTTCTTACTTTATCCTAAACTTTCGGGAATGACTGGTACTGCAAAAACAGAAGAGGCTGAGTTAGATAAAATCTATTCCTTAGAAGTTATAACGGTTCCTACACATCGTCCAATGAGTCGAAAAGATCTACCTGATTTAATATACAAAAATCAATATGCAAAATGGAGATCTGTTGCTGACGAATGTCTTGATATGCATACTTTAGGTCGACCTGTTCTTATAGGAACAACTAGTGTTGAAAAGTCAGAATTATTGTCTTCGCTACTTAGAGAGTATGGCATTCCTCATAACTTATTAAATGCTAAGCCTGAAAATTTAAGACGAGAAGCAGAAATCATAGCTCAAGCAGGCCGTAAGGGAGCTGTAACTATAGCTACTAATATGGCTGGTCGAGGTACTGATATCTTATTAGGTGGGAATGCAAACTATATAGCTCGTAATACTATTACATTACTTCTAACTAAAAAGACATCAGAAATAAACTTAACCAAAGATCCACAACTGAAGAAACTTTTTGCTTTTCTATATGAAAAAATAGACTCTTCCTCTATAACGGATCAAGAGCTTGAAAATAAATTAGCTATAGCTTGTGAAAAAGGTTTTACAGAAGATAGATTAGTTATAACTTTAAGAGCCGCTTATCAAGTACTCATAGAAAAATATGACAAATTAATTGAACAAGAAAGACAGAGTGTAATCTCTATAGGTGGGTTACACGTAATAGGAACTGAGAGACATGAGTCAAGAAGAGTTGATAATCAATTAAGGGGGCGTTCTGGAAGACAGGGAGACCCCGGATCATCACGCTTTTTTCTTAGTTTAGAAGATAATCTCTTAAGAATTTTTGGTGGTGATAGAATTAGTAACCTTATGGATGCTTTACGTGTAGAAGATGATGTGCCCATAGAATCACAGTTACTTAATAATAGCCTAGAGTCAGCTCAAAAAAAGGTTGAAGCGTATTATTATGATGCTCGCAAGCAATTGTTTGATTATGATGAGGTTCTGAATTACCAGCGTCAAGCTATTTATTCAGAAAGACGAAGAGTTTTAGAATCTATTAATCTTAGAGATTGGGTCATTCAGTATGCTGAAACAACCATTTTTGACATCGTTCAACCTAGTTTGAACCAAAATATTAGTCGTTATGATTATTATTCTCAGCAACTGGCTAAAATAGAAGACTTATTGGGATTACCTTATTCCTTAGACTTAGATTATTTTTTGAGTTTGTCTAGTCTAGAGGCTGATAATTATTTATCTAAGCAAGTAAGAATTGCTTATGATTTGAAAGAGAGTCAAATAGAGCTAATTGAAGACGGATTGATGAGAGAGTTAGAACGATCTTTTTTATTACAGAAAATTGATTCTTCTTGGAAAGATCATTTGCAGAGTATGAATGCACTGAGAGAAACTATTGCTTGGCGCGGTTATGGACAAAAAGACCCACTAATAGAGTATAAAAATGAAGCTTATATTCTTTTTACTTCTATGGTAACTAGTATCAGACATTCTGTTACCTATTTAATATTCCGCTCTCAACCTATACTTAAGATTTAAGAATGGAAATTGCCAATTAATTTGACAATATTAGCATAATGGAACATCATGTATCTAATAATATAATTAACGAAAAAAATATATGACGAAAAGAACTTTAAGAGGAACCAACTTAAAGAAAGCAAGAGTTTCTGGATTCAGAGCACGTATTAAAACATCTGCAGGTAGAGCTATTCTTAAAGCACGTAGAAAAAGAGGGCGTAAACTTTTAACTACCATTTAAACAAATGTAATAATAACTGTATGTTTTTTCGTATCATTAACATATATGAAAAACATACAGAAATATTTGTGTTCTATTTATATATTTTTCCTAATTATTAAAGCAAATGAATTTTATCAAAGAATTTAAATTATTGCTGAAGGCAAGGTATCCTATACTTTATATACCAACAAGTGAAGAAGAAAGAGTTGAATATGTCATTCGTTCTTGTATTCAGCTGTATAGTAATAGAGGCATTTATGCATGGGATTTTGTGGATGGCTATGTTGGAAATCCAAATGATAATGGATTTGCATCGAGAAATCCACTTCAAGCTCTAGAATTAATTGAGCGTTTGACACCAACTAATCCTGCGGTTTTTCTACTCAAGGATTTTCACCTTTTCTTAACAGATATTTCTGTTGCACGTAAACTCAAGAATCTCACAAAAGTTTTACGCAATCAAACAAAAAATATTATTATTATTGCTGATGAAGTTAATATTCCTGAGTCTCTAAAAGATATAATAACCGTTTTAGATTTCCAATTACCCCAGCCATCTGAAATAAAAAAAGAGTTATTGAGGGTACAAGAATCTTTAGGATATAACATTCCTGAAGCATCCCTGAATAGTTTAGTAAGTTCTTGCCAAGGATTATCATTAGAAAGAATACGTCGCGTTTTGTCAAAAATTATAGCTACTTATAAAGAAATTAATATTGAAAGTTTAGAATTAATATTTGCTGAGAAAAGACAAATTATTAGTAAGACTCAGATTTTAGAATTTTATCCGGCTAAAGAAAAAATTTCTGATATAGGAGGGTTAAACAATCTAAAGCTATGGTTAAAACGTAGATCTGGAGCCTTGTCTAAAAAAGCTACAGAATATGGTCTTCCTTCTCCCAGAGGCTTATTGTTAGTTGGAGTACAAGGTACTGGTAAATCTCTAACAGCAAAAGCTATAGCGAGTGAATGGAATTTACCTTTATTACGATTAGACATAGGTAAATTATTCGGTGGTATAGTTGGTGAATCTGAATCACGAATGAGACAAATGATTCAGTTGTCGGAAGCTGTTTCTCCTTGTGTTCTCTGGATAGATGAAATAGATAAGGCATTTTCAGGAGTTGATAATCAAGGAGATAGTGGTACAACAGGCAGAGTTTTAGCAACTTTTATTACTTGGTTGTCAGAAAAACAGTCTTCTGTTTTTGTTGTTGCAACAGCTAATAACATTTATAAGTTACCACCTGAAATTCTACGTAAGGGACGTTTTGATGAAATTTTCTTCATTGGACTGCCTAGTGACAAGGAGAAAGAGTTAATATTTAAGGTCCATCTTAGTAGGCTTCGTCCTAAGTCATGGACTTCATATGATATTCCTTATTTAACTAAGTTAGCGAAAAATTTCTCTGGTGCTGAAGTTGAAGAATCGATTACTGAAGCGATGCATATAGCATTCAGTGAGAATAGAGAATTTACAACTGATGATATAATTTCTTCTATACAGCAATCTATTCCGCTAGCAGAACTAAATCATGAGAAAATTGATGAGTTACAAGAATGGGCTGATGCAGGAAAGATTAGATTAGCTTCTTAATAGTTATCTTTTAGTATGATATGATAGTAGATATTGTTTTTATTGATCAGTAATAGTAACTATAATTAATAGACTAATCCTTAATTCTTATGTCACACTTTAGTAAAATTCAGACATCTTTAAAAGATCTTGACCTACTAAAAACAGCCCTAAATGATTTATCTATTCATTGGGAGCCAGAAGTTAATCAAGTTAGAGGCTATAAGGACCAAACAACATTTGCAAATCTTGTTATAAAACAAGTAAATAACTATGACATTGGTTTTAGTTGGAATGGATTCGAATATCAATTAATTGCTGATACTCAGTTTTGGCAACAACCTTGGTCAATAGAACTATTTCTAGACAGAGTAAGCCAAAGATATGCTTATAATTCAATTGTAAATTCCACTTCTGATCAAGGATTCCATACAGTGAATGAAACTGTTCAGGAAGATGGATCTATTAAACTAACACTACAGAAATGGAATCCTAGTTCTGTATAACAAAAATAATGCGGACGGAGAGACTCGAACTCTCACAAGGTTAACTTACTAGAACCTAAATCTAGCGCGTCTACCAATTCCGCCACGTCCGCTTTCTTACTACACTTTAATCATAGCAAAAGTAAAATAAAAAGAAAACATATTTTATATATACTTTTTCTATGATTATTTTTTTTCATAAAATTTGCTCTAACATTATTTTTTTTATGTTATATTATACTGGTAAGTAAGTAGAAAGAAATATTTTTTATCCTCAGTAGCTCAGTGGTAGAGCGATCGACTGTTAATCGATTGGTCGTAGGTTCAAGTCCTACCTGGGGAGATCACAATTGCATATCATCTAGTTCTTAAAATTTTAATAATATAGTATGTTATTAGAATAGTCTTCATTCACTAATTTACTATACAGTTATGTTTAAAACATTTAATAGAAATGCTTGGTCAATGGCCAACCGTTTAGGAAATTTACAATTTGCTATTGTGCTTCTCCTATTAATAGCTTCTTTTAGTTCTCTAGGTACATTCATAGAACAAGGTAAGGATAACTCTTTTTATGAGCTAAATTATCCTAATACTGCTCCTATATTCGGTCTTATTAATGCAAAATTAATTCTTTTCCTAGGTTTAGATCATGTTTATACTACCTGGTGGTTTATTTTAAATATTTTACTTTTCGTTATTAGTCTTTTTTCTTGCACTTTAGTTAGACAGTTACCTTCTTTAAAATTTTCAAGACTTTGGCGCTTTTATAAAAATTTTAAGTCTATGAATAAACTTAATGTTAGAACAAAATTAGATGATGGTAACCTTACTAAATTAGCTCTTCAATTGAAAAATAATAACTATAATGTAATTCAAGAAGGAAGTTCCATTTATGCTTATAAAGGTCTAATTGGCCGCATATCACCAGTCATAGTACATGCAAGTATTATTCTAATCTTATTTGGTGCTGTTATAGGCAGTGCATCGGGATTTATGACACAGGAGTTAGTTCCTACCAATACTTTGTTCCACTTACGCAATATTGTTAACTCAGGACCTTTTAGCGCTGTGCCCCAAGATATAGAAGGTTATGTAAAAGATTTTAAGATTGCTTATAGTGATGAAGGAATAATTGATCAATTTTATTCAGATTTATCTGTTTTGGATACTAATATTTTCCCAGTTAGTGATAAAACTATTTATGTAAATGAACCACTGCGTTATAGGGGGATTGTGTTTTATCAAACAGATTGGGGAATATCTAACCTTATTCTTAGAGTTGATAATAATCAAACAGTTGAGGTTCCTTTAACTTTAGTTGATACTGCTTCTAATAGCAGGTTTTGGATTTCTAATTTATCACAATTGAACTCGTTGCAAATAAATAATGTATTGTTAGTACTACAAGATTTGACGGGGAATATTTCTCTTTATGACTCTAATAAGAGTATTATTGCAGAAATTCATGTTGGTCAGGAATTTACTTTGAGTGGTCACAATGTACGTGTTATGAAGGTAGTTCCATCAACAGGATTGCAAGTAAAAGCTGATCCTGGTACTTTTTTTGTTTATGTCGGCTTTTTAATGTTAATGATTAGTACTTTACTCAGTTATGTATCTTATTCTCAGGTATGGGCTTTTAAAGATGCAGATAGTTTATATATAGCCGGGCAAACTAATAGAGCCATTTATTATTTTGAAAAGCAATTTAGTCTATTTGTTAGTAGTTCGAAAAATACCTAATTTTTCATCTGAATATAGCACTTTTCTTATGTAGCTTTTTTAAAAGCAAAATTAATTATTATCTTTATATATTCATTCTAAACAGGATTTACTAAAATGTCGCGTACTATTGTAATAACTTCTGGAAAAGGAGGAGTAGGAAAAACAACAGCGACTGCTAACTTAGGTATGGCTTTGGCCCAATTAGGGTACCAAGTAGCCTTAATCGATGCTGATATAGGACTCCGGAATTTAGATTTATTATTAGGGCTTGAAAATAGAGTTATTTATACTGCCCTTGAAGTATTATCAGGGGAATGTCGTTTAGAGCAAGCGCTTATAAGAGATAAACGTCAACCCGGTCTTGTTTTGTTACCCGCAGCTCAAAATCGTAATAAAGATTCTATCGATTCTGACCAGATGCAGTACTTAGTAACTTTGATGAATCAACAATATGAGTACATACTAATTGATTGCCCAGCTGGAATTGAATCAGGCTTTCATAATGCAATAGCACCTGCGGATGAGGCCATTGTTGTAACAACTCCTGAAATAGCTGCGGTAAGAGATGCAGATAGAGTTATTGGTCTCTTAGAAGCTAATAACATTAAAAGAATTAGTCTTTTAATTAATAGACTGAGGCCACAGATGGTTAAAGCTAATGATATGATGTCAGTTGCAGATGTAAAAGAGATATTAGCTATTCCACTTGTAGGTGTTATTCCTGAAGATGAGTGTGTCATTGTATCAACAAATAGGGGAGAACCATTAGTTCTTGAAAATAAATTATCTTTACCTGGACTTGCATTTGAACATACCGCTTGTAGGTTAGATGGTCAAGATGTTGAATTTCTAGATTTACAGTTATATTCAAAAGGCCCATTGAAACGACTTCGTCGTTTTTTTCTTGGATCCTTTACAACTTAAATATAATCTAAATATAAATATTGATGATCACAGAATTCTTTGAACGCTTGCTGACTAATAATCGAGGCAGCCGTGATGATGTAAAACGTCGTCTTAAACTAGTTCTTGCTCATGACCGTTCTACTTTAAATGCTTCAACGCTAGAAAAAATGAGGGAAGAGATATTAGTGGTTGTTTCTAAATATGTTGAACTTGATACAGATAGTCTTGAATTTTCGATTAAAACTGATAGTAAAATGACAGCCTTAATAGCCAACCTACCTATAAGGAGAATCCTTCATCCTAAAGATCTAGTGTAAGGCTAATATAGATGTCAACATTTCTTATTACTTATTGTCTTTTTTAAATATATAGATATCTTTTTCTTAAGACTTTATCGAATAAAAGAATAATAAGCGATTGTAGCGTAATTCATTTTTTAGCTATTACTATTATTAGTTTTTATATGGGAGAAAGAATAACTCCCATTTTTCTTATTTTTCCGTTTTTGGAATATACTTTTAATGCATAAAAATGGATCAATACTTCTCTCCTGTATTAAAGAAAATATTGTTTTATCTTTTTTATCTAGATAAGAGTAAGAGTTTAAATAATTATTTTTAACGAAGATATATTTTTATTCTTCATCATTATCATTTAGACTACTTTTATTGTTTGAGTATACAAAGCTTCCTGAGTTTTCTTTTAGGACTGATTTTGCTAGAGATATAGCTCTTTCTCTTTGTATTACTGCTTTATTTACCCATGTTGCATGACGTGATTTTGTTTTACTACTTGAAGTGCGTTTCTTAGGAACAGCCATATTCTTTTATTCTTTGAAGATTATTTTTATTTTTTAGGAGTTATTAAATTATTTAACTCTTACATCTTTTCGTTTAATATTATACATCTAAAGCAAATATTATAAAATAAAAGCGTAAAAAGGAATAATCATCCTTTTTACGCACAGTTAGACTTAATTTTTATCTCGACCCTAAACGGCTAAGTTGTCTTAAAGCAATTCTAGCAATGTTGAATCCTGCCCAAGATAGTGCAGCCAATAAAGGGAAAAGAACTATTAGTAGTCGCATGTCCATGACATATTTCCTTTTGTAATCTTTCCTAAATATTATAGCTAATGAGTTATTATTATGTATTTAGAAAAAACAATTTGCTATCTTTGTGTTTCTTTAATTGAAAAATTATTGATCTTTTTGGTGAAGATTTAACTATTCGAATTTATATGTAAACTAACTTAACATTAGATAAAAAAATTGACTAAAATTGTTATCAGCAAATGACAGATATTCCTTTTACTTTAGATCAATTGAGAATTTTAAAGGCTATCGCTTCTGAAGGAAGTTTCAAAAAAGCCGCCGAAAGTCTTTATATTTCGCAACCAGCTGTTAGCTTACAAGTTCAAAATTTAGAAAAACAGCTAAGTGTTCCAATTTTTGACAGAGGTAATAGAAAAGCTGCTCTTACTGAAGAAGGGGAAGTATTGTTAAGATATGGTAGTAGAATATTATCTCTTTGCGATGAAAGTTGTAGAGCTATTGAAGATTTAAGGTGTCTAAATGGAGGTACACTTGTTATTGGTGCTAGTCAAACTACAGGGACTTATCTAATGCCTAGGTTAATAGGTTTATTTCGTCAGAAATATCCACAAATAGCTGTACAATTACAGGTTCATTCAACACGAAGAATTTCTTGGAGTGTTGCTAATGGACAAGTTAATCTTGCAATTATAGGCGGTAAAGTTCCATCTGAGTTAGATGATGTACTGCAGATAACTCCTTATGCTGAGGATGAATTAGCTTTAATTCTTCCTAAATTACATCCTTTTTCGAAATTAGAATATATTCAAAAAGAGGATTTATATCGTTTACGTTTTATTGCGCTAGACACTCAGTCAACAATACGTAAAGTTATTGACCAGGTTCTTAATCAGAATGGTATAGATAGTACGCGTTTTAAAATTGAGATGGAATTGAATTCAGTCGAAGCTATAAAGAATGCTGTACAGTCAGGCTTAGGGGCTGCATTTGTTTCTATCTCTGCGATTGCTAAAGAATTAGAGTTAGGGATTTTGCATTGGGTGAAAATAGAGGATATCACTATAAAGAGAACATTGTCTATTGTCGTTAATCCTAACAGATACCGTTCAAAAGCTTCTCAAGCTTTCAGCAAAGAGATACTAACACTTTTTGTATCTCCGTATAAAAATAAATACTAGTTTTTTATTTTGTTTCTACTATCTTATATTTTTAGTTTTCAACTATCTAATTTTATTTAACGAGAAAAAATCAAATTTTTTATTTATATGAAAATTACCATATATATATCTAATGTAAGTGGAAGTTTTTTTTCTCTACAACTTCCACTGTTTTGTACACATTATGCCATTGGGTAAACACTTAACTTTTTATCTTTCTTTCCTGCTCTTTCAAAGCAAACTTTACCTTCTATTAGAGCATAAAGTGTGTTATCTTTACCTATTCCAACGTTGTTACCAGGTTTAAAGACTGTACCATGTTGCCTTACTAAAATGTTTCCTGCTGTAACAAATTGTCCTCCGTAGCGCTTGACCCCTAACCTTTGTGAATTAGAGTCACGCCCATTTTTAGTACTTCCAGCACCTTTTTTGTGAGCCATAATTTTATTTCCTTTATTTTAATTAGATAGTTTTCCCATCAACAGTTATTTTATCAACCAGTACTCTAGTTAGATTATCCCTGTGTCCTTGCTTTTTTCTTGTCTTCTTCTTTGGACGCATTTTGTAGACAGTTACTTTTTTACTTTTTATGTGTCCTAACACTGTAGCTTCTACTTTAGTATTTTGCAAACATGGCTTACCGACACTAATATTTCCATTTTCATTTACTAATAATACTCTAGTTAGTGCTATTTTATCTCCCGGATTAAGATCTAAACTGTTA
>JACLAA010005603.1_pt1 | contig 15358 bp, 15 predicted proteins | sample 8027891 | NCBI WGS metagenome assembly JACLAA01 (sample SAMN15724900, study PRJNA655200) | protist metagenome | isolation source: fluorescence activated cell sorting (FACS) single amplified genomes of... | place: Spain: Blaines Bay Microbial Observatory, Mediterranean Sea | collected 2016-01-19 | reverse complement strand
GTCGGTCGGTCCGTCGGCCCGCCGCTCCGCTCGTTCGCGGTGCCCGCAAGGGTCAGGGATTTTGCGCGTTGACGCAGCAGTGTTGTGTGTCTCGCGGTGGGCCCCGGAACTGTTCGCGCGCAAGCCTAGGGCCGCGCCGCAGCCTTTGCAAAGCAAGGAGCTGAGGCCGGCCCGCGCTCGCTGACTGCGGCGTTTCGTTGCAAACCGGCTGGCGAGGCGATCGACAGCGTCGTAGTGATGTCCCGCAGGCGTCGAATGCGTAACGAAACGTACCATGGTTGCCAAATAGCCGCCTCGCTATTTTGTGCGAGCAAACAAAGTGTCTAAGCCTGCCGGTCGCAGGCGTCCGAAGGCGCGCCTGGGCGGTGGCAGGAGGTTTCCAGGGACGCCTGAAGCGAAAACTACTGGATTTGGCGACTAGCTTGACCCCGCACTTAGCTTATGGCGAGCAAGCCATCGCCACGATAAAATTGCCTGCGCTGCTCACCTACTGAGCCGCTGCGCAAGAGAGAGCTGTGGAAGAGGTCCCAGCCAGCCACCCGAGCCGCCGCAAGCACGCGCCGCGCCGCCCGGAGACGTCCTGAAGCCCTAGATCAGCGACAACACATTTAGATCAGCTACAGCACATAAACCATGCCGAAGACGTCCTTCCTCCGCAACTACTCCAAGACGTCCAAGACGCCCCGCCGCCCCTTCGAGAAGGAACGCATCGACGGCGAGCTCAAGCTCGTCGGCGAGTACGGCCTGCGCAACAAGCGCGAGCTCTGGCGCACGCAGCTCGCGTTAGCTAAAATCCGCAAGTCGGCGCGCGCGTTGCTCACGCTCGAGCCCAAGGACCCCAAGCGCATGTTCGAGGCGCCCGCGTTGCTCCGGAGATTGCAGAGGTATGGCCTCGTCGAGGACAGCGAGATGGACCTCGATTCCGTCCTGCAGATGACGACGCAGCGGCTGCTCGAGCGCCGCTTGCAGACGAAGGTGTTCAAGCAGGGCCTCGCCAAGAGCATCCACCACGCGCGCGTGCTCATCAAGCAGCGCCACATCCGCGTCGGTAAGCAGGTGGTCAACGTGCCCAGCTTTATGGTTAGATTAGACTCCGAGAAGCACGTCGACTTCGCGGCGACGTCGCCCTACGGCCTGGGCCGGCCGGGCCGCGTCGCGCGCAAGCGGGCCGCGGCCAAGGCCGCGGCCGCCGGCGGCGGCGGCGACGGCGGCGAGGAGTCGGACTAGATTCTTGCTTACGGGGCGTGTAAACTAGACTTATCTTCCTTGCTTCTCTTCTGTCTTACGCGTCCCCCGGCGTCAGCGCTTCCATCGCGTCGCGGAGGGAGTTCTCGTCGGCCGTTTCGCGGGCGCGGAGCGCTCCTCGCGTGAATCGCAATGATTTCTCAATGCAATCTACGGTCGGATGCGCGCCGCCAAGCACGCGCCGGGCGGTCCGTTCCGTATCCTCGAGCGTCGCCACGGCCTCGCGGAGATCGTCGAGCGTGGCGCTGGAGTCCAGGTAGAGCGACTGCGCGTAATTCCACCTCAAATGGAACGTGAGCTCATCATTCTCTGCGCTAACGCGCCGCGCAACGGGCACCGTTGTGCGCATCAACGCCTTGGCTTCTTCGAAGCGCTGCATGCCAATAAGGGCATTCGCGTAGTTGTTGGCTGCTATGAAGGTCTCTCGATCTTCTTCGCCCAGTAGATTTAAACGTCCGGAGTATACGTCTCGCTTTATGCGTAGAGCTTTCTCAATGTGTCCAAGCTTTTCATAATCGTTCGCGAGATTGCCCTGCACGAGGAACATGATATCTCCTGATGCGCCGTGGCGCCGCAGCATAGCCAACTCGGCCTCTCTCACGGACGACGACTCTTCGTGGTGACTTGCAGCATCTAAACCGTTCCCAAGCACGCTCATCGCCAAGCGGCGAGACGCGTCCGCCTCCGGCCGGCCCAAGTACGTCTTCCAGCACGCCCACCCGAGAGCACACCGCACGACGCCGTGGTAAGTTTGCTCGCACAGGCCGCACGCGTGCCACCGCACTAACCTCTCATAAAGAGCATCGGAGCCCAAATGGTTCTCCTCGGCCTCCGCGACCAAAATCTTCGCTTGCTCCGCCAGACACGACACGTGCGCGAAGCCCGCCGTCCCGCGGCACGCGCACCCGCGCACGAGGCCCTCCTTCGTTTTCCAATGGAGCGCCTGCGTGCAGATGTAGCACGTCTGGCCCTTCGTGTCATCGGCGCACGCCTCCGCCGCGACGGCTACGGCCGCCGTATACTTCGTATTGGCATGATATTGCTCGGCGCCGCCGCCCTTCCTTATCTTCCTACAGAGCTTGTCATGACCGCCCTGTTCCCAGTGTTGTTTCTGGCAGTCGGCGCCGCAGTAGCGCGTCTTGCAGCGGCTGCATTGCTTGGCGGTCAGCGCTGGCAGTGCGACAGCGCAGACTGGGCACTGCGTGAGGATCATTGTCCTGTTTTGGGCAGCTTGGGCAGCTTGTGTGCTGCTTTGTGCTGCCTGCTCACGACGACGGAGAGCGCGAAATTCGCACCCAGGCACGCGTGCCGGCGAAGCCTCTGTTACAAGGTGACGCGTGGGCGAGCGGGTAAAAAAACACAAAACCCGTCAATCCAAAGCCATCATCTCTGTTGCTAAAAAAAGCCGCCACTCTCCCCCGTGAGCGGCCTAGCGCTCGCGTTACGCGGCTCAGAGAGCGCGCCTGGACCGCCCTTCGACCGCTGCGCCCGCGCGCGTGCCGCACCTAGCTCGCAAATGGCGCGGCGGCTCATCGTCCTCGCGGCGAGCTGCAGCGCCCTGGCGCCGCGCGCGCCCGTGAAGCCCACGCAGTTCTTCCGCGGCCGCTTTGATGGGACGCAGTTCCGCACGGAGCCGCTCGAGGCCGCAACCTTTGATGAATTTTCGACGGACGAGGGCGCCGCGGCGCCGGGAAACCCGCAGCTCTTCACGGCCGACGGCGCGCCGCTCATGACGGCGCCCTGCTGCATTAAAGTGGTGGGCGTCGGCGGCGGCGGCGGCAACGCGGTCAATAGGATGGTCGAGACGGACGCCGGCTCTTTTGTGGATTTTTGGGCGATGAACACGGACGCGCAAGCAAGTTCGCGGTGTTACGGTGCCTTCACGCCATCGACGCGACTCGTCTCCAGGAACGATGGAAGTGAGTGGTTTCTTTTCCGATTTCGGGCCGATTCGGACCGCGTCGAGACCGCTGTATCTCACACAGGCGCTGTCGCGGTCGCTGGCGGGGAACACGATGAATATTGGGAGGGAGACGACGCGCGGGTTGGGTGCGGGCGGCACGCCCGACGTGGGGCAGGCGGCGGCCGAGGAGTCGCGCGCGGAGATCGCGGCGGCATTGTCGGGCGCGGACATGGTCTTCGTGACGGCGGGCATGGGCGGCGGGACTGGAAGTGGTGCCGCTCCTATTGTTGCGAGTGTAGCTAAAGAGCTCGGTGCTTTGACTGTGGGCGTTGTGACGAAGCCCTTCGGCTTCGAAGGGCGGAAACGGGCGCAGCAGGCGGCCCAAGCTACTGCGCGGTTACAGGAAGCTGTCGACACGTTGATTGTGATCTCCAACGACCGTTTATTACAAATCGTGCCCGAGGGCACGACGATGGAAGGGGCGTTCCTCGTCGCCGACGACATCCTCCGACAAGGCGTCGTGGGCATCAGCGAGATCATCATCAAGCCGGGGCTGATCAACGTCGACTTTGCGGACGTGCGCAGCATCATGACCGACGCTGGCACGGCGTTGATGGGTATTGGGCAATCGAAAGGCAAGGATCGAGCTGCCGAAGCTGCTGGCTTGGCTACGTCTTGCCCATTGTTAGATTCGCAGTTTACCGCGGCCAAGGCCGTGGTCTTCAACATCTGCGGCCCGCCGGACCTCACGCTCGCAGAGGTCAACGCCGCCGCTGGAGTGATTTATGAAAACGTCGCCGCCGACGCCAACATTATTTTTGGTGCTTCGGTAGACGAGAACATGGGCCAGGACGTCAGTGTCACGGTCCTAGCGACGGGCTTCGAGACGGGGCTCATGGACGCGCTCGGGGATGAGGTGTCGGCCGAGGGGGGCATGCCCTATTTTGGTGGTGAACCGGCAGCGCCGCAGGCGGCGGCGGCGGCGCCGGCGAACCCCGTCGCGCCGGCGAAGAAGTCGGGCTTCCTCAAGCGGCTCGGCCGCTAGGTTGTCTCCCCGGGTAAGTGGCGGGCGACTCTTTCTCGTTTCTCTTGACTCGTGGGCGAGCCGCGTCTTTCATGACAGCGTACCTCCTTCTCTCAAGTTGTGAAGATGCTAGGACTAGTGGGCGGAGCCTGCAATGGGGTTGTTATGATGGTGCTAGGACTGGTGGGCGGAGCCCTGGGTCCGATTCGCTAGTGCCCATCACGCTACATAACTCGGTCAAGCTCGACGACGCCGCCGACGCACGCGGCAGGGCCCGAGCCGCCCGATCGGTGGTCAAGAGAGTGTGCTGTAAGCGCATTCATAATCTCTCAGCGCCGCGTGCTGTGCCGCACAGCACAAGTGGCTCCATCGCACCGGAGCCGTGAAGTCAGCAGGGGTTTTTATTACTGCGCGACGTCGACGCGGAACCCCAAAACACCGCCACGATTAGAGAAGATGCCGACCGCCGACGTGGACACGGAAAACGCCGCCGTGCTGACGGTCCTGCGGGAGGCCGACGCGTTTTATAGAGAGCAGCAGCGGCTCGGGCGGACTGTCAGGAGAGGGTTTCTGGATCTAGCGAAGGCCCGGCAGCAGCACGGGGCCGGGGGCATCTCGGCTCTGAACCTGCGGAAGGATTTGGAGGCCCAACAATCCGTCGTTCCCGTCGAAGACTTTGACAAGTGCTCCGTCCAGGACCTGTCCGCGGCGACGCCGTTTAGATTAAGGAGGGGCCCGCCCGGCGAGGCGCGCGAACCCTCACTGCCAGAACCTTCGGAGCGGCGCCTCCGCCAGCGAAATAATGGAGACAGCCCGTCCGAGAGCGTGTCGAGCGCGGACGAGGGGACCACCGGCGAGCAGGACACGATGCTCTTGTTCGCGGGCATGCCGCCGCCGGCGCTACGCAAGGCGAAGCGCGAGTTCGTCAACGCGCTGAACCAGGCGGTCCGGCTCGCGAACTCGGCGCGAAGACTTGATAGAGCTTTGAAGGTGCTCGAGCTCTCGGAGGCGGCGGCGCCTGAGGAGGCGGCGCCGGGCCAGGACCCGTCGCTGGCCTTCTAGCGGGCTGGAGCAGTAGGCCCTAACTTATGATGTGATTAGTCGCCCCCGAGCGTCTCGTGCCGCAGCGAGTCCAGCACCTCTAAGGGAGGCGGCACGCCAAGCGCCGCCTCGCGTTTCCGACGCTTCGACGCCTCGAGCAACGCCCGTCCGACTTGGTCAGCCGTGGCGAGGCGCACGCGACGCGATGGCGCCTTGTGAGTCGCATCAGAACGGGGCGGAGAGTACGGCTGCTCCTTCGCCGCCTCGACGCGCAAATCGTGCTCGTCGCGCAAATGTAAATACAGCTCCTCGGGGTCGTACTCTGCAGGATTGCGAGTAGGAGACACCCGGTAGACGCGCTCGGCGGCCGTGCCCGTGAGGTGAGCCATGCGCTGCGCCCGTCTTTGCCTTGCGACGTAGGTCTGTTCCGTGCCGTGGGCGTCCCTTCTCAATTTCTCGCGGAGCTTCTGCTCGCCGGCGGCGGCCAGGGGCGCGGCCATCGTGGTCGTCGGGCTGCCCTTGGGCCGATCTGGCGGCGGGCTCTTGGAGGTGCCGGGCTGCCCTCTGGGCCCTGGCGACGCGACGGTGGCTCTGGTACGACGGCGTTAGGCTCCGGTGCGCTCAGATCGATGCTGGCGCGGCGCAGAGCTTGTCACGCGCTCGGTGCCGGCGTCGGCGGCCGGGAGAGCGGCAGTGAGAGGCGCTCCAAAAACTGCCCTCGATGGCGTAGTGCCAGCCGTCCCGCCAGCCGTCGGGGCGCGCGCCACGCGGTGGACGGGCCCGCCATATCGCTTGAGCGAGCCGGCCGGCGTCGCGCCCCGCACGAACCCGGCAGGGGTTTCATGCAAACACTGCGCTCTTGGACACGCGCATCCTGGCACCGAAGGGCTGCGTGGCGACCACCGCGGCACACAAAAATTGTCGCTGAAGGGCCTGATCCGCACGCAAAACGCGTGGCGGCGCCTGGGGCAGCCGAGCCTACCGAGTACCAATACATACAGTACAAACACCGCACCGCGCTGCACGCCTTCGCCGCGACCAGCCAAGCAGCAGTCGGTCCAGACACGTGCTTCGCCTCGGCAAGGGATAGCGACGTCCCCGGCTCACACGGGCGCCGCTCCCGCGTCTCTCGAGCAGAATGGGCTCCGGCGCGTCCAAAGCCAACGCGCCGAAGGGCGGCAAGCGGAAGAAGAACGACCCGCGCGCCCAGCTCGAAAGGCTGGTCCAGGGCGGCAACGTTAGAGGGGTGGCGGACCTGCTGAGCAAGAAGACCGAACTTACAAATTCCGCCTTAGACGACAAGTCGGGCACGCGAGCGATACATATAGCGTGTAAAAATGGCGACAAGGACATGATCCGCGAGCTCATGAAGCGGAACTGCTTTCTTAATCAAAAAGATTCGAAGGGATGTACGGCGCTCATGCTCGCGGCCGCCGCGGGCCACGACAAAATCGTCAAGCTCATTGTGGATAGTGGTGCGGATGTCAGGATGAAAGATAAAAATGACGATACGGCGCTGGAGTACGCGGAGAAAAATAATCGGACGAAGGTCAAGGAATTGCTCAATCTGTACGCCTGCGAGTACACGTGGTGAGGTTAACATTGTATATTATGATATTAATCTTCGGGTTAGGGTGCGCGCGCGTTCGCGGCCTTGCTAGTGTGTTACAGCCCGCTAGCTCCGCAAATTTGCTTTGCGCGGCGTCGTACAGCTCGTACGAGTGGCCACCGAGGCGACCGAGCAGCGCGAGGAACCCTTCGTTGCGCCACTGATATATTTTGGAACCAGTACAGAGCATGGCCGATACCATGCAGCCCTGCGACGCCTTGAGGATTGCGCTCTTAACGAGGGACGGCGCCGAGATCCGGCACTGGTTAGATGATGGGAGTCTTGTAATGATACGCTGCGCGAAGGACGCGCTCCGGATACGAGCTCTGGTGAGGAGCGAGGGACTCACCTGCGCAACCTACGCCGCCCGCTTGGACGACGCGCAGATCGACAAGTTCCAGGATCGCGTGGGTTTAGATTATGAGGCCGACGCTATTGCCGCCTTTGCAGAAGATTTCGCCCGCGCTTTGTGCATACGACCTCTGTTAAGCGCGTGCGACGACGACCTGGATGTGGTCCTGGACTTCTCGGGCGCCGGCGTCGGGAGTGCATCATTGAGGTTGAGAGCGGACGGGATGGTGTCGGTGGGCCTGCTCGACGATTTGGCTGCCCACTTCGCGCCGGCGAAAGTCGAGGCGCCGGCGGCGCAGGGCCTCTCTCAAAAACGGACGGCCCGGGCCTTCCAGCCGTCGAAGAAGCGGCGGGCGTAATTACTTGTGGACATTAGACAGGCACAGCGTCGCGTCGATGGCGTCAGTAGTAACCCGCGTGGAGCCAGAACTCGAGGATCTTCCGGACGAGCTCCGGCGGGAGAAGGGGCGTCTCTAGGATCGCCGTGAGCCGCGCGAGGTGGGCCTGCTCGTACTTCTTGAAGCCGCCGGCACGGTGGACTCGTGAAAGGTACGGGTGACCTCTGCTAGGAAGAGGCCTTGGCACAGGGATTTCAGCGCCGGCGCGCAAGAATACTGGCCACATGCGGCGATTGTCTCCTCTACGGAGTGCGACAGCAAAAGGCGTAGACCCGGTTTCGCTTCTCACGTTCACCGCGGCGCCTGCTTTCAGGAGCAACTCGACGGACTCGAGGGCCCTACTAAAATCGCCGCGTGCTGCCCAATGCAGCGGTGTATAACCGCCGTCATTCGCCACATTCACATTCACGCCCGCTTCGATTAGAAGCGACAATATTTCTGGGCTCCCCGAATCAGCGGCATAGTGAACTACAGTACTGCCTTGTGGGTGTCCCCCGGTTCTCGCTTCCAGATTTGCCCCGGCCTCGCGAAGGAGCTCGAAGCAACGCACGCGGTCACTCTCGGATCTGGAGTTAAACATGGAGTTGTACGTACATAATTCATGCAGAGGCGTCCGTCGTTGTTTCCAATCCGGAGCATCGGAGAGTACATCTGGCGAGTCTCCCTCTGCAAGGAAGATTTGGAGCGCTGGAACATCAGCACATCGTGCGGCATCGTGGATGGTATAACTCGTATAATCTGGTTCCCCATCACTCTCATCACTCGTGTATTGTTCCATCAGAGGTGCGCGTGAGTTATTTATGAATCAGCGATCACGGAGCAGCCGAGTACTGCGCCCAGGCGCTGCGGAACGAGCTGTGGCCAGCTATGGGGCTCATACGATGCGAGGGTCGTCGCGCGCCGCAGACAAGCTAGCGTCTCGTAAGATACTAGCGACCCGCGATGCGTAGAACCGCGATGCTCTACCGGCGAAGCACGCCCATCACCGCGAAATTAACAGACACTACCTTACACGAGCCCCTTCTTCTTGCCCCCGCCCTTCCGGATCGGCTCGACGGCGGCGCCCGCGCGGACCGACACCGCGGGCCGCGTCAGCTTCTTCACGGCCGGCGCGGCGTTCCAATCATTACCAACGGGCCGCGCCATGTAGCGCTCGTACTCCGACCGCGACGTGAAGGGGTAGGGCACCTGCGCCACCTTCAGCAGGCCCGCCTTCTTCGCCCTCTTCGGGTTCAGGATGACGCGCGGGTTCGCGGCGGCGCCCGTCGGCGGTACAATAACCGTAGGTGCCTCCTTGCGCTTCTTCTTCGGTCGCGGCGCGGGCGCGCCTTCTCCCGTCCACGAGCCCCAGCCCATGAGGTCGGGCTGCTCGGGAGGTCGTTCTGGGGCTAATTCTTCGCTGCGTTGTTGGGCGAAGTCCTCGGCCTCGCCGTCATCGAACGCCATATGTAATAAGTCTTGCTGGGACAGCTTCGTGAGCGGCGCGTCCTCCTTCACGGGAGCGCTCTCCTCAGGCGCTTGCGTGACGGAGCCCGTCCGTAATCGAGGCGGCTCGACTTCCACGTGCTTCTGGGACACGGCGCGGCCCCTTGCTCTAGCTTTGCGCGCCGCCGCGAGCCAGGCGCCCTCGCCCCCGGACGCTGGGGCCTCCGCGGCGGCGCCCGTTCGCGCCTTCGTGGCCGCGGCGCCGGCGCCGGTGCCATCAGAAGCCGCCGGCGCGTCCGGCGCGTCGGCAGCCGCCGCCGCGCCGGCGCCGCGCTTCCGGCGCACCTTGAGCGAGTTGCCCTGGAGCGCCACGGTTGGCGGCGCTTCCGCTTCGGCGGGCGCGTCGCCGGACAGCGCCGCGAGCTCCCGCAATGCGGCCCCGTCCTCATCATCATCGTCAGAAGAATCGGATCGTTCCGCCTCGAGCTCCTCCAGCAACTTCTCGGCGTCCTCGCGCGCGCGCGCCCGCTGCGCCTCGCGCGCCTTCACCATGAACTTCATGTTCAGTAGTGCCGAGCCCGGTTCCTCGGAATCAACGCACTCGCCGAGCGAAGCCTTGGCCTTCGCGATCAACTCCTCGCGAGACTCGTCCGAGTCCGACTCCTCTTCTTCCGAGGAATGTTCCTGCTTCTTCGCGAGCTCCCTTCTCAAAGCTTCATTGTCCCGCATCTCGCGCCTCCTCGATTCCACCGCGCCCCGTCCCCGCATCTTCGTGGACCGCGCCCAAGCTGAGGTGGATGCATGTCGCAAATCCATCCTCTCTTGCGCTCGTTTGGTAGCTAGCTCGTCATCTCTAGCTTCCCTTAACGAAGGATCCGCTTCCGCAGCAGCTTCCCGTGCCGCCTCGTCTCTTTTTTTAAGACGCTTCCTCCTAAGTCGAGCGTACGCCTTACTCTTGACCTTGGCGTGGTACTTGGCTTTGCGCTCCGCGAAGAACAATAACGAGCGGGTCTTGGCCAACTCCTTCCTCCTCTCGTCAGCATCATCTCTCTCCTCGAGCGCTTGGTCCTCCCGCGCTTTGACAGCGCCTTCGTTATGTGCTGACGCTTTCTGCAGGATCTGCTCGACGCGCCTCTCCAGAGGCGTGTCCGCGAAGAAGGTAGAAGCTAATTGAGACGTGGAAGTTTGTTCAGCCTCCCTCTTCCCGAAATTTAACGAAGACGTCTTTCTTTCCGCGTCAATCGTATCGTCCCATTCATTAACAGTCTTCGTCGTCTCGTCGTAGGCGAGTTGGCGCTGCGCTCGGCGCTCGGTCGTGCGGGCGACCGGTATTTGCACGACTCGTTTCTGCGTCAATTCCTTCGATTTCAGGGCGAGGTCCTGGGCGGCCGTGCCGCTCGTCGCCGCGAGGTCGTCGAGGGTGAGGGACATCGTCTTGTCGCGGCGGTGGCGTGCTGTGCTGCAGCAGCACTTGTGGCGATATTGTTTACTGCTTCACCAGCGCTCTGGTGGTCGTTGCAGCAGCGCTACGCTTCAAACGAGCTAGTCAATTGTGCTTCAGGACGAGCGATGTGCTCAGCACTGGATGGCAAAGGAGCATCGCCTGCGAATATAATCACCTAGCGTGCCGACAGACACTAGAAAATTTTAGAATACGTATAGACTTGGATAATAACACCCCTCCCCCCTATCAACCGTTCGCGTGCTGGTCCAACTTCTTCCGCTGCGCCTTCTTCGCCGCCAGCTTGAACTTCAAAATGTCTCCATTATAACGTTCAACTTTTTTCTTGTCGCAGATCCAGATCTCCTTGGCCACCTGCGAGATCAGCCGCATGTCGTGCGACACCAACACCAAGCCCCCCTTGAAGTTGTTGATCATTTTGGCCAATGAGTCAATCGACTCCATGTCCCTGCGCGGACAAAACCATCAAAATGGGCTCAGAATCGGAAAGGAGACCACCCACGGCCTCCTCTCCCGGAGACGACGCGTTTGAATGAAGTGAAGGCGCCGCAGCCCCGTGGAACGGCGAGATACAAGACACTGGTCTCTGCAAGTGGTTCGTCGGCTCGTCGAGCATGAGTAGGTGGGGCTTGTCCATGGCCAACTTCGCGAACACGATCCTAGCTTTTTGACCATCAGACAACTGCTTCATGGGCATCTCCTGCTGTTTTGCGGTACAACCGTAGCGCCCGAGCCACGTTCTAGCCATTTCTAGCTTCGTGAAGACTTTGGGGTACAAGGCATGGATCCACTCCAGGGCATTTTGTTCTAGGTCGAGTACATCTTCAAAATGTTGCGTGAACTTGGCCATCCTTAAATGGGAGTGGGGCCTCACGGCGCCGCTTGTAGGTTGGAGTTCGCCGGTCATCAGCTTCACGAAGGTCGTCTTGCCGGCCCCGTTCGGGCCCACTAACGCTATCCGCGATTGCAAGTCGATTCCTAGGTCCAGGTTGTGGTAGAGCGGTTCACTGTTCGGGTACGCGAAACTGACGTCCTGAATCATGAGGACCGGAGTGGGCAGCTCGCCCGGGTCCGGGAACGAGAAGTCCCACTCGGCATCTCTTTGCGGCTTTTCGGTGAGGCCCTCCTCGAGCTTTTTTTGTAGTAATTTCTCGCGCGACTGCGCTTGCCTCACCATCTTGACGGTGCCGTGGCCGAACCTGTGTGTGTACGGCGTCGACGCGCGTCGTGGCCATCGCACGATGGCGTGGGTGGTCTCTGTTTCGATTTTGAGGCCATTCGGACCTCGCGGCTCTCTCGTGAAGCCTCTCTGATGGTCCTGATGCCGTCGAGGCGGTGTCGCGGCGATGGCGTGGGGGTGGACGGCACGCCATCGTCGCGGCGCGGTCTGACGGCGTCCTGCTCGGCGAATCGCGTCGATGGCGTGAAGGCACCGCGGGACACCGGGAACACACCTTGCAATAAAGTCCTTGATCTCCGCGATGTCGCGCTGCTCCGCGTCGTACTTGCGCTGCTGCTCGTCGTCCCGAATCGATCGTTCGCGCACGTAACTATCGTAGTTGCCCGTATAATAATCCAATTTTTTCGTGTGCTCGTTCAGCCTGTGTCGAACGACAGAGTCGCGAAACCGCATCACAAGGCGCGTAGACTCTCTGACGGCCACGTCGACGGCGTCGCGGTGGCGTGACATCGCGTCGACGCCATCGACGCGAACTTGAAGTTCAGAAAACTTCAGAAACAGACGCCGCGTCGGCACCGGACGATGTGCGTGCACACGCCGTTCATGAAGTCTTGGGAGTGGGAAACGAAAAACAAGATCTTCGACCACTGCGCTAAATAATCTTCGAGCCAGAAGACGGCCTCCATATCCAGGTGGTTCGTCGGCTCGTCTAAAACGAGGCAGGTCGGTTGGAGGAACAACGCTCTCGCGAGCGCCACGCGCATGCGCCAGCCACCCGAGAAGGATTTGGTCGGCATCTTCTGCATCTTGGGCGTGAATCCTAAGCCATGGAGAATTGCGGAGGCTCTTGCTTCGGCCGTCGCCGCATCTAGCTCGTCTAGTCGCTCATAAAGAGCTTGCAAGCGCTGGTTCAACGCCTCCTGCTCCTCCTCGTCCGCGTCGGCGAGGGCGTCGTTGATCTTCTCGGCCTCGGCCTCCAACGCTTTCCTTTCGTCGTCGACTTCGAAAACGGCATCCAAAGCTGGTGTATCGGTGGCGGGATACTCCTGGTCCAGGAAGAACAGATCTATACTTTCAGGAATGGGTAAACACCGAGCAGCTATAGCTTTCATGATGGTAGATTTACCACTTCCATTGGGACCAATAAAACCGTATCTATTACCGTAATTCAAAGCAAAGTCCGTGTTCTCGATGAGATTGGCACCGTGGAACGAAATAGTGACGTCACGCACGGAAATGTCCTTCGCATGCGCATGCTGTTCTTTTTGAGAAGCGAACGTCGCGATGATGTGTTCTTCCCTCGCGAGTCGATCGGCCTCGGACTCGTCCACCCGAGCCGCCGCCGCGGCCTCCTGCTCGGCGAGTTTCGCGAGGTTCTCCTTCGACTTCTTCTTGGAAATCGGCTTTCCTTTTGCCGCTTTCTTGGCATCGCGTTTCGCCTTCGCCTCGGCCTGTGTGGAATCAAAGTTCAAGCGCCCTTCAATTTTGGGTGTGTCGTGGTCTCAGTGAGGTGTTACTCTCTCTATGTTGAAGAGGGTATCCCTCGGCGGTCGAGTCCGAGTTTGGGCCGAAAATCACCGGTCGAGTTCCACGCAGCGTCGTGCCTTTTTTCTCTCTTTTTCCGCTTTTTGTTCTTCTTTGCTCAGTTTTTTTTCAAATAATTGGTCTTCTCCTTTGCCCATGGCGGCGTCTCTCGTGTCGTTTACCGTGCTTTCCTTGTTGTCGAGGCCGTCGAGCTTGCGCGCCTCGGCCCACTCGGCCTTCTTCGCCTGCTTGGCGGCCCAGCCGGACATGGTTTATCTGTGCTCGTGCTGTAGCTTACGGCGGTTGTGCTCGCGCTGTCGCGGCGACGGCGCGAGATGCTGGTGCTGCAGCTTGGCGCCTTGCTAGCAGTGCGCGTCGCTAGCGGCGTTTCGTGGTGCAGTTTCTTGCCTCGACGATGGTGCAGCAGTAGTGCAGCCACTAATGCGAGCAACGCTGCGTGTTATCGCTATATTCACGCGCTGAATTCAAAGCGCTATCGACAAAAAATGATGACGAGCAAAAATGGAGGTGATGCGAACCGCACGAATGAAATCACGCTTGCGGACGAGCGATCGACACCGTTGGGGACCGCAAGGATGAATGCCATGTGTCCAAGCTGCAACTGCTACCCTCGGAGTCACGACGCGCGGGCCGCGGGCCCGCGACCGTCCCGAAGCTACTCCTAGCAGGAAGCCACGTACGATCCCCCCCACGCCATCGCCGCGACAGGCGCCTGGCATTACGCCGCTACGCCCCGAAGCTACGACTCATCTAGCAGTAAAGCTACTTACCACCGTCCCCGACGGGACGCTCATCGAATCGCGAAGCCCCCGCCCGTGAACCTAGTTTTGGCCGACTGGGAAGCGGCCAACTGCGTCTGGGCCTGCAAGGCCCCCAGATCTCTTTCCTCCGCATCTAATTCACGAGCCAACTGGTCCCGCCGCTTCGACTCGTAGTACTTCCTTTTGGCATCTTGGAGCTCCCGCGTCAACCGTTCCACCTCGTACTTGTACTCGGAGAGCTGGGCCTGGTACATATTCAGTTCCGAGGCCATGCTCTTCATCTGACGCGTCTTGCCTCTTAATGAAGATTGGTAGACCGACAGCTGTTCCGCGACTTCCGGTCCTGGTTGTCTGGCCAATATTGCTTTGAGTTCGTTATATAATCTTTCTTTCTCCTGCAACGACAAGTCTCGTTCCACGACCTCTTCGGTTTTCTGGATGAGCCGTTTTTGCAAAGTTTGTACTTTCTGGATCATCTCGAGCTGGGCCGGGTCGGAGCCCTCCAACTGGCGCCACCGATGAATATTTAATGGCGTCTCGATCTCCTCCGATAAAGCTTTGCACCTGCGCGGAGCATTTCTCTCAAAATCGCAAAAGGAACCACCCGCGACCTCGTCTGATGGACACGAGTCGTTTGAATGAAGTGAAGGCGCCGCAACACCTCAAAACGCCGAGATCGCACTTGGCCTTCTCCTCGAGGAGGTCCCGTCGGCACTGCAGCAAGTCCCGCCGCAAGTCATCACTGAGTTGCGCACCACCGGAAGCCACGGCGACCTCGCGCTGCATGTCTCGTATCTTCAACCGCAACACCTGGACGTCGTGCACCCTTGCACTGTATTGCTCCTCGCCCCGTGTCAAGGTAGAGTGCTGGATCTTCAACTTTTCCTGCAAGAGGCCAATTTCATCATTACGACGGATGAGCTGCGCCCCCAAGATATCTCTTTCATTGATCACGGAGTCGTACTCCTTCCGCTGCGTTAGAGCATCATCATCCATGCGGCGGATCATCGACGCGAGTCGCCGGATCTCGGCGTCCTGCTTGTGGACGATCTCTTCGTTCGCTGAAATGAACTTCTTCATCTTCGAGACTTCGTTGCGCGTCGTCTCGTATTGTTTGTCGATCTTTTTATGAGCGAAAGAAATCTTCACTAAAGCCGCGTCCTTCCCGGAAATCTCCTCTTTCAGTTGCCCTAATTGATGCGCTTGAATTTTGGCCTTCCTTTTCATCTCCGCGATCTCGTCCTGCGCTTCTAACAGATTTTTAGAGTACAAGTTTCGGTCCGACCGAACCGCTTCGTACAGGTGCTGCTGCTGCTTCAGCTTGCCCTCCCACTCCCCGATCTCTTTTTGTAATTGGCCGATCTGCATGTCTCGCAGTTTGACCTCCTCCAAGCAAGCCGTGTACAGGTTCCTC
>JACLAA010008158.1_pt1 | contig 15364 bp, 9 predicted proteins | sample 8027891 | NCBI WGS metagenome assembly JACLAA01 (sample SAMN15724900, study PRJNA655200) | protist metagenome | isolation source: fluorescence activated cell sorting (FACS) single amplified genomes of... | place: Spain: Blaines Bay Microbial Observatory, Mediterranean Sea | collected 2016-01-19 | reverse complement strand
CATCGCTTCGCGCCAGCGCTAGGTCCTCAAGCTGGAGAGGTTATGACTCGGGCTCCTTACCTAGCCATTGCGGCGTGCTCGTGGCGCGGCGGCGGGCAAAGATGTCAGCTGTGAGTCCCGCGCTTGCTGCGCTGCGTCCCTGGTCCACTCGTTGCTGAGCTTGGCCGCGCTAAACAGGGAGGACCGCCAATTGTTGGGCCTCTCCAGGATAAAGAATTTAAAATTTCTTTTGCCCCTCAAAGCCCTGCGTGCCGGCCGGACTAGCCGTCCTATGCACGGCGCAGGCTTCCAGGCATTTTGCGCTAGCGGCCGTAAGCCACTAGCAAGGCAGCTCGACGACAGCCGCGCCGCAAATTTCACGGTCTTACGGCATCACATAGCTGGCACTTGACACGCGAAACGACCACACGCATCGTTCACCCAATCGGAAAGCAGCTCTTCGCTCGGGAAGCGCGGCAGCAAGACAGCACACAAGCAGCTTCGAATTCGCGCCGCAAGCCAAAGCCATGGCTTCGCCGCAGACGCTGGAAGCCCTCGCCGCTTGGGCGCGCACCTTCGACGGCAACGAAGACAGTACAATCACCACGCTACGCAAGGACCTCGCCACAGCATTTTCAATTATAGGAGACGCCCCGTGCACGCCCCACAATTTGCTGAGGCGACTAAAGCGGTGGTACGCGCAAGAACTCTCAAGAGACGTCTCCGATCTCATTGAAGAAGCCGACGATGTCGTCAAGCAGGCGTCACTCGTATTGGGCGCGGCCGTGCAAGGCTCGAACCGCGAGGCGCACATCACCACTATCATGTCACTGGACGACACCATTCAAGCGGAGCTCATGATTTTAGTACAAAGTATCATGCATACGACGGCCCAAGCGCCTTCTTGCACGGAAGACGACCTCCACGAGGAGGACCGGCGCGCTTCTATGCAAGAAATCGCGCGTCTCAAGGACGAGAAGAGTCATATTCAACAGGAAAACAACGAAGCGCTGTTGAAAGAGCGGCGCAAGTCCGAGCTGTCGTTACAAGCGAGAGATGAAGCGCTGCAAGCGAAGGGTGCGGCAGAAAAAACACTCGAGAAGGTCCGGAGTACGCTGCGGGCTTGTGAATTAAAAGAGGAGCGCTGCCAGCGCGAGAAGCTCGAGCTAACGAAGAAATGTGAAAGATACGAAGCATCATTATCATCGTCGAGCGACGCCCACAAGACTCTATCAGACGAACTCGACGTGGCGAGGTCACGCGCGAGGGACGCTGATCAAGCAGAGGCTAGAGTAGCAAAGCTCAAGAAGAAGTTGGATGACGTGGCCTCTTCACAAAGAGAATTACAAGAATTAGATGATGCAAATGCGAGGCACGTCCAGGAGATCACGCGGTTGGAAGTCCTCCTGAGTAGTCGCGAGAAGCGCGATGCGGATATTGATCAATTACGCACCGAGAAGGCATCTCTGGACCAACGCGTGCAGGATTTGCACAAAGCCTGTGAAGATAAAGACGAGGAGTTACGAAGATTAACGCTGCAGAAGGAGGAAAGTGATGCGCAGCGCCGCTTCTTCGAAGACGAGCTTAACAGTGCGAGGCCAGTACCCCAGTCGCCGGAGCAGATGGCCCCCGTGTTCGAAGAATCCGCTTCGGAGTTGCGAGATCGCTTGCGAGACGCGCAGCGAAACGTCGCGCGTCTCGAAGCTGAAAATGAGGCGCGATTAGACTCGGAGGCGAGTGAAATTGGATCACTGAGAGATAGGATCGCCGATTTGGAGTTCGAGAAGGCGCAGCTGGCGGAACGGCCACCACCACCACCACCATCTCCCTCACTCGACGCGACGCAGCGGATGCATGCCCTTGCATTAAAAGACGCGACGATCGCCGATTTGAAGAAGCGCCTCGAGTCGAATGCGGATCTCGAGGAGTTGAAACGTAGATACGACGAGGCGTCGAAAGCGGCCATACGCGACCGCGAGGCCCAGGACGCGACCATTGTCGACCTCGAGAAGCGTCTTGCTTCCGTGGCCACGGAGCGGGACCAGATCATCGGAGATCTCCAAAGGCACCTCGCGGAGGAGTCGACGAACACGCTGAACGCCGTCGCGGCGCAGGACGCGACGATCGCGGATCTCCGTAGAAGGTTGGCAAACAACACGGCCGAGGGGATTGCGGAACGGGATTCTATAATAGCTGATCTGCGGGAGCGCATCGCGCGCAATGCGTCATCTCCCGCCGTGGAAGACGCGTTGGGTGATTTACGAGCGCGTGTTGCGGAGGCGCAGCAGCAGACCGCGGCCGAACTCGCCGAACGCGACGCGACGATTGCCAAGCTTACCTCTGACCGAGAAAAGCTCGAGACCTACACGAAGAAGACGTTGGGGAACGTCCAGGAGAAGTACTCGGTCTTGGTGCAGACGTACAAGAATCAGATCCGGGACAAGCAGGAGCGGATTTCGCGGCTCGAGGGCGAGTTGGAAAGACATAGGAGGGAGCTCGCGTCGTCGCGGGAGTTCTCCGCCGTTACGCCGAACGGAGGCGGGGAGGCGTGTGTGTGATGTGTAAGACAAGATCAAGACACGCCCTCTTTAGCTAGCGGTGTAGGACACTAGGAAGCTGCCTCGGCCGGAGCTGGTGCGGTTAGCGCGGCTGCAGAGCGACAATACCGTCCGCCCGTTGGGTGACGGCGTACAGCCAACGAACTCTCCCCGCTGGAGAAGCGTCGATTGCCGACGCCCTCCCGGTGGCGAGTGCCCAAGCAGCCCTTTTTTGCCAGCTCTGACACAGTTTGAACTGCGCGCCGGCGTGGGCGACATGGACCTGTCCGAGACGCCACAAACGACATGCCTGGATATTCCTGAAGACCTGGCCCTCTACATCGCGAGCTACTTGGGCGGCGAGACGCTGGCGCGGCTCGAAGCCACCTCCAAGGCATGCCGTTCGCTGTACGCCAACGAGGTGGCCTGGGAAGCCTGCGTGCGTGCGCGCTGGCACGATCCGCGGTGGCTCGACGTGCCTATAGGTTACCTTTCGGCGGCCACGCGTGACTTCGTCCAGGTATCCTTGCAAAGCCTCCGACGGGCCCGGCGGGGGAGCGAGAAGCCGCGCGTCCATCCGAAGCAGTGCGGCGCCTCGAGCTGGGCAGCGGCCTACCGCGAGCTTCACCGCCGGAACGCGCCGCCGCGGTCGTGGCTGACGCCTCGCCACGCGAAAGTGGTCGCCAGGGGCCGCCAAGGCGCCTGCTCCGCGTGGGTGCTCGTGCAGCACACGCCGGATTGCCGCTGCGTCGGCGGCTCCGTGACGCTGCGTGTGCTCGTGCAAAACACGGGCGCCACGAATATGCTGCGCGTCGACACGAGCGAGGTCGCCCTGTCGTGGCTCGTGGCCGAAGCGAACGACAACGCGAACGCGATCCTGCGTGCGGCCGGCGCCCGGGAGCTCCAGGGGCGCGAGCACGTCGCCGTGCCGCGCACCGGCACGATCCTCGAGTGCAGGCAGGTGGCGCGCGGCCACGAGCGCCGCTCGTTCCCCACGGACGCGCTCGGCAACGCGTGGCTCCAGCCCCTCGAGTGGGTCGCGATGGAGGTCCGCGTGGCGACAGATGATTGCGTACATGAACACGACTTCCTCGAGCGCGCGATCCAGCTCTGCGTGAAGGCGCGCGACTGCTCAACGGTCGCCCACCCGTCGACGGGAATTTATCTCAAGCTCGCGTTCATCGACGACGCCACGGTGCACCGCATGTACTCCGAGCTGCCGGGCGGCTACGTCATGCTGAGCGACGGCGTCTAGTTTAATTCCAAGTTTATATGCATGTCTTCCCCTGTCGCGCCGCGGCGAGGCGCTCCTCGTAGATCTGGACCGCCGCGGCATACAGTTCTGTGTCGCGGTCCGCGTAGTCGCCGAGGTTCCGTACCATCTCGCGGTCGTAGGCGCCGGGCCGCGTGTTGATCGCCGCGCGCTCTGCACTGAACGGGGCCGCGCCGCGCATCGTCCGCGAGAAGAGCCACAGGGACTCGCCCCACCGCTCCTGCAGACCGACGAAGGGGAAGCATTCGCGGAGTCGTCGCACGGCCTCCGCCACGTCCAGGCTCGCGTCCGCGCGGTCGGCGTAACGATAAATACCGAGGATCATTTTGGTTTGCACGTTGCGAACCTCCGGCCGCTTGGCATACTCCCGCAACGCCTCGGTCTCCGGCAGCGCCCGGAACCGCGCGCACAGCTCCGTCGTCACCTTCTTGGGGAGGCCGGGATGCGTCGCGAGGCCCATACATTTGCTGTCTTTGCCCTTCATGAAGAACGCCGACGCGAGGCGGGCTCGAGGCTCTCTAAATATCGCGACGCCGGCGTGCGCGCATTTGTTGGAAGTAGCGTACGGCGCGTCGCCTCCTCTCGTCCACTCCTGGGCGCCGCGCGCGCCGTTGCGCCGCTTGCGACGAGTGCCGTCCTCGAACTTCGGAAAGAAGGACTTGTGGTACTTGAACGACTTTTCGTCGAATTGATATCTGCTCGCGTTGCGCGCGCAGCGCTCGAGGCGCCTAGTGAGCGCGAGGTCCGCAGCGGCTTGGGTGCGATGGCGTTCGTCGTTCGGTCCGCACGAGTAGTCGACCAGAAACTCGCGGAGGCTCGAGCCCGTCTTCGGCGCGTGGAGCCAGAAGAGCGGCTTCGCGTCGGTCTCGTCGGCCGCGGGCCAGCAGAGGGCGGCGGCTGATGCGGCGAGTAGCACGAGTCTCGTCATCTTTAGTAGCCGAGGGCCCACGAGACTACGATCACGACGAGCACGACGAAGAGGATCGCATGAACCCAATTATTAGAGGTCTGGCTGTGGCCGCGCGTCGAGGCACGGCCGTGCGTGTACGCAATGTCGCGCGGCTTTGAGAGAGTGACATAACCTGTTTGATTGATATTATCTTCTAAAGGCGCTCCATTTTTTACTCGCTTCCTCTCCGCTTTGCTTAGCGGCGTGAAAGCCTTTGAACGGCCCATTTCGTCTCGAGTCACTTGAATTGGTCACTTGGCAGTCGTCGGAGCCCAATTTAACTACCGCGCGGCCCACCGCTCTGGCTCGCCGACGCGGTAATATTAGGTAGCCTTGTGGGACCGGCGCCTAGACCGGCTGCACGAATGCAGACGCCGTCGCAGTCGCTGCGTCTTATGGCAAGAGACTGTTGTTACACGTATCGTCTCGTCAATAGGCGTTTAGCTAAGATGTTAGGCCCACCCAAATCAGCTTGGCTGGCTTGCTAGTGTCTTACTGACCTCTAGCGCGATTTTCAATAAAGCCGGCACGACTCGCGCAAAGGATTCGATCGGCGCAGCCGGGCGGGCCCGCCTAGGCAGGCACCCGCATCGCTGCTGCCGAAGAAAACAAAGCAGAAACCACGCCGCCGACGCAGCACTAACCTACCAAAAAGCAGCCACAGACAAAGACAGCGATTGGCGGAAAGCATGACGAACAACACAATTGCCGACGACGACGCCCTCGCTCACATTGGAGATGTATTAGATCAGGGCGTCCAGCCTTTATATGTCGAGAGCGGCGGCTGGGAGGAGATCTGGATCACGTGTAAGCTCGACGCGGCGATCTGTTTTTGCTTACTACTCCTCTTCGAACTAGCAAGGAGAAAAACCTCAGTCTACTTGTGTCGATTGAAGCATGCCCTGCCCGACCGGAAACCAAAAGACGTCCCGAAAAGACATCCTTTTGCGTGGGTCGTTTCGTCCTCATCCTTGTCCGATGACCAATTGCGGCATTGTGTGGGTCTCGATGCCTACTGTGCGATCCGGTTCCTGATGATGTGTCGCGGGTTATTTGGGTGGACGTCTATCGTGTCGATAACTTTGATACTGGCGTATAAGCACGGTGCGAGTCACCTGGAGGGCTTCTACGGCTTGACGTTGGGTAATTGTGAGCATGTTCTCGAAGATAGATGGCGTTTATGGCTCGCTGTCGTATTCACCTACGCTTTTACCACTGCGGCCATCTACTTGGCGACGCGGGAAGCGCGACACTATCTGAGATTGAGAAGAGAATATCTCAGAAGAGGCGACGGCGCCGGCGAGTCGCCGCAGCCCAGGTGTAGCGTGCTGGTGGAAAGGGTGCCCCCTCGCTTGCGGAGCGACGCGGCGCTGCACCAGTATTTTGCGGCGCTGTTTGGGCATCGAGATGTGCATTCGGCCGTGTCCTTCGTGGACTGCGCTCATTTAGAAAAGCTGTTGGATGCGAGAGATGCTGCTGCCGACGCCTACGCCTGGCGGTCAGAGGAGGGCGGGTATGGGTATGCCACAATTACTTCAGACGAGGGCCTCTCGGACCTCGCCGCCATCTTATCGGAGAAGGAGCAGGCCGTGCAAAAGTGCCAAGAAAGTATTCGGGAGGCGAAGGAAGCGCGGGCGGCTGAGGTGTTAGAAGCACATGCTCTGTTGCCCACGACGCCACCTGATAGCAAATTAGCACATCAGCCTTCATTTAATCAGGCCGCCTCGAAAGCCAGGGACGCCTCGTTACAAGCGATTTCGTTCCTCGGTGCCGTTGCTGGCCTGAATGAAATCAGTAGGAGATATGCAAATGAAGATGGTGCCTCGTCCACGGGTGTCGTGACGTTCTACTCACCAGCGGTAGCCTCGGACGCGGCCCAACTAGTGCTAACGGCGCGACGCGGCGACGTCCACGTCTCATTGGCACCGCCGGCGTCGGACATGTTGTGGCCGAACGTGTCGATACCCAAGGACGAGGTCGACGAACGGTTAGGCGCGGCCAACGTCGGGTTGTTCTTCCTGGCGTTGCTGTGGACTCCATTAGTTGCATCAGTACAAGCCTTATGTAACTTGGAGGTCTTGGCCCACTACTGGAGTGCATTGAAACCGCTCGCAAGGGAGGAAAAGTACGAGTCGTTACGTATCTTGGTGTCTGGCTCATTGCCGGTCTACATCATGCTCGCGTTGTTAGGGGCCTTACCCATTGTATTGGATGCGGTAGCTGTCTCATATGCGGGCGTCAAAACGAAGTCGGCGGCACATGCGTATGTCTCCTCGAGATACTTGTACTTTCAATTACTGCAGATCTTCGTGACGGTCGCCTCCGGTTCATTACTAAGTGTGCTGAGGCAGTTCCTCGACCACCCCAAGACTTTGTTAGACTTACTGGGCAAGGCTCTGCCGGGGATGGGGTCTTATTTCTTACAATTAGTGATCGCCAAAGTACTCTTCTCATTAGCCTTTGAGCTAGCTCGACCGACGGCGCTCATCGGCGTCGTCGCGCGGCAAGGCGTGACGAGATCAAAGTATTTCAAAGTACCTGCACGAGTAAGGAGACGCTTAAGAAGGCCGCCGGAGTTCGACTACGGAAGTTACCTGCCGGACTTTGTGCTCGTCGTCTTAGTAGGTACTATTTTTGCGCCGATAGCACCGGTAGTCGCTTTAGTTTGTTTTGCCTACTTCGCCGTCGCGGTGAAAGTATACTCGCACCAGTTCCTCTACGTCTATGTCCGGGCCTACGAGACGGGCGGCGCGTTCCCGGGACCTACCCTCGCTAGATTCTTCTTTTTGGCTTTAGTTGTCGGTCATCTGACGTTAATTGGTCATCTCATACTGTTAGATGCGACGCACCAGGCGGTGGCCTTGGCCCCTCTCGTGCTGTTCACTTTACGAAGTAGACTAGATGTGCGACGCACCTTTGAGTTGCCCGCTAGATACTTGGATCGAGAAAACGCCGTGCGCTTCGGCTTGTACGAGACGAGAAGGGCCAATCGCCATGCGACGCCTCGTCGACGTAGAAGGTCCGTCGGAGAGTCTTCTTCCGACGAAAAGGACGACGATCTACTCGCCGTGGACTACTACATCCAACCCGCTTTAGCGGCCGGCCCCGTCGAGTTCGACTCCGCGCCCCAATCAGAAATGGTCGCGCGCGCGCCGGTCGACCGGAAGGGGGATCGGCCGCTGTCGCCGGTTTGAATTAATTTTTGTTTAATATTACTCAGAGCTAATCGTATTCGACGTGCGGGATCAGCGTCCGCGTGCACACTCTTCTTACGTGGAGCTTTCTTGCGAGTCGTCGTCGGGAGGCTGGGGTACCGGCTGCCAGAAGGACAGAACGTGGCGAAACGCGTCCCGGTCCAGAGGCGCTGGGGCTTCGACGGTTGCGTCGTCGTCGCTCGCCTGTGGCGGAAAGAGGCGCGCGAGGAGGCCGTCGCTCGTCGAGGCGCGACCCTTCTCGCAGAGCACGCGGAGCACGAGCAAGCGCAGACGATCATGGTGGACGTAGGACCGCCACCCGCCCGCGGCCTTGACGTCCGAGAGGAAGGCACGCGCGGGCGTTCCCAGTCCGGCGATCTGGATAGCCGTGTGCCCGTACCGGTCCTTCGCGCGCAGACTGGCGCCACGGCTCAACAGGAGACGAAGCAAGGCCAGCTGCACAGGTACTCGCTCCGCGGGGCAACTCCGCGCGCGGTCGGCGCCCCGCATGAGCAGCGTGCGATCTGGCGGGCTCACTTGATTCAGTCTCGCTTCGATGTCGGCTCCCATATCTATCAGCCGCACCGCCCACAAGTATTTGCCACTCCACACGGCCTTGTGAAGCGTTGGCCCAAAGCGTTCTTCGTCAATGTCGAGGCCGCGCGAGAGAAGGAACGACACAATGTCTCGTCGCCCGGAATCGACAGCTTTGCGTAGGAGCATCCGGCCGATCGAATTCGCCATGACGTCGCTTGCCACGTATTCGTTGAGCGGGACTTGCTCACCGGACTTCTCTCGCTCGTAGATTTTCTTCGCAGCTCCGGCCCCGGGAACCGTGTCGGGGTCCGCGGTACATATGAACGTTCGCTGGAACCCTTCTGCGACGCACGCACTTGTTGGGGTCTCGGGTTCAAATTCAGCGAATTGCTGAAATTGCTTGAGCCTCTCCGCCGGTTGCGGCGAGGCGCGGCAATCAGGACACGCGAAGGCGATCACGGTAGTACCCGGGGCCACCGTCGACATGCCGAAGCTCGCCGAGCCCCAGTCGTCGTCGTCGCCGTCGGCGGCGGCCGGCGCGGGCGCGGGCGCGGGCGCCGCGGCCGACGCGGTCGCGCATTTGAAAGCCGCGCGCGCCCACGCCGCCGCCGCGGGCCAGAGCCTCGACCACACCGCCTTAGAATTCCTCGACGCCCACGACGCGAAGGCGCCGACCGGCGCCAAAGTTAGGAGGAAGAAGAAGGCCGGGCGCGATCCGACGAAGCCGAAAAGAGCCATGAGCGGCTACCAGCTCTTCATGGAGGCCACGCGGCCGACGATCACGGACGCCAAGGGCAAGGAGGTCATGTCCCGGCTCGCCAAGATGTGGCGCGAGATGGACGAAGTTTCTCAAAAGCCCTGGAACGACAAGGCGCGCGCGGGCCAGGAAAAGGCCAAGGCCGACTTCGAGCGCTGGAAGGGCATGTCGCCCGACGAGCGCCTCGTCCACTTCCCGCCCTCGCCGTCGCTCGGCCCGTCGCCGCCGCCGCCGCCGCCCGCCGACGCGAAGCCGTCGAAGAAGCGCGCCAAGTCCGAGGACGGCTCCGAGAAGAAGAAGAAGAAAAAGAAGAAGAAGCGCGCGTCGTCCGCCGCCCCGGACGCCGACACGCAGCTCTGACCGGCTCGGCCCCTCCCCACCGCGCGCCGCGGGTAAGCGTCGTGGAGTAGTCTCTCAGTCTCCGCCCGCGCGCAGTCTGTTTGCGGACTCATGACCGCAGCGGTAGTCAGTGGGAGGAGAGTCGTGGCCGCAGCGGCTCTGCGGGGCGTGGGGCGCGCTGCGCGGGTCAGACTAGAACCGCCCCACGCAACAAGCACTCGTAGAGGGGCAGCCTCCAACTGCGTGGAGGGGTCGGGGTCGGCGTGATCGCCGTCGCAGCGGCTCTGTGGCACACGCGGCCGTTACTCACCGCGCGCTCGCACCGCCGCTTCGCAGACTCCGGCATCCCGTGCAACTCTCGGAAGGGAATGCCCTGACCATTATGAAGGGTGTGATCGAGGGATTTCGGAAATGCCGAATTGGGCAGGCGTGACGCCCTCTGCAGGACAAGCTACCCTCGTCCCGTATTACCGCATTGCTGGGTTTCGTTGCTATACGGCTGGCGTCTAGGGCTCATCAATAGCATAGCTGGCTCTGCTGCAAGCAGCGTCGCTCGTGGTGCCCCTGGGGCCGAATAACAGCTCTGCATAGACCCACACGCTGTAGAGCTGTAAACGCGGAGCCACCGGAGCGAGCACAGCGTTACAGCAAAGATGTCCATCATAGCTACCTTCGCGCGGGCGAACCCCATGGCCTTTGGCGTCGGGTTTAGCTGTGCCAAGACGTCGGTCTCCGATTTGGTGGTGCAGGTCTTCGTGGAGAGGCGAGAAAATATTGATTGGAAGCGCAACGCGGCCTTCGCGTCGTTTGGGTTCGGGTATTTAGGTATTGTGCAGTACTCGTTGTACGTCCCAGTCTTTTCGCGGCTCTTCCCGAACGCCGAGAAATTTGCAGCCAAGTCCCTGCGAGAAAAGGCCGCGGACTTCAAGGGCCAGGCCGCTCTAGCGGCCCAGGTCTTCCTGGACCAGTGCGTGCACCACCCGTTCATGTACTTCCCGGCCTTTTACATGACAAAAGAGATCGTGTGTCTGGGCAGTGAAGCCAGTCCGTCGAAAGTTTACCAGAGGTGGTCCGAGAACTTCTGGCCGGACCTGTTTGCGCTCTGGAAGCTCTGGGTGCCGGCGACGGCCATGAACTTCGCGTTCTCGCCGATGTGGATGCGGATTCCCGTGGTCGCGTCGACGTCGTTGATTTGGACGTGTATTCTGTCGTCCATGCGCGGCGGGTCGGACGAGACCGCGGCGGAAGTCAACGCCGAGGTCTTGCACGAGAAGGACGAGGAACGCGGTGGGGAAGTGATGCTCGGGTTCGGGGGCGTCGACGCGCGGGCGGCCGAGTTGTTTGCGCAGGGCCTGGCTCGTCGGGTTTCCAATGTAGACGACTACTTGGAGAAGTCGCCGGTGGTGCGGGCGTTGACTAGGCGAGTGACTCCCGCCGAGCAGCAAGAACCCAAACCCGTGCAGACCCAGGGTTTGGCCCACTTATGCGTGACGGCGTCGGGTAGAGATCGTGTCGGTCTCGTGACGCAGCTCTCGAAGTGGATCTACGACCGGGGCGGTAGCATAACCGGTAGCAAGATGCTTAGGATGAACGATGATTTTACCGTGGTGATGCATGTTATCAGTAAAGATAAGACGAGCGCATCTCATTTGCGGGCGGACTTGTTGCTGGGTGAGGGCGCCACGAAGGACTTGTCGGGCTTGCATGTAACGGCGCGCGAGATCAAGCCGAGTTCCCATCCTGGTTCCATGCGCGAAGCTAGAGTGAGGTGTACCGGGTATGATCGACCGGGCATCGTGTATCAGGTCACCGAAGTCTTGGCTTCGGCGGGTTTCAACATTGATGAGTTGACCACAGACACGATTCGCGTTTCTGGGAAAGATGGGAAGACGAGACCCTTCTTCCTGCTCGAGGGCGTCGTGACGGCGCCCGATAAGGTGCCCATCCAGGCGTTCGAGAAGAAGCTCGAGGGCCTGCGTTCTTCATTGGACGCGAAGATCACGGTGACGTGGTCCTAGTCGCCTTCGTGTAATGATATATATATATATATATAGTCAACTTCGTCGCGGCGACGGCGTCGGGTTGGGCGTTCGAAACGCCATCGCCGCCGCCGAGGAGTACGTAAGTACCGACACTATACTAGAAACAAACTTACCCCTGCTCGAACTTCCGCGCGTCGAGGAACTGCGTCCCCCGCATGCCCGCGCGCTCCGTCAGCAACTCGCCGCGCGCGTTCCGCTCGCCGGGCTTCGCGTGCGCGGCCGGATGCTTGTCCAATTTCTGCGGGATGTCCGCGTCCGTCTGCTCCAGATACTCCCGCAGCTCATAAAACATGGCCTCGTCGGAATCCGTAAGTAAGGTAGAAGCGACGCCGTTCTTGCCCGCGCGGCCCGTCCGGCCGATGCGGTGCGAATAGTTCTCGATCTTCAGCGGCATGTCATAATTGACGACGTGGGCCACGTCCGGAATATCTAAACCGCGCCCAGCGACATCGGTAGCGATCAAGATCCGGAACGTGCCGCGCTTGTAGTTTTCTAGGGCAGCTTCTCTTTGATCTTGCGTCTTCCCACCATGCAAGACACCGCAGCGTATTTGCGCATTTTCTACCACTTTCTTCAAAGCATCACAGCCCCGTTTTTCATTACAAAAGACGAGGTACTTCTCCGAAGGCTGTTTTCTTCTAAGAAGATCAATTAACGTTTGCTTCTTCTGCTGCTCACTAATGAACAGGACGTGCTGCCGGATCCGCTTATTTTTACCACTGTCTTCATCGCCAATACAAACGATCGCGGGGTGTCTGAGAAATTTCTTCGCTAATTTTTCCACCCCAGGAGGCATCGTCGCGGAAAACATGGCCGTTATGCGATAACACGCCTCGCCTCTAGCTAACGCCGCCCGTTGCTGCTCCAGCAACATCTCGTCCTCGCTCATGAGCAGCCCCCCCATGGCCTCGAGGATCGTATGCACTTGAGGCTCGAAGCCCATGTCGATCATCCTATCTGCTTCGTCCAATACGACGTAGTTCGCCTGGTTCAGGACGAGGTACTGCGACTCTAAGCAGTCGTTGATGCGGCCCGGTGTCCCGACGATGATCTCCACGCCTTCTCGCAGCAAGAAGCCCTGGTCCTCGATCGAGCGACCGCCTACTATGGTAGTGGTCTTGCAGGATAAATAGGAAGACAGCTTCGCAATTTCGTCGTTGATTTGCTGGGCGAGTTCACGGGTAGGAGCTAGAACCACAGCTAACGGACCGTCTTCGGCGAGTGACGCGATCCGTTGCGCCGGGAGCTGCGCGACGTAAGCTAACAACGGAACAGCAAACGCCGCGGTCTTGCCACTACCAGTTTCTGCTACTCCAATTAAATCCCGTAACTCCAACCCGACGGGGATCGCCTGCCTCTGGATCGGCGACGGATCGCGATACTTCGCGTCCGCAATAGCTTTATGGATCCCCTCGGGCACGGCCATCTCGTTCCAGAAGCGCAAGGGCGGCGGCGCCTTCCCGCCCCGGATCCTTATGTCGAAGTCCTCCTTCATAATGCGCCAATCTCTCGCGTTCATTTCGGCGAGCGGCTTCTCCGTCCAATGCAAGAGTTTCTTGCCTAGGGCCGTGGCCTCGACCTTCTTCTCTTCGGCGGCCAGGGCTTGTGTCAGGGCATCCCTCTCTTTTTTCCTTTGGGCCTCGCGCTTCTTCCTCTCGGTTCTTGCTAAACCTTCTGCTTCTTCCTGGGCTCGAGCTTCGGAAGCTCGCTTGTCGTTCAGAGCTTGGGAGAAGGTATGTGCTCTACGTTGTTCTCTCATGTCCAATCCAGCCAAGTAGCCTCGCCCGAGCATCGGCTGTATCGCATGCCTCCTCGCATACAACGGGTTCAGATCCTGACTCGTGTCGTCGTTCGCGTCCCAGTCGAACTGGAAGACCCTCGCGAATTTTTCACTGGGTTTAGGCTGCTTTTTCTTGCCTTTTTTGCCGAGGTAGTTCTCTCTAATTTGCGCGAGCTCTCGTTCTTTATCAGTGTCCTTCTTCGGTGCGGTCTTGGGCTTCTCCCTCAAAACAGCGTAGTCGTCGATGGCCTTTTTTATGGAGGGCTCTTTCCGCGGCAAGGGTGCGGAGAACTTCGGGCCGCCCTTCAGTTTTTGTTCGCGTTCTCTCCGTTTCGCTTCTAGTCTCTCTAACGCTAATCGTTCCCGTTCTTTCTTGCTCACAAATTTGGGCTTGGCCTCCTGTTCTTTTTTGAGGGCTGCTACTTCCGCTGCAGATAAAGCTACTCCTCGTTCCTTCGCGGCGGCTTGTGCGGCGGCGAGCGCTTCGGCTCGGACGGCCGTTCGATGCAAGCGTTCCGCTTCTTCTCGTTCCGCGGGCGTCATCTCCGCTCGCGTGCGCGCGGCGGCCTCGTCCATCGCGTCGGCGTCGTCCGTCCGCAGCCTCTTCGCGGCGTCTTGCGGGTCCTCGCTCGCGCCGCGCTTCGTCGAAGCGGTTACGATGGTGGCTTCGTCGACCTCCATCGTGGCGCCTCTCGCTGCTCGTGTTATGGGCTGCAGGCACTCGGGCCCAAAAGTAATGGCGCGGTCGTTTCGCGCCCCGTCTTCGCAACTGCGTGCAGCAGTCCTGGACTGAGCGTCGTCTAATGTTGCAGCGGGCGCGCCGCACAAAGCTGTGTGCTAAAACTGAGCCGCGCAATGGGGCCCGCAGCGTGAGGCTAGTGTCTTACAGGCCGCTAGCTCGCGATTGTCGACGCCGGCGCCGTCGGGCTGATATAGCACCCAAAAACTCTCCCGCGCACTCGTCGCGAGCCGCATCGCTGCCGGCGTGCTCATCTCTCATCGCCCGAGGCCGCCCTGTCGCGCCCGAGCCCTCTCAAGCAGCAGCCGCAAAAAGCCCCATCTAAACGCCAAGATGGGCAAGAACCAGCACTCGAAGGACCGCATGTTCATCACCGCGACCGAGCACGCCGGCCTATACGGGGGCTACAAAAAGAAGAAGACCGTCGGGCTGACCGGTGCTTTACCTTTCGATTGCTGTGCTTTGTCTTTGTTGCCTTTCGACAGTCCGGTCTGCGCGAGAGATGGGATTTTATTTGACGCGTTGCAGTTATTGCCGTACGTGCAGGAGAAGGGGGTCTCACCAGCAACCGGCAAAAAACTAAATGTAAAGGACGTTCTACGACTGAAAATGGCCAAGAACCAGGACAACCAGTGGCACTGTCCTGTCACTTGTAAAGTGTTTACGAACCATTCGAAGGTGGTCTGCATCGCGACGACGGGAAACGTGTTCTCGAAGGACGCTGTGAAAGAACTATGTTTCAAAAGAAATTGCCTCGAGGACCTGTTGGACGCGACGCCCTTCAAGAAGGAGGACGTTATATCGTTACATGATCCGGACGACAAGGATCTTGTGAAAAGGAGGGACCTCGCGAACTTCTGGCACCTGCAGGAAGAGCGGAAGAAGCGCGACGCCGAGCTCGGTACGAAAGGAAGCTTTAAACAAACAGACGCCCAGAAGGAGGTCCTGGCCGAGGCCCGTAAAAATGTGCAAGAGCGCGAGGCGCAGCGCCTGGCCAAGGACAAGGCGCGCCAGGAGGCCTTAAATGCGCCAGATAGACCAGAAAATAAGGGTCTGACCGAAGCGTATTTACGAGTGAGGCGACTGGGAGCGACGACCGACGAGGTCACGCCCGGGTCCAAGCTGACGTCGGGCGCCACTTCCGGAAGTTTCACGTCCTCCGCCATGGACCGTTCTACAACGGCTGCTCTTAGAGCGGCTTCTGATGATGAATTGAAAACGGCAAGGTGGAAGGTTTT
>JACLAA010000758.1_pt1 | contig 15370 bp, 12 predicted proteins | sample 8027891 | NCBI WGS metagenome assembly JACLAA01 (sample SAMN15724900, study PRJNA655200) | protist metagenome | isolation source: fluorescence activated cell sorting (FACS) single amplified genomes of... | place: Spain: Blaines Bay Microbial Observatory, Mediterranean Sea | collected 2016-01-19 | reverse complement strand
GGTCCTATCGACGCCTCATCGAGATACGTCTGGATCTGCCGGAGGGCGTGCGACGCCCTTTCAATATCATCAAAGCGGTGCACCGGTCTGCGCCTTCCACTTTCGTCCGTGACGACTAACGTCGACGACACGTGGCCCGGCCGCTTCTTAAGAGCTTGTCGTCTTGGAGGATGGTCCGCGTCCAGATCCGCGTGGAGCGCGTCCGCTAAAAGTCGTAAACGCGTCGCGTTTGCCGTATTGATACGTTGCGCCTTCTGGCGCGTGCGCAGCGCGTTCGAGACCTCGAGGACGATATCCGCGGACGCGACCTCGAAGGTACTTCGTAATCTCTTCTCCCAGAGGCGGTCGACGCCGCGCGGGCTGCTCGTGACGACGCAGTCGTTGTCCTCGCGCTTATTATGTCGCTCGTGCGTCGCGCAGCGGAGCACATCTCTATGATGCTTCGAGTCGGCGGTTAGAGCTGCTATCAAGGCGATGAAGGCGCAAAGTACTGTCGGTCTGATTTTCATATGTCGCAGCTCGAGGCGGCCGCCGCTTCTGTGCTCTAGGCGGGGGCCTACGAGCATCCTGCCCTGTGCTGCTGCCTCCTACTTTATCTGTTTTGTTGTCCGGCCTTGCACACGGCGAGTTGGCTGCACAGAGAGCACTGATGAGTCACACCAGGCCTTGGAAGTCTAAACAGCCTGCTGCCGCAAACAAGCTCCTACGATCGAGGCGGCCGGCGGTTTCAAGGCCTACGAGAAGGCGCACACGCACGCGCTCGCGGCGACGCTCGCGAAGAAGTTCCCGGCGCACATCCCCGAGGAAATCTTCCCGCGCGTCGTCGCCTTCTGGGCCCACGCGGGCTTCTACGTTTCGGCGGCCGCCGTCGCCGCGCTCCCGCGCGCTCATTAGGACGACTAAAATCACGATACACAATTTATTCGATGGATGATAGCGGGGGGATGTCACCCGCCGCCGATATCGATAGGAGACCACATAGACGCCATCGCCGCGCCCTCACAGCTCCCCCCGCGCCGCCGCCCGCCGCAGCGCGTCCTCACCGTCGACGCCGGGCAGGTCGCACCACCGGTGCTCGCAATCGGGCTCGTAATACCCCGTCCCCGTCAGCTGCAGCCGGTCGAACGCGCCGTCGTCCGGGACGTGGAAACCTTCCGAGCCCCACCACTTTTCAGCCAGAGCGCGCGCGTCCTCCATGCGCAGGCTCCAGTCGACCGGTCGGTAGTGCACAAAGAGCGACGTGTACCATTTACCTTCCAATGGCCGCGGCCGCCCGTGGATGCACTTCGCGCTCTCATAGAACAACATCTCGCCCGGCTGGAGATCGACCTCCACACTCCGACCATCATAGCCCTCAATCACAATCGGCCACGGTTCCGCATCCCTATCAACATGGACGATGGCGGAAATCACATGCGTCTCGAGCTTATCGGTATGCATGGTCAAGGTGTTCCCCGGTCTATATATCCTCAATCCATAGGCGTTCGACGCCTTTAGTTTTGTGGAAGACCACTCTTCGTGCATCGGCTTCAAATCTGCCATGATCTCATTGGCCAACCTCCCAAGATCCACGAAGCCCGCGACTTCCCCCGAGATCTGGTCCACCTTGTGTTCCGTTCTCTGTTGATCAAAGCCGGCAACTAGCGTCGCGTTCAGCTTCTCGTGGACGTGGCGCGGCGTCTTCACCACTTCATACCCAATACTCGTAAAGTTCTTCACTAGTAAACCAGAAACAGCTAGATTCATCGCCGCGTCCCACCGCTCCTGCGAGCTTTCGATCCTTCTTACTTGGGCCAATCGGTAGTCCAATCGCTTGCGCCACATATGCGTCTCGGGGATCCATTGACCGTATTTTTTCGCTATTGGGTCTCTTTTCTTGTGACTTTTGCTGACCGCGGCGTCGAGCCAGGGCTCGGCACTTGCTTCGAGCGCTACGAGCGCTAGCGTCGCGAGCGTCGCGAGCGCGTGCCGCATCTTACTGTCGGCTCTGTGATCTATGTGTCTGGCGTGCGGTTTCAGGCTGTCGGTTCGCGAAGAGCCGACGCGTCGACAGCGTCAGGCTGGTTTGAAACCCTCACCAAAGCAATCCGTGCGCGTGTGCGCGCGATGAAAGGCGCCAAAAAGTGAGGCAAAAAAATTAGCTAGCGGTCTGTAAGACACTAGCCAGCCTCAAGTTGGACTTTGACCACATCCAGCTGCCTTACAACCCCTCGCGCGTTCATCACACCTTCGAATCGCTGCTGTAGTAGCGAATACGAGAGGCTGCGCCCACGCTGACGCCGCGCAATAGCTCTCTTGCAACCGCTGCTCGGGAGAGCAACTGCTGCAAAAAAACGATGCGTTTCACGATCTTTGCCGCGGTCGCGAGCGCCTACCAGTCGGTGCGCACCTGTCCGGCCGTCGGTCGCCTGCATGCTGCGAGACGGGCCCCTGCCATGGCGGCGGCGGCGCCGACCGTGAGCACTTTGTGGCGCTATCCCATAAAGGGCTTCCCACCGGACTCCCTGCCTCAAGTGACGCTAGTCGAGAACGGCACGTTCCCGCAGGATCGCCTCTGGGCCGTCGCAGACGCGGCGGACGACGGCGGCTTCGACGCGGCGGCGCCGCAGTGGGTCCATAAACAACACTTTTTCGGCGCGTTCAGAAGTCGTGATCGGCTCGCCTCGCTGAACACCTCGTTCGCCAATGGTCGAATTACGTTCTACGGCTCCGACCCCGTGACGGTGGACCCCTCTACTAAAAAGGGCCGCGAGACGATCGAGGACATCATCCGGCGCCGCGTCGGCGCCGCCACGCGCCTCGTGACGGGCGGCGAGGCGCATCAATTCGGGAACACGCGGTCGGGCGTGCGGCACCACGGCGACACGCGCACGGTCCACGTCGTCAACGCGGCGTCCGTGGCGGCGGTCCGGCGGGCGACGGGGCTGGACGTTGACGCGGCTGTTTTTCGGCCTAATATTGTGGTCGAGGGCCTCGCGGCGTGGGCCGAGGAACAATGGGTGGGGAAGACGATCGAGCTTGGCGGGGTCCTGCTGGAGGTGATCTCTCGCACAGTCAGATGCGACGCGATCAACTTCCACCCGGTCACTGGAAAGAGGTGGCCGGACGGCCGTGACCTCGTCCAGGAGATCGCCGACCACTTTCCCGCCGTCGGGCCCTACCTCGGGGTTTATGCACGCGTCGCCAGGGGTGGGACGCTGGGGCGCGGGGGCGGCGTCGCAGTCATGTGATAAAGTTAAACTACACACTAAAAATCTAACTTCATTTGAGACATCCCTTCCAGTGCCTCCGCGGCGCCGAGCCGAGCGTCCGCCATGACGTGGTTTATCGCGTAGTGGACTTCCATCATGGGCGGCAGCGCGGCAGCGAATTCTTCGTTCCCAGGTCGCTCGGGATGGAGATCGAAGAGCCCGGCTCCCAGAACCAGATTCAACAGCTCGATGCCCTTTGCGCGGACGTCTTTGAAGAATTCAGCAAGGAACACAGCCGCGTTCCGGTGGGCGCGGTCGGAGCCGGCGTGTGAGATCGACCGCGTCTGCCCGATCCCGAGATGACCCTCCAGCCATGTCTCTCCCCGGTTGGGGTCTGACGAGATTTCGTCGCAGTCACCGTGCTTGTCGCAGCAACGACAGCGGAGCGACATGGCGATGTCCCGCCCGTGGATATCGTTGAGCGACATCGCGATCCACTGGCCGTCGCGGATAGGCACGAGCGACGCGTTTACCGAGGCGACGCCGAAGCCATCGACGAGGCCCTCCGACGCCGGGGGCGCCTTCGGGGTCCAGAACGGCGACGTCTCGCCCCGCGCGAGCACCGTGTCGAACCGCTCCGCTTCCAGCCTATAGTAGGAAGACACGGACATGCACTCGCTCGTGAGGAGGCCGACGCATTCGCTCCCCGGTCCCTGATTCTTCGCCATCAGGCGCAGGCTCGCGACCAGCTTCTTGAATAACTCGGCCCTCTCCTTCGCGTGTTGCGGCAGCACGCTCAGAGCCCGTCCCTCCGCGCTGTAGCGCGCACGGTCGGCCTCCTCGAAATGCGCAGCAATCGTCTCGCTCGTGCGCCGCTCCGCCTCCAGCGACTTGAGGGCGTACGTGTCGTCGAAGGCTCGCGATTCGCGCGCGTACGAGAGCGAGAGACCCAGCGCGATGTCCGCGTAGTCCCTGCTGCCCCCGACGCCCTCGACAGGCTGCGGCGGCGGCTTCCCGGTGAGCGCCGCCTCCGCGACCCGCCGGAGCAGAATCGACAGGTTCACGGCCACGATGGCGGTGACCCGGCGTGCGCGCCGCTCGAGCTCCGAGTCGCCGTCGGCGGCCGCCCGGCGGAACGAGGCGAGGCCCGCCCGCAGCGCCCAGTTGTAATCCCCGCACGCGTCATTGTGGCGGCCCTCCTTGAGCGCCGCGTTGCCGCTGACCTTGGTCGCCTCCGCGTCCTCGCAGATCGCCCGCGCGACGTCCGTCCTCAATTTGCCGTTTGGACCAGCATCCGTCCCGTGGAAGCGTCTTACCCTGGGGAGCTGGCCCTCTTCGATCATCTGCTTCCGCATGCCACACTCCTGCTTGTGGCCAAAGTTGTGCCAGTCCGTCTTCTGGCACCGCTGCGAGCAGTAGCTCCGCGTTCGACAGCGCCCGCACGCGCGATATTGGAACACGGCCTCGTTGGACCCGCAGACGAGGCAGCCGACGTGGTGCCGGAGCGATTTCTGCACGAGGGCGTCGCCCTGCTTGTACTTGCGCTTGACCTCGAAGCCGCAGCTGTCCTCGAGCCACCCCACGCTGAGCTTGCCATCCGCGGTCGTGCTCCCCGTCGTCGATGCTGTCGATGCTGTCGATTTGTTGGGCCGCCGAGCGCGGCTCTTCTTCTTGGGCATGGCTTGATGTTATGCTGCCCGGCTGCCCTCGATGCTGCGCTCGAGCTCGAGCTCTCCGGCGGACGGGTTTATTTCCGCGACGCGCTGCCCCGGGAGGGTTCCGTGCTGCTAGAGGTATGCGAGGCAGTGGCGTGATAAAACGAAACAACGGTCTTTACTTCCTCTTGGGCACGGTCGTCTCCGCGTAGGTGACGGAGCCCTCGGCGGGCGAGAAGTCGAAGAAGGCCTTGAAGAAGCCCTTGATCGGGTTCTGCGCAATCGCTAACTTCAGGGCGGGCAGGCCGAACTTCAAATGTTTGTCGGCCTTGCGGTTCTTCTTCGTCTTGAGCGTCGTCTTCTCGTTCTGGGTCGCCGAGTTCTTTTTTTTAGGGAGCATGAAGAAGAAGCCCGTCTCCTCGCCGGGCGTCGGGAAGACGTTGCCTGCGCGGCGCGGCGATGGCGTGTTTGGGTTGTCTGAGAGCTCTCGACGGCGGTCGCGGCGCGCGGTCTGTCTAGACGCGTCGTGGCTGCGTTGACGTGAGACGCCGATGTCGCACCACCAAAGCCACCGCCGAAGCCGCCCGGCGGGCCGCCGCCGCCTGCGCGTGGGGTGAGAAGTGAGCAGACGTCTGGGAGTTCTCGGCCCGAGCGCGGCCGAATCGGCCGAACCGCGGACCGAGGCAGCGCTATCGACGAGCAGCGCGCAGGGACTGTCCTCAGTACTCACGACGAAGCCCATATCCATGCGTGCCGGCGCCGGCCGTCCGATTCTTCGGCCCCAAGATTTGATGCGCTGGATCATTACCGCCAATCTTCCTGAAGAACGCCGAAGCCGGCGCGGCCAGCGCGACGCAGACAGCGATCCGGAGCATCTTCATCATCGTCTAAGGTCCTCTGGCAAGCCCAAATGTGCCGCTCCTGCTTAAAAATCTCACTCTTCTAGTGTCTTACAGACCGCTAGCTATGTTTTTTTAATCGCAAGGGCGTGCCGCGCGTAGAGAGCTGAGAAGGCGTTGCACGCAACGCATCGATCGGATTCGCAGCGCCAGTGACGAATACTCGCTGCGCGGCCACTTTTCTAAAGGCAAAAACAGCACAGAGCATTGCTGAGCGCGCCGACAGCCCCAGCAGCGATGGACTTCCTCGACTACGAAGAAGAAACCGAAATTAACGAGAGCGACAGCCCCCACCAATCCATCACCAAACTCCTCGAAAACAGAGAACTCCTCCAGGAGCTGCGCGCGACGCCGTCCATAGCATCCTTTCTAGAGACCCATGCCGCATTAGTCCTGAAAGCCGCCCTCACGAAGGACGGAGAGGTAGACGACGACGACGACACTGTTGATCAGAAACATAGGTACACGCCGGCGGATCGGAGGGCCTACGTCGCGGGTGAAGTCCTGTGCGGTCCCGACGTCGCCTGCGTCGCCATCCTCAAAGCCTGCGCCGGCGACGACGCGTGCTGGGCTTTGTTGGAGGACCCTTCTCCGGTATCAACGATGCGCGACGCCCGCTGGGCGCGCCTCTGGCTGCGGCTGTTCGAGGTATCGAGGTACGACGCCATCAGGCACGCTCCACCTCTGTCAAAGTTCGCCGCCGCCGTCTCAAATAATTCGACGAGTGCGGCGGACGTGGCCGGCGCTTTACTTGCGGATGCTTGTAGAACGGACCGCGCCGTCAAGGTCGCCTGGGCGGATCTCCGACCAATCTGCGCGGCCTTAGACGTGGGCGCGTCGGCCCAATTACTTTTGAATGCTTTACCAGGATGCGCCTCAAAAATAGTGGACGACCAGCGGTGCCTCGCGAGCGTCGTACGAGCTAAGAGCACAAAAGCGCTTCTCGTCATGGCGGAGCTTCTGAGGGCGGCGGCGTCTGATAATTTCGAAGGGCGGCCGGCTCTAGCCAAGGCGCTCGCGCCTCATTCAACACGCCTCGCGCAGCAGTTGAGAACAGGTGGTAGATTGGAGCGGGTTGCGGCCGCGCGCGCGTTGCGAGGTCTAGCGCGGTGCCCCGACGCGAACGGCGCGTTGTGTGACGCTTGTTTAGATGCGTGCGCGGATTCTTTATTCACGCATCCGCACGCCGACGTTTTACACGTCCATTGCGCGGACGTGCTACTAGCTGTTATCGATCGGAAGCCGTTACATGCGCACGCCGCGAAGCGGTTGGAGCGGCTCCTGTTCCGCGACAATAGTACAGAGGGCGGTTTATTATCAAGGATCCGCTCGACTTTGACCGGTCTCGAACGCCCGAAGAACTCGCGCGACGCCCACTTGGTTGTGCTGGGCGAAGCCGTGTGTGCCGCGTTAAGGGAAGATGAAGCGAAGCCCGGCGCCGGTTTAGTGCCCGATCTCCTCTACGCGCGCCGGCCGGACCTCGACGCCTGGCTGCACTTCGTCGAGGATTTGGCGAGGCTCACGGCGCGCAAGGTCGCGGCGGACTTCGCGGTGCCGGCCGCGGGTAGCGGTGGCTGGGATGATGTCAATGCCGGGTAATGTTGTGGTGTTTTTTCTCGCGGCGAGGCGTTGGGGGCTGTGGCTGAAATCTGTGACGGGTTTTGTGGGCTCTTTGACTTTGCAAAAGCGCAGCTCCTTACGGCAAGATACGCAGCCGGCTGCAAGTTTCGAGCATTCCTGCAGCTGCTGGATAGCGCCAGCGCCGCACCGCGCCAATTGCGGCGCTCGGAGAGCACAGATTCATCGAGAGCACTGCTGCAGGCACTGCCAGGCAGCCGCGCAGCGCTAAAGGGCCCGCCAAGCCGAGCGGCAGTTTGCAGAAGCAGCCATGGTGCAGTTCGGCAAGCGCTTCGAGACGTCGCAGACGCGGCGATGGTTGAGGCATAATGCGGACTACGAACGCCTCAAGTTATTACTGAACTTGGCCGGCGCGGCGCGAGAGCGCGAGCCGGCCGAGAGGACGACGGGATTGAACAACTTTGGGGATCGCGACAACGCCGGGTTACTGGAATCCGATGTGGTATTAGCGCCGGGCGTCTTCGATTCGGGTTTGGAGGCCCTGGAAAAGCAAGCTTTGGAAACGTTGTGGAGAAAAAACAGAAAGCGCGGCCCTTTGGCAAAATCGACCTCACTCTCGAACATGGAGCGCTTCGCCTTCGCGAGTCCCGGAAGCCCAACATCAGCTGATGATGATGATGCGTGGCACTGGACGCGGTGGTTGTTTTCGTCTCGATTACCGAGATCCTACGCTTTGCTCGCGCATGGCTTCGACGTCGCACTAGTCGCTGAATTAGACAAAGTCGACGCGCTCTACGCTCGAGAATTACGCGTCCTCAAGTCGAGGTGGCAGGACGCCTTACAAGATGATTTTGAAGAAGCGATAGATACGGAAGACGAGGGGTCTTCCATCGCGACGGAGAAATCGAAATTAAGACAGAAGACGTCTACTTTGTCTAGTGCGTATTCGGCGTTGGACGTCGAGGATCAGAGGACGCCGCACGCGTCGCCGCGAAGGCGCAAACGGAGTTTGGACGTGGCCGACGCCGCAACAAGAGCTTCTCTGAAACGCTCCTTGGCGCAATTGGACGCTGATGCTAGAGAACTAATCGACTTCACGGTCTGGAACTTCACGGCCTTCACGAAGATTACCAAAAAAAGAGACAAACGCCTGAAGAGGGAGCCCGCGATCCGGGAACGGTTCACGACCCTGGTCAAGAATAGGGATTGCTGCGCGGCGACATCTGCCCGCAAGTTGATAAAAGACGTCCACCGGCGATACGCGGATCTCTTCTGTGGCGGTTCCACGACAGAAGCGGAACTCGAGTTGAGGGAAGCTGCTAGAGCGGCGAACGAATCCGCCCAGTCTTTATATGGAGGGCAGAACACGATCGCAACCCTCAGATTCGGCTATAGGGCGGGCGTCGCGGCGACCTTGGCGGTCTGGGTCATGTGGGATTGCGTCGAAGTTGTGAACAGTGTGCACAAAAAAGTCAGTCACGATAGCGTCGCCGCGAAGGCCGCGTGGCCTCTATTTAGAGCATGTGGTGTGCTCTTGGCGTGGCACTGGCTCTGGGGGTTGTCGCTGTGGGTATGGAATCGGTTTCGCGTGAACGCGCCGTTCCTGTTCGACGTTGTGGACATCTGTGTGGAAATCAACCAGTGTGTCGGGTGCCATCGAGCAGGCGTCGCGTCGATGGCGTGGAGGACGACGCACGGGCCGTAACATTTTGATTTCCACACAGGTCGACACGGCGCAGACGCCGGCCGCGTCGCCCGCGGACGTGTTTGATGAGTGCATTTTGGAGACCAACGTCCTCTTATCTTTATTGTTATGCTACTACAAAAGTACCTACCGAGGCGGCATGCCCAAGTTCATCGAAAAGGACGGGTACATCGCCACGACGCTACCGCAAGCGTTACCGCTCATGCTAGTCTTATTTCTCTTCAAGTGCTTGGTGCATCCTTGGAGTAGACGCAAACAGTTGTGGTCCATCATCTCAAGGGTGATACGAGCGCCTTTCTGTGAAGTGCGGTTTGTGGATACATATGTCGCTGATGTGTTGACGAGCATGGTCAAAGTACTCTTAGATGCGCTATGGTGCTGCTATTTCTTCCTGTCGGGAGCATTCCTACGATCGGAGTCCGACAGGAAGAACCTGGACGAGCTCCAGAAGACGACGCACGCCTTCTGGTACAAGCAAGTACTGGCACCGGCCGTCTGCTTTTTTCCTATTTGGTTTAGGTTCGCCCAATGTTTGAGGAAGTATGTGGATGTGGGCGACGGGCATCGGCGGTGGGTCCACCTCTGGAACGCCGCGAAGTACGCCTTTTCGCTCATCGTCACGATTACGACGGTCGTGCGAGGCACGGAGAAGTTCAAGAGTCGATGGAGTATCTTATTCTTCGGCTCGAGTATTTTTAGCTGGGTCTGGGACTGTGTGGAAATCAACCAGTGAGTCAGGTTATATCTCGGCACCGCGGCCATGTTTTCGGCTCAAACTTGGACACGATCTCCGAGAGATACCCTCGACCCAGTATGGAGAGTAACACCTCACCCAGACCACAACAAACCTCAAATTGAAGCACAAGTTGAACTTTGATTTCCACACAGGTCTGGGACGTGCACGTCGACTGGGGTTTACATTTCTGTCGCATAGAGTCGTCGGAGGATACGTCGTTTCGACGGCCGTCGTCCTTCGACGATACACCTCGGAAAAAAAGGTGGCATATACTCTCAAGACAGACGCGCATGTATCCCAAGGTCTGGTGGTACCGCGGGGCCGCGGTCCTCGATTTGTTCGGGCGGTTCGTCTGGTTAGCTACTGTCGTGCCTCCCAATGCGTTTGGTTCGCATTTGACATCGTACATTCCCGACTATCTGACTCCGATATTGGCTTTGGCGGAGCTGGCTCGTAGATGCGTCTGGGGCTTCTTTCGGCTGGAGCACGAGCATTTGTCGAACGCGTTCCAACATAGGAGGGAGGGGCAATTTGTTCCTTCTCATTTGCGGACGTTGCGGCCTCGGAAAGCTCCCAAACGCGTTTTGTCGGTCGTCGAGACGGGGTTCATCGCGGCTCTGGTGATTGCTCTCGTGTCGCGCATGACGATATTAGCGCACGACTCGGACAAATTGGCGCACTTGAACGGGACGTCACCAGTACACAATGTGTATCCGGACACTAATAAATCGCTGCCCGTTGATGTGGATGACGATTTGACGGTGGCGCACCACCACCACCACCACACGCATAATGATGACGTGGCCGACGACGACGCGATCGACGACGACGCGCCGGCGCCGAAGAAGTCTTCCGGTAAAAAGAAGGCGAAGCATGAGGATGAGGACGACGACGACGATAAGTAGGATAAGTATGTTGTACATTATTCACATACGGCGCCGCGTCGGCGGCGTTGAAGTCTCGCGGCGATGGCGTGCCGGTGCATGCATGCCCTCCTCCCAGGGCCGCGCCCACTTTTTGTCTTCAGCCGTATCGTCGACGAGGCGCCGCTCCCACGCCGCCGCCGCGATCAGCGCTCGCTCCGAGAGCCGGGCCCCGGCAAACGCTCGCTTCGGTCGCGCGAGGCCGGCGAGCGGGCCACGCGGCGCCGCGAAGACGACGTCGCCGCCGACAACAGTTCCCAGGACCTCGAGATCCGGCAGTCGCGCCGGGTCGCAGGTCACGGGATCAGCTGCTAAAAGAGTAATATCGGCTTCGTACCCGGGCTCGAGGGCGCCCAGCTCATTCTCGCGGAAAGCAGCGACGGCGGCGTTGTACGTGTATCCGCGCAGCGCTTCTAGGGGCGTCAATCGTTCCTCCGGATGCCAACCCCCTTTCGGTGTCCCGTCGGGCCGCTCCCTGGTAATACCGGCGTGCAGGCCGAGCAAGGGGGGGATAGTTCCGGCGGTAGGGAAGTCGCTGCCGAGCGGCAGGACATCGACTCCGGTGTCCTTCAGGGCGCGCCAGGCGTAGGACAGGTTCGCTCTGGCGCCAAGCCGCGCATCCGCGTAGCCTAGATCGCTGGCGCAATGCGTCGTTTGCATGCTCGGAATGACGCCGAGCCGCGCAAAACGAGGTAGGTCCTGTTCTGATAGAATTTGGACGTGCTCTACCCTGAACCTGTCGGCCGCCTTTGCGCCCGCTTGCTCGTAGACGTCGAGTATTTGGCGGTTGGCGGCATCCCCAATCGCGTGGGCGGAGACCTGGTAGCCCGCATCCTTCCACCGTTTGACGCCGGCGAGCAGGTCACTCGCGTTGTAGATCAGCGTGCCTTTGCTGCTGGGCCGATCAGTGTAGGGAGCTAGCATGGCCGCGGTCCAGGAGCCCATGGCCCCGTCGCAGAAGAACTTGGCGCCGCGCACGCGCACGAGTCGCGACTCGCCGGACCCGACGGGCGGGATGTGCTCGTGGCTCGCGGCGTCGCGATACACGTTGAGGCGCAGCGTCAACTGGTCCGCACGATCTCCGTAGTAGTCAATGTCCCCCGGCAAAGCTGCCAGGTCGTGGACACCCGTCAGACCCGCCGCGGCGCATGCCTCAAGGACCGCCTGGAAGGAAGCGTCCACGGCGGAAGCGCGCGGCGGCGGCACGACCGCATCAATCAGCGCCATCGCATCGTCCGTCAGAATACCAGTGGGGCGGCCCAGCGCGTCGCGCACGATCGTGCCACCGGGCGGAGACTTCGTCGCGCGCGTGATGTTCGCGGCTCGGAGCGCTGCGCTGTTGACCCAGACGGCGTGGCCGGAGATGTGGTCGGCGCGCGCGGGTCTGCGAATGACATCGAGGTCGTGCCGCGTCGGCCACTGCCCGCCTTGCCAGCTCGTCTGATCGAAGCCGAAGCCCTGGACCCAGTATTGCAGCGGGTGCGCGGCGCCCCACTTCTCGAGCACGGACGCACACGCGGCCGCGTCCTCGCAGCTCGACAGATCAGCCTTGCGTCGTCGTGCCGCCTCCAGCATGATGTGCGCGTGCGAGTCCGTGAGACCCGGCACGGCCGTCGCGCCGCCGAGGTCGACACGGCGAGCGCCCGGGCACGCGGCAGCGACGGCCTCGAGCGTTCCCGTTGCCCTCACGAAGTTGTCGAAGCATATTGATGGCGCGACGGCGTCCAGGGAGCGCGTGTTTGTTCTTATCGTACCATTGAACAATACCAGGGCAGCCGTTGTAGCTGCAAGTGCCACCATTGGCATACTTGAGCGGCCAAGGCGGCCAAGGCGTGCAAGACCCGCAGGAGATCCGTCAGGTACAAGAAGGACCGGCAGGCGGGCGCGAGAGCGCTGCGGCGTCTCGCCTCCTCTTCTATGAACGCCAAGGTAGCCTCGGTCTGGTCGGGAGGGATGACCGGCTGGGCTGCGCGAGGCGGCAAGCCCAGCTGCGCACGCTCCGCGTTATCTATGGCTAGTAAGCGGTGGTACTCCTCTTCAGGCAGTAAATAGCGCCTTAAGAACGCCGCCCTCGTGAGCATGTCCGCCCACAGTGACGAGAACAATTGCATGCACGCGCGAGAGCAAAATATAATCCGGCTAGCGTGTGTGAGTCTCTAGAACTAGTTTCAGGCGTCCGAGATGCGTCGCCAAGCCGCCGCGACCGGCGCCGCCCGGCCCAGGACGTGGCGCGGAGCCGTCGAAGCCACAGACACTAGCAGCGGAACCCACTAGACCGCGCAGTTTGCCAGTCAAACAGTGCGGCCGGTTTTTGCAGCCGGAGGACGCGCAACGCCGCGCAAAGGCGTCGCGAGGCTGCCCAGGCGTCGCACGTACGGCGGAGAGGCTGCCCCCGGCGCATTGCTGCGCGTGGACCAGCAAACCGCCACGATGGACTACAAGGACGCCTACCACGCGCTGCGCTCGCAACATAGCGACCTCCAGCGCAAGTACCACGACCGAGCGGAAGAGCTGAAGCGCACGAATGTCCAGCTGTCGAAGATCGAGAATTTGATGAGGGCCAAGGAACGGTTGGAAGGAGGGCCGCCCACGTCTTTAGCTATGCGCGAGGAGAACGAGGCCATCATCAAGGGCTTGTATCAAGATAAAGCTCGACTTGAGAGGCGCAATGGGGAATTAGATCGGAAGTGCCGAGCATTAGTCGATTCTCTCGAGAAAAAGAAGAGAGAAGTCGCGGTGCTCAAAAGGGCCGCGAGGACCGGTCCTAGGAGACTCGACAGACCCACAACAGCGCCAGAGCATGTGGACTTAGGTGCTTCTCGCGTGTCTTTTTCATCCTCTGGCGAAACTACTGGAAGAAGGAAGAACGTCGATGCGTTAGTGGAGAAATTTAAACGTAGAGTCGAAGAGGCCGAGGACCAGTTGCAACGCGTCAAGGAGGACAACAAGGAGCTACGATCCAAGCTCCAAAGGCAGGGGCGGCCGTTAGTCGTGAATAGCGTGAAGGAGGTCCGTTCGCCGATGGCCGATAAAAACCGCGGGTTTTCCGACGACAATGCGGAATTGCGAGAGGCAAAAGCAGAAGCTCAGTTGCTGGAGATGCGCTACAAGCAGCTCGAGGAGAACACGCGCGCGCAGCGCGACGTGCAAAAGGCGCAGTTCGACCAGCTCGACGAGTACAACCGTAGAATTCGGGATCTGCGGCGGGCGTTGCAAGATAGCGAAGCGGACAAGGATAAGTTGAGGCTCGATGCGGATCGCGTCGATGAGTTGCAGGAGCGGGTCACTGAATTACAGACAGCTAATCGGCGGCTAGAAGACGAGCTGTTGAATTTGAGCGACGTTGCTTTGAATCAAGACTTTTCATCAAGAGACCGCGAGAAAGAGAGAGTGGCACAACTGGAAAGGAACGACGCTCGAGCGAGGGCCGAATTCGACAACCTGCGTAAAAGTGCGGAGGGCACGCAGGAGGCCTTCGTACAGCTCCAAAACCAAGTTGATCAGCTCCGAGCCGAGAAGAACCGGGCGGAACATGAACTGCAGCAGCTCAAGCTACGGAGTAGTACGGAACAGGTCCAGTCCAATGTAACAGAGGACAAGGCGAAGCTCTTCGGCGGTCTCGACGGCGTGGACATGGAGGAGCTCGAGCGGGCTCTGACGATCGTGAAGAAGCGGGAGCACATGAAGAACCCGGACGACTTCGATTTTCTGGAAAAGATCGACCCGGAGATCGGCAACGACTTGAGGCATTTCTCGGCGTCCTGCGGTGCTGCGGCGCCTTCACGCCATCGACGCGCGTCGTCTCCAGGAGAGGATGTCGTGGCTAGTTTCTTTTTCGAGTTTGAGGCCATTCGGACCGCGTCGCGAGACCGCGATGCTCCGCGCAGGCAAGCAGACTTCAAGAAGAAGCTCGAAGAACTAAGGGAGAGGCACTTGCAGACCCAATACGAGCTCGAGCGAGCCGAGAAGATGCTCAAGGTCCAGATGTCCATCAACCGAGATTTGCACCTCGAGCTCGAGGACGCGTCGTCGAAAAAATCGGCCAAGCATGCGGAACTCTTGCAGAAGGTCGAGGACTACGAGGCCCTGAACGTGAAGCGGTTGCAAAGGATTCATACTCTTGAGGCTCAATTAAAACAGGCTCGTTATAGTACTAAGTCTTCAAAGCTACGTGCTATTGACGAAGATGACCGGTCGGAGACCACTGAAAGTACGAATCTGTTGTTGGCGGAGTTGCAGGACGGTGACCTACAACCAGATGAAAATTTGGTCGAAGTGTGGGTCGTGTCGGCGTCGCTCGACGAAGGTGTAGTCAGCCCGAACGCCTCTACGTTCGCCGTCGTCGACTTCTTGACCTATGAAAGCCAGGCGACGCAGTGGTTGCCCGGTTCGAAGCCTGAGTTTGATTTCGCGACGTCTTACAAGGTTTCAGTGGATGATTTGTTTTTGCGGTACCTCGCCACCGAATCTTTATCTCTAGAAATCTGCGAGGCGCAACAGGCGGACTACGAACTGCTAGCGAAGGCTTCTATCCCATTAGCACCTTTGTTGGATAGCAAACCTACACTCATATTGGACAAGCAACCTCTGATTGCAGCTAGGACAGGCAGGAAGGCGGGAGAAATACATGTGGAAATACGCTTAGCCTTGCCCGTCACGGAGTTGTACCAGATGTTCCTGGAC
>JACLAA010004419.1_pt1 | contig 15371 bp, 7 predicted proteins | sample 8027891 | NCBI WGS metagenome assembly JACLAA01 (sample SAMN15724900, study PRJNA655200) | protist metagenome | isolation source: fluorescence activated cell sorting (FACS) single amplified genomes of... | place: Spain: Blaines Bay Microbial Observatory, Mediterranean Sea | collected 2016-01-19 | reverse complement strand
CGCGAGCCTACCGCACGGACAGGGCCTATCTCAGCCCGAACCGAAGCCCGGAGCTGCGGGCTGACATGTGTGCGGCGATAGGGATGGTGGCGAATCTGAACTACGATCGGCGGTGGCGCGCGCCCGACATAATAAGCGTCATCGAGCGCGCGGCTGCCCGCGGCGACGATGACGCCGTGCGAGTCGAGGTCATGAAGGCGACCGTCGCCTTGCGTCTCGCAGGGCGTCTCGCAAGTGTGACGCCTCAGCGCTGGAGGAGCATGGTTGATGGTGCTAGGGCGCGCTTCCGGGAGGAGCTGTTTCTGGCCACGCAAGCCGCGGCGTGGGGAGGGCACGCGTCGACGGTCCGCAAGTTATTACAAGTCCACGACATTAGCAACATTAGCGTGGTAGATGATATGGCCGCCGAGGATAGTAGAACGGCCGCGCTCCAGTACGCGGTATTCCAGGGCCACGCGGAGTGTGTCGAAGCGCTCCTAGACGGCTGGGGCGAGGAGGGTGGTGCGCGGGCGCTCCGCTGGGCCTTGTCGCGGGCAGCCGTCTGCGGCCACGCCCATATCATACGCCATCTGCGGGAACTCGGCTACAGCCTCTACTCGCCGGACGATACAGATGAATTGACGCCATTGGCCTACGCGGCGCGCTTCGGCCAGCCTACTGCGGCCGCCGCCTTGTGCGAGGACCCCGACGTCGCGAGGGCGCTGCAGGAGAACCGGGAGGACAATGCGATATTAGACGCCTGCGAACGCCACCACTCGTCGGTCCTCCGCGTGCTCCTGGAGACGGCGTGCCAGTCGCCGGACTACTCGTGGGACAAGTTGGAAGTGTGTCCGTTGGTCGCTGTTACAATGAGGGACGACATCGCGTCCATGGAGGTGTTCTTCGACGTTGGTTACCCAGTGGACCGCGGAAGCCACATTAAGCCGCTATACGTCGCCGCGACGAGGGGGTCCCGTGGCATGGTCGAGTTGCTGCTCTTCCATGGTGCCAGCGCTATCGGTCAGAGCCCGATCGACAGCGCGCTCTCCGCGTGCCTGGCCACGCCGCTCATCGACTGCCCACGCGAGCGGCACGGGATCGCGCAGCGAATCCTCCAGGAGCGGCCGGCGGAGGTTTCTGCGTCCCTCGGGATGTGCCTCATCCATGGCGTCGTGAGAAATTGTAAGCTCGAGACCATCAAAATGCTCTTGGATGAAGGGGCGCCCGTCGGCGCGGTGTTTGATGAGAGCGTGCTTCCTGCGACTCACGGATGGACCCCGCTGCACTACGCGGTGTACTTCTGCGTCGAGTCGCACATGAAGAACGCGGACGCGACATACGGTGGCGCGAAGCGAAGCAACGCGGACGCCGTCGTGCGCTTGCTGATCGAACGAGGGGCGCCGCTCGACACTCAGTCGCGGGACAACCACTCGCTGAATTCGCAGCGTGTGGTTGTCGGCGGGTCTACGCCCCGCGACATAGCGCTCGCGTGCGAGAATGCCGACGTCGCCGTCGCCGTCGCAGCAATCATCGACCACGCGGTCGCGAAGAGGGATGCGGCGCGCGCAGCCATCCTCGCCTGATCCTGTGACAAGACCCCTAAAAAATAGTTAAGACTAGGCGAGGATCGCGTCCACATCATGCGTCGCCCAACTCGGCACCTCGCCGGCCTCGCCGTGGTTCTTGCCCGGGGGGTCGCCGTTCGTCCGCAAACAGACGCGCACGCGTTTGTGATGTAGCTCTAGGATGTAGTAGTAGAGCTCCATGTCACGTTTGTTAATCTCGTAGAGCAACTCCAGGTTGTGCGGCGACAAAGGAGCGCTTTTGGACTTACCGCCCTTGACGCGGTCCTTCGGCACGGACTGGTGCAGGGCCGGAAAGTCCGTCTCGTCGGGATCTCTAGAAGGATCACCTTCGAAGAAGTCCGGTAATAACAACCGAAACAACTGGGCCGTGTTCTCCAGATCTGTGAGGATTCCAACATGAGCGTAGCGCTCTCGGACGTTCCGTTTCGCTATCTGTAAAGCTAATTCCGGCTTGGAAGGGTCCCGACATTCCGGCCCGTGGCCGCAGAACCATCGCACCGTATAGTCGTGGCACTCGTCGGCCAGTAAGCGCATGGACTCGTTGTAGGATAACCTCTGAAAAATATCCCATTCCGTATCAGTAGCACCTTCTTTTCGTTTTGGCACGGGAAAGTCCTGGTACCGATGCTTCTCCGTCCTCGGATCCCAATTCCTAAAGTCGCAGCGCCCGCCATCCAAACAAGCGTCGAAGTCGACGGCTGGGATGCGTTTTTTATAGAAAGCTTCGTAGTTGTACCTTGACACACACCGATCAATAGGATCTCTAATGAGATTGACCAAGGCCACACCATCCGAATGCGTCTGTTCCACGCCCTCGGGATAGTAGACGTGGCGCTGCGTCACGAACCGGGATCGCTTCCCGTACGTCGCGATGGCTGCCAAGTACTTTTTCAGGTCATTAGCGTCGAGCCAGCGGTGTTTGGCAACGTGGGGCGTCCACCACGTCACGTCCGTCTGTTTCAAATGAAATTTGTGCTTTGCGGTTTCGTTTAATTGGCCGCTCATCCACGACATGATCGACGCCGAGCCGGACTTGGGGATGCGGTTGTAGAGCACGCCGCGGGGGTGCTTCGGTTCACACAAAGGGTGCCACTTCGGCGCGTGGGCTGACGGGTAGGCCCTTCGTAGTTTTTTCTTCTCGGCACTCGTCAGGACCTTGTGGACGCGCTTGGGAGGCTTGGGCGGCTTCGTGTCCGGCTCTTTTTGCTGCGCGAGGTGATTTCTTACTTTGGCCTTGTAGCGCTCGAGCACCGACAATTCTGGTGGCGGCGTCGGCGGGTGCTCGTCGAAGGGCACCAGGGCCTCCTGCTTCGCCCGCTTGGCGGCGATGCGTTCCGCCGCGGCGGCGGTGCGTTTGGCCAGCTCCGAAAGCGTATCCGCCTCCGTACGCGTCTCGCACCGCGGCTTCGTCTTCACGCGCGTCCGAGGGATGATACGGTTCGAAGGGCACGTCGACCACGCCTCGAGGAAGTTGCACAGGGCCTCCCACGTCTTCTTCGGTTGAGCGGTATCTAGATCCGGCAACACTAGTAATCGATGAGCCTCGTTTCTAGATGAGAAGAAGGCCACAATAGCTGTATTTCTCTGTTCATACGCTCGGATCCACGCCTCGCGATCCAGCGGACCGAGGCCGTTCGCTCGCTCGTAGGAGGTCCGCTGTTTTTGGGAAGCACAGGACAGCTCCCGCTCGACATCGTCCAACCACTGCGATGAATCTCGTACGGTCAGGACGAAGCGCGCCCGCGGGTAACGCATAGCTAAATCCTCATACAACGACCCGGCGTTCCAGGGCGCGTCGTAGAACGTTCTGTAGGACTGAGCTATTTCTATAGCTTTGGTACTGTCCAACGTTTTAGCATAATCATCATAGGCATTTAACCGAGCCTTGACATCACATCTAGGTTCTAGCTTAAGAGCATCCAACATCATCGCTACTCTTTCACCGCCCGCTTTGGAGGCCGACAGCGCAAACGTTTTGAAGGACAGGTCGTGCTTCTGCGGTTTATGGACTAATGCACATCCCGCGTCGCAAGACACGACGTCCGAGATCTTCGACCGACAAAATAAGTCCGGTGCTAAATCAACATGGTTTAAGGATACGGACTCCACAGCTCTTCGGAGAGCTATGGTCAGAGAAGGCTGGTCCCGCGACTCCCCGGTCCTTTCATAGAGCTTCATGAACGCGTCCACATAGTAGCCTAGAAACGCTTGCGTCCTCTTCGATGTCGAATCCAACACAATAAGAGCGGAGTTGTGTTCGAGCTTCAAATGATCTTTATGTGATTCTTGCCCATCAAATTTATTTGTTAACGCAACATCAACACCATTGCCCACCAACAGCAACCTCTCTAGGAATGACGCAGAACACGGTCTGGAGTCGAAGTCCATGAAGATCGTGGTCGCGAAGGGTGAAGACGCCATCGCGTGGACCTTGACTAACTTGGCTCTCGTTTTTAGCGGTAATTTCTTGTGAGAAACGAGGGACCAGTCCTCATACAGTAAAATGCGGTCGAAGAAGTTCGATAGAGTGTCCTTTTCTGTACTCGTAAGTTCATTGACCAGGACGCGTTCCGTAAAGAGCGCGAAGCCGTGGTTTCTTACCGAAGCGTGGGCACCTCGCGCGTCGGCGATTCCTAATTGTTTGAGGTAGTCTACCGTCGGTAGGACCTCCCTCCGCACAAACTCCGGCGATCCTGCTGCCGCGTACATGACGCCGACGCCTTCGCGGTGGATGGCTCTCTGCTGGATATTGCTCTTCGCGAGCTTCTTGTAGACGTGCTCGCGGTCCGCATCCCAGGTGTCTGCATCCTTTGCCTCGTTCGCGTTGAGGCGCTCGGCGGCGACGGCGCACGCTAGTAGCAGCAATTTTTGCATGGCTGCCATGCCTGCTTAAGCAGCCTGGAAGCTTATGAATTGTTTACGGCCTTTGCAAAGGGGTCATGTTTGGCTGACCAAAGCGTTCAGATGGCAGCGATTGGCCAAATTAGGCGCGAGGCATGCCGTGAATTATTTTGGCATCCTAGAGTGCTTGTCACGCTAGCAAGCTGCCTCCGGCAATTTGCCGTGTGAGCCTCCAGGGTCCACAGCGGTGGCGGCGTTCACAGTCAGGAGTCGCACCGACCACTGCTTCGACGTTGACGAGGAAACCGCAGCGAAAGGGGTCCTGAGTGCGGTGCACACTGAGCACTTCACAATGCCGGCCTTCTGGCGCATAGCGCTGCTCTACGCCGCCGCCGCGGCCCTGCGACCACCACTCATAACGCGCCGCTCACTGACAAAGCGATACGAATCCCTCCTCGACGTCGCCGTCGACGCGACGCCCGCCGCGCAGCTCGCCGCGTGGCTTGAAGGCTGGCGGTGCGCGAGCGACCCGCAGTTCCCCGTCGAAACGACCATACAAGACGGCGCGTTGCGGCTGCGCTACGCGGCGATGCCGTCGCACGGCGTCGATGTCATTGCGAGGGCACCGGGCGCCGATTCGCCCTCTACAAGAATAGCAGTGGAACGTGTAGGCGGCCCGGCGCCGTCGACGATCAACAGTTTACTGCGGAGCGCCGAAGATAGGATACTCGACGGTCTGCGACGGGATCTGGAGCGGGACTTTGGGGCTTCATTGTTACGGCCGCCCCCGGCACAACCGCAAAAACGAGAAAAACAGCAGATGCCCGATAGGTTGTACGACGGTTCCTACGGCGACGCCTTCGAGCAGGACGTCATTGATCTGATAGAACCGTCGACGGAAGAGGACGAGAGCATCCGGTCGATGTTCGCGGAGGGCGAAAAGCTCGCGAGGCGGGCCGCCGGTTTGGATGAAAACGACGCGTTGGACGTCGTCGAATCCAGTGGAGAGGCCCAGTTCGAGGTGCGGCTCGATCCGGGGATGAAGGGCGGCATCGACCTGTTCGCGCCGCCGCCACAAGTAAGCGGTGTACAAGCACCGGCCATAGATTTCTCGTCAGTGGACGTATCACCGGAGATTGCGGCGCGGTTTGGCGTGCTGTTGAGGGAACTCCGCTTAGCTGAAGATCCTCAACTAATTTTGGACGCGTACCGAGACGTTTTATTGGATGACGCGTTTCCATTGTTAGCGAGGAAGGCCGTTTCAGATGACGTGGAGAACGCTGAAGCTGTTGACATATTAAACAAGGAGGCTCTGTCACTGGCAACACAGTTAGCAGAAATTGCGGCGGCGGCCGAAAAACAACACCTGGAGACGATACGGTTACTGTGCGAAGCTGCCAGAGATCGAGGCGACGCGGGACTAAGGCAGGCGGCCCAGACGCACCGCGCTAGGTTAGATGATGATTTTGTGGCTTACCTCAAGCACTCGGTGGCTGTGGAGGCGTCGTCGCTAAGACAGCGCGGTGTGAGTGATCCGGCGCGGGAGCCGTCGGAGTGGCTCGCGGTCTTAGATGCTGTTAGGAAGGCGACGATTGCCGAAAGAGGCAAGGACGTCCGGGCCGACGTGGAGATTGTCGAGTCTATATTGGCGTTGAATAATGCTGACGCTAGGAAGGAATTACTACGACTGCACGTCGACCGGTTATCGAGGCAGCCGGGGCGCATGCGGGCCTTTTCGTCGGTGGTCGCAAACATCTGCGACAACCTGTTGGACGAAGACGCGGAGACGAGGCCGCCTCCAGAATTAGTGGAGAAGCTCGGCGACCTGCGGGCCGGGCTCATGGCTCTTGCGCCGGCCGTGGCGGATACTGCTGGGGGGTGGATGGCGGAGGGGTAACGTGTCTACTTGTGTTTCTCGGCGCGTGTTTGTGTTGGCGCGGCGGCGACGGCGTGGGATCCAGGGAAACCCGCCGCTCAGAGAGCATAGGTGCGATGCCTCAACGAGTGTTCGGGAGCACACTTCTGCTATTCCTCTCTCGAGGCTAGTATCTCACAGAGCTAGGCAAGGGGATTGGCAAAGGAGAGCAAAGGCGACATCTCCATCCGTAGCTCACGGCAAGACCGAAGCGCTGCGCATCAGCTAGACACCGCCTTGCTTGTGGCGCTGCACGTAACGCGGCAACGATAACCGCAGCACGCGCGACGAACGCGCAAAAACTAGTTGCCTCACAAAACAGCTCAATCACACCACAAAACCACCATGGCCGACAAGTGGCGCGTCCCGCAGCGTCTTTCCATCGACTCAAACGCGCGCGCAAGAGAACAGACGCGCCCACGCGCGCGCGCCGATGAAACCCCGAGAGTGGACTTCGCGCCGCCTCATAAAACGCCACCGCCGCGACGCAGGTTCCCCCAGCTGAAGAAGACGCGCGCCGCGGCACCGCGCCTCCGCCTCCTCGCCTTCCCGAACTCCGGGAGCAGTGAAAATGTCTACACCGGGCCCGACAAATTGCAAGGAAGGGAGGACAACGTCCTGATGACGTGGGCGCGCAAGACCGGCGTCGAGGTCTGGGCCGCCCAGCCTCCTGGGAGGGACGCTCGGCTCAAGGAAGCTGCATTAACATCATGCAGTGAAGTAGCCAAACAAGCTTATGAAGCGGCATCAACTTTGGGCTTCTTCGACGACGACGCGCCCTGGGCCCTGTTCGCCCACTCCATGGGCTGCTGGAGTTCGTACGAGTTCGCCTTACTTGCTCGCTCAAACGGCAAAAGACCGCCGGCCGTTTTTGTCGCGTCTGGCTTTCCTTCACCATCTATACCGGTAGAGGAAAGACCCTGGAATCAATCAAGAGACATGAACGACGCCGACTTCCGAGACGAGTGCCGCAAGTGGCGCATCAACGACGTCGTCTTCGGCAGTCAGATGTGGAGCACGTACGAACCGCTACTAAGAGCCGACTTCCGCTGCTTCGACGAGTACCCTCCGATCGGTGATGCGGCTCCGCTATCATTCCCGGTCAAGGGCGTGTACGGTACGGAAGACGACCGCTGCACTTCTAGCAAACTGGAGACGTGGAGTAGTGTAGCTCCCGATTTTGAACTCCTTGGTTCCGTCGAGGGCCACCACTTGTTTGTGTACGACGAATCCGCGCGGAAGCAGTGGTTCGAGCTCGTCGTGCAGGCGTTGGATGGGGCCGTTTCACCTGTACAGACGGGTCCGCCGCGGGCGCGCTACGAATGTACGGCACCGAAAGGTGCAGCTGTCCGAGAAGGCTGCGAGCTCAAAAGCCCCTTAGCGTCGTGGGACGTCGAAGAGGGTGGCTTTATTGATGTGGAGGAAGAGAAAGAAAACAGTAAGGGTACGTTACGGCTCCGCGTCGTCGCGTACACGTCGCCTGGTTGTAGTAGAGAGGCTCGTAGCGGATGGGTCTCGAAGAAGTTGTTCGAGTTCCGGGGAGCGGCGCCCGGTGCTATTGCGCCTTCTGTACAGACGTCGAAGGTCCGCCGCGTGTCGCCGCCGCCGCCTCCTGTGTCAACTGGTACGGTAGGAACGAAGAAGACGGTCACGGGCAAGCACGGCGCTTTGTTAAGGAAGGGCTGCGAGCTTTCGTCGGTAGAGACGGGTATCTCGTTAGACCAGGGCGACTTATGCTATGTCGCGAGTGAGGACGTGAACGAACAAAATATTGTGCGGGCCCACGTGGTTTTGAGATCGGCGAAAGGAGGGCCCTGGGAAAGTGTCGATGGGTGGTGCACGGCGAAGTTTCTGACGGGGAGTGACGAGGAAGAGCCGTTGCCCGAGGTTGGTTCGAAACCTATCGTTAGTATCACGTTCCCGCCGTGTACCGATACAGGACGCGTCTTACTCTTCCCGGGCCAAGGAGCGCAAAAGGTCGGCATGTTGGCGCCCTACGAAGACGTGAGTGGTGTGAAGGAGATGTTCGCGGACGCGTCTGAGGTGTTCGGAAGAGACTTGCTGGAGCTGATCCAGAAGGGCCCCGAGCAGGACCTCAACGACACGCGCTTCTCCCAGGTCTGCGTGTTCCTGACGTCCATGGCTAGTGTGGCTAAATTACACCAGGACGACCCTTCGGCTCTATCGAAGGTGACGCACACGGCCGGTTTCTCGCTAGGCGAGTACTCGGCTCTCACGTTTGCGGGCGTCATGGACATTGCTACTGCTGTTAGATTGTTGAAGGTGCGGTCGGACGCCATGGGTGCCGCGTGCGACTTGGCGCCGTCGGGTATGATGACAGTGGTCGGTTATGAAGATGCGGATTTGCAGGCGTTATTACCGGATGGTGTGAGTGTGGCGAACCAGCTCTTCCCGAAGGGCCGCGTCGTCGCCGGGCCGCGGGATGCCCTCAAAGCGTTGGAAGCTGCGGTCAAGGCGCAAAAGAGACCGGGCACGAAGACCATCATGCAGCCCGTGTCCGGCGCCTTCCACTCGCCGTTCATGGCGTCTGCTGCCGACGCTTTACGGGAAGCGCTGGATGGTGTTACGTTCAATGCTCCCTCTAGAGTTGTTTACTCGAACGTGACCGCGCGGCCGCACTCGTCGGATCCAATCCAAATCAAGGCCGCCCTCTGCAAGCAGCTCACGGCCGGTGTCTTGTGGGAGGACACGATTGTCGACATGATCAAGAATGATATTGATCAGCTCTACGAGCCGGCGCCGGGCAAGCAGCTCACGTCGATGATGCGGCGCATCTCGGCCGCGCACCACCCGAAGATGAAGAACGTGTGATTTTTTGAGTTGCCCAAGTCCGTCCGCGCCCTGTCCCTCCCCTTGTCCCCAGTCCCCCCGTGTAAGGTTGTCGCGACGGCACTCGTTTTTCTTCTACCTCGTCCTCTTGCGTGTTAGCATTGGTTGGATGATGTATAGATGCCCCTCCGCGTCCAGAATGCGCCGGCCGCGGCTAAAAAAGAAATCGGGGCGGCAGCTCTCGGTGCGGCTCCAGGCGCTTTTGTTTTAAAACTGCAGGCAACCACCAGAGGCTGCCCACGGCAGCGAACGCCTCGCACCAGATGGATCCCAACGCCCAGCCGCTTCCACAACCGGGCTTTGCCCAGCCTACGGAGCCTGCTGCCAATTCTGTGCCCTGGCCCGCCGCCGGCCACATGCTCATGACAAAGATCCTGGCCGTGTATACAACACCCGGCTACGGCAAGAACACCCTGATTGGCGACGTGAGATCCATTTTAGACGACTACGGGTTTACAAATCGTGGTCGCTCTTGGGAACGTGGCTCCTTGAGACTCTACCCACCTGAACATTTCCCCCAATCGCAAGAGGGATGTATACGCTCTTTTAATGGACTCAAGACCTACCTCGATTCCGCGCTCGCCGAAGCCAGCTACGCCGCTGCGCCGCCGACTGTGACGCCGAGCGAGCCGCAGCCTGATGCTGACAATGAGCAAGGAGGGGAAGACGTGGCCACAGAGGCGATTTTGGCATTACAGCAGCTGCGTTCTCATACTCCCGGGCGGGCTGCAGAACCTGAGCCGGAGCCTGCTGCCGACCGTGCATGTGGCAGGTCCCAATGATCCCTATGCCCAGTCCCAAATGGCCAACCAGCAACCGCCCGTCACCCTTGCTGATCTAACCGATGCTAGTAAATGGGACAAGTTGGACCTCCGCAATCTGCCCTCCAGCTCGATGCCAGCAGAGGTAGCCAATCTCCACGCAATACACAGCAAGGGAATGATAACTGACGACATGTTTTCGTTTGGCCTTTGGGGAGCGGTGGGGGTCAATGCCAAGGATGCGTGTGAAATCATGAAAATGCGCATGGAAAGGACTCCGACGCGTGTGAAAGCGAAGGAACGTTGGGAGCTTTTCGTGGTTGCGACTCTATCGCTCTGGGCCGACGGGATGACTGAAATTCTTCGCGCGATTTTCAAACTAATTGACGCTGCAGCGAACTGGACCCATGCAAAATTTGTTCGGGCACCGGACGCCGCGGCGCCCGCAGGCGCGGCGTAGACCAGCGCGCCCGACATTATATGACACAGCCGCTTCGGCGGATCGGCGACGACGACGACGACGATGACGAGCCGACGGCGCGGCAGCCTTTCCCCCTCGTATCATAGGATATAACCACTAGTCTGTTACACTCACTTCCCCCCCTTCGCCTCGAGCTCGCTCATCTGCTTCATCATGTTCATCAAATTCTGGGCGCCGCCCATCTGCTGCAGCATTCGGGGATCCATCGTCTTGTGCAACTGCTGCAAGACTTGATTGGGATTGCGCTGCATCTGCTTGACCATCTGTTCATCCCCTCCTTTCATGAGTCCCGACTTGCCCATCTTCGTGACCACGCCCTCAAACTGCTTGTGGCACCGCAGCAGCATCTGGACCTCCATCGGATGGGTACCGCTTCCGCGCGCGACGCGATCCACACGACTAGGCGCCCGATTCAAATCCACTCGACCATCGAGCTCATCATCAGTCATGCTATCCATCATGTACATGAACCGCTTCAGGCGATTGCCGCCCTCGTCGCCTTCGCCGCCCATCTGCGGAATCCCGGGAATCATGGCCATGACCTTCGACAGCGGTCCGAGCTTCATGACGTTCTCGAACTGCTCGTACATGTCGCGCAGCGTGAACTCGCCCTTGCTGAACTTCTCCATCATTTCATCATTTTTATCATCTCCAATGGTATCTTTTATCTGTTTTACTAAGGTACTCATGTCGCCCATTCCCAGCAATCTAGATACAAATGACCGAGCAACAAACGGCTCGAAGTCATCAAAATGCTCTCCTGAACCCAAGAACAAGATTGGTGCGCCCGTCGCCGCGACCGCGGACAGAGCACCGCCGCCCTTCGCGTGGCCGTCCAACTTCGTAACGACGACAGAACCAATGTCAATAGCCTCGTGAAACGAAGTAGCTTGTTCATGCACAGCTTGCCCTTGCGTGGCATCCAAAACGAAGACCACGTTGTCCGGTTCTATAGCAACTCTAATTTCCTGCATCTCCTCGAACAAGGCCGCCTCTTGCCGATGTCTACCAGAAGTATCGACGATGATGACCTCGTACTTCTCCTTCCTAAATTGTGCTACTCCTTCAGCAGCTATTGCCACGGGATCGGCTTCAGTATAACTCCCGTAGAAGGGACACCGCAGCTTCGTAGCGTTCTGCTTCAATTGATCATAAGCCCCAGCACGAAAGGTATCCGCGCAGACCATGCAACATTTAAAACCCTTCCTTTGATAGTAGTTTGCGAACTTCGCGATCGTCGTCGTCTTGCCGGCGCCTTGCAGTCCCACGAACATGATGACGTTCGGCTTGCCCTTCTTGACCTCGTGGGGCTGGACGCCGGGGTCCACAATATTTACTAATTCGTCCACCACGGCTCTTTGGATGAGCTTTCGTCGGTTCGCGCCCGCGACTTCCTCCTCCAACGCAGCGCGCGTCTTAATCGCTTTCCGCAACTGTCCAACAACTCTCACGTTGACGTCGGCCTCCAATAAAGCAGCAGCGATATCTTTAAGCATCTTATCCAAAACTTCCTCGGAGATGACGGTCACGGACTGCATTTTTTGTAACGCGGCGGTGAGCTTGCCACCGAGCTCCTGGAGGACCATGGTGAATTGTTGTTTTTAGCTGGATCGCTTTGGTGGAATCGCTGCGGCGGCGCCGCGCCGGCTGCGTGTGGGCTTGCAGTGATTGCTGTCTGCCTGCGGCACCTCAGGGGTTGCGTTTCGGCCGCACGACGGTATCTCGCCAGCACCTGGGGGCTGTACGTGGCCCTTGCTTGCTGTGCGAGACGTGTGCGGCGAGCTACAGCCTGGAGAGCCGCGTCGCAAGTGCTCGCTAGTGTCTTTACAGGCTGCTAGCTAAAAAAACGAGGCGCGCGCACTGGCCCATACGAGTGCCTATCAGCAGCGCAGCTCAGCGCTTATTCGTCTCCTCGAGGCCGCCAACCAGCGCCGCAGCACCACAAGCAGCCTGCCTACCGCAGCAGCCTCACAACCATGTCCGACGTCCCCGGCGCCTTCGCCGCGATGGCACTGCAGCAGCAACAACCACTGGACAACGCCGTCGACGCGTCGTCGCGGCCCGAGGACCTGTCCTGCCCCTGCTGCTTCCGACCGGGCAAGCTCTGCGACTCCTTCTCGCCGGAAGAAGCCCCCATGAAGATTAGAGGATTACGCGTCCTGATGGCGTCGCACGGCCTCGACGCCTACATCGTGCCGAGCGGCGACGCCCACTCCTCGGAATACGTCGCGCCCTGCGACGAGCGGCGGGCCTGGCTCACGGGCTTCACTGGCTCCGCGGGCACGGCCATCGTTTCCATGAAAGAAGCGGCGCTCTGGACCGACGGGCGGTACTTCAACCAAGCGTCGACGCAGCTCGAAGGCTCTCCATTTGTACTCATGAGGCAGCACGAGCCTAATGTACCTGATATGCCCGAGTGGTGCAAAACGCAAGGTTCCAAGATCGGTATCTGTGGCGGTCTGTGTACGCTGCAGTTCTCCCAAAACTTCCGGGAGAAGGGTCTGGAGTTGGTACCGATCGCTACGGATTTCGTGGACGTGATCTGGGGGTCTAGGAGGCCGAAGGTCCCTCGGAACCCGTGTCTCGAGCAGCCTTTGGCATTGACCGGTGAATCTGTCTCGTCAAAGTTGGAGAGAGTCAAGAAGGAGCTCAATGGTTCTGCGTTAGTTTTAAATGCCCTAGATCAGATCTGCTGGCTGACCAATCTCAGAGGTAATGATGTCGAATGCAATCCGGTCTTCTTCGCGTACGCTGTGGTGACGGATGAGCTCACGTTGTATTTGAGATGCTTAGATAAGGTACAATGTAGTAATGGGTTGGAGCAGCACGAATCAGATGAACGCATTGCGGTCTTGACGGCGACGCTGGTAGAACACTTTACGAGAGAGAATTGTCAAGTCAATTTGTTGCCTTACTCATCTTTCGACGCAGCCGAGTGCGCCCAGAGATGCGCCGGTCGGAAAGTCGCCCTCGAGAAGGCGACATCGACGTTAGCCATGGCCGCGGCGATTCCTGAAGAGCGAAGGATATTAGTGGACTGCTCGCCCGTCGAAGTGTTTAAAGCGGCGAAGAACGACGTCGAGATCGAGGGCTTGCGGAAGGCCGGTCGAAGGGACTGCGCGGCTTTATGTGGTTTTTACGGCTGGCTCGAGACGCAGCTGGGCCGCGTGGACGAGTGCCAGGCATGCGACGAAATTATTAGGAGAAGGCGGATGATGGGCGGCCCCCTCTACAAGGGCGACTCCTTCGACACGATCAGTAGTGTCGGTGCGAACGCGTCTATAATACATTACAAACCTACACCTAACGACTGTGCGACGATCACGAACGAAGCCGTCTACCTCTGCGACACCGGCGGTCAGTATGGAGACGGCACCACAGATATTACGCGGACGAATCATTTCGGAAAACCAACGGACGACGAAAGGAGGTGCTACACGCGAGTACTACAAGGGCACATCGGCATGGCTCGATGTGTATTCCCGGAGGGGACGCCGGGCGTCATGTTCGACGCTCTTGCGCGGGCGCCTTTATGGAGAGATGGATTAAACTACCTCCATGGGACGGGCCACGGCATGGGTTCGTATCTCAACGTCCACGAAGGTCCGTTCGGCGTCGGCGGTGGTGCGGTACAAGCAGACAAGCAGTTCGCGTCGCACGCCGCGAAGCTGAGGTATCTCAATGAGATCAGACGGGGCCACTACGTCAGTGACGAGCCGGGCTTCTACCAAGATGGCCAATTCGGGTTCCGCATCGAGTCGGACCTGGTTGCCGTGGTGGCGGAGACGAAGTACGCGTACGGTACTCGAGCTTGGCTCAAGTTCGAGTACCTGACGCCCTTGCCCTTTTCTCGGTCGTTGACGGACCCTTCGCTGTTGCTGGAGGACGAGGTCCGCTGGATCGACGCCTTTCATTCTCAATGTTGGGCGACGGTGGCACCGCTGTTGACTCACCAGAATTTAGATGATGCGCAGGACGCGGCTCGCGCGCGCGCGTGGCTCTGGCGCGAGACGCGGCCTTTACAAGAGGAGGCGTGCCCGCCGGTGCCGCCCGCGATCGATCCTTCGAAGTGCCACAGCATCCTGGACTTCTGAGGCGCCCGCGCCGTCGTCGTCGTCGTCGTGTTGAGTGTAATATAATAGCTATCATCCGGGACTTGCGTGCGCGCGGCGGCCGCGTTCCCTTTTTTTTTTGTAATCTTACCGCACTAGTTGTCCGTAGACTACGAGTAGTGACAACACTACCTCGCAATTTCTAATTCTCGGACGACTCGCGTGCAAACCCCGTCCGATTCGCTCTCCGGCTCCGAGTCACTCTGTGAAAATGTGCTGAGTGCGCGACCACTTGTTGGTTCTACAAGCAAAGAAGACAGCGCCCGAGCTCCTATTTTCGAATTAAACGCTGTGGCCCCATCACGTTGCACCATATTGCAAAATTGACCAGAGAGCAGCCCAGGTCAACTGCACATATTCTCCGCCCCAAGTAAACCCAGAATATCGCAAGATTGTTGTTCATAGTGTGTAGAACGCCATGGCCCACCCGCTTGCCCGCCTCGCGATCGTACAGATTCTGTTGCTGCGGACGCGGCTCGCGGCGGCCGCCGGCGACGCCTGCGCCGAGACCTGCTTCGGCGCGTCCTGCGATTTCTGGGACGGCGGCGCCTGGGGCACCTGCGCGGACCTCGAGACGAATTATGGTTGCGACTGCAGCGGCTGCGCGTGCGACGGCTGCCCCCAAGCATCATGCGACGACCCGCTCTTCGACGTCGACGAGTGCCCGACGGCCGGCGACGGGACCTGCGACATTGCCCTCAACGATGCAACTTGCGCCTACGACGGCGGCGACTGCTGCGCGTCGACGTGTCAAGGTGTGAACTGCGGCCCTTTCGACTGCCGCGACCCGGCCGAGGCCCGGCACAACGACGCTCAGCACGCTGAGGAAGACCGCTGGCGCCAACG
>JACLAA010000644.1_pt1 | contig 15373 bp, 7 predicted proteins | sample 8027891 | NCBI WGS metagenome assembly JACLAA01 (sample SAMN15724900, study PRJNA655200) | protist metagenome | isolation source: fluorescence activated cell sorting (FACS) single amplified genomes of... | place: Spain: Blaines Bay Microbial Observatory, Mediterranean Sea | collected 2016-01-19 | reverse complement strand
AGACCCTCTGGCCGAGAGTGCTCGAGCTACGGCTGCCGTCGTGGACATTGGTGTGGGCGTCGGGTCGGAGGAGATGGAAAGAGATGTGGTCTTAGATGCGCGAGCGCTGCGAGCTGAGCGCGACGCGCAAGATGCGGAGAGGAGAACAGCTCTAGCTGAGAGAACACGCAGAGAAGACCAGCGTTCCCAGCGAAGGATGCGCTTCGTCACGGAGCGGGAGGCCGCTCAGGTCCAGGAGTACCACGCGCACCGAGCTGCTCATCTCCAGGCTCAGTTAACGAAAACTTGTATTGCTGATGAGGAGCAGGAGGAACACCTGACGTTGGTGGCGAAGCACAAAGCGAGGATGGCCGAGTCGCGCGCGTTCCGGGAGGCCCAGTACAAAACGAGGCGCGACCTCGACACCGAGGATTTTTTGCGGAGGGACCAGGAGCGATTGGATGATGACATCCGAGCTTATAATAATGATCTTGACGCGAGTGCTACTGCTTCCAGAGCTTTTGTCGACGCATCGACGGCTGCTTCGGACAAGTCCGTTCACGAGTTGTGTTCGCATCTAGTGCATCGCATCGCGCGGGGCGCTCTTGAAATAGCTTCGTTGCGCGACGAGGAGCGGGCCGGTGTTCCGGAACAGCAACAACAATCCTTTCTCGCAAAACATTCCCTGAAAGAGAACGACGGCGACCCTTGTGATGCTCAAACGTTCCGGGACCATGCGCGAGTCGTCTGTAGAATAGACGGCGCCATGCTCGGCTTTGAGTATACGGAGGACGACGACATGGATTGTCTGGAGCGGGCCTTCACCGATCAAACGACCCAATCTCTATGTGCTCCGGAGACGTACGACCGAGCGTCCGTGCCGCCGCGGTGGGACGCTGGAGACAAATTGGAGGAGAAAGAAGATGTGCAAGACGTCTCGGATAAGTTAGATACCTGGGACGCCCAGGATTATATCGCTAATGCACCGCCGTTCCACTTCTCGACAGCTGTCGCCGAGGCCGAAGTGAGGGGCATCACCGGCGAGCTCGCTGGGGCCGCGAAACGGTGGAAGGGTACGGAAGAGGACGAAGAGGAGGCCGATGATAGTTTCGGTGCGTTGAGACGCCGGCAGCAGGCGCTGCTGGAAGCTGCGGACGCGGCCGCGGCTACAAAAACGGAAGCCTTGTCTACGATGGGCGAGAAGCGCACCGCCGAGCACTCCTTGGGCGAAGCTATTTTAGATTGTCGGTTCGCGGCGGTCCACGAAGTTACTGAAGAAGAAGCATTTGTCGCGCCTCCGGAGTTCCCGCTGCGCATCTGTCTGGCCGGCAGAACTTTTGCGGGCAAGTCGGAACAAGCTTCTAGACTCGCAGACCGATTCAGATTGAAGGTCCTGAGTGCGGGCGGGTTGCTGGAGCGAGCTCTGAAACTCGCGGAGGACGTGACGCTCGGGAAAGCACAAGGGTCTGAACTAGCTACATTGGGCCGGCAAGCTACGCAATTGTTGAGGGAGGGCCAAGCATGCGATGAAGCGACGTACGCGGCACTCATCGTGGCGGGCATCCGGGAAATCGCCGAGGAGAATACACAGATAGAAGAGGCAAACGCCAAGGCCCAGGAGAAGGACGCCAACACGCTGGCACTCGAAGAATACTTGCGGGAGGTTTTTGACAGATGCGACAGTGACGGCGGCGGCGACATTTCGATTGGCGAGTGCATAGCAGCTTTGAAGGGTGACGAGGACTTTGCAGAGATATTAAATGTGGACAGGGAGTCCTTTTTGGACGTGATTTGGTCCATGGATGCCGACGGCGACGGCACGATTAGTTGGGACGAATTCAGGAGCACTGTGCTCAATGAGCCTGATGTCATAGAGCCCTACAATGGCTGGGTCCTGGAGGACTATCCGGAGACCGTGGCGCAGTGTTCTGCACTGGAAAAAGCTCTGACGGGGTATGATTCAGCTAAAATCATTCACACGAGGTGGGATCATCCTTCTGAACTCGCTCCAATTGCGCCGCCACCTCAAGCGAAGTACTCCGGCTTCCTACCCGACAAGTGTCCCGATTCAGTTGTTTCAGGAGTCGACTTAGTGTTCCACCTCCCCGTTGATCAAGAACAGGTCTACAGGAGGTGTCTCGGGAGACGCATCGACGACCAGGTGCCTGATGCCGAGTCGACGATTGACGAATACGCCGGTGCTGCGGTGAAAGATGCAAGAGCCATGCGGGGCGAATACCATCTCGATATGAACCTGCCGGACTACGGGGCTCCTTGTAAAGCTAGATTGCGGAAGGTCGAGGATCCCCAAAACCCTACTGCCTCGTTACCGTTCCAGCTGGAGTCTCATGATTCTCATTGGGAAGCACTGTCGGTGTTCTTGGAGCGGTTTGGTAATTTGAGGGAGGTTTCGGCGTCGGGACTGACGGAGGAGGGCGCCTTCGGGCAAATAGTTCCTGTGGTGGACGAGATGCTTTCGGTGCGCTCGGCAGCGGCCAAGGAGAAGAAGGCGTTGCGGGATGCGCAAGTAGAAGCGTATAACGCAATCATTAATGACTTGACGGCTGCGAAAGAGGCGGCAGAGGCCGTATTGGCGGAAGCGGTCGCGGCGGCACCCGCGCCGGCCGAGGAGGCGGAGGCGACGGACGAGGCTACTGATGAAGCGGTTGCCGCAGCGGAGACTGCGGTCCAGGAGGCCTCAGCCAAGCTCGCTGAGACAGAAGAGAAGGGCCCGTTCTACACTGAGCCTGTGGAAGAGTCAGTAGTAGAGGACCCGGACGCACTGACGCCGCTGTCGAAGGAGGCGGGTTCCGTACTCAGTGAGATGTGGGACTCATCAGAGAAACTGTTCTTCGACGGGGCGAAGAAGGCATTTAGATCGTTGCGAGAGATGCGTGCTCAGACACGACGGCAGCATTACGTCTTGAGGCAGGACTTCGTCCGATATTTGGCAAGGCCCGACGACCGCCAGGACCTCCTGAAAGCTTTCGTCGAGGATTTTAATAGTTCTATACCGATGGACATGCGGGTCCAGGACGAAACAAAGGCGGAATTGCACCTGAGAGCTGTGGAACTCCAGGAAAAGTTGAATGAAGTGCAAGCGGCGCGGGAGACGCAAGCGAAGTCTCTGTGGGCCAAAATAAGATTAGATGGTTCCCTGCAAGCGAGACAGGCGTCTCTCAGTAAGTCTTATGCCTGTTTGGCGCAGTGCGAGGTCGACCGGACGCACTCAGCTTTGTGTCTACTGAAGGACTACTACGCGGCGTCGTATCCCGTCGGGGAGTTCTCTCCAGAAGGGGAGGACGACGAGCCGGCCGAACGACAAAAATTGAGCGACGGCTGCGGCGCGCTCGCGAAGCGCACGGCCGACTTCGTTGAAGACGAGGAAGGGAATAAGGCGCTGGAGGCTTCCGAGGACGCCCTGCCGCCGAACATCCTCGAATCACTGTTCGGGGACCCGTTTGTTGAGCAGACTGAGCCCGAAGAGGAACCTGAGGAGGAGACCGAGCCCCCGCCCGAGATCACTCACGAAGATATGGACCGTCCCTTAGAAGAAGCCGAGGACTGTCTCGGACCGGCCTTGGAAGCTGCTAGAGCGTGGGCTCTATCGTTCGCTGCTCCTGATAGCACTGGTAAGGACGCAGGACCACCTGGACTGAGGGAGGCCCTCTGGCAGCAGGCTGAACTGTTACTTGCGAGGTGTAAACGCATCGAAGATTCATGTAAGCGAGATCGTAAACAGATAGCGAAGAGGAGGGACCAAATACTACAGGAGTTAAAAGACTGGACTGCTCAGAGGATAGAGGCTGAACTCACTGTCAATGAGGGTCTTGTAGAATTAATACAACACCATATCGAGGAGGAACGACCGATAGAAGACACGTGGGAGGTTTTAGGAATTGTTCTCGTAGTGGATGAGAACACGAAAATAATCCCGTTACAAGACACGCTCTACTGGCGGACGCACCCGCAAGCGGCTCAATTGGTACAACACCCCGAGTACTGCGAGAACCTGCCGGAGCCGCCGCCATTACCGGTGCCTCCTGATTTGCCTCATGATCGCTTTTCTGTTCAACAGAAGAAGTTCTTGAGGGCGCAGCTCGAGGACGCTTATCTAGCTTGCTCGCAGCAGGACATCCCGCCGCCGCCCGGATATGGTCTGGATGGTTTACCGTTACTACCTCCTGGTCCTTCCCTGAAACTCTGGGTCGATTCTTGTTCAGGAGCTGCTCATGTGCGCGTCACTTTATTAAGGGATGGGTTAGTGGTACCTGAAGGAGATAGGTACTACTACGAGCCCTATGAGATTGAGTGTGGTTCGAAAGCTATGGTCGCGTCCTACAAGATCCAGACCGCGGCCCAAGATCTGATCTCGGTCAGATTGGAGCTGCTCGGGGAGAAGCCCGAGGCACCGGAGGCTACTGAAGGCGAGGAACCCGTCGTGGTTGAGGCGCCTGTGTTATCTACAATAACGCAGCCGCTCGTGTTTGAAGGAGGGTCCTTGACGCTCCCTTTTGAGGTCGAGGAAGCACCGGAGGAGGAGGCAGAACGCCCCGCGTCCCGGGCCAGCCGCTCCTCGAAGGCCTCTGAACCAGCTGAGGAGGAAGAGGAGGAGGAAGCCGAGGCACCGCCGAAGGAAATCGTGATGAGGTGGGCCTTCCAAGAACCTCAGGAACCACCGGCACCGGCCCCGGCACCGGCCGACGCCAACTTTTTGGCGCTCGAAGCGTACCTCAAATCAATTTTTGATCGCGTCGACGCGGACGGTACTGGAGAAATTAGTATCGCGGAGGCTGTGAGAGCATTGGGCGACGATGAGGAGTTTGCCGATATTATTGGTGCTGATAGTTCCGACAATATTTTACAAGCGGTCCGTTTGATGGACGAAGATGGCGACTCGAAGCTGACCTGGGACGAGTTCAAGTCTGCGACGCTCGGAGAACCGATGGAAGGTGAGCCTCCTCAGAAGAAGTGGGTTACTAGGGATGCGTTAGTTCATATCTTGGCCAATGCGGCCTTGCACACGGATAAAATTCCAGGAAAATGGCAGCAGAAGACGAGGTACTTTTTTGAAGATGCCTTTTTAGCTCCCCAAGGTCCGTTAGACGAGGACCAGACCGGTATCGTTTATATTGAAGATGTACTGTCTTTGGTGGAGTCTTGGGACGTTTTGCCGGAGGTGCGAGAAATGCCCCTCAATGATTACGTCGCTTGGACCGACCCCATCGCCGCGAATCCCGCGGCGCATCCTCAATTAGGTGCTGCTGGAATCACTGTGGGTAGTACGGAGGAGGGCGGCGAAGTCACGTACGCGGAACGGGAGGAGGGCGCGGAAGAAGGTGCTGGTGGCGATTACGTCGCATCTGACGCCGAGGGCGGGTAAGGAGTCAAACTATATATAGTCTCTCGTAACGCCATCGACGACGCGGCTCAGTAGCAGTAGGGTACTCAATTCTTAGCCGCTATCGCGCGGACACACACAGGCAGGGGGATTCATAGAACTAGACGAACTGCACGTCCTCGTGGAACATGGCCACATTGTCGAAGCCCGGCCACCGCAGCTTGATGCCCACCAGATGGTAGGAGGCATAGACGCCCGGCAACAACGTCAGCGCGGCGAGGACGAACAACTCCACGGCCGCGGAGCCGCCGTTCGCGCCGAAGCTGGCGACGCACCCGGCAACGAAAAGACAGGTCCCTAACGTCGTGAGCGCCACCGCCAGGCAGCACGTGCGCGGCGGCAGGCGCCGCCGCTGCGTCGACGGCCGCCGGCCGGGCGGGTAGCGGAGGCCGCCGAACTCCTCGCCGGGCGACTCCGGCGCGCGCGCGGCGGACATCTCCATGTCTCTCGCTTCTTGCTGGATGGGGTTCATGGCTGCTTGTTCCTCTGACCAGCCGCGGGTCAGCTTTGGGTTACGCTCTCTGTGCGGATCGGGCGGGCGGGCCGAGCGCGAGCAGTCTGTCAGGCTATGAGCACTGGTGCCCCTGACACCTACGCACACTCTGCCGAGCGAGTATGGGCGCGCAAAATTGCGTTCCTCGCAAGTTATTTTTTTCAGGCTAGCGTCGATTAAGACGCTAGCAATCACATTACATCTCCAAATTGAAGTGCTTTCACAGCTCCTCAGTGCTGCAATTGCGGCAAAGACGTCGGCATTCAATCACTCTTCATCGCTATTCATAGCGGTGAACGCATAAAGCACCATCTCGCGAGTGCAAGCAAGTTGCAGACACCGCACTGCAAGCACTGCAATTGCCCTGACGCCGTCGCGGCGAGCTTGCAACCAAGAGCAGTCGCTTCATAACAGCAATAAACCATGCTCCTCCTCCGCGCCACGTCAAGACGCCTCACGCATGTAACAAGACGCACGATCTCCTCCACGAGAGGAGAAGGCGTCGCCGGCTTTAAGGTCATGGAAGTGCTAAACGCCGCGAACATTATGGAGGCAGGCGGCGCCGACGTATTACATATGGAGGTCGGCCAGCCGTCCACGCCCGCCCCACCTACCGCGCGACGAGTGGCCGAAGCCGCCCTGTCACGAGACGAAGCCCTGGGCTACACGTCGGCGAACGGCCTCCCACAAGTCAAGGAGAGAATTGCGCAGTGGTATCTGGAGCGACATGGGTCGGTAGTCGACCCCGACCGCATCGTGGTCACGACCGGTTCCTCGGCGGGCTTCATCCTGAGCTTTCTCGCGTTATTTGACGCGGGCGACAGGGTCGGCGTCCCGTCGACGGCCTACCCGTGCTACAGGAACGTCCTGAGAGTCTTAGGTGTCGAGCCCGTCCCACTAGCGGGCGACGCGTCGAACCCTCGGTCGGGCTTCGGCTTCCCGCAGCCTTCCGACGTCACGTCAGACCTCAAAGGACTCATCTTATCGTCGCCGTCGAACCCGACCGGTGCAACTCTCTCTGCCGATGAATTGCGAGAGTTAGCAGAGACCTGTTCAAGTAAGGGCGTCAAGTTCATCTCGGACGAGATTTATCACCACATCGTCTATGGGGATGAAAAAAGTGCCTCAGCGGTCGACCTCGATGGCGCCCTCGTGATCAACAGCTTCAGCAAGTACTTTTCCATGACCGGGTGGAGGATCGGGTGGTTGGTATTGCCCAAGAACGATCCCTCGTTGTCCGGAGCGATCGAACGTCTACAACAAAATCTGTTCATCAACGCGCCGCACGTCTCGCAAATAGCCGCTGCTGCCAGTTTCGACGACGTCGAGAGTACGCTGGAAGGCCACGTTCAGATCTATGATAAAAACAGGAAGACGGTGCTCGATGCTCTGGCCAGGATGGGCGTTTCTGAAGATCATATCGCGCCGTGTCGGGGCGCGTTCTACGTCTACGTTGATTTAGGTGCCCACGGTATTAGTGACGCTCCAGCTTTGTGTCACAAATTATTAGCGGACACTGGTGTGGCCATCACGCCGGGCGTGGACTTCGAGTTCGATGAAAGCATCGGGAAACGACGCGTGCGCGTCTCGTACTGCGGCGCGCCTGCGGACGTGGAGCGAGCGATGGGGAAATTGGTGGAGTGGTGGGCGGCGGGCAAGTACCAGTAGATCGTCATCATAGGGACTAACTACAAAAAACAGCGGTTAGTCAGCTAAATCCCGCGATGGCGTCGGGACTACCAGAGGTCGTCGTCGTTGTCGGAATCCGAGTCCATGACCTTCCGCGCGAGCTGCACTTTTCTGGCTTTGTTCTCCTGGCCGGCCTCCTCGAGCATGTTGACGATGACCTCATCACTGAGTTGCTTCTGGATCTCTCCCCTCATCGCCATCTGGATGAGCTTCATCTCCAAAGCTTCGACCTTGTCTCTCTTGACGAGCTTCACGCGGCCCAGTCGATTCAGCGCTTCCGGCGCCAGGATCTGTTTCAAGACGGCTGCTTTTTGACCTTCTTGTTGTTCTTTGGCCGCTTGCTCGTTGGGGTCCTGCGTAAACCCTTTGAGTCCACCCAAGTCTGAGGCGCTGGCTGCGGAGACTCCTGGCGGGAGGCCCTGCATCGCTACTGCAGCAGTGCTACCCGCAGCGGTCGCAGGCAATTCTTAGGCTGCGTTGGCTGCGTTGGCGCAGCGCTTTATGCCAGTTGTTAAGCTGCCCAAAAAGCTGTGCTAACTCTAGTGTGTTTACACCGCTAACGCAGCAAAGCTCCAGGCGTCCGAGGAAGCCTCCGACCGGCGCAACACGTACCAGGCTTCCCGTGCTTGCTTTGACGATCGGGGCAGCCTCAGCAGGACTTCGAAGGAGCGGCGGCCACAGCGCTTAAACGGTGCCGTACGCCTGCCGACGCGTCCGTGCACGCCGTCGCAAGGGCACCAAGAACAAAGGGGCAGCGCAACCATGGCCACCTTCGGCTCCAAGAGCCAGCACATGCAGACCAACACCGAGAAGTTCGTCTGGGGCGCAGCATGATCTCGGCGTCCCGCGGTGCTGCGGTGCCTTCACGCCATCGACGCGCGTCGTCTCCAGGAATGATGGAAGTGGGTGGTCTCTTTTTTGATTTTGAGGCCGTTCGGACGGAGTCGCGAGACCGCGATGCTCCGCGCAGGCCACAAGGACCGACGCCCTCGGTTCCAACCAATTGTGGGGCTGGTCCCCGGCCAAAGATTTATTAGATCCAGTACCCGAGACGACGGGTGACATCTCTATACTGTTAGCATCACCAGGAGACCTCCGCTCGGTACTACGAACCATCAGTGGAAGGCGGTCCCACGACCGAAAGATGGGTCCCATCACGTTATATGTCTATGAACGCACTCCAGAACAATTAGCGAGACACTTGCTACTCCTACGAATTGCCTTCGACTGGGAATTGCCGCTACGCCAGCGCTGCGCCGCGTGGCTCGAGGTCTACGGCAACGCCCTCGTGCAAGGTCGTACCGAACAATATGTGGGTAGACTAGCGGACGAGTTGGTCGACTTTATAAGTGGAGATGATGAAAACCCGTTGGCCGATGTGGTAGACCTATCTTCCTTAAAATACAAGGAGCGGGATTTATTGAGTGCAGCCTTTGTGTCCTGGAAGCCCACGCAACCCTTTGACATCAACGATTTGTGGGAAAGGCGGTTGAGGCACCAGCTCGGGAACAGGTACGACGCCAAAGGGGGGGTATTCGACTGGGATTACCGCTACGGCTTGATCAACATGGGTGGAGACGCGGATTTGGTCCATCTCAAACAGTATAAGAGGTGGCGCGAGACGGGCGTGGCCTTCGAATTCGGGGACTGCACGTATGACGCGCCGAACCGCACGTTGGGGAGCTACGTCGAAGGGTTGTTGAAACAAGGCGTCAACCGAGGTTTGAGGAGGGAGGTCAAGGGCTTCTGGGGCGACATGAGCGTCGGGCCCTATTGTGGCCTTGGTATAGATGTTCGTAATCGGCAGGAAAACGCGGGTCTCTTTGAGATCCATGATAGGGGCCACGCTACCGAAAGGCGTAGGCATAACGCCACGGAGATCGCCATGTTCAATCTGTTGGCTGATCTATATGAGACGGAGAAGGGCGAACCCTATGTTCTAGATAGGAAGAATGATGTGTTCTCGGGACTTGGTAGTTACTTGAGAAAAGACCGCGACGCTTTAGAACAGGCCGAGAACATCGTCGAGTCCTTGGATGGGATCTCTATAATACCTCTGTGTGGTCAGTTTGAGAAGGAGCTCCATAAAGTGCCTTTGTTGGACGTTGTAGATTTATCAGTCATGTCGGTCGACAAAATGAAACTACTGCAGGGGAAGCTGAAGCCGGGTGCTAGGATATACACGGAGACGGGCCAGTTCCTCGTGCCGCTCAAAAAAGAGGAGAAGGCGACCTTTGTGGACAGAGTGAAGGAGCTGGCCGCGGGGTTCACGCCGGCGAAGTGTGAGGTCGCCGCGACATTAGCATTCACTAACTAACTCGGAAATTACTTCTTCTTACTAGACTTTTTTGAAGAGGGCTTCGGCTCGGGCGGGTCGTCGGGGTCGTCGCCCGGCTTTCGCAGTAGTGACGCGGCGAAGTCGTCCTCGAGGACGTCCTCGCCGCCGCGGCCGACCTCCTCCACACTTACTCTCTTGAGTTTGCCACCCTCGAAAACTAATCTTTCAACCTTGTCCCGCTGCTCTTCAATATCATAGCTCCGCCACGCGCCGCCGTCCCAGGTCTTCTCGAAGCGATACTCGATCGTGGCATCGCCGAGCTGCCACGGCTCCTCGACCATCTCATGCTTTAGGTTGGGGCGCTCCTTGAAAAAATCCTCGAGGCCCGGCTTGATCTTGTCGCCCGTCAATCCATAAATCTCGGCCTTCGGGGCGAGGTCTTTCACTATCGAAGCGATGTCGCCTTTGTTGCGTTTCTGCATGAAATCGGCGGCGAGCTTTTTTAGCGCGTTGTAGGATTCGATGCCCGGCTCCTTTGCTTCCGCGGCGGAGTTCGCTTTTACTTTTCGCCGCCGGGCAAGGCCGCGCTGCACCGCGCGCGGCGGCACGCAGCGCTGCAGCGCCCTCGCTGCGTGCAGCATGAGTAGCGTTGCTGCTGCTGTGCGTCGCATCGATGGCGCACCGTTGCACGCACGATTGGTTCTTTCTGTTGCGCCGTTCAATGCAAATTACGCTCACAAATGCAGCCGCGATAGACACGAGACGCCGCTGAAGCTGGTGCTTGCTAGTGTCTTAGAGCCGCTAGATCCAGGCATAGTATTAAGTATACAGGTGAGTTACGTCCTCGAAGCACCCGCGGCGACGTGTTCCGGCCCGGTCAATGGATTCGCCGCCGCCTCGAGCAGCGAGGGCGGGACCGGCGCGGTCGCACACGACACGACGAGAGGATACGTCTCTCCAGTTTCATCAACAGGAAGGTGCTCTCCCGAGGGAAACTGGTCGAGCTCGATCCACACGCCGTGCGACGTCCACTCCGCACCAGGAAATCGCACGCACGGGCCGTCGACACCGTTGAGGCGAAACGCCACGCATCCTCTATTCATATCCACGAGCACCCCGAAAGTCACTGGGTCCGTGGACCACGTCCAACTATTGTTCCCGAGCGATTTTATCTGCAAATATCTCCCATGCAGCCTCATGAGACAAATCTCCCGTTCGGGGGCGCTTAACGCAGCCCGTTCGTCACAGTCCAGCTGCATCCCAAATTCATAACCGTTTCCCATCTCGTCATCCGTGAGCGTGAGGCGCGTGCCGTACCACGCGGCAGATGTCGTGACTTCGACGTACGTCACGCCAGTGCGCACCGGGCGAGCCATGCGCATGGGTAGGTCGGCCTCGTCGTTCAATTCAGTGATATCCTTCGCCGTCGGGAGTCTACCGCCGGGACTTTCCCACGTGTCAAAGGCGGCGAGATAACTGTCGCGGTGCGCAAGCCGCGCGATGCGGTCAATTATCACGCGCGGCAGGATGCGCAGGTTGTTGGTTTGTGTGCGAAATCGTGGTAGCGTCGCCAGGCCCAGGAACGTATAGATACCAGGCGTAGTGTGCAAGTACTCCCAGCTTAAGGGGGTGGTCATGATCCCTTGTCCAAGAGAGGTGGCAACCTTGGAAATGATTCGTCAAGCACCACCGCGACAGCGTAGGGGCGCGCGGGAAGCTCCACGATCCCGCCACCGCGCTCACGCACGGAGCAGGCAAGCCAAGCGGCAAAAACGACCGGGGAAAACCCGTTTTGATCAATCGGAGACAAGTCCAGGGACTCGCACGCTACAACTAGGAGGACCACAACAGTGTGCACGATAAAACGCGATTTATTATACCCCCGCGGCGGGCACGGCCGGCGCCGGAACGGGCGGCGCCTCGGCCATCACGACGTCCTGCGGCGCGGGAGCCGCGGCGGCCGCCGCCTCCTCCGCATCCAACCGCGCTAAAATAGCTTTTCGAGCAGCATCGACGGCGGCGTCCGCAGCCGCCTTGTCGACAAGACGCAATCGTTCTGCTTCTTTCTCATCAAGCACCTTTTTAGCAGCAGCAACAGCGTTGTCCGCTTGGAGTTGATCAAACCGCTGCAAGGGCGTCTGCACGTTTCTGGAAGCGAAAAACGCCTCCAAATCCTCATCATCCTCGAAGGGCGGCTCCTCGGGGATCGCCGGCGCCGGCGCGTTGGCCCAGGCCTTCTCGTGCTCCTCCTTCTTCTTCTTGGCCTCCTCCTCGCTGTGTGGAAATCAAAATTATACGGCGCGTTCGTGCTGAATCATCGCGTCGTCCTCCACGCCATCGACACGACGCCTGCTCGATGGCGTCAACGGGGCCAGCACGGCCGCGTGAGCACCCGACACACTGGTTGATTTCCACACAGGCCCTCACTGCGCTCTTACCACCTGCACGAACCTCGCCAACTGAGCGCGTCGATCCGGTCGACTCTCGAGCGTGTCTTCACTATCCGGCGCACCCAACGCGCCCTCCTCGATCGCAGGATACTCGCCAGGAGGCCGCGCCACGTTCTCGGGAACCTGGCCGCTGAATTGCCCGAGGTACGCCAGGTAGCTTCGCGAGTCCTGCGGCCGCGCATCTCTAGGCTTACCAGAATTAACTTCAGGCAACCGCGAAGCCCACTGCTCCGCCCGCGGCCAGACCTTTTGTAAGCAGCGCGAGTAGTCCAGGTAGCCTCTGACATCATCAGGGCGCAGCCGCCTCAAATTTTCAAACGGATCTGTACTTTCTTTCTTCGGCGTGGCTTGGCCCGCTAAACTATAAGAGCGTGCTTTCGTCGAAGCGGACTGCGGGTGGTTCGATGGCGCCGGCGCGGGCGCGGGTGCCGGGGCTGGTGGAGGCGGCGGCGGCAGCGGCGGGATGCGAATTTCCGGAGGCTTCTCCTTCGGGTCCCCACCTAAACCTCTAGCGCCGAGCTGCGGTGCGTGGGCCCAGTGCCGCGGCTTCGTGGCATCGCGAGCTGCTCGCCAGGGCGGCGGATCTTGTCTGCGGTATTTGCGTTGATGTCTTCGGCCCATCGCCGCCGATCCTGAAGCGGCAAACCGCACGCGTCTGTTCAATGTCTCAACTCTAGAAGCTCGCAACCAGTCCGGCCGATGCAACACCGTCCGAGCTTCGCGTAGCGGCAGTCGCGCGATGCCCAGATCGTACGAGTCGGGCGGATCTTGGCCCGTCAGCGACGGAGCCGTGAACACACCGGTCTGACCGTCGACGGCGTCGTAGAACAACCTATTCTCATTCTTGATGTCCGCGCCGGCCTCGTACACAATGTCGGAGGGCGCCCGTCGCCCATGTCTCCTCATTAATCGATCTAACTCCGCCCGTCGCGTGGCCTTGTCGATCTTCGACGCGGCTCGACGTCGCGCGGGCGCATCTAGCAGAGGTCCGCCAAACACCCTCAAACTTTCTTCCTCGGGCGCGACCGCGCTACCAGCTAAGAGTGTAAGGCCATCAGGTATGATCGTCCGTTGATCACAAATGGCAATGGCCCGCAGCTTGCCATCCGTTAACGTACTCCGAATATCTTCCAGCACTGAGTTATCGGGCGGCTTGTGGTCGCAGAGTCGGAACGTCGCCGCCTCGAGGGAATCAACCAGTACTAATCGATAGGCCTCCACACTTGATGACGAGTCCTTCTTGCGCTTTTTTGTTGTTGATAGTTCCGCAGAGGCCTGCTGCAGGCGCGCGAGCCAGTCGCAGGGGCACCTTTTTGAGGATCTTAACCAGTCGTCGTCGTAAATGATGAGAAGGTCGGCCTTCGGCGGCGCGCGCGGCTCGTAGGCGGCGTAGGCCCGCGTCGATAATAAACATACGGTAGCTTTTGCGTCTGAATCGAACCTTTGGACTACTTGGTCATGGTCCTCTGGTGTTTTCGACACATGTATGCTATGATCCCTCAGAGCCTCTTCGCACAGGTCCAAGGCTTCCGGTTGTGCGGCCAATACACAAATACGCTTCTTCGGTGAGGACTTGATGATAGACCGTAATGCCTCAAGTTTCGTAGAGGTCTCCAGCAATGCCGCGAGCTCGCGCTTCGGGTATTGTAGGAAGCGGTCCTCGGACCCATCCAGAGCCGCCTCGCATGATCTCACATCTCCATTGGTAGCCAACCGCAACACCCGTAACGCCGCGGCGACGGCCTTGGCCTCGTCGCCTCGCGTCGCGCGCCGAGCCAACGCGCGGCGCACGTCGGGCCGACCCATGGCCCGCGCGTACAATCGGCGCTGCTTATCGCCAGCCGCACAGGCGACCCAGGTCTGGGGATGCATTGATTTGACCTGGGCCACCGATGCTTGATGTGCTTTCAATACTGAAGCTTCCAGTTTGGACCGAGCGAGCGACGGTTCCGTGCCACAGTCCTTCAGGACTGCATCTAACTCTTTTCTTTTGAGAAACGCTTCCAAGCGCGCCCAGTCTCGCACCTCGTCCGCACCGGACGGCGCATCCGACACCACAACACTCATAGCTGAAGACGCCTTGTACTGCTGCAGGTAGGAAGGAGGTACACTTTCACTAAGACCGCGCGCGTCCTTCTTCGGGATGCGCACGTCGATCACGTCCATGGTCCACTCCTGCGACGCGCGCGACGCTACTACTCGACGGTCCGGAGCGTCGCCGTCCGGGTAAATCGGAGGCGGCCGTTCGTTGGCCTCCGCATCATCGCGCGCCTTCTGGCGTATGATTTCTCTGTCAGAGTGTACTCTAGCGTCGTCGCCTCTTGCCAAAACAACTCTAGGCCGGCCATCGTTCGGTGCTTGTTCATAGGACGCACAAACGTCCGCGCCGTGCGCCCTAATACATTGGGTCCACCTCCGCTCCGACTCGTCGCCGAAGCACACGACGCGTCGTAGACCATCAGAGCGCGCCACGGCCGCGGCCAGATCAGAAGTGACTTGCGCTTGACCAAAACGTCTCGCGAAGACGACCCGGCCCTTGTGCTTGGAAGCTAATGAACTGAGAGAACTCTGGAACGATTCCACATTTCTATCGCGAGACTGCAACCGACCCTCCGGGTCCTTCCACTCACCAGAACTGACTGAATGACACGCTTCATCAGCCAAAACTTTCGCGACGCAGACCTTCCACTTCCGCTCCTCGTGCACGTCCTGCGACGCCCAGCGCATCTCGTCCACGCAGAAGTCGACGTGGGCCTTGAAGCGAGGTGCTAAGTTTGTTGTTGGGAGTGCACCTCGATAGCTACCAGCTCTTCGCAACCGTCTCAACTTCCCTAGAGCGGTGTTCCACCTGAGCTGTAACGCCTTCATCTGGCGCTGGACTTCCGAAGGCGCAGGTAACCCGGGCTTCGCGGGCGCCGGCGCGGGAGCGGGTCTGACAGCCGCATTCACGACGGCAGCCATGCGAGGCGTCACATTTTTCAAATCTTGGTTGCGCGTGTTGGCAGTGGCAATGTCGACGGGCGGCGGCGCCGGTAATGCAGAAGCGCCGGTCGTTTGTGCCACAACCGCGGCCATGCGGGGCG
>JACLAA010002579.1_pt1 | contig 15422 bp, 11 predicted proteins | sample 8027891 | NCBI WGS metagenome assembly JACLAA01 (sample SAMN15724900, study PRJNA655200) | protist metagenome | isolation source: fluorescence activated cell sorting (FACS) single amplified genomes of... | place: Spain: Blaines Bay Microbial Observatory, Mediterranean Sea | collected 2016-01-19 | reverse complement strand
AAGTACTGTTTCTCTAATGGTTGCCCGTGTGAAGAAAAAGAGGCGTGCACTCAAGCTGCTGCAGGAGGACACCTCGACTGTCTTCGATTTCTTGTCGACAAAGTGCAACCTTCGCGAGGTACGGAAATGCAAGCGGCAGGAGAAGCAGCATGCGGTGGTCACGTGGAGATCTTGAAATATTTCGTCGAAGAAAGAAAGATGATAGAGGAGGTGGGAAAGTTCACCCTCGTGTCAGGCGCTGCAAAGTATGGCCAAATCGACTGCCTCAAATACTTAATCGAAGAGGCGAAAGTACCTCCTCATGCCTGGCATGTCGCTCACGCTCGGTATTACGAGCACCCCGATTGCGTAAACTACTTGCTCGAAAAAGGCTCTCCAGAACCAACGGACGAAGATTACGCAAGATTTGTCAGACGAGTACAATCAAAGTCCGGGCAACAGAGCGGCGACTGATGAGAGCATAGATTGATCGATTGATAGACAGATTGACACATACAAAGACTCATAGTTACACTTAAAATTTTTCACTTCTAAAACACACACACAGACAACGTGATGAAATGAAGCACAACAACAACGAGAACAAGCAGTCCAGAATCGCTCGGTTGGACTCTCGACTGACGACGGCGAAGGCAAAGAATATCAGCGAGAAGATGAGCAAGAAACGAGCCGCCCCGCGAGAAGAAGAAGAAGAAGAACAACAAGGACGGGGAAACATTGCGCAAAAGTCGGCGGCAAAAACATCATCAAAACTAACGAACGAAGACGAGACCTCGTGGGTGTACTCGTCTTCTCCGTTTGCAGAGGAGGAGGGAAAAAACAACAAGAACAACAGCGGGAGGATGGAGGAATCTTTGGATATAATTCGAGACTTGTTCGAACGAAACGAGAGAGACATCGGGCGAACGGAAGTTTTGATGAAAACGAAACTTCCGGAGAAGAAGATGTTGATGCTCGAATCAAGCAGTAATAACAATACTAATAACAGGTTCAGAGAGGACAGAGAGGGCGACTTGCACCGGAAGGAGGAACGACGAAGGCGGTTCGCGAACGCGGAGAGCGCGGAGTATTCTGGGAGGGGATGGAAGAAGATGGTGCGAGCGAAAATGGGCGGCGATGGTCTTTTTGGTAATGGGAAAGAGAAGACGAACGCGTTGACGTGGGAATCTTTGAGGAGAGTAAGGAAATTGTGGAGAGAATACGCCGCGAAGGAGTTGGAAGAGAGGAGGAAGGAGAAGAAGGCTAAGAAAACGACGGCGATGGATGAACACGTGGATGGGATATCGATGCGAGACGGTAAGGAAAAAGACGCGTGGGAACTTTTCGGGGCGGTTGTTTTAGTCACGAAACACCGAAAAGCAAGCTTGGTCGGCGAATCTGGCGTAGTCGTTCGAGAGACGAAGACGAACGTGCACGTGTTGAGGAAAACGACGACGGACGCGTCTTCGCTCGTCGTTATTCCGAAAACGTCCGGCGCCGAGTTGACCATAAGCGTAAGCGCGGCTGCCGAATCAAACGAAGAGAGGGACGTTTGCATTAGTTTTTAGCACTAGAACCGTGTAGTTGAATTTAGTTTTTAGCACTAGAGCCATGTACTAGTTGAATGCACTATTACAACACCACGCCCCGGCGACTTCTCGGCGTCGTCGCAGTTCTATTCTTCTCGTTGCTATCGATACTATCACTATTACTACTACTACTACTACTACTACTCAAGTTCCCGCTGCTCCGAATTGGAACTAAGTCGTAATACGTCAGCATACCATAGCTGGCAATCAAAACTCCACCAAAAATGGCTGGGCTTGGTACGTGCGCGAACAAAATAAACGACAACGTCGGCGTGAGGAACATGGCGCAGGCGGTGGCGAACACTTTCGCGATGGCGTCTACATTTTTTATAATGTGCGAGACTAATAAACCACCGAATGCCAGATTGGCAACCACGCACATCGATATGAAAGAGTGTCCAGAAAACACAGTCATAGGCCACGCATACACCGCTTCATTGCCGCTAGAATCGTCGTTGTCATCGTCCCATCCGCCAAACTTCCTAAAATCCAAATACGTCAATCTCGCGCTATTAAACAACAACCCGAACGCGTACATCTGCAGATTTTGCCAATGAATCGAATCGTTTATGTTCTTTTTAAATACAAACTCGACGTATACGCCTCCCAAAGCGCTCAAAATTGCGTCTCCAATCCCTAAAAAATACCCAAACGCGCTAAATCTTTGAAACAGCATCCACTTCCCGCCCGTCTTCTCGCTCTTGCCGACTTGCGTCGTACACGCGCCGACCGTGACCAAGATCAAACCAATCCACTTCTTATACGTCCATCCGGCGTGGCTGCTCTTCAAAAAGACCCTGGTTAATACCCCAGTGATGACAATCTTCAGGTTTCCTAAAACCAGAAACGTCGTCGGATCTAATAACACTAAAGCCGGAAACGACACCGCTTGGTGCAACAAGAAAATCAAGCTCGGAATCGGATACAACATGACTGTTTTCACTTGCGTGGTCATCACCACCTTAGTACTCGCACTCTCCGACGATGACGACGACGACGATGCCATCAAACGCATCTCCCTTTTCAACAAAACAAAACTTATCGATAACTTCAACCCTTCCGCGAGTAACGGTACCGTCGCGACGTTGTAACTGTACTTTTCTTTTCCCCGGAGAGACGCCGTCGTGAGCAAACCGTGCGCGGAAGTCACAAACGCGAGCAAAGCGGACGCGATGAAATTTTTGGTAAAATTGAAATTTCGATGAACATGAGCAGCAATCGCGGTGTTCTTGTTCTTGCCGCCGTCGAATTCTCGCTCGGAAACGCCGCCGCGAAAGGTGTTTTTCGCCACCATGATGGATTTGTTTTGAAGCTTTGCGACAGAAAAAAACGCACACAAACACATCGAACACGGAGCGACAGAGAGCGACAGAGAGACGGAGAGATGCCGCTCGACCTCTCCCCCTCCTCCTCCGACGACGAGCGAACACTAGGCGGCGAAAATGCGACCACGACGAGCAGCATCGCGCAACTCAGAGCTCGGTTGGAATTGGAAAAAGAGAGGAAACGAGAACGGAGTGGATTGGACGCTCACGACGGAGAACGACGAGAAGAACAACAGCAGCAAAAACAAAGGCACGAGGAAGAGCGAGTGATGCTGAAAGGTGTGATTGGTTCGTTATCGGAGGAGAACGCGCGATTGATGGAGGAGATGAAGACGATGATGGCTTCTGCGTCCTCGAGTGGTGGTGGTGGAAATGCAACGAACAGGAGCGAAAACGAAGACGAACGAGGAAAACAAATACTCCTTTTAGAGAAGCGCGCGAAAGAATTCCAACGCCAAAAAGAGCTCGCGGAAAGAGCGCGAGGCGAAGATTCCACGCGCTTATCGCAAAAACTTATGGACGCGGAGACTATCAAAAATCGATTTCAATCGCAACTCCGCGAGTGTCGCGAAGCGCTCGAAACGAAAGAGAAAGAGTTGAAGCGCTTGCGGGAACATTTGTTGGACGTGGAAGAGGCGGAGGATAGAGACGAGATGTCGATCGAAGAACGGGTGGAAGAGGAGAAGAGAAGAGTGGAAGAGAAGTTCGAGAAGGAAGTGGAGCGACTTTCGATGCAACTGATGGAGAAAGAAGACGGATTGAATAGGAAAATAAAAGAGGTTGAAAATTTAAATCGAGCGTTGGGAAGTTTTTACGCCGATCAGGAACAGATGGACGGGAGGACGAACGAAGCGAAAGAGGCGAGGCAGAAATTAAGAGAGACGAGTGGTAAGTTGAGAGAGACCATGGAGCTTTTGGAGAAGAAAACGATGGAGATGGAAGAGTTGGAAAGGAAACGAGGGAGAGCCGAAGAAAAGTTTAAAGACGCTTCGAGAAAGTGCGCCGAGGCAACCGCGCAGTCCACAAAGTTGAGAGTCGCTTTGACGCAAGCGATTAAAAAAATCGCGCGGCTGTCCTCATCATCTGCTGGTTGTGATGATGGCGAGAACGAAGTGTTCATCGACAAGTCGGTCATCACGAAGCTTTTGGTGACGTATTTCGAACGCAACTTTTCCGAAGAGGTGCTCGAATTGATGTCGAGACTGTTAAACATGGAAGACTCGCAACGAGAAGCGATCGTTTTAGGCGCAAGACGAGCAACTGGAGTGATATCTAAAGTCGCGAGGGCACCGTTAGGAATCGCCAGAGGCGTCGGGAAAGCTTTTGGAGCGATATCCGGGGTTGGATTGAGGGTTGTAGGCGCCACGGGAGAGAACGCAGAAGTTCCAGTGGCGGATTTGTTCATAGATTTTTTGTTGAAAGAAGCCGAGGAAGAGCTCAATAACAATGACGCCTCTACAGCCGAAGAAGAAGAGAAGGAAAATAGCACCCCGTTACCGAAAAGTCCCTCGTCGGAGAGAGGAGGAATATTTAGCGCCGTCGACGTGGAATAATTTTTTTATGTACCAAAGGTAGTCGCAATAAACAGTATATGTTCTTGTATTTCATAAAGTCTCTGTGCGTATTCATGGCATCATTACACCACAGACTTGTTTCTGGAAGAGTCTTTGTATGCATATTTATGGCATCATCGTTATTACCCCGCCTCACGCGTTACAAAATCACGCATCTTCGGGCAGTTTAGATCTATAAAACTCATTGTTCAAAGATTCGTAACTTTCTCCTGGTTCGTAATAATTCTGCAATCCGGGCGCTTTAAAATTGCACGCGCCTTCAAAATCTATCCCCCACATATATATGTCATCTCCTTGTCCCATGATTCTCGTCATATCTACTGCTCGTGAAAACGCAATAGTCCCTGTAAACTGTAACGTCAACTCCTTCATTTCGTTTCCTTGAGCTACAATCTCCTCCCTCGGTTGATCGAAATTCATGTTGTCCCATACCATTCTAATCACGTTCTTAAACAAAGGATGTCTCGGCTTGGAAATAAACCCCCACATGACGGTCGCTTTTCTGTTAGCAATGTACCTGCTCGGGTTACCCTCTCTCGTTAATAAAACGTTCGCGTGATTCTCATTTGCCACGCTCAAAACTTTGTTAAAATCCGGACAGCTCGAGTCCATATCTAAATACATGCCGCCGTGATAATACAACACCGCGTACCGCCAAACGTCCGCTCGTCCCGCGCCGTTCTTCGGATTCAGCAATTGGAACGACTTGTACGCCAACTGCACAATCTCATCGTCGGTTTCTCTTAGAAATTTTTCCTGTTCCTCGTTCGTGACCAGATTAAACTTCCATTCCGGGTTATCCTCAACCATCTTTACGCGGAAGTTGTCAAACTTTGACGTGTCTGCATTTTTCCACCCTTGCCAAACAATCTTCGGGAACTCTACTCCATCCATATTATTGTAGTTGATCTTTTCGTCTCTCTGTAAAGTTTCTTCCTCCTCCCCTCGCGGTACAACTTGTAACGCGTCCATATCTTCTCCCCAGTTCCTCCAGGCATCTCTCGAGGCGCGAAATCTGTTATGCACATCTTTCAAATGTTTCGGAACGATCACGACGCGCTTCTTTGACGAAGACGACGATCCAACGTACACCACAAAGCATCCCAACAACACGCCTAAGACGAATACCAAAATACCCGAACTATTCGTGCTCGCGTTGTTCACAGACCGTCTCGTCTCGCTTCCGCTTTTTTTGCCAGCGTTCCTCTCGATATATCGGTCGCCATTTCTTCCTCTCGGTCTTCCGCCCTTGGCCGTCGACCGTGAAACGACTGCTCATGAGAGAAAAATATGAAGGGGAGAAAAGGAGATGTATGTAACAACTCGCGCTTCAAGTGTGCGCGTAAAGTGACTGAGCTCGTATTTTTCTCGCCAGATATTTTTGGTTGACCCCTCCCCTCCTTCTTTTTTTTGTCGTACACACGTCTTTTCGACACATTACGAGTAAACACATTAAAATCTTTTCCGAAGCGTTTTTCCCCTCAAAGAAAAGGTTCGACCCGCCGAGAGAGAGAGAGAGAGAGAGAGAGAAAAAAAAAGATTTAGCCACTCGCTGCGAACGCGAGCGCATATCTGGAGCGTTGGAAGCTCGTCTCGTTATTAAAAGTATCATCATCACGCGTACACACATATGATGATGATGCGAACGGAAAAAGAGAACGTCGACGACTTTGAAGATGTGGAGGAGAACGTCGGAGCGCTCTTGAAAATGGAACGCTACGCGAGCTCACCAAAACCGGACGACGACGACGCGGGAGGACGGATGAAAAAAGAGGGTGGTGAAATCTCGGCGTATTCGTATTCTTGGTATTCATCGCGTTCTCCATCTTCGCTGTGGTTTCTCTCGCAAAGCAACGCGAGAAGGATGCTTCTGTGTTTACTTCTAGGTGTCTTTTTAGGGGTTACTGTTTCAAACGTGTTCTTCTTTGTTGTCGATGCAAAAGCGAAGGAGACGAACGACGATTTCAAATTCGCTTCAGTTGCCGAAAGAAGTGGAGACGAACCGTGGGCGAAACATAAAGAAAAAGAAAACGAGGAGTATTTAGCAGCCATGCGGTATTTTCAGTGCACCCAGACAGACAAGGAAGCGGAGCGTAAAGTGGTGAACCTCGGAACCGGCGGCGGTCTCGGATCGATGTTACAATTTTCATGGAGAGAATTCTTTGAGTTGAAAGTGAACCCAACAGAAAAGCATGCAGCTGTGACGTTCGCCGGTGAATTGAAGTGGTACACGGCAAATGATGAATGCAAGCAGACCCCTGGTTATGCATGCTTTTTTTTGGATCCAACGAGCGAGGGACACGTCGATTTGGGGGATGCGAATATGAATAATAGCGATAATATTGATAACAATAATTCTCCTCAATTATCGTGCGAGGAGAGATATGGCAAAGGAAATTTTTTTCCACTTCAGGGAAACGCGTTCTGGTGGAGGATAACGAGCGCGTATCTTTTCTCACCAAAGCTGAACATACTCGCAGCGGCGGAGGCGGTTCGAGAGCAATTTCATTTCACCGACTTCCCAGACGTGGCTTTACACATTCGCCGAGGTGATAAACTGCAAGACGGTTTGAGCAGGCAAACTGTTCCTATTACTCTAGAGATGTATTATGAGGTTGCGGAAAAACTCGTGATTGAAGCAGCCGCTTCGAAATCTTCACAGATTTTAGTCTACATCGCCTCGGATGACAAAGAAGCCATGACGACCGCTCGAGATTGGGAAGCCCGTCGCGGAGGAATGAACGACTTAAACTTCAAAGTTATCATCCAAGAGACCACCATCACTGAGTTAGAAGGCACTCAGGTCGCGGAAACTGGAAAGGGTTTCGCGAGCGATAGGAAATACGCGGAAGCGCTTCTTTTTCTCGTAGATTTACACTTTATGATGCATTCCGCCTATTTCGCTGGATTAATCATGTCTCAGCCTGCTCGGATAGTCGCTGACATAGGTTTTGCCAAGGGAACGATGCTCAAAGTCATCGCAATGGACGATGAAAATATCGAACATGGTTTAGATAATGGAGGATGGAATACATTATCTCCGGGTTGGCGTGGGAAGTCCAAACTCCTCTCGCAGAACGGAGCAGAATAGAAATTTAGATATACACAGAAACACATACTAAACGCGTGTGAGTGTGAATTTAGCAATGGAAATAGTCCGTTTACCTTGTAAATAGAAGCCTACATTATCGTTACAGTAATGCTCCACATGGGGGAGTCACACATATAACTTGTTGTGCAGAGAAAAGGTCAACAAAAAATATGTGGCGCGAGTGCATTTTGCACATGTGCACACCAAACGACACAATAAAATCTCACCAAAAGATTTTGCTTTATTCGCCGCGCAATAAACCAATGCGCTCGAGGGTTGCATCAGCAACAGCGGTCAAAGCAAAAGTGGTAACGCGAAACGACGACGACGACGTGGAAGAAGCAGCGATTAAATCTTCGTCTTTCAATCACGACGAGAACAATAATTTTGGACGAAAATGGATTTTTTTCTGTGTGGGCGTTTTCTTAGGAATTCTTCTCACATTGAGTTTACATCCGAAAGAACCACCGCTTGCTCTTCAGACGTTTCACAGAAACGTTAAGAGTGCGTATCGAGCGCATAAGAAAGCCAAACAGGATTATTTAAAAGCCTATCGAGAGGCGTATTTGGAGTCGGTGTTGGATTCGTCTTCTGGTGAGAAAACAAAACTTTGCTGGCAAAAACCAGACGAGAAATTCTGTTGGAACCAAGGTTTGACGATTGAAGAACACGTGGAAGCGCAGCTGCACCCGTGGATTAGTAAAGGAGGTATCACACCAAAAGACGTGGAGAGCACACGAAGTGTAGGGTGTGGGGTTATACGCACGGACGGGAGCATGGACCCCCCGTCATTTTTGCCGTACATAGGAAGAGCGCTGAAAGCGTATCCGGAATTATGGCCGAAAGCGGAAATATGTATCCACGAAGGGTTCGGGGATTGGCCGGAAGCCTCAATGGATCGTTACACGAACACTTTAGATGGTTTGCCCTTGTTTGCGATTGGAAGTAGCTATGAAGCATTTCTGGAAATCCTTTTCCCGTGGTCCTATGGAGGAAGAGATGCGTTTGGCGAAAGGTATGAGAACGACCATAGAGAGCTTCTAGAAAGAGGCACAAAATCTCCAGAATGGTCCCAAAAGAAGAATACAGCGGTATGGAGAGGAAGCGTTGGGTGCTCTGTTGGGTGCGCCGATAGGGGCCATTTGTACTTCCCCAGTAATCACATTGAGCAATGTTCGGACGATCACACGGATGGCGTTTGGGATGCAAATAAAGCAGGAAGGACTTGGGGCTGCGACCAAAGTGAAGCTTCGCTGCGCCATCAAAGGATACAACTCGCTAATATGTCTTTTCACCGCGGCGAAGAGTGTGGATTGGATGCACACATTACAAAATTCAACGGACACGAAGGCACGCTTCGCAAATTTTTGACCTCGGAGGATCTGGAAAATTTACAGGCCGCAGGTCTTGGTGAAGAAGAACAAGCTAGGTATAAATACGTAGTCAATATTCAGAATAATGGATTTGCCGATCGAATGTGGAGAATATTAGCGCTGAAAGTTGTCGTTTTGCAAGAAATGCACGCATTTAGAGAATTTTTTTACGACATGCTCATTCCGTGGGTACACTACGTGCCGATTAAAACGGATTTGAGCGATTTATGCGAGAAGATACAATGGTTAAAAGATAACGACGAAAAGGCTCGTGACATCGCCGAGAATGCGCACGCGTTCGTTCGCGATCAGTTGAGTTTGGATAACATAAATTTATACGTCGCAACGCTCGTACATCGCATCGGGGAACTCACCGTTCAAGGCCACAACGTCACGGAAGCATAATTAAGTTCCCATTAGTTGTATATTAATTTAGATGACCAGCGAGAGGAGAATGTGTGGAAGCTGATGAATAAGGATAATGCAAGTTGCGTGTGAAGAATGATTTTTTTATCAGATACCCCTCCTCGTCTATTATTAACTTAACTTAATGTGTGCGATTTTTTCCAGTCGCACTTTTCTCCACAAAACTTTCGACTTTGAGGCAAATACTCGATGATGTCAGGATGGTTGTCTAGATGGTCGTGTTCTTCGCGGTGGCGACGAGAGAAGGCGCAAAAAGATGCATTGTTTTTCGTACTCGGACTTCTCGTGGGTATCGTCGTCGCGCATTCGGTGATTGCGAGCCGTTCTGTGACGCGTTCACAAGTAGAGGAAAATGGCTTCAGGTTGGTTCGGGAGAGAATTGGATTTGCGACTAAAGCGCACAGGAAAGCGATCCAAGAGTACGTGCGCCATTATCGCGCGGCATATCGCGACGATTTGAATATCGAGGGTGCGGACGAAAACGTAAGAGAAGAAATGGACGAACGCGGGACGGTTATGAACGACGATAAGTTTGCATTGGTAGTTTCGGTTTATAAAGAGTGGGGAGAGAATAACGAGAAGGTCCCGGAGTGGGCAAATGCGAATGCGTCGCGGGATAACTACTTCGTGGTCCAACCGTTCTATCAGAGAATTGAAGCCAGTAAACCTGCGTTCGTGGTGAACAAAGGGTTCGAAAGTGGTGTGTACATGAGATACATTGTCGATAATTATCACAACCTTCCGGAGGCTGTCATTTTTGTCCAAGCAGACGGCTGCGAAGTAGATATGAACGCAGTGTTACCTCGCGTCACGTTGGAAATTCTTGATCAAGCTGGAGGTTTCCTTCCGCTGAATTGCTTGAAAGTCATGGGTCGATCAATTTCGATGTGGGGTGGAGAAAGGGGAGAACGTGTGGAAGCGTGCTGGCGTGAAGTTTCGAAGCATTTCGAACTCAATCTCTTCGAAGGGTTTGCGCTAGGCTCTGATTTCCAAATAAACATGGTTTGTTGCGCTTGCTTCGCTGTGAAGAGAGAGTTACTGTTGTCTACTCCATTCGAAGTATGGAATTCGTTTTACGAGCGCTCAATTGTGAAAGGACAGTGTATCGAGGGTCAATTAGATATAGATGAAGGTAAACATGAAACAGCAGGTACTTTCGAGCACTTGGCGCACGTGATATTTGGGAGGAAAGATCGTCTGTGGGAACCAAAGTGTTTCGATGATTTCGCCATTATTGTAAATAATGAAGACGCACCGGGGTCCTTAAAGCAATCCGAGGTTCATGCTACTGATCGAGTCGAGAATAGGGTTGACGTCACAGTGAACAGTCAGAAAGCGAAAGAAAACACCACAGAAACGCTTCCTGAGGCGTTCCGCTTACTCTCAAACAAACTCATGAAAAATCAATACAGAGATTCGTGCACCGCAGCGTGCTTTTACTCTACTAAATTTTCTCCAGAGATAGGTCTAGGAGGTAGGCTGCAATTTATTGTAGCCGCTTTGACCTTTGCTATTGAGGATGGATGTGTCTTGATTGCATCACAAGATTCATCTTTACAGCTGTTTGGGGGATCTTCCTTAAAAGAGCTGACGAATTGCAAAGATGAGGATGCCAAAGACATCAAATACATCGATTCAGGTGCGAGTGATATGGACGAAAATGGTCTGTTGGCTAGATATATGCGATACGTACCGCAATTTGACGATCTTGGGTTGAAAGGTAGCATCATGCTATGGCAAAGTGTCGCCTTGTCATTTCTTATGCGTGCGACCGAGAGTTTTGCCAATATAATTCAAGAAGTTCAAAATGAAATAGGTTGGTACGATATTCAGAAGAAGAAGAAGAAGAAGAAGAAGACGGGATGACGGGGTCGACGTCGGACGAGGAAGATTTGGAGGCGAATTTACCCCCTTTGAGCGCGGAAACGGACCCGTTGGTTGTCTTGAAGAGAATATCTTTCGGGTGGCAGTTCGCTTTGGTTGATTTCGCTCTGTTTAAGAGAGTCGGCGGGGGGAGGTATTCGGCGGTGTATCACGCGAAGTATAAGCGGTTAGGGATGGATATGGCGTTGAAGAGGTACGTGAAGGAACGATTGCAGCCACACTCGATGGAGCAAATCGCGAGAGAGATTGCGATTCATTCGCAGATGCAACACGCGAGCATAGCGCCGTTTTACGGAGCGTTTTTGGACGACCACACCGGGGATATCTATTTGATTCACGAGTTTGCGCAGAGAGGTGATGTGTTTCACGCGCTGAACGCGACGACGTTTGGGAGGTTTTCGGAAACGAGAGCGGCGAGAGAGGTTATCAAGCCGCTGGTGAACGCGGTGGTGTATTTGCATCAAAGAGGCGTCGTGCATCGAGACATTAAACCGGAAAATATTCTCGTCGCCGAAGCCGGGTCGACGATGGTGATGAATGGGGGTTTACAGGCGAGAGAAACGACGACGATGCAGAACAATCGAGCGTACGCGAGACACACGGCAAAATTGACGGATTTTGGTTTCGCGTGCGATTTGAACGTGCACAAGCCGTTGGCGAGATTAGGCACGACGGATTACATGGCGCCGGAAGTGGTGGCGTGCAATCGCGAGAGGCGCGAAGAGTTGCAACAAAGGAACGAAAGTGGTTACGGCGCGGCGGTAGATAATTGGGCGATTGGTGTTTTGACGTACGAATTATTGGTTGGTATTCCTCCGTTTGCGGGGCCGAACAGTCCGAACAGAGAAGACACGTACGAGAGGATTTTGAAAGGTTCGTATTCAAAGATTCCGAGTTTTGTCAGCGACAAGGCGAAGGATTTTATCGCGAGGTGTTTGGAAGTAGATCCGGAGAAAAGAGCGACGGCGGAAGAGTTGTTAGAGCACGAGTGGTTAGTTTCGAGGACGATGGTGAGACTCGGCGGTAGTAGCGCGCCGATATCGCCGACATCGACCGACGCGAAGACGACGGTAAAATCGACGAAAGCGGAGGAAGAAGAAGGTGAAACGACTGCCACCACCCCTTCGCGAAAGACTATTCCGAACGAGGGTGAGAAAGGGACGACGAGCGTTGGTGATACGACATCAGATGGCAACGGCGCCGTGATTAAGATTCTCAAAGAACAGATAAAAATTGCAAACGAAATCAATAATAATGCCGGCGGGTCGACGAGTCACGAGATTGAAGAAATCGTCGAAGAAGAGGAAGCAGAAAATGATACCAAGAATAAGAAGAAGCAAAGCGTTGGAAGCGAAGATGACCCGTGGAGTACTTCGGATGAATCGTTAGAAAATGAAGAAAACTACGTTCGCGAGTTGGCCTCAATCGCCGCCGGTCGATCGGCTTCAATCGCAATTGCGGGTATTTCAGGAAGCACGCACAACGCGGGTGGCGGTGGTGTATACTCGACACACGTCCCAACCAGTCAACTGTCGTTGATGAAAGAGAAAGCCGCCGCGGCGGCGCCTATTTCGCCCTTGAAGCACCCAATGAAAGCGCCTCTGCCACCTCCTTCGCCTTCAACAAAGAAGAGTTCGGACAACACCGTGGAAGGCTTGGGATTCGGCGCTCAGAAAATCGATTTAGCCGGGTTAGCCGCCTTACGCGCGCGCTACGCCGGAGAAGAGTACGAAAGCAACACCGGCACACCCGCGCGGTCTTCGTTCGACGGAAAGCTACAAAAAGAGCAGAGTACAAGGAAAACAATAAAGACGGGTGACATTCCTTCGTCGCCTTCCATCTCGATGTTTGGCAAACTCATGCAAAGGTCGCAATCCGCGATTGCGACGAAATCGTTCAATCACCCGGAAGCGGCGAATGGTAGTGATAGCGCCGCTTCTCCGCGAAAGAAAAAGTCAATGACATCATCATCCTCTGGAAAGAGTGTGAATATTGATGTCCAACGTTCCTCGCAATCCTTCTTGCAACGCATGCGAGGATCGTTGTTCTCTTCGAGACGGGTGCGAAATTTGACGGGCGCGACGAACGATGGCCAAAGCGAGTTTGACGACAGAAATATCAAGACTTAGCAGCAATATAGTAGCCGCAATAGGTTTAAACGTAGTAGATTAGTAGATTAGAAAACTTGTACAAATATGCATTCCGTTATTACTATTGGACACATCAGCCGTGCGCGAGATACCCAGGATTCACATCGTACCGTATCGGGACAAATCCCGAACCATATCTTACGAACTGCTTTTGCTCGTACCCGCGCGGATTGACGTACCCTTCGCAATACAATGCGCATCCTCGTTCTATGCCTTCGTCTATGTACGCCGTAAAAGAACACCACCTGAAACTGTTTTTTTTGAGAGAAAAAATACGCAGGCATGGCAGGCAAAACATAAGTTTTGGATAAAACGAGAGAATAAAAAAAAACAGAGACAAACACTTTGCGCGCGCGCATGCATAGCGAGAGAGAAAAAGAACACATAAACGCGCGTACCACGGAATCTCCAGACACGTGTTGCACTGTTCTCTCCATTCGAAAGATGGGATGAACTGACACTTGTCGAGACATTTCGCCTGTCCCGTGACAACAAAAAAGTTAAAGGTCAGGAAAACGAGAAAAAAATTCATCATTTTTTTATGACGCAGACAAGGTCTGTTTTTTATCCATTATTCACATGTTTGCGCTCTCGTCGTCGTCGTCATCTGCGGGGTTTGTTAAAACCAACAACAAAACCTTGAAAAACAGGAGACAGACGATGGGGATGATGATGCTTTTCGGTGGTTTTTTCTCGAAAACCGATGCAGTTTTTGCATCTTCTTTGTCTTCTTCAAAGAAGAGATTAGTTAACGATGGGTACTCGATAGAGTATCCGGAAAAGTACACCGCGGAAGAATCAAAAGGGGTGTCGACATCAACACAAACAATTAAAGACGAATCCGGAAATATTATCGCGATGATTCGGAGCGAACCGACCGGTACGATGGGGAATTACGGGTTACAAAGCATGTTCGCGAACGCGGATGAATTCGGGGAGAAGATGAAAGGACGGTATAAAAACGCAGACGAGGACGAAAACTCGAGCGGCGAAAGTAGTAAACGGGCGGCGAAAGAGTTAGAAGGGAGTGGGATGTACGCGATTGAGTTGAGCGGGAACAGAGTCGTTGGGATTGTGGTTGGATGTAAGGATGGCGAGAACGGGAGGAAGTTTAATCAGATGCAAACGATTAGCGCGTTTGCGCAAGCGAACGACGAGAGGAAGAAAGAGGAAGCGTGGTCGATTTTGGAATCGCTTCGATTGACGACTGGGAAGACGTGCAGCGGGTGATTAAGTTCATCATCATATCTGATGATAGCATTGCAATAGAATAGAAATAGAAGCATTAGTTCGTTAGTCTGTAGCAACAAATGTACTCGCGTTCCAAACGTCGGTGGCGTCCATTGACTTTCTGAAAAACGCCGGTTCCGATACTCGCACGTTTAAAGCTTCTCCTCCTCCTCCTCCTCCTCCTCCTCCTGCGTCGTTGCGCCAAGGCACGGCTTCTGGAGGTAACGTAATCTCTGCCGCGAAGAGATGCAACTTCGGTCGATAGTTTTTCGCGTTCTCGCAGTGCGCTTTACCTCCGTATCTATCGTCGCCTAAAATTGGCATGTTCAGTTCCTTCTCGGCGTGCTTTCGCAGTTGGTGCGTCCGCCCGGTTTTCGGGTGGAAATCAATCAAAACCTTCGTGACGGTATTTTCATCGTCTTCCCCGGTCTCGTCACAAATTGTAAACTCAGTTTCCGCGTATTGATTTCTCTTTGGTCCCATATCGTTGCTCGTAATCGTCCCACGCTTCTCGTTTATTTTTCTCTTTCCGAGACCTCCGTGTGCGTTCGTATACTCTATCAACACCGCTCTGTACCGCTTCCTCGCCGTGCGATCTCGGAAAGCTTCGGAGAGCAATTTCAACGCTCGACGTGTTTTCGCGCACACGACTAACCCTCCCGTCAAACTGTCTAACCTGTGGACCGGTCTCGGACGATGCAGCGCGCCCTCTACGTTGACCGCCGGCGCGGCGATATACGGCAACACTCGATCTAAACTCCAACCCTCTAATTCCCTATTACTACTACTATTATTATTATT
>JACLAA010000320.1_pt1 | contig 15446 bp, 12 predicted proteins | sample 8027891 | NCBI WGS metagenome assembly JACLAA01 (sample SAMN15724900, study PRJNA655200) | protist metagenome | isolation source: fluorescence activated cell sorting (FACS) single amplified genomes of... | place: Spain: Blaines Bay Microbial Observatory, Mediterranean Sea | collected 2016-01-19 | reverse complement strand
TATACGCTCGGGTTTCCGCCGGCGACGCGACCGGGAATGGCGGATCCGTTCAAATTAGCTCGGAAGTGCCTTCCAGGACCGTATACTTTCATTTTACCCGCATCAAAATCGTTACCGAAAATATGCCTCCTGGATACCTCATCGGCCGGGCACACCAGGCTTTCTAAATGCCAACAGCGAAAGACAATCGGATGTAGACTTCCTGACTGCGAAGTCACTCTGGCCTTGCTCGACTTGCTCGATGCGCCGTTGATGTGTTCGACGGTACCTTTTGATGGAGATGTTCAACCTATCGTTATGAGAGACGAATATTCGAGATGCGCCTTCGTATTGGATGCCGGCACGGACGCTGAACAACTCGCTTCGACGGTTATCGATTTGTCTATCGGAGACGTGCCGAAGGTTTTAAGAGTCGGTGCCGGGGATGCATCCGTATGGTCCGAAGACGGCGACGTTCACGTTGAAGTAGATGATCCCGATTTAGCGTGGGGTTTTGCATAATATCCCGGAACTCGCGTGCTACTTTTTGTAATAAACTTTGTAATCTACGGTACAATACTTTTTCGCGTTTCGCATGCACAAGTGCACAAGAATGAAGAAAAAAAATGGAGCACACAACGTGTAGCCGAATTTCCTTCAAAAGATGCTCCGGTCAGGACATAGCTTAATACTTCGTGCGACAAAAACGCACGTGCACGCGCTCCCACGACTTCTTACTTCTCGTACATCAACTTCTGCATCGTCTGCATCATCACCCGGAACTATTGCACGCAGCAGACGCTCGACGACGACTTTGTCCAAGAAAGTAGTAACGAAAAGGAGAATGGCTTCTTCCGGCGGATTTCTAAACCATGCACTTGACGAAGATGGTAGTGAGATGACTAGGAACGAAACAGTGGTGAATCCAAACAGTGAAATTAGGTTTCGACCGTCTCGGCGCGCATCGCGGACTGAGAATAAGCGAACGCATCCGTCGTATTTTTGTCCAGCCTGCAACGCCCAATGCAAAGCAACCGTATTTCGTCGCCACACTCAAAAATGTTGTCCGGATATCGAAAGCGCCGTAGGGAAAGAAGCGTGGATGACCGAGGATATGGATTTAATCATGGTAAAAGCACAGAAGCACGCGAACGAAATGCTCGAGGAAATGAAACGCTTGGCTTTCACCGATGGCGCTCGAATGTCGCATGCTGAAGTTGCGCAAACTTTGAACGTCACCGAACTTCGAGTCAAGAACGCGCTCAGGTTACATTCAAAATCCATACCCCTCAATAACGATACGGCTCCAGTCGAAGTTATATTTGAAAACGAAGATATTTTAGTCGTCAATAAGCCGCCGTATTTACGAACGCATCCAATCCATCGACACACTGGAACGAGCTTAATCAACAGATGTATTTCGCACCTCGGCGGGAAAGAGTGTTACATCGTGCACCGATTGGATATGGACACTTCTGGTGTCATTCTGTTTGTAAAGAATCCGTTATTAACGAGAGGTTTTGCGGAGCAGTTCATGACACGCGAGGCAAATAAAACATACCTCGCACTGTGTGTTGGGGTTCTGCCTGTGGGGAAAGAAGAAGTGCAAGCTTTTGAAGTAAACGCGCCGATTTCAAGTTGCAATAAGTGTAAAGAGGGGCGGGCAGTTTCATTTGCAACAGATGACCTTGAGGCCAAAGAGTCGAGGACGACGTTCGATTTCTTTTCTTGGAAAAAAGACGATGAACTAGCGATAGATAGCTTACCCACGGAGCGTGCGCGTGGGGTATCGATTTTGCTCGAGGGCACAGAAAATACGAACGTTGAGAAAAAAAACGAAAGCGGCTCGTGGAATCCCATTTCTGTAGCAGCGCTCGTGTTGGCATCTCCAAAAACAGGTCGCACACATCAGATACGCGTTCATTTAGCGCATGCTGGTTTACCAATTCTTGGCGATATGCTCTACGGTCCACACGCGCGGTGGGTCGTTCCACGCTGCGACGCGTGGTCGGACGATTCCACCTCCAAGCCGCGATACAAATGGTCAGCGGATAAACCGAAGGGCAAATGGGCGAAAGATGGCTTAGATTTAGATAGGCAAGCGTTACACGCGTATCGATTAGAAGTTACGCATCCTTTGACGAATGAACGGCTGAGTTTTGAAGCGCCTCTACCCGATGATATGAAGAAAGCGTTAGATGTATTAGGAATAGACTATTAGAGCGAGAGAATATCTCGCAGTTGGTTGAAATAATATGAGGCCACACAGATTTTTAGGACGCACAACACGCAAACGCAATCCTCATTTTATATGCGCGGTGGAGAAACTCTGAGAAGGCGCGAATCCGTGCTCCATTCATTCACGCTCGGAACATTTTATCCTGAGGAACAAACCGTCTTTTTATCCTTCTTCTCACTTTCGTTACCGCTCGAGGAAGTGAGGGAAACTTGCGCATGAGAAAAGGAAGATGAGTTCGCCATCATCTTGTCGCCGCCAGCAACACCGACTTCAACATCAACGTTCGCGCACAAACGAGTACGCATCGGCAACAAATGGTAATACGAATTCACACTCGCGCGATGATATGAAACAACATCCAGTCGCTGAAAAGAGATTCGTTCAGAAACAGAGACGTCTTGGTCAAAACAGCAGCGTCTTCGCCTCCGTTACCTCTTCTTCTTCCTCTTCTTCTAAGACGAAAGGTGAAAACAAAAAGCAGAAATCGAGAACGCACGCGAGCGATGGCACGACGAACACAAACAGCAAGAAAAGAGCCATTCCGCTGTCTATTTGGGAAAGCCGGAAAGGCTCTAATTTTAAGCTTCAGTATGCGCTCGATGGCAACAAGCTTCGTTTACTGTCGCCGGAGGAGGCACGAGACTTGAGCTCAAACAAGAACGGCGCTTTCTCTTTCGATCCGTTACACTTGGGTAGGAAAAAACGAGCTTTCCTTCGACAAATAGATAACATCCGAGACTCGTTCTTCCCGCAGAAAACTTCCGTGACATCGGATTATTGGGACTATGCGAAATATCGCTTCACGCAACGAATCGCGAGTTCTTGCATGACGGTTCTAGCGACGCAACAAATGCTTGCGGCTATCGGTCTTGGTGCTTCAAGATCAATACCGGCCGCGGCGGCTTTGAATTGGGTGTTGAAAGATGGATTAGGTAGATTAGGAAAGCTCTCTGTGGCAACTAACTTTGGTAGAAGTTTTGATTCAGATGTAAAGCGTTTGCGATTTTCGTCCTCCTTGGTGTACACAGGCGCTGTGTTTATAGAGACGATAACGCCCTTCTTTCCCAAACATTTCTTGGCCATCGCCACGGTTGCAAACGTTGGCAAGTCGATCGGGATAACAACTGGCAACGTTGTCAGACCGCCGATTCAAAAAACATTCGCATTGGAGGAGAATTTAGGTGAAATAGCAGCGAAAACGTCCGCGCAACAAGTCTTGGCGGATAACATTGGCTTAGCTCTTGGAGTATCAGTCATGAAGTTTCAAACAAAGTTTGTGTCTCTAGCTCTTCAACGCGCAGTTCCGTTGGCGCTATTTCCTATTTTAGCGTCGATTGATTTAGTTTCGATTCATAAACAGCTGAAGTCGGTTCAGCTTCGAACGGTGAATAAAGAGCGCGCTGAAATTATTGCCGAAGCTTTTGTTCGGGAAAAGAAGCTCGCTACTCAACTTCAAGTTGCGGAAAAAGAGCGCTTGTTGTTCCCTGCCCGTCTCGATGCGTCGGCGCTTCCGTTGAGAGTAACAAGTTTTGGGAACGCGTGTTCGACACTAGACGCGCTCGCATCTGCTTTTAAAGATGACATACACAGACCGTACGTCTTATCTTACGAACCGTATGTGCAAAAGAAGAGAACTGTTCTATCTGGAATATTCATGCGTGATCGAAAACCGTTAAAGTATAAAGGAAGGGCGCTCCTCGCTTTGTCGCACCGCGCAACTTCGAAAGACGTTTTACAGGGTATTTTGCAAGTCGCGCATATTCGCAACTTGCCGTTTCGAAAGGATTTAAACGAGAAAGAAGCGTACGATTGGGCAGTATCAGAATCATCTCGACGCGCGAAAGCAGACGTGAATGCGTTTCATAACCAAATAGTTAGCAACGGGTGGCAAGCGAACTTGATTTTACTTTCGAGTAACGAACGGATGCCTTATTTTCTCGACGAGAAGGAAATTAGGAGCTTGCTCAAGCTCGCGCACAAGTAGTCTTTATAAGCGTAGTAAATGTAAGTGCCTCTATCTAATAGTATGATTAATAAACTAGTCGAATTCTACCGCTGGAGCTATGAATGAGAGTACAGCAAAGCCCAACGCCCATCTGACCCGCCAACGCGCGAAGAAATATGCCGCCATATAACGCACGCCCGGTGCGATTAGTCTACGGACAACCTCACGAGAGACTTCGGAGTTCTGGAACAAGGTAACAGGATTCATCAAGCACCACTTCACGGTTGCAAAATGCGTCGCTTGAACTGCTGATATCAAGAAGCACGCGCTCAATATCAGTCCTACAAGCGTTAGACGTTGGAGAAATCCATCACCTTGCACTTCTATTTTTACTTTTCCTTCTTCGTTTTTGATTGAATTAGGTGTTTTGTTTTCCTCGGTTTTATAACGTTTAACCTTTGGGACACCGCTTCCCGATATCTCGATTGCATCTGTTAAGAAGATATTCCAGAATTTGGCTTTACGTTCCTCGCTCTCGGCTTTGCTTTCATCGTTTTTGTCATCGTTGGGTGACGATGACGGTTGCGTTGCGGTCGAATATATTCGAAATTTTCTGCTTCGTCGGCATTTCTTTATCGATGAAGACAGACATTTATACTGGTTGCCGTGGAACAATGTACGATTTACAGCGGGTATTCCTCGAAGAGACGACGACGGTTGTGAGAGTGAAGTAACTCGACACGTATACATAGGTGGCATAGACAAAAGATTGACTCGCTCACTTGCTGACTCGCACGTGAAAAAGTGAAGTACGTAGGGACTTTTGTGAGAGGTAAATCTGCACAATTTAGGTGTATAAGTGTCGCGGCGTATTGCGTGAGTGGTTTTCGTGTAAGAAATAAATATCGCGATGCTTCGAAATGAGCTAAAGTAATGCGCTGCGCGATATGTGTTCCAGCATCTCTTGTAAGATAATTTAACGTATTCCTCATGTCAACAACAGACGAAAGCGACGACGATAAATTCGGAATATTAGGGGATCAGACCGATTTTGAAGCGCGGCGAGAGCCGGATTGGCAATGGTCCACAGGCAGGGATGATAATAGCTTAGTTAATAAGAAAGCAAAGAAACGCTTCATCATTCCAGGCGAGAAGAAGCAAATGAAGAAATTGCACATGGCACGTTTGAGAGAGGAGAGAGCGGAGCGAAAAATCTCGAGAAGAAAAGAAAAACAAGGAGCTGTGAACAACAACAGTGGTGAAGGGGATAATAAGGATAATATGCGGTGGATAGAAAGAGTGCGAAGAGACTTTGAAGTACTCGCTCACTTAGAAAGCGAGCCAAGTTTGAGCGATGGTGGTGAGGAAGAATCGTATTTAATCTTCACTGATGTGTCTCGTACTCACGCGAAGCTTTTGAAAGCGCTCGCGCTGAGATACAGACTTGAACAAACAACGAACACGAAAGAGGATACTTTGATTATCAAGAGAACTCGTGATTCTTACATTCCAGAACCAAACAGCAAAGAGCGTGTAGAAATTGATGATATCTGCACCCCAATTATGAGCAGAGAGGAGTATCTTAATAGTCCCGAGAGAATGGAACGTTTACGTTTACGAAAAATTAGGCACGCCACCGATAGTACTAATCAAACGAAGAAAGAGAGCAAAAAATCCATGTTTCGCAGAAAGAAAGATGAGAAGCTCCCCTCATTTTCGACTTCAGTTGATTTCGTGCCGAGTACTGGAACGGATGTAGATACTAATACCACACGTTCGAAAAAGCTCGTCGACGCAGTCGAAATTGAACAGAGCTCTGCTCGATTCGCAAAATTCGCAAACGACATTTCTAGGAAAATGATGGAAAAGATGGGTTTCAGCGGAAGAGGCCTTGGTCCGAAAGAAGATGGGATTAAGACGCCCATTGATGTCACGCAACGGAAGAAGAATCTCGGACTCGGCGCATAGTCTCGAAAGTGATAATTTTGTTGAGCATTTTTTATTACAATTTTTGCGATGATGTTGAACGGTGACGATGATGATGATGATAATTCTGCTAAGTTGTTGCTTTGATTGCTTTCTTGTTTGCTACTTTATACTATTCTGCTACCTTTTTCCTTTCATTGTCTGGATGATCTTCTTTACACCGAGAACGATTCGCCGCATCCGCACGAGGCTTTCGCGTTTGGATTCTCAAACGTAAACTCGGAGCGAAGATTATCGCTGACGAAATCCATTTTTGTTCCTATAATTGACATCAAAGCGTTCGGCTCTATGATCACTTTCACTCCGTGCTGATCGACGACTTCGTCAAATTTACCTCTATCTTTCTCGTCTGCGTAGTTCATCGTGTACGTCATGCCGTTGCACCCTCGCGTGCGAATGCCAATTTTAAGGTATTCGGCACCCTTGTTCCCGAGCAATTCGTGTATTCGCTTCGCCGCCGCTTCCGTGAGCTCCATGACCTGTTTTGTTGACTTAATCGTCGATTGTCTCGCGGTAGACGATGAAGACGACGCGGCGGCGTGTGTCATAGCACGCCTAAGCATTCGTGTCGTAAACATGGAGAGGATGCTTTCTCGTAAGGACACGTGTTCTCTTTCTTTCTTTTCTGCAAGGTCGTCGTCGTCGTCGTCGTCAAAATTCCCTCTTCTTGTTGTTTTACTCGCTATTAGTAGTCAGATTACGACGCGCAAAGAGTGGTACGCACGACGATCTCGTGCGCGCGATGAAGATGATGAATGCGTGGTATACGTCTGAGTACGACTTCTTACTTCTTCTTATTATTATTATTATTATTATGAAGATTTTTATCTCTTCCAATTCTTGTTGTTGAGTTGCCTCGCCCCCTCAAAAATGAAAAAATGTTCTCATCAGCACAAACTTTGGACGACTTTCTCGTGTGAGAAAAACATCAAAACAAAACAAAACAAAACAACTTTCTCCGCGCTCGCTCGATAAACTTCTCCAATCCTTCTTTAAATTTAACATCGAAATGAAGGAGAGGAAAATAAAACGTAAACGATACGACTCGTCTGAATCCTCGGACTTGTTGAACTCCTCTTCCTCCTCCTTCTCCTCGTCGTCGTCGTCGTCTTCTTCTCTGTCTTTTTCTTCTTCTTCTTCTTCTTCTTCATCATCGAAGAGACGGAAAAAGAGTAGCGACAAGAAAAGCCGACGTCGTAAAGAAAAGAGAAAGAGCAAAGAGAAGAAGAAGAAGAAGAAGAAAGAGAAGAAATGCGACGCGGATTCAAAAAGACGACGACGAAAGCGACGAGAAGAAGAAGGAGCAGAAGTCGTCGAATTAGATTCGAAGAAGAAGAAGAGGAAATGTGAAACTTTGGACAAAAAAGAAAGAACAGAAATAACGACAGGCGCACCACCGTCGGCACCGAGAGATGAAGATATAAGCGACAAAAACAATCCCCAGCACGAGGGCAAAGACGAGGTGAAGAGAAGCGATGTTCCTGCTCCGGTAGATGCGACTCCACCGGTCCCTGGATTTGGAGCCGCTATGACGCTCGAACAATATCGCGAGCTCGCGAAACAAAAGACGTATTTACAAGGCACGGTACACGCGAAAGATAAAGCAGAAGCGGACGCAGAAAATAAAGATAAACAAGAGAAATTATCCCGAGGATGGTGGTCGTGCCAGAGCTACAAGTGCGACGGTCACATGAATCCAAAAATGATGGATAAATGCAATCAATGCGGCGCCATGCGAACTCTTTCAAAATCAGGAGGTACTTTCAAACATCGAGCGTCGGACGCGCAAATAGCCTTCAACGCGAATAGAAGATAGAATAGCATTAATATTAGTACAAGTTTAGTAACTCGAGCGCTTTCTGCTCCGCGTCGTTAGATAAGTTCACGTATGATTTGCCCTCCGAAGACTCGAAAAACATCGTCGCGTCTTCGACTCGAACACCTCGACCTTCTTCTCCGTCGGAAACTTGCGTATGTTTACTCCGAAGTTGACGAATTTCCGTGTTCACTTTTCGATCTAATTTTTTGATTGAAGGAGGTGGTTGCGGCGATAACGACGACGAATGCGGCTCCCTTTCTTCTTCTGCTACTTCTACTACTTCTACTACTTCTACGACGTGCTCTACGTCTACTAATCTTTCGTTTCTTCTATGCTCTTGCTTGACGTCTATCGCGCGTCCACTCGCGATTCTTCTCCTGCCGCCGAGAACCTCGATGGCGTCGTCTAGAGTCAAGTTTTTCCACCTCGTGTTCGAAAGACCAGGTCCGGCCCGCGCGAGGTTCACGACGTGTGCTCGCATGATTTTTTCGATTCCCTCGTTTCTGTTGCTAAAGTTGCTGTCGCTGTCGCAATTATCATTTCCCCATGGGCGAAAATAGATGCCTATACGCGTCCAACCGCGATTGAAAGCGTAACGAATGCAACTTCTACGCAACCGCTCGAGAAATTCTATCGCCATCTTCTCCTCCCCGCCTTTTCTCGCGTGAAAGAGGAACAACGTGATGTTTCCGAATTTCCAATGTTTCGAGCCGTTTTTCGGTACGATTAGTACGTGTCCCGGCAAACCGTCTTTGATCCTGTCCGCTCCAGCCATAATAGATACGCATTCTTCGTTTTGCCAATCGAGCTCATCGGCTCTCGGCAAATGGGCGACAAAAAACTCCTCCTCGCTCGACGCTCTTCCTCGCTCTCCTTCTCGGAAGAAATATTTTTGCATGGACTCATTGATTGGATTTGGAATTACATTCGCAGCAATGCGCAAGCAATAGTCGAAAGGTGTGATTGAAAGCAGTTCGAGTTCGTTGACTTGTTTTCTGTCGTCGTCGTCGTCGTCGTTAAATTCTTTCTGTTTCAGTAACCAATTCACGGCTCCGTCTACGCCCAACACGCTCGCACACACGCCTTCTTTAGCGAACCATTCTTTTGAAAATCGATCTCGGAGTCCGCTTCTCATCATCGCTCCCTGTATTCTGCCGTCGTCGGGAGTAAAAGATTATTTACCATTTTTACGCGAAATTTGTATGGATTTATTTGTACTCTTTTTTGGAAGATTTTGGAAAAGAATTGGCGGCATTAAAAACGCGCGTTTCTTGTTAACTGAGAAGGAAAGCGAACAACTTGGTAATTCTAATATCACACACACAGTCGAACTATCCATATATATATTCATACGTACGAACATCTCTGAGCATTCGTAAAAGCACCTAAACGCGACAGAAGAAGACAAAGAGTCAACACTCAAAAACGTACAAGAAAATGGGAAAGAAGAAAGCTGCTAAAAACATAAATGGCGTACCGGTTATTCTTTTAGAAGACTTGGCGATGCGCTTCGTCTTGAACGTACCGGCTGAAGAACTCGCCAATCCGAATCGAATCTTGTTCTTAATTGAACTCGCATGGTGGCATTACGAAGATTTCAGTCGCAAAAACGACGCGACGCTGCCAAAGTTTTCTTTATCGAACTTTGCCGAATTGCTATACCTGACGATCCCACAATTGAAAAGATTCGCTCCAAAAGCGAAGGAGATATATAGTAAATTCGTCATGTATAAGTTTAGCGTACCGTGTGCGGGTGCAATTTTACTCAATCCGGACATGGATAAGGTTATTCTCGTGAAAGGCATGGCAAAAAATTCCTCGTGGGGTTTTCCAAAAGGTAAAATCAACGACGGAGAGAAGATGACTACGTGTGCGGCGAGAGAAGTTGAAGAAGAAATTGGCGTAAACATTTCGAGTTTGATTGATGAAAACGAGTTCGTGTTTCATACAAAGAAAGGAGTTACGAAGCAAGAAACGACGTTGTACATTATTCCCGGAGTCTCGGAGCAAACGCACTTTGCCACGTACACAAGAGAAGAGATTTCGCAAATTTGTTGGCATCCAATCGGGAATTTAGATCCAAACATAAAAACGAGCAAACGCGTCAAAGGAGTTAGATATTTCGGAGTTCACGAGTTTTACTATGGGTTGACGCAGTGGATAAAATCAGCTCGCAAGAAAAACATCAAAATTCAAAATTCAATCGACGCGCCGATGAACTCTCCCGGGCAATTTATTGCAAAACAGTACGTCGAATCCGACGACGAAGATGACGACTACGGGGGAGGATTCACTTCAATCGAAGCCCTGGAAAATCTATTTATGGAGCAAGCTGCGGAGAACGTGTACGGAAAGTACGATGAAAGAAATATGGCGGCATTTAGGATGGAATCGTTCTCATCCTTGAAAAACTTTTCGTTTGATAGACAAGCGATTATGAACGCCATTTGATAATTTTCCGCACGATCATATTTTCGTTTAAATAGTAGGCTGTAGCGTTAGGAGTAGTATTAATACGGAAGCAACGTGATAAGCGCGTTCGCGATGTTTAAACCACATTTACACGTGTTCGCCTTTTAGATTTCGCCGGTCGTTTCATCATCCCACGTTTCTTCCACGAAATCCAACTATTGTTCAGGCACAAATACTCGCATTGAAATAACTTTTCTTCATATTAATATTTACCTTTACTCACATTCTCGTTCCATGGACGACTTTTACAAGCGCAGGGAGGAATGCACGAAGGCTGCGATGGAGTCTGGAATAACGAATGCACTAAAATCGCTCGTCGTGGCAGTCCCAATCGTCGCGTTTCTGTCCACGCGATCCCATTTTGTGAAACATTCCGTTTCGACGAAAACAGCACTGATTGTCTCTCCTTTCTTCTTCTCGTTTTTCCTTTCCTCGGAACTCGAGATGAATCGATGCAAACGACGGCAGGCGGGCATGTCCAGTTAAATAAGAAGAGTTGCAGATGGATTTACGAGCTGATACGACGACGATGACGGCGAAGAGTGATGATTGTGGAAAAGAAACAGAAATGCTTCGTAAACTTCGTAACTGTCTTCAAACAGAGCTGCTCGAAGCTACGCCAACCTCTCGAAAAGAAGCAATGTGTTGGGTGTATGATAGCATGAGTGCGCGAACAGTTAAACATGACATTCGCAGCAAGTTCACGCATCGGCTGCTGGACGAGCTCGTTCCAAGCGATGAAGTTTTTTCAAAAGCTCTTCTTCTGTATTTCTGCGAGTGCGGTTCGGCAAATTCTCTCTTCGATTTGATTTCGCCGACTGAGTGGCGAAAGTTTTTCGTCAGCGAGGACGAGGCATCCTCTTCGGGAATACTCAAATCTTTCTTTGGAAATTTCAGGTATGATGGCGATCATTTGAAAGGGGCCAAGGCTCTGCAGCAATACGCGTTGAGGAGAAGGGAAAAGGTGTGGAATCATTTGCGCTGGAAGAAAAAATCTCAATCGCCGATTGTTTGCGCGACGAAACCGGGAACTGTGAATTGGATGTAGAGAAAACTCTGCAAGGACCATTTGGTGAGGAAGAGTGTGGATTTTGGTCGAGCAAGGATTTCGTAACATGTCTTCGTGAGTCGGCGAAGGAGACCATCATGATTAACTGTGGCTACTTTGTGAATCTTCTCTTTGTGCGTTTGCTGCACTTTAACAGCAACGAACTCAGAGGTGCTCTGTACAGTTTTCTCATGCAGCAGCGACACGTGTACAATTGTCAAAGAATCTTGCCAGTGATTCGAAAAGAAACAGACGTGTTAAAACTCGCCACCGTCTTATTTGAGAGCAACTATAAAGATGTAGACGATCTCTGCTTAGCCACGGCGTTGAGCTTTCGCGCGAGACTTTTTGCAAACGCGTTGAGTGAAGATATTGTTCTAAGATTTCTTTCGCACGATATTACGAAAATAAATGCACCGACGAAACTTGCGAGGCTGTGCCAATATTTCGTAGTCCGCATGAAACTCACGAGAGGTGTTCTCGATGTCGAAGAGGTGATGAAACGAAGCGAGATAAAATTTGACCGCGTTGTGATCGAAGATGAATTGAAGAAACGAAAGAGGAAGAAGAAAGCAGAGTGTGCAAGCGCCGAAAATAACAAGCCAAGCTGGCGCATTGATGGTGAACCGATGGTGATTAGCGTAAAAAGTGACTTAGTGGATAGAATATTAGAGAGATACATAGCTTAGAAGCCGCTTAAAGCGTCGTACCCTAATAATTTAAAACATACACCTTCACTTACTATTTGTTGGCGTCATCTTCTACTGATTTCTTTTTTTTCACGGCTACTCCCGTCACTTTCTTCTTCTTTTTCTTTTCCTTCGTGTCGGTCGTCTTTTTATCGTTCTCATCAACTGAGTCATCTGACGTTTTCTCTAACGCTTTGACTTTTTTTTTTAGTTCTTCGGCAAGTGTTGGAGGGAACTTCGCGAAAGTTTTGAAAGCCCACGGCGACGTGTTACTCATAGACACCTCTTGCTCTTTTGCCGCTGGAACTGCTTTTCCGAAAAAGTTCGAGGAACTCGACGAATTTTCTCCAATCAGACGAAGAGCTTCGCGAATAGCCGCATCGAGTTGTTCGTCGACTTCGTTCATATTACCAGGTGCTCTTTTCACTTCCACGTCTGGTATGACGCCTGTGTTTTCAACTGAATTTGTCAAGTTGTTGTGTTCATTTTCGTCGTCATCTTGGAGACATACGTTTTGGGTAGGCATGCTCAGAACAGAACCGTCATTTAAGACATCTGATCGGCTCACCGCTAATAACCATCCCCAGGTCCGTTCGCCAACGACAGATCCGATTCCTAGTTTCTGAAACGCGTGCGCGGCAAGTTCTGCGTCACTTCCAGTATTTTCATCTACTAACGCAACCATTCCAACACTCGAAGGAGAGCGGGGCGGATAAATAAGTGGTGATCCTCGTCGTGGAACATCCATTGCAAGCGCTCGTTGCGTTAATGTTTGTAAGAGGAGTGCGCTGATATTGCCACCTCCGTTACCTCTTAAGTCTATGATTAAAACACGTTGATTAATCGATTCAGTTTGATATGACCGCCAGAATTGCGAAAACCCGAGTCTCTCCATATCACTCAAGTGGAGATAACCTACTTTGTCGTCGCTGGTTTTGTGCACGTACTCTGTTCTTTTATTGATGCAGTCGCGATAACGAGGATCTAGTTCTTGACTCAGGGCGCGTGTGCGTGTCGCTACTAAATCACCGCTATCTTTTTTCAAAACCGAAAGGAGAACTTCGCGGCCTGCGGTTTCGTATAAAAGCATTCCGGGAGTTTTTTCGGGTGTTAAACGAACTCGGTTGATTGCTCCGAGTACGTCTCCTACCTGTATATCAGCACTCGCTCTGTACAAAGATCCAGAATTTTGTGACGACCACGGGTCGCCTTTCACGATTGATTGGATTTCGTAACCACCGAGGGAATCGTCCCACTCAGAGAAATTCGCTCCCAAGAAACCAGGTTGATGGTCGCGATCGAGTTCAGCCCGTCCGTCATCCCCAATTGATACGTGCGCATGTGAAAACCCAAGTTCACTGAGCATATCTGATACTACAACTGCAAACTCGGCGCGTGTATTGATCCTTGGTAGCGTACTCACTGCCGTTCTCAACGCTTCCTTCCAATCAAAGTCTTCACGTGATAACGGGTCGATGAACAAATCGTCGCGAACACGTCGCCATATTTCTAATAACATTTGGGCCCACTCATCTTTAGGGCGAACTAATACTCGCACACGATCTAGAGATATTGTACCTGATTTGCGCGTGCGATACAAAAGATCGTCGGAATCTTCATCCTCTGGTTTTGATCCTGCCTTATACGCGGTTAACTCAGACGTGTATCCCTTTTCGGACTTCTCGAGCACCATAATCTTTTTATTCATCGATACGTGAACATCCGTGACTCCACTAGAAACGAGAACTTGTGCCGATAGATCGCGAACGTCGAATGAAATGAGCGAACCGCCTCGTTCCTGGTCCAAGTCATCCTCGCTGCTTGTTAAATTGACTTCTCCGCTCGATATGGTTGGATATTTAACAACCATGAATCGATCGTGTCGTATGGCAACCAAATCGCTATATCTACCTAATGGTAATGGGAGCGCGACAGCGCGCTCTGCTATACCAGCAAAGTCAATCTCAATAGGATTCGGCGGTTTGTCGTGGAGTGCGTCCTCCTCCTCCTCCTCCTCCTCCTCCTCGTCATCTTCGTCATCTCGGTTAACATCCTTATCTCTCCTTTCTTTTGATTTCGATTTTATGCCTTTATCCTCCTCTTTTTCTTCCTCTCCCTCTTCCTTTTTATCCTTGCCATCTTCCTCGTCGTTCTCATTCTTATCGTCGTCTAGATCTGCATCGCCGAGAGCGAGGGATTCAGTGTAGGACTCGTCTCCCACCGGGCGAATCTCTTTCAGGTGCGGATCCCGGACGTTTTTACGTAAGCGCAAACAATACACGGTTTCGAGGTGAGGAAAGCTCATGCCTTGCAGAAGTACATCGTACTGTGGCTGAAGCTCTCGCGCGCTGAGAAAAAATAGATAGCGTCCGTCGGGGTCCCACGACGCGCATGAATCTCCTAAAATTGGTTTTGTCACAGTTTGCGTTGCCCCGGTACGGACGTCCAGAATTTTAATGACTTCCGCGTCTCGTCGACGAAATGTGTAGGCTATCCAGTTTCCACACGGCGACCACGAGCATTGATACATTCCACGATCTTCAAGACTTTTATCTGCAAGTTTGGTCTCTCCCGTGTTAATGTCTATTACTAAGAGTTCGGCGCGGTGATTTACTACGCACGCGAGTGGAGCTTCCGGCGATAGTACCATTTCTTCCACGCGTCCAAGAGTTTGGGGAGGAATATTCAGTCGCTTTGGCATTCTCCGATTATCTTCCCAGTGTACTTCTATATCATCCTCACCTGTCTGATCGCTGACAATTACGAGTCGTTCCGCGTCGTAACTGAACCTCGCGAACCTACTCCTCGCCTGCGCATTCGATTCGCGCATAATTTTTGCGCATAAAGCGCTACCCATAGGATCTTCACTGTTTTCTTCTTTTTCATCTTTTCGAGGCTTTATTGGAGCGTATTTTAAAGCTGGTCCGTCCCAAAGACCAAACGAGTTTACTTCTCCGCGTACAATCGTCGTCATAAAACGACCGGCGGGATCTATATCCCAATCTTGGACGTAGTGCTCGGCGGTGACGTATCGTTGTTCCAGCTGCTTTCTAGGTCCGGTCCATTTGAACGCAACCTGCTGTATACTATCGCTTCCCTTTTTCAAATCAGCTGTGTAGAGCTGGCCACATCGGGATGCATACGTGCACTTCCCGGATGGTTCTATAGAATACGATTGAATACTCGCGTCCTTCACGAGAAGCGTCGGCTGGTGCGAAAGCTCATTCTGCGCGTTGTCTGCTACAGAAAATGACCACAATCCTCGCTCA
>JACLAA010007813.1_pt1 | contig 15447 bp, 12 predicted proteins | sample 8027891 | NCBI WGS metagenome assembly JACLAA01 (sample SAMN15724900, study PRJNA655200) | protist metagenome | isolation source: fluorescence activated cell sorting (FACS) single amplified genomes of... | place: Spain: Blaines Bay Microbial Observatory, Mediterranean Sea | collected 2016-01-19 | reverse complement strand
CACAAAAATTTTTCTCAAAAGCTCGTTGAAACGACATCAGATCACACAACACAATGAATAACTTGATGCGGATGGGAATGGGCCAAGCGCCGCAAACCGGCCCCCCACCGGACACGCCGCAGGTGGACACCGCGGAGCAAGTGCAAATCAGTTCGCTCGCTTTGTTGAAGATGTTGAAACACGGTGCGTTTACTATTTCAAAGATTCGTTTCCGTCGCGTCGTTTCCGTGACGATGATTGCGCTTTCTGACTTTAATGTTTTCTCTCTTTCTCGCAAACAACACACAACCATTCACAAAACAGGTCGCGCGGGAGTTCCAATGGAAGTCATGGGTCTCATGCTTGGACAATTCGTGGACGATTACACGGTTAAAGTCGTCGACGTGTTCGCGATGCCGCAATCTGGTACCGGCGTTTCCGTTGAAGCCGTGGACCCGGTGTTTCAGACGAAAATGTTGGACATGTTGAAACAAACGGGCAGGGAAGAAATGGTCGTTGGTTGGTACCACTCGCACCCTGGATTCGGGTGTTGGCTTTCTGGCGTCGATATCAACACGCAGCAAAGTTTTGAGCAGTTAAATCCGAGGTTAGTGGCTGTCGTTATCGATCCGATTCAGTCGGTGAAAGGGAAGGTGGTCATCGACGCGTTTCGATTGATTAATCCGCAGACGATCATGTTAGGGCAAGAGCCGAGGCAAACGACGTCGAATTTAGGACATTTAAATAAACCTTCAATCGCGGCGTTGATTCACGGGTTGAATAGGCACTACTATTCCATCAATATTGGCTATAGAAAGAATGAATTAGAGGAGAAGATGTTGTTGAATTTGGACAAGCCGAGATGGAGCGACGGTTTGAAAGTTAGGAATTTTACCGAGAATAGGAAAGGGAACGAGAAGGTGGTTGGAGAGATGCGAGATTTAGCGGATAAGTATCAGAAAGCGGTGCAAGAAGAAGCGGAGTTGACGAAGAGGGAGTTGGTCGTTAAAGCTGCGGGGAGAACGGACGCGAAGAAGAGGTTGTCGGAAAACGCGAGCGATTTGATGGCGAAGAACATCACGCAGCAGCTCGGGGCGATGTTAGATACCGTGTGCTTTTAATCGTAGAGTTTCTTGTTACACCCTTTTGCGGTGCATTATGGTATACTTCTTTTTCTGTGCGCATTACAATTTTGCCGCTGCTATCCTATGTCGCGCTACGTCTAAGTTCTTATTGCTTACAAAACTTTCTTTTTTTTACGGAGCTTGCGGCTCGACAAACTTCTTCCCAACGTCCGTCCAATCCGTGCTCAACACGGTCCCGTTCGATTCTACGAAACTCTTCATCATCGCACGCCTCTGATCGTCGTCCGCGTCCTTATACAAATCCTGAAACATTTTGTTCAACCCGTCCTCGCCGTCCAACGTTTCCAACTCCTCTTCCATCTCCCCTAAAAATTCCAACCGCGTCCATTTATCCGCCGGCGGTTTATCAAGCGACGTCGTTTTTCCCTCATCACCAACTCCGTCTAAACTCGTCGTTGGAGTGGTTGAACTCGTCGTGTTCCGCGTTTCGTTCCCAATTTTGTGCTTCTCTTCCGAAACGCTCGACGACAACCGTCGCTCCTTTTCTTCTTCTTCTCTCTTCTGATTCTTCTTTTTCATCAGTTTGACTTCAATCTTCTTCTTCCCACATCTCACGCGGACGAATTCCGGATCCGTTCGAACCGGGTGGTGCTTTCGCAAATCAAACGTAAACTTCTCTTCTTCGCGCCCTGCTTTAATTTCAATTCCGACTGGATCGCGTGATCCTTCGGAATCGAAGATGAACCTGTGCGACACCTCCTCCTTTTCCATCGCGACGTCCTCCTCGGTAAAAAAAATCTCAATCGTCGTCGCGTCTAAAGACGAGTACAGCTCCGTTTTTTTCACCTTCGATACACTTCTCTCCTTTCTGCCTTCCTCCTCTTCTTCTTCTCCTTTCTTCTCCTCAAACTCTTCTTCTTTTTTCGTCGTCGTCGTCATCGCGCGTTCTCGTTGATGATTATGATGATGATGATGATGGTGGTTACTCTCTTTGAGTTTCTTTTGCGTTTTTCACAAAAAAAGCCATTGCAAAAAAGAGAGACGGAAATTAATTGTGCGAAAAAGGTTGACCCCTTTGTTTGTCTCTTTGTCGTTATTCAACTCGTGAAAAAAGAGGGGAAAAGGTGCCTCTGTCTCTTCACTTTACTCGTAAAAGAATAAAAACAGACACAAGACACACGCGTATAAGTATGAATCCAGAATAGTACGTTTTTAGATCTCTCTCGAGCGAAAGAAGCGAAAGAAGCGCGGCGTCGGTGGTGTTGTCGAAGTCTTTTCTTTGGTGGCTTCTTTTCGTTGGTTTTGGTGTTTTCGTTGGTGTCTCTCGTTGGTGTTCTTCTTCGAGTCGCGCGGCGATCTTCTCACTGAGAAAGAATTGGTGTCTCTCTTCTCCCCCCGAGACACGAAACGAATGCACTGACAAATCTCTCTCTCTCTCTCTCTCAACAACAACAACAGCGATTACTTGTTCAAGCTCTTGGTGCGTCTAAAGCTTTAACAAAGCTTTTTTGTTTCTTCTCTTCTTCTTCTTCTTTATTAACTTCTTTTAAAGAGAGAAGAGTTTTTCTTTAATGAGATCCGCTCTTAAAATCTCTCTTTCTCTCTCTCTCTCTCTCTAATGTTTTTTTAGACGAAGAAACTGACGAAACGATGTTCCCTCTCACTCTCACTCTTTTGAAATTTGTGTGCACGAATAGCTGATTGGCGATTCCGGCGTCGGTAAATCCTGCCTCCTCTTCCGTTTCGCGGACGACACGTACCAAGAGTCGTACATCAGCACCATCGGCGTGGACTTTAAAATCAGGACGGTTGAACTCGAAGGGAAAACGATAAAATTACAAATCTGGGATACCGCCGGGCAAGAACGGTTTCGAACGATTACGAGCTCGTATTATCGCGGCGCGCACGGGATTATCGTGGTGTACGATGTGACGGATCAGGAAAGTTTTAACAACGTGAAGACGTGGTTGAGCGAAATCGATAGGTACGCGAATGAAAACGTGAACAAACTTTTGGTCGGGAACAAATCAGATTTGACGAGTAAGAAAGTGGTGGATTACGCGACCGCGAAGGCGTTCGCGGATGAGATTGGGATTCCCTTCATGGAGACGTCGGCGAAGAACGCGACAAATGTTGAACAGGCGTTTGTGACAATGGCGAATGAGATTAAAACGAGGATGGCGAGTCAACCGCAAGCGGCGAGCGGCGCGAGTCGAGGAGCGACGATTAGGCCGGGGGAGGGGAGACCGGTGAATGCGAAGAGCTCTTGCTGCTAAATATCAACGAAAAGTGAGAGTTTCATATATATATAAATAAATAGTTTTGTGGACGACGGCGTGAGAGGGAGGAATATAAAAAAGAGAGTTGCGATTGCGAGCAACACATTAGGTAATTTTAAAACATAAAGTTTGAAGGCGTCGACGAACGAGAGGAAAATGTGCATTCGAAAGTTGTAATCTTGATTGCGTTTGAACGTAGTGTTTGTCTATCTATTAGCTGTTATTACATGCGTTTTTTATGTGTGTGTTTTTTATCTCTCTCTTTTTGTACTTGTGTATGTTTATTTCTGCGTCTCTCTTTTCATTTAAAGTGTTGCGCGCGGGTACGCTTGTACTATAATCGGGTTCCCAATAGCGGCGAAACAGCGGAAAACGTCTTGGTGAAAAACGACGATAATTCTCTCATCTTATGTTTGTCGTTTGCGGTTGTGTTCGCGTCCGTTGCGATTGTTTCGTTTACATTTTCGTTTCCTCGTGGTTGTTCTTCGAGTCGAGCGACTTCGATGGAAAAGACGACTTCTTTCTTCAATTCTTCTTCTTCTCGATTCTCGTCTTCGAGTGGCGTTAACGGCGTCTTCTGGGCACACTCTTTCGGGTACCGAGAAAACGTGTTCTCGGTACTCGCGTTCGTCGCTTCTTGTTCTTGTTCTTCTCCTTCTCCTTCTGTCTTTTTCTTCTTATTCAAACGGTTCTTACTCGAATATCTCGTTCTCGGTACGAATTCATACGTTTTATCTGTCACCATCTTTCTCTTAAACACTGCTTTCAACCACTCCTTATTATTCGAACTCGTTAGCTTACCATCAAACACGAGCGGGAAACACGTTCTTAACTCTCCAAACGTCGCACTTTCGATGGTTTCCACAATCACCTCGTTCGAAGGGGAGTCCTCCTTGTTCGCGATAACTTTCGCTAAAGCGCTTTCGTCCTTCTTCTTCTTCTTGTTGGTATTTTTCGTATTTGTCGTCGTAGCAGCGGTAGTACTCGTAGTCTTCATCTTTGTCTTCTTCTCCTGCTTTCCTTTCGCTTTCTGCAAAGCGTGAATCTTCGCGACCGCGCGTCGCGTGTTCGGCGTCGGATCGGATGTCCTGTTTTTGTAGAGGAGGAATTTTTCAATAAAACGTCTCCTCGTTTGAGGCATAAATCGCGGAGAAAAAAAAAACAAAGAGAGAAGAGAGATACCTCATCCTCGCGAGCGCAGTCGCACAAATCCCGGTCCGAGGCGTCAGCTTCATCAGCGATAGGTTCGAGGAAGAACTCGTCGTCGCAAAGTTCGATCCAAACGACGACGACATCGAACTTCTTCTTCTTCTCTTAGGAGGAGGAGGAGGAGGCGAAAAGAGAAAAAAGGCGTTGTTCGCGTTCTCTTCTTCTTCGCGTCGTTGAACACCGCCAACACCACCCATATCGATGGAGGAGGAACGGAATGGATGCGGTAAAGATACGGCGTGCGGGAGGAACGGAGTGTTTGGATGCATTATATATGTTACTCAATCTGCGCAAGTTTCTCGTATTCGAAAAGTGAGGAGCATGTGATTTCAAACTTTTTTTGTTTAAAAACTCTAAGAGCGGCAGCGCAAAATTTTTCCTCGAACAAACGCCATTTTTTCTAAAACCACCCGTATCGTCGCGAGGTCATTCGCGGGTGGTAATGGTGGTGGTGGTGGTAATGGTGGTGATGGTAATGGTGGTAAACGCGACGCGAGGACAATTAATTGCGCGGTATTTCGAGCGCTTTTTGCGAGTTCTCGATGGCCGACGCCGAGAAATTCTGACCAAAAGTACACGCGCGAGAGGTACACGCCGAGTCGAATCGGAAGCGGCGCTCGGATTGGCATCATATTGCTCGCTTCAATTTTTGCGATGGCTTCTAAGGCGACGCACATCGCGAGGCACGTCGCGAGTTCTTCGCTAGTTCGCTCTCTTTTCGGCGGCGTCGACGGCGTAGGCGTTTCGGCGCCTTCCTCTTCTTCTTCTTCTTCGAACAACTTTTTGCTGACTGGACTTTCCAACAACATCGATCGCGTCTCTTTGCCGAGAAAGAAGGCACCGAAACCGACGCACTTCTCCAGAAACTTCTGCATTTTCGGTGCCACCTTTCTCTCCTTTTCCGCGGATTTCAACACAATCACCTCCTTCTCCAATTTTTCCACCGAAGCGCAAAGCTTCGCGCCCATCTCTTCCATCCTGACCACGTGCTCTTTCTCCACGTTCGTGCGCTCAATCAATACCGCGCTCACGATCGATTGCTCCCTCACCTCATCTTCCATTTTCTCCTGTTTCTTCGTCAACACCTCTACTTTCTGCTTCTGTCTCTCCACTAACTTTTGCAACGGCAACGACTCTTGCAACAAAACGTCTTTAAACGCGTCTCGTTGCCCGGCGAGATACGACTTTGACGTCTGTCTCTTGGCGTCATCGCAGCGCGGCGTCATCGCCATTCCAACTCTTTCTACCTTAACATTTTTCTCCTCTTCTTTTTCGTCGTCCAAAAAATCGAACCGAAACTTGCCGCATTCGCTGCTCGCGGTGGTCGATTGTTCCTCCGCGTCGCTTTCGCACCCGCGCTCGAAAAAATCTCTCGCAAAGTGAAACGGCGTGGACGGCGTGGGTGGTGGTCTTGCGACTAAATTCTTCTTCTTTGAATTCTTCTTCTCCGTGGTGGTGGTCAAGTCAAAATTCCACGCGTCTTCTTCCTCGCTCAACCTTTCTTCCTCTTCTTCTTTTTCCTCCTTTTCGTCGGCAAAGTTTACGTGGTTTCCGAGCGGCGTTTTCTGTATCTGCTTGTTCTCATCATCGGGATGACCCGCAGGGGAAAAAATCAATCGATTTCTATTCTCCTCCTCCTCTTCTTTCACGCGATGATGCGACGCGTACCTACTGTTTCCGGATTTTTTCAGAGCAGATTTCAGTTTCGATTTCGGCGTTTGGTACGAGCAGACGATGTGTTTCTTTTTGAGAAGTTTACGCGGCGAGCGCGTCGTCTTTCCCATGAGAGATGTGTGATATCTAAAACGTGAGTTGTGGTGTGTAAGAGTTTTCTCTCTCTTTTTTTCTTGTTCCCCCCTCTTTTTTGTACCAACACCCTAAACATTTTCTAACTGTCTCCTCTTGGAACTTTTGACCTCTTCGTATTATATAACATAACACCAACACACAACGAAGTATACACACACGTAATGTCCTCTCCACTGTTTGAGGACGACGACGATTTCAACAACAACAACAATCAAAACTCGCGATGGCAGCGTTTATACGAGCACAAATTGGAAACTTTGTTGAAAGAACCGTCGGTGGATTACCGACATTCCGCGGAGAAACTTTCCATTTTAGTCAAAAGCGGTTTATTAGAGTTTACCGATTTGACGAGAAATCCCGAGCGGTTTTTCCTCGCCCATCGATTACTCGTGCGCAAAGGGTTCGAGCAAGGTCCTGGGTTTAGCATACGGTTCACCGTGGAGTATAACTTATTCGGTGGGACAGTTTTGGAACTCGGGAACGACCGGCAGAGGATGAGTTTACAAGCGATGAGAGAACGAGGTGAACTCGGGTGTTTCGCGTTAACCGAAAAGTTAGCGGGGGTGAATAGCGGGTTAATCGTACAAACGACGTGCACGTGGTCGCAACGGGAGAAACGGTTCACGTTGCAAACGCCGTCGGAAAGCGCGAGAAAGATATGGATTTCGCAAGGGTTGGTGGCAACCCGAGCGGTGGTGATTGCGGAGTTGATCGTAAGAGGGAGGAACCACGGTCCGCACGCGTTTTTGGTGAACATGAGGAAACAAAGGTTGGGACCGTTGATTCCGAACATTAAAGTAGGCGACATGGGAGATAAAACAACCGGAAATGATTTAGATAACGCGTGGATTGAGTTTAATTCAGTCAAACTCCCATATTCAGCTTTGTTAGATAGACACGACGGGATCGACGTGAGAACCGGCGCCTACGTACAGAAGAGCGCGGGAACGAACAACGAAAGACATTTGACGAACATGGATAGGATTGGACAGAGATTATACACCGGGAGAGTCGCCGTGGCGCAAGGCGCGCACGAGTTCCGGAAACGTTTGTTCCATAAGACGAAAGCGTTTGCCGATCAGAAAGAGACGTGGGGATTTTCCGAAAAGAACAACGGGGCGAGAGAGAACGCCGCGGATATAGCGTCGTCGTCGTCGGCGGCGGCGGCGAGTGCAACGAACAAACGTTTCGGCGCACGGAGAAGGAGTAAATACGAGCCTATCGCAGCAGTGACGGCGATGCACGAAAGAGGGCCACCGTTATCGCAAGTCCCGCAGCTTCGTCAGCTGTTTATCGTCGCCAAGGAACAGGAAATGAAGATGGATGCGTTTCTGGTAAACGTGGAGAGGAAACTGTGCGCTTCGTTGAGGAAAAAAGAACGAGCATCGAAAGCGCTCGTAGAAGCGATTGCTGCAGCAAAAATCTTAGCGGTGGAGGATGCCATCGATTTGACGCACAGATTGAGACAGGAAACCGGCTCCTACGCGTTAATGGCGCACACTGGATTTGAACACTCCGATTTCCTCATTTGTTGTAAATTCGCCGAAGGCGATTCGAGAATATTAGAGTTGAAGCTAGCCAGAGACAGAGTGAAAACGCCAAACGTCAACGAACGCGAGTCCGAACGCGTGGCGAGAGAAAAACTCGTGGAAGGTTTGCGCGCGGATCAAACGCAAGGCATGACGATTCAAAAAGCGTGGAGACGCAGATGGAGAGAAGCGTACGATTTAGCCGAGATTGCGGCGAGAGCCATCGTGGATGATTGGAACGAGCAATCAGACGCCGAACACAACGCCGGTCAAATCCTATCAAGGTTATAATTCATTAAATACACGTGTAGTCATTTTTTTAACGCAGTACTGTAGTAGTAGAGTTTTGAATACAAGGTACTAGATTACGCGGACAACAAACAACACAATTTTTATGAGTTATAATCAAAACGGATTGCCGAAGCGCTGCATTAAGCTCGGAATATCCTGGGTCAAAACCTCCTCTATGGACGACAACGCCTTCTTGTCCACTCGAGGGAACTTGTGGAGTTGCATCGGCTCTAAAATTGCCGCGAATCGTTCCGGGTTTGGTAAATCCCCGGGCGGCAAATTGTTTTCCATCGTCGTCTTCCGAAATTCGTCGTGGATGTTGGCCAATAATTTCTTCTGTTTCTTTTCGTGACCAAACGCCGTGGGCATTTGTTTCCACAAGTCTCCTATAATCATCATGTGCGTTCTCAGCGCTCTCGTTCGTTTCACGAACTCGTTCACTTTTCTATCGCACGACTTTGCCGGAATGTTCATCAAATCCGCCATCAACGCCTCGTGTTCCATTTGAAAAATGTCGTGCATTTTATTCACGTCCGTTTTAATCGGTTCCGTATTGAAAGACCCAACGTACACTTTGCACACTTCCGGCGTCATAAACACTTTACCTAAACTCCACATCAGAGCGCCGTACACTCTCAACAATTGCTGTTCGCTCACTTGATCGGCTTTGTTCAACACGACTCGCACTTTATCATCGTGGCCTCTCAACGCGTTGATGACCGATTTGAATTCATCGGAAATATCCAACTTGTACGGATCAAAGAGTAACAAAATAATATCGCTTCTCGCGGCAAACCAGTTGCAAATTTGCGGAAACGAGTACCCGCGATCGATCCTTTGCTTCTCGCCGGAAAGTACCCCGGGCGTGTCGATGAGGGAAACCGAATTCAACAACTCGGCGTCGCACTGAGAACCCTCAAACTTGGATAAAAATCCAGTCCCAAAGGACTGTAAACCAGTGTATGGTAAGGCAGAATTGACCGCCATTGTATTCCCCGGCGTCGTTCGATCGTCCAACCCGTGCGTCAAAACCACGAACCTATCCGTGGTTGGTTCCGGCCCGATGTGCGCGCCCGGATACGGTCTCTTCAACAAGTGCTGAATAAACGTCGTCTTCCCGGTCGAATACTGCCCCAACAACAAAACGTTCGGTTTCCCGTCGAAATCACCATCCGTTAACAGCGGTCCATAAAACGAACCAAACTTATACGCCTCTTCTAAAGGTTTAATCTTCGTCTTGTACAACAACTTCAACCCGTCGACGATGCCGGTCACCGTCTTCGCGTCCACCTTCGCCTGCCGCTTCTTCTCTTTCTTCGTCTGCGCGCCGCCTCCCAACATGTTCGACGCTTTATTCCTCCCATCTTTGATCTTTTCCCCCGGCGATGCCATGAACGGATTGGACGTGAAATCATCGTCGTCTTCTTTCCGTCCGCTCGTTTCGTCCAAACCTTCCATCTTCGCCAAAGGCATCTCGCCTTGCCTTCTCTCCAACTCCGTTTGCAAATTCGCCACCGACGGCGACACGCCAATTTGCGCCAACGCGATCACTCGCATCGCTCGAATGAATCCATCTTTATCGAGATACCCTTGTCGGTTCAAATCCGCGCACCCCCAAACTTTCGCCAACGCTTGCTGATTGAGAGAAGACTTCGAGAAAAAAACAACCGCATCGTTCCCGGTGATTCGTCCGTCGTTGTCCGTGTCGCACAACGGAAACCACTGGCGGTAGAGTTTCTCGTCCGCAAAAGGAGAAGCCATTTAAATCTAGATCGATCAACAAAAAACGAACGCGAATTTGTCTGACGCAAAAGATGTGATCGCGCACGCTTTCTCTTTCACGCGTAGTGGTCCTCTTCTTCTTCTTCTTCTTTGTCTTCTTCGTCGGGCGAATATTCCAATGTTCAACTGTTTTTGTGGTGTCTTTTGACAAGACTTTTTTATGATTTTGCATTAGATACGTCGCGTTATGTTCTATGTATACATGCAATCACAACAAACTTTCTGCTTTGCTTTTGTTTTACTCGTTTTTACTACGTTTTCTTCTGCTGCTATCTTTTTTAAATCTCCTCCTTCCTATATATATAGTAGTATTGACGATGATTTGTTTTCTTCGCGGCGCGCTCTCTACTAACAACATTTCCCAACCGAACCGTACGTCCCGGCGGCTCGTTCTTTTTCCATCTCCTCTATGGTGACCGACCCGCTCCGAGATTCGCCCTCTCGAGATTGGTCGTGGTGGTGATGGTGTCTTCCACCAGGCATGTACCCTATTTTTACCCCGTTGGTTTCATTCGTCGGGTCTAAGTACCCTTCTTCGATTTTGTTACAGATTACGCGCGCGGTTTCGATGAACGCGCCGTCGACGTTGGCAGAAGTCATCGCGCTCGTTTCGACAAATAAAAGACCGTTTTCTCTTGCAAACCGTAACCCTTCCTCTTCGCTGACTTGTCTTTGCGCCGCAGCGCCGTCGGCTTTGTTTCCTACCAGAGTAATCGTCACGTACTCGTTCGCGTGGCGCCGACAATCCTCCAGCCAAGCGTTTAAGTTTTCAAACGTTTCCCTGCGCGAAACGTCGTACACGAGCAACGCGCCCGCGGCGCCTCGGTAATACGATCGCGTTATCGACCGAAACGATTCTTGTCCAGCCTGTTTCATGCGATGAAAAGTTTAGATTAGTATTAGTATTACGTAAAAACGTACCGTGTCCCAGATTTGCAACTTGACTTGTTGATTATTGATGGTCACCATTCTCGACCCGAACTCTACGCCGATGGTTAAATCGTGCACGCGTTGGAACCTTTTATCGGTGAACTGTAACAACAGGCACGATTTTCCCACGCCTGAAGTTTCGTTTAAGCAGGACGAGAGAGAGAGAGAGAGAGAGAGAAAGAGTCAGACGAGCGTTTTTTATGATTTCGAGGAACCCGCTCTTGGTATAAGTAACGGTAAAGAATAACAGAATGTGTTTACCCGTATCGCCGATGATTATGTATTTAAACAAGTACGCGTAACTCATTCTTCTGTACTAGATTTCGATCTCCTTCTCCTCCTCGGCGTTTCGCGTGTAAAGAGAGAAAGAGAGAAAGAGAGAAAGAGAGAAAGAGAGAGTACTCTGCTCTTATATTAATGGGGAAAAAGGAAGAATTCTCAAGTTGTTTACTATGAAACGTAATAGTAGTTATAGTATTACACATCTCTCTCTCTCTCTCTCTCTCTCTCTCTCTCTTTACTTTGCAACAGGAGGAGGAGAAGTAGCAGCTGCTCGTCGTCGAAGGGCTTCCTCCATCGGGTCTCTGTTTTTCGAATGTCGTGGTAATGATGAGAATAATAAGCGTTGATAATAAGCGATGATGATGATGATGATGACGACGCACAAGAAAAAAGCGGCAACAACAACGAGACGATGACGAACGACTCCGAACAACGACTTACTCGGCGACGCTATCTTTATACAACCGAAGACAAAACGCAGACGAAGGGAGGAGGACGACCAAAGCCGCCGCGACTCTCGCGTACGACACGTCGACTTTTTTCAGGAGGAAAGATGAGGACGACATCGGAGATGTGAAGAAGTTGAAGGTGTGCACTTTTAACTGAAAAGACTCTATAGAAGAAAAAAATTATTCAAACGTGGACGCGTCGATGACGTATCGCTTCGTGGAGTCGTTCCCTTTCTCTAACAATTGCAGGACGTTTGGAATGTCGCGGACGGAGATGATATTCACGTCCGGGAAGATTTTATGTTTCCAACAGAAATCAACCGTTTCTTTGGTTTGTTTCACGCCGCCGATTAAGGAACCGTGTAAAGAGATGTCGTTCCAGATGAATTTAGTTCCGGTGATTGCGACTGGTTTCGTGTTTAAACCGATCAAGACGTAATGTCCGTGCGTTGCGAGCGCGTCTGCGGCGACGTCGTAAAACTCTTGCGGCGAAGGAGTTTTATCGCGTTTATCCTCTCTGGAAGTCGGGCTGCCTCCTTCCGGAGTAGACGGGGACGCGTCTTCCTCCGAAGGAAGAGCGCCTACGGTATCCAGAATTATGTCGAGCGCGTGATCTCGTTTTAATTTGTTCATGGCGGTGACGGAAGAGGACAAGACGAAATGGTTCGCGCCGATTCTTTTCGCTTCCTCTTCTTTCTTTGGACTGTGCGAGATGGCGAACACCTCGACGTTCATCGTCGATAAAATCTTGATACCCATTTGTCCAAGTCCTCCGAGTCCTCTCACGCCTACTTTCACGGGCGTTTCTCGAGTTTTTCTCACCATATCGATGTACTTTTTACACGGCGAATACATCGTAATCCCGGCGCAAAGCAACGGCGCGCACTTTGCTAAAACCTCGTTGAACTCGCCTTCGCTTTCGAAATCCTCCTTCGCGAAGGGGAACTTCACGGCGAATCGATGGTCCACGACGAACTTATCCGAGTAACCACCTATAGTTTGAACTTGATTCTTACCGTGTAATGAGTGTCGCGTATCAGCACCGTACGTCCAAGTCGGCGTATTTTTACAATACTGCTCTTCGTCGTTCGCGCACGCCGAGCACGACAGACACGACTCGACCATACAGCCGACGCCGACGATATCGCCGATTTTAAAATCGGTCGCTTTCGAACCGACTTTTATCACCACGCCGATGATTTCATGACCCGGTACTAACGGGTACGAGTGCTGCCCGACGTCGTGCGCGATGAAATGCAAATCTGTGTGGCATATCTGGTTGTCGTAAAGAGAGAAGAAGAAGAAGAAGAAGAAGAAGAAGAAGAAGTTTTTTTTGTCAGTGGCTTCCAAGAGTCCTCGTTGTAGATACAAAAAAAAATATTTATCGCTTGCACGAACGCCGCGCGTTTGATCTCTCTCGTCCGCGCGCGTTACGCGCGCCCGGCTCAGAATACGAATTTCTTCGTCAAAGTCTCGCCTCAACTGCGAGTTTCAGCGGCCTATTGCAAAAGTTTTTGGTCATCATCGCCGGAAAGAACTCGCGAGAGAGGCAGAAGAGAAGAGATACAAAAAAACAACGAGAGAAAAACCTCTCTCTCTCGAGAGAGCGTTTTTAAAAAACACCAACACGATTTATGATATAAAGTACGCCGCAATATTTCACGTCCAAAACGACGTGCGAGTCCAGCACTTCTCTTTCCATCGTCATCTGATGCATGTTTTGCGTCGACCTGGTCGTCGCCGCGAACACTTTACATTTCATTTTTTCTCTTTCAACGTGTACTTGTGTCTTTTAATTATGTGTTTTTTATGAGTAGTTTGTTCTTCTTTCCTGTTCTTTCGCGTATTTTTTACAAGAACGAGGACGAAAAATCAAATCAAAAGATATCTCGAGACGAGCGCACGAGCGAATCAAAAAGCGCAGAAAGAGGAGGACTTTTTCCTCCAAAGAGACTTTGGATGGATTAAAAAAATGCTTCATACAAGCACACCGCTTTCGACGTAAATCTCGATCGCAAACAAAAATAAAAACTCTTCTTCTGCTCGAGAGAGAGAGAGAGAGGATTTGAAGGCGAGGATGACGCGTTAGGTTGAATTCCTCCGTCGTCGAGTGAGAGTCAGAGAGAGAGAGAGAGAGATTCATTTGTCTCATCGAAGGAATTCAAATCCACCTGTCCCGAATCGGCGGCAACCCGTCTCCCACTTTTTTCGAAAAAAAAAAGGCAATCAATCGGCTTGCGCGCGCGCGCGGAGAAGAAGGAAGAGAGACGCGAACGAGGGATTCGAAAAGCGAACGCAGAATTGAGTGAAGCGTATATTTACGAGTGAGAGTAAGTATTTGTTGAAGAGATTTAGCGTTCGGTAGTTTCCTTGTTGTGCGTGCGCAGGTGTTTAATCCGCGTAACTCGCATCGGAATTTGCGTATCTTTTTGGTGAAGGAGAGAACGCCTTTTTTTTCTGCCCAAAGAAAAAAGGTTGAATTTTTCAGATCAATAAAAAAAAAAGCGCAACACGCATCGATGTCCGGAGGCGATGCTGCTGGTGTCGAGAATACGGCGCATAAACCGCCGCCGCGGACGACGCCAGCTGGAACGAACGACGCGCAGAAGCAGCAGAAACAGAACACGAAGAAGAACAACGCAGGACTCCCGACGGCGTATCGACACAACGATATGAACGACGCGACGTCCGACGCGAAGACGTTCTCAGCCACTGAACAACAACAAATGCACATGCAGCAGCAACAACAACAACAGTACGCGCAAGCGGCGGTGGTGCAGCAGTACGCGCAGGCGTATTATTATCAGATGGCAATGGCACAGAGCATGGCGGGTGGGCCGCAAATGCAGCAGAGAACGCCGAGAGCGAGCGCTGGGGAGGAGCACATGCAGCAGATGATGATGATGCAACAGCAGCAGCAGCAACAGCAGCAACAACAACAACAACGGCAAACGGGCGAATCGAATCAGCAACAACCGGGAGGGGGTATGTTTAACATGCCCAACGCGAACTCGTACATGCAGATGGCAATGATGAACCCGCAATTTGCAGTGGCGTTTCAACAACAGCAACAACAAACGTCGACGGCAGGAGGAGGAGCGGCGTTTGCAAACGGTCAGGTTGGGTATAACTACCCGCCCGGGTACTACCAACAGCCTCAGCAATACATCACTCCGATAAAGCCAAACGAAATGAACAACGCGAACGCGAACAAAGGAAGTGCGAGTGGGAAAACGAACGGGACGCGAACGTCTCGGAAACGGAAAACAGACGCAGAAAGAGCGGCGAGAGTTTGCGTTAATTGTCAGTGCACAGATTCTCCGTTTTGGCGGAAAGAGAAGAACGGCGAGGGGAGTTTGTGTAACGCGTGCGGTTTGTATTTTGCTAAAAACAACGCGCCGCGACCGGTTGGGCTTTGGAAACGTGAGAGAAATGCGAATACGCTCGTTTTGAAACAGCAGAGGCTTCAGCAACAACAGGAGCTGGCTGCTCAAAAGCTAGAACAACGTAACGGTGAAAGAGGCGCTCCATCGACTTCTCCAAATAATCATACCTCTGAAGAAGAAGGTGGATATCAACAGCAGCAAAACGATTCCGGATCTGGTCGTCAAAACCAGAAAACTGCATCGAACGAGGCAGGCAGCGACGGCGCCAAGACGGAATCCGTGGAAAAGGCGAATCAATCCGGCGGAAACTCCTCTGACGAGAACAACGAAAAAAAAGGAGGAGGGTCTGAGGAGAACACCGACGACGACGAAAATGAAAACGAAAACAAACTGGAATGGAAGAGAGCGAAAGTCGTATTGGAGACGACGGGTGAGAG
>JACLAA010007812.1_pt1 | contig 15458 bp, 9 predicted proteins | sample 8027891 | NCBI WGS metagenome assembly JACLAA01 (sample SAMN15724900, study PRJNA655200) | protist metagenome | isolation source: fluorescence activated cell sorting (FACS) single amplified genomes of... | place: Spain: Blaines Bay Microbial Observatory, Mediterranean Sea | collected 2016-01-19 | reverse complement strand
AATGGTGTGACTCGATTAGAACCCATCGGCGGCGACCGGAATAACGCGGCGTTTTGGGTACTCGAAGACGAGGAGCTTGGGAAGAAAGAAGACTCAAGCGCAATCATCATCGCACAAGCCGCGGGCGCCGGTGGTGGTTGGGGATGTAACGAGGACTACAACGACGACGAGGAAGAAGACGACGAGGAAGAAGATGGAGACGCCAAGCGAAGCTTGACACCGACGACGGCGAAGATGCGAGGCTCGGACGCGCTCAGAGTTTCTGAAAAGGAATGGATGGTACTCGACGCAGATTCTGTGAGAGAAACCGTCATTCCAGGGTTGAACAAGCGCGGGTATCGCGAAGGGAAGTTATGGCAGCAATTAGAAAAACGTTTTGGTGCCAAGAAGGAAGGCGCGGAGGATGAACGAAAGGAAGAAAAAGAGGAAGAAGAAGAGAAGGAAATCACGGCTTGGGACGTTACCGAAGAACACGAGTTAATTGCCTCGAAGGTGGATAAGAAATCGTTACTGAAGTGCACGAAAGAGTCGGCAAAGTCTTTATTCCTCGACATTCTTAACGATCTCCCCGAGATGGCCTACGACGCGTACGATGATCCGAGTCGTAACAGCGTCGTCGATACTCGAACGAACGCTATACGCGCTCTGGCCACGCAGCCCGGATCATCAGAAAACGATGCGATTCCACTAGCGACAGCTACGCTCGCGTTAGAATTAGCCATATCTCCTTCCTGGTTGCACGAATCGTGGGGCCGCTTCACGCGTTTCTCCCCTGTCCTCCGCGACGCGTCTTTCCCGTCCATTTGGTTCCGGCTTAAAAATTTGAAGAAAGCTATCAAATGGAACATGGCCAAGCGCGGCGGTCGCGCCGGTGGCCGATTCCGTCCGGAAGATTTTACCGCGGTTCCTGATCAACGCGGTGCGAGAACGAAAACCAAGCCCAATTATAAAGTCGACAGTTCTAGCGACGACGACGACGCGTTCCACATAAAAGAAGGATCGAAGAGAGTCGTTGGCGGAGAAGTTATTCCGGCGAAAAAACGAAGGGTCTTCATTGAAGACACAGGGTAATAAAATATACGCCGAGAAAGAGAGAGAAGAAGAGAGAGAAAAATACAAAAACGCACGTACGTAGTAGCCATTAATAATAATTGTATATCAATTTCGGTCAATTTTAAAACAAAGCAGAGCCTTTAAACAATTCGACCAAGAACAGCGCGGTGCATCCGACCATCGCCGCTCTTCCGTTCAACTCCTCGACCTCCGCGGTGAACACCGGTTGCACAAACTCTGGAATCGGCGACCCTTTAAACACAAAATTCCACGTTCTCGAATCTTTCATCGTCTTCGGGTTACTCGTGTACCCTTCGTTACTGGACAACGCCGGCGCAAACGACGCCAACGTCCACACGAACGCCGTGTGCAACACCTCGCCAAAGTTCTCGCCAAACTGTTGCGCGATGCCGTGCCCGGTGGTAATCTCTCCATACAAAGCCACGACAAACCCGAGCATGGCAACTCGCCCATTCAGAACTTCCGGAGCCCACCCAGATGGTTTCGTCGGATCCGTGCTCAGCGCCAAAATATCCTGCGGTGACTGCATGTCCGCCGGTACCGAAAACACCGGCGTCAGCACCTCGTCGACGACGTGTACCGTCACGCCGCCGCACGAAACGTCCGCTTTCGACACGTTCGCCTCTCGCACTTCTCTTGTCGTCAAAACTTTCCCAGCACTCAGCGTTTCTAATTCCTCTCTCGACATCACTTCCTCGCTCGACATCGCCGAGGACGGGATCACGTGGTAGCTTAAAATATCCGCCAAATTTTCTCTCGTCAACATCTGCTCTCGACTCAAGCCTTTCTTTTCACAAAACTTCTCGAACGCGGCGTTCGTCGGCACGAAAATCGTCCCGGAGTCCATTGAACTCACCGCGTTTAACATGTCCGCTCTCGAAACCGCTTCCACGAGCGAGGAAAAGTCCGAATTTGAAGTCAAGGTTTGGACTAAAGCGTCGTTCTTCTTTTCATTCGTAGTCGTAGCGCTTTCCGATGATGATGTCGACGACGTCTCGTCGCTCGCCGTCGCCGCGATTGAGGCGGCTTTACAGCGATACGAAGACAATTTACGAGACGAAGAAGATGAAGTGGAACATTTAAACAACCCTCGTTCGGTACTTGACGAAGAATACGCGATGTGGCGTAAAAAAGAGGACATATTGCGCGTACAATGTGCGATGATTAATGAAGAGACTTCTATCCACTTTTCTCTCAAGGAGGAACTCGCGAGCGTAAATACAATAAGAACACGACAACTAAACTCACTCTCTCGAGCGGTGTTCTCAACAGCACCCGCTCTTATTACTCCCACTTTTATTCACGACGATAGTATCCGGCAAATACACTTCCTCCTCGACTTCATTTTTCAAAGCGTTCCTCGCGGCGCACTCGAACGCGTCTTGGACGTTGCTATCCTCCTTGGCGCTCGTCTCGAAATGAGGGCACTGGTTTCCGCTCGCCGCGCAAAAGGACAAGGCTTTTTTTTCCGACACCACCCTAGATTGGCCTCCGTCTTGATCCGTTTTGTTTCCCAGGACGATGAATGGGAAATTCTCCGCGTCCGCCGGGCTCGCTTGCGCGAGAAACTCCTCTCGCCAATTCTCCAAGTTTTGAAAGCTCCTCTCGTTGTTCACGTCGTAGACCAAGACGCAACAATCCGCGCCGCGGTAGAACGCCACCCCGAGAGATTGAAATCGCTCTTGTCCAGCTGTGTCCCAGATTTGCATGGTGACTAAATTCTCGTCGTCTATTTTTACTTCTTTCGTGAGGAAGTCTGCCCCGATTGTCGCTTTGTATTGCTTCGAAAACTTGCGGTTCACGTATTGGTTCATCAGGGAGGTTTTACCAACACCGGAGTCGCCTAATATTATGAGCTTCAGAAGCGTTCTCTGTGTATTAATAATATCACATAAAGAAGAGGAAAAGGTATTTAGTCACAGAAAAAGGTTTGCATCACGTCGCGTGGAAAGAGAGAGAGAGAGAGAGATGTGACCCTCGAGAGGTCATCCGCGTTTGCTTTTAGAACAACACCATCAAAAAGTTCCCCGCGGGGAAACAACAACAGAAAGAGAATTGAGATTTTCCATTCTCTCTCTCTCTCTCTTCTCGAAGAAGAAGATCAAAAAAGAAAAAATAGAGAGAAAACGAGAGAGTGCGTCTCTATCGTCGTCTCTCTTTTGAGAGAGCGCGTTACCTTTCGAGCGCTCATCTCGTCCGGCGGTGGTAAAGATGGTGGTCGTTTCGTAAGTGACTGCTTGAGTGAATTTTCTGTTTTTCTCTACAGTTTTTTAGGGTTTACAACCCTAATTTCATGCGCTCCATTTCTTTTCTTTCCCTTGCTACAGAAAAAAGCCGCTCTCGAGATGACGACGAACGAAGAAGACGACGACGACGATATCGATTGCGAGGAAGAGGAAGAGCTTCTCAGAAGAGACGTGGATCGTCTGCTCGAGGAGATTGCGTTTTTGGAGGAAACGTCTTCTTCTTCTTCTTTAAGAAACGGTGAATTTGAATCCCGTTTGGAAACTCTGGAACAGAACAGGGTGAGCATAGCGCGGAGGATGACGACGATGAAGAAGAAGAAGAAGAAGAAGAAACAAAGCGGGAATAATAATAACGACGACGATTACGGTACTACTGCGTTCTCCCTCCTCTCTTCTCGAATCCACGAGGTCGCGGAATACGTCGATTCGGCGGTGAGAAACACCGTCGTTTCAAATCAGAGGAAAACGAGAGAGGAAAATATCTTGAGAGAGTTGGATTTGTTCGTGGACGGCGACGAAGACGCCATCGAGACGAACACGATACGCGGGAAAGAAGTAAACGAAGAGAAGGAAAACAGAGTGGAATGGATACGAAAATTCGGGATAGAGAATTTGATGATGATGAGTGGAGGGAAAATGGACGAGGAGGATTTGAACGCGGAGCGGTCGTTGCGCGCTTTCGAGATGAACGACGACGAGAAGGGCGGTGTTCGTAAAAGCGGAAAAGAGAAGGGCGTCGTGTTTTTATTAGATGATGATGTAAGAAGAGCAAAAGAGGAGGAGGATTTGGAGAAAGCAATCGAGAAGAACGTGCTGAGTACCGTGGACTTGGCGATTAAACGCTTAGAAACCGCGAGCGCGGCGATTGCGAAAGCGACCGCCAAGAATAGCAAAGAAACTGGCGGAGCAGCCGGGATATTCGCGACGGCGATATCAAACTTCTCCGCGTTACCCGTTTGGCAAAAGAGGGTCGTTGGTGTGCTCGCCTTTCTCGGGTTCTCTTGGATTTTAATACTCAACGCGATGAATAACGACGAGAAATCAGAGTTTGAAGAAATCGATCAATCTATAGCGATGACGGCGAACGCTTCTTAACTTATCAAATTTTAGTAGCACATAGAAGAATTGTATTTTATATAGCACATAGATATGTATCGTAGATAGATAAAATCACGCGACTCGCACCATCATATTATATAACATGTGACCCCCCCAAAAACAACTCTTAAACCTTATCGTACTTATCAACGCTATTAAACAAAACCTTTGCGTCTCGCGATAACTCCAAGCTCGGTAAGTTCGACCATCCGTCTTTGTTCGTCTTGACGACAAAAAACGAACCGAACGCCCAATTCACAAAGGCTGCGCACACCACCAATGCAATCAAAAACGCCCCCGCGTGTCCGTGAACGTGCATTCGATGACTTCCGTCGTACTCCTCGTCGAACATCTCCTCTATTCTCTCCTCTTCTTCCTCTTCGTTTTCTTTCTTAATATCCTCCGGTATTCCGCCGATGCTCCCAGCCGTCCCTATATCCATGCTCAAATCCCCCGCTAATATCGCCGCCGTTTTTGGTGAATCCCCGTTCGTCCCGTCGTCTTGCATTAAAAACTCATCCTCCGCGGTTAACACGTTTTCCGGCGTCTCCCCGACTTCCGTGTAATCGTCCGCTTTCCCGGAGCTTCGCGAGAGCAAGCCTTGATTCGAGACCGAAGCGAACAAATTTGATGCATCCATCGCGGTCTCTTCTCCTCCTAAACCTCCTCCCGCGCCATCATCGAAACCATCGTCCTCACTCATCCTGCTGCTCTTTTTCTTCTTCTTCGCCTCGACGAGCGAAAACGAGGACAAGAAAAGCAGCGACGAGAAGAAGAACAACAAGAAGAGAAATGATGATTTTGACGCGATTCTTCGTCGCTCTCGTCTCGTCGTTCTCCCTCTCGTAAACGCCGATGATGATTGAACAGAGGAGGAAGAAAACGACGACATTATTCAAACACTCGCAACAACAGCAACAACACTATGTGAGCTTTTGATGAAAACTGTTTTGGGTTTAATAGTAAGAGCAAAAGAAAATGAATGAGGAGGAACTGAGTTCTTTTGAAAGGGAAAAGGTTATCCCATTTTAGAGGATTTATTATAATATACGTGCGCGATACAAACTTGTTTCGACATTAAAACTATTCTCCTAAATACTCCCATTATTCGTTGCGGCAGTAAACGCTCTCTCTCTCTCTCTCTCTCTTATGTGTTTGTTTTTTCTTCTTTTTCTTCTTCTTTTTAAATACTACGCTTTCTCGTCATCCATAGCGTCTCGAAGAAAATTATTGTATAATTTATCTCGGGGAGACGGTGATTTCCGACTCCGGCGCGGTCAACTCACCCTTCTTCAATTCAAGACCAGCCAACAACGGCCAGGCGCCCGCTTGCCACATGCAATCCAAAGCCATCGGGACGTCGATGATGATTTCTCCGTTGGTCGGCTTCGCCGTCAACTTGTTCTTCATGACGTACGATCTCCCGGCGTAGCCGATCCACCCGGCGGTGTACAAAAAGCCGATACCCGGGATGGCAAACTCACCCAAGTGTTCCAAGTTCCCGTCGACGATCAAGTGCGGTAACCCGTCCGCGCCGCACAATAAACCAGCTTCGCCGTAGTTCTTAAAGCGTTGGTTAGTCTTGTCGATGGTCGCTTGCAACGCCAACGCCGGCGCGGATTCCGGATCGTACTTCTTCATGCGCTTTTCGAGACCTTTGACTTCCTTCTTGTTGTTCTTCTTGAAGGCGGCATTTTTCTTGCACGGCGTCAAGCCCGCGTACGGTTGCACGTCTCGAGCGAACGCAGCGTCGACCGGGATTGAAGCCGCGACGATTGCCGCCGCGACTAACGCGGCGGATTTCTTCGCCGCGTCCGAAGCGTCGCAAGAAATAGCCTTCGCGGAGGTTTTCTTGGTGGATTTTTCCGCCTTCAAGGTGCTCGTCGGGGAAACTTTCAAAGTCTGTTTTATAAGAGATATGTGAGAGAGAATATTTAAGAATACGGTGAGTGAATCGTCCGCGAAAAGCGAGCGCGAAAGCATACTACTTCAGAATCCGATGCGAACGACGAGATGAAGGCGGTGAAATGAAGGAGATGATGAAGAGAGAGAGAGAGAAAGAGAGCGCAACGAGTGCGCGCGCGAGATGATGCTGATCTTTCGGGGGCAATTTTGAACCCCTTCTGTGCGATCAAAATCTCGCCTCTCGCGACGACACGCGCATCGATCTCTCTCTCTTTCTCTCCTCTTTGAAAGGTTTCAAAGCTCGAGGGAGAGGGACGAGAGAGAGACGAGCGCGTTGTTTCGGAGAGAACGATTTCGTCGCGAACGTCTCTCTCTTTGAACGCTCTTCTTCAAATTTCTTTTCCCATCAAATCATCGTCTCGCTCGAACGAAAGCGAACGCATTTCTCTCTCTTTGAGAGAGAGAAAATGTCTCGCGTGTTGTAAAATGAGAGATACGAAATCCACGCCAAAGCTCCTTCACGCGAACAAGAAAATAAAACGAGACTGATAATATCGTACCGTTTGTACAAGCGAAAACATTTTTAAAATATAAGTTTCTCTTTACGCGCGTTAAAGTGTGTGTGTTTATGACGTTTCTTTTAGCGCGCAGAGAAGGAGGAGATTATTTTCTTTTTCCGCTCAGAGGAGAGAAGTCGTTGATACGCTTTTTGAGAGATTCGTGTGTGTCGATTAGGTTTTAATACCCTAAACATAATTTTTGTGTTCTCGGGAGACATTTAGACACGTCTCGACACAGAGAGACGCGAGTAAAGATGATGTCTTTGTCGTCGAAAGGAGACGAGGAGGAGAAGAAAACGAGAGTGGCAAACGCGGTGCCGAAATCGTGGTTGGAGAAAACTGCGCTCTCTGTGAGTGATGATGCTTTTAGTAAACGTCTGTTCGTGAGATGCTACGCGTCACATTTGGAAATCGAAAACAGCGAGAACGTCAGAGATTGGATGTACGCTTTGACGGAAACGAACATGCGAGAGATGTACGAACAGACGTGGGGATGGAACTCGTTGGAGAAACGGAGAGAGTTGAGCGATCAAAAGGCGAAGTTTGTTTTGGTTTTTACTCAGAAGAAGAAGAGGGAGGAGGAAAAGGAGGAGGCAAAAGTGGCTTTGAATACGACGGACGACGAAGACGAAGACGAAGAAAAACCGGTGGCGTTCGCGCACTATCGATTCGAGGTGGACGACGACGATGTCGCGTCGGTGTACATATACGAGTTACAGGTGGAGCAAACGATGAAACGGTCCGGGTTAGGAAGGGTGTTGATGCGAGCGTGCGAAAAGATAGGATGCGCTTTAGGATTGAAACACGCGGCGTTGACGGTGTTGAAAACGAACCAAGCTGCGAGGAGCTTTTACGCGAAGATTGGGTACGAGGAAACCGATCACGCGCCGGTGGATGCGCACTACGTGATCATGCGGAAACGAATTTAGTTATTATATTTAGTTTTAGTTTTAGTTTTAGTTTTAGTTTTAGTAATTATTAGAATCCTAAGCGCTTGACTACTCTAAGTATTTCGCCTTCTAAAGCGTACGAATGGGTCGGGTTGTGGAAACTCTCCTTGTCCGCGAAGTAATGGTACGTCTTCATGCTGTTACCGCCCGAAAACCGTCCACCTCGTCCGAAACTGAATCCGTACGGGTCGACGATATCGCATCCAGAGGCGAGCGCGAGGAAGATAGCTAATATCCCCGTACTTGGCGTCGTTCCTCCGTGCATGATGACGTGCTTTTTGTCCTCGTGTTCTCTCTCTACTTCCTCCGGCGATTCGTTTTCGCGCATGACGATGATTCGAGTCTTCACCGCTCTAACCTTTTCGAGAAGCTTTCGGACGTCGGATTGGACTCTATCGCTCGCCATCCAAGGCGGATGTAATTCAACGCCACGTTTATGGCGGCGGAACTGTTTGGCGAGTGCATAAAACCTCTCCGCGCTTGCTCTCGTCGAGATGACCGTTTCATCCGTCTCCATCGCCTCTCTCAGTTTCTCCCCGAGCGCGCTTTCTTGACCGTATTTCTCCGCCCACGCGTTGTTCAACACGCGAAAATCAGTTTTTGCACCAACTTTCTCTTCGTATCGACCGCCCACTGGTCCTTGGTTCACCCTAAAGACGACATCGTGCGAGTCGATTGTTTGTCCGATGTTGTTGATATCGTAATTGTTGTTGTTGTTATCCTCCTCCTCAACATCCTCGACGTCCTCTTCTCCCTCTCTTCTATCCTTTCCACTGATTGGCCCGTTTCCGACTACCGCGCACTCCTTCGTCCTCTTACCACCAACGTCTCTTTTTCGTCCTTTTCCTCGGAACTTATCCATCTTCTCCTCGTCGAGGCCTAACATCTTCAATTGCTCTCTGTCTCCGCTTAACGTTAAAATCGCCTTCTCCGCGTTCCGACTCCCGAACGCTCTGTTGCTCAAATTAATCGACGAAACAACCTCGTGATCTACGAACAACTTCTCGCTCTTTTTAAACCCATCTATGGTTTTCATCACCAACTCCTCGACGACTTTCTCGCACTCTCTCTCGCTCTCGCATTTCATCGCTTGGAGCGTTTTCAACACCGATTTCGCCCTCGCCTCTTCGCTCTCGATGTGATTTACGTATCCTCTCATTTCCGTCGAGTTCAACTCTCTCGGTTTCGATAACATCTTCCACTTCCCCGTGTTCGTATTTCTCGTTTTCATCTCGTCTTGTCGCATGACTTTCGTTTCGCTGTTGTATATCCGTCTTCGCTCGTACGTTAAAGCTTTCCTCTCTATTCTCGAAAATGTGCCGAATCCAAGCACGTTCACGTCTGCATCATCGTCATCCTTTCCGAATAACTCCTCGAAGGACGGTAACTCGTTCTTTATGAACTTCTTCTTCGCGTTCGTGCTTTTCATCATTTTCACTTCGTCCTTTATTCTTGCATCGTTGTTTATCTTCATCCTCGAGTACACTCCAATCACCCAAAGCGAGTAGAGGAGGACGAACCCGATGCACAACTTTGCGCCTTTTCTGCGGAGGATAAAGAGCCCTTTTTTCTTCCTCTTACTTCCCTTCCTCATCAACGAACCACCGTTCTCGACATCGCGTCGTTGTTTTCCAATCATCGCTCAGGAGGTCTGCGCGCACATCGTCTCGTCCTCGAGCGATTGAAATGAAATGAAGAATTTGTGATTTTGAATTTCCCCAAAGACACTTCATTCTGAAGCAGCGCTTCTATACTGAGAGTCTCTTTTAGTACCATTCGACTTTTGCTTCTCTGTTCGTGCTCTCCGAGAGAACGTCTCGCTCGCAACAAGAATGGACCACCACCACCCCTCATCTTTCACTCACGCGCATCATCGTCATCAAAACAGTGCGACGATATCGACGGAATCCGACGGAAATCTCGTCTCGAACATCTTTACCAATTACATCAAGAAAGCGCTGAAAGAAACAGGCCCGGGAATGAAATCGTTACTGGTGGACGACTTCGCGCTGGCGATGACGAGCAACGGGATGAACCAGACGGATATTTTAAAACGCGAAGTCTTCGCGGTGGAGCCTTTGATGATGACGAGCAATAAAAGTAAAAGTAAAAGTCTCGAGAAGGTGGTGGTGGTGCCTTCAAGAGAGGAGGAAAGTTTGCGGTTCGTGAAAGCGGTGTGCATTTTACGACCGACGAACGAGAACGTGAACGCGCTGTGCGAGAGACTACGCGGTGGTGGTAACGGTACGTCGACTTCGTCGTCGTACGGGGAGTTTCACGTGTTTTTTACCAACGCGATCGACGAGCGCAAACTTCGCGCGATTGCGAAAGCGGACGCGAGAGGAGGAGGAAACAAAGTGAAGCAGATTCAAGAGATTTTTTGCGACGTGATTGCGATGGACGAGTGCGCTTTCGTCATCGACTCGAGAGATTGTTTTAAAGAGGACGCGATGCGAGCGTTCGATCCGAACGGCGGGATGCGGAAGAGAGTCGGGAATAATAATAGTAGTTTTCAAAGAACCAACTATGAGTACGCTTTGATGTGTGACCCGAGTTGGGGGGTGAGGAATGGGACGCCGTTGATTGATAGGTGCGTAGAAGGTGTAACGAGTGTATGTTTAGCGTTGAAACGACCTCCGATGTTTCGATATTCTGCGAAGTCGAACATTGCGAGACGAATCGCCGAGGACGCGCAACGCGTCGCCTCGGAAAGAGAACCGGGATTGTTCGATTTCGGAAGGCGTAACGACGAAGGGTATTGCCACGTGCTGATTGTTGACCGATTCGACGATTGCGTGACGCCTTTGCTAACACAGTGGACGTATCAAGCCATGGTGCATGAGATATTCGGTATTTCGAGTTCGAACAGAGTGAGAGCGCCGGACGCGCAAAAATTAAGCAAGAAGCCGGAGGAGTTTATTCTCTCTTCCAGAGAAGATGTTTTTTTTAGAGATCACAAGTACGACGATTACGGCGACGTCGGCGCGGCGGTGAAGAAATATGTGGACGATTTTGCGAACGAAAGATCGAAAACGACCGCGAGTAAATCCACGGCTTCGGTCGACGACGTCGCGAAATTCGTCGAGCGCTTCCCGGAGTTTCGCCAAAAATCTGCCACGGTTGCGAAACACGTGCAATTAGTGCACACGTTGTCGAAAGTCATAAACGATAGGCAGTTGATGAAAGTGTCGGAAATCGAACAAGAGCTCGCGTGCGCGGGAACCTCGGTCAACGGATTAGAGAAACAAGTCGAAGAGATTGTCAACGACCCGTCCTTCGGAGAGTCCGAGAAAGTGCGATTGGTCGCGCTGTACTGCCTGAGACGCGAAACCGAAGCGCCACAAATATGTCAACATCTCATCCGCGTTCTTTCTAATCACGTCGGTGGAAAACGAATAGACGCTTTAGATTGTATGCTCCGGCGAGGCGGTGAGAACGCGCGCACGAGCGACTTGTTTGGAACGAAAACGATCGCCGCGCGAATGCGCACCTCGGTTTCCGCTTTAAAAGGAGCCGAGAATGTGTACACTCGACACGTTCCGTTGGTACGCTCGTTAGTCGCTCAGTGCGTCAACGGTAAACTCCCAGCTTCGGAGTACTCGCCAACGTGGGATGGTTTTACCCCGGAGTGCTCGAAAAAACCAGCGGAAATCATCGTCTTCATCGTCGGCGGCGCCACGTACGCCGAAGCTCGCGCCGTCGCCAAGTTCAACGCGAGCAAAGAATCCAACAATATTAAGGTCACCATAGGTGGGTACAGCATGCTCCACCAATCTAGATTCATCGAAAACTTAGCCAACGTGTTCGACGAAGAGAGAGGACCGTAGAAAAATATTACCGTAGAAGTGTATTATAGAAGTATTCTTAAAATCTCACATTTTAAACTCCTTTTCCTCCGCACAACGACGCCTCTGACGACGACTTTTTAGTAAAGAAAAGAAATGCGCCGCTCGCCGTCCGGGGCGACGTTGCTCGATTTCGACGGCGCCGCCATCGACAAAACTCGGAAATCTTTGAATACTACTGCCACGACTGAGAAACACGCGACGAAAGCGTCTGAATCGTCGTCCTCTCCGGCGCATACCGATGGGGAAAAACGTCCTCCGTCGTCGTCGGCATTAAAGCCTTCGACGACTCGCGTGACGAATAACGCTGCTTCTACGACTCAGAATGCGACGACGACCGCGAATACTACAAACGTTGGACAACAGCAACAACAACAAGCGGCACCGTCGATATCGCTCCCTCGACAGCGAGGGGACGCGGTGAAACATTTCGCGTTGGATTTAGGCGGGAGTTTGATTAAGCTGGTGTATTTTAGCGCGAACAGCGATACCAACGCGATGAATGGAGAGGATGGAAGTCAGCAACAGACGAAAGAAGCGTCCTCTAAAACGACGACGGCGACGCTCGGAGGCCGATTACACTTCCGCCGATTCCCGTCGTCCAGTTTAAAGGAGTGTTTGGATTTCATCGAGCGGAAGAAGTTACACTACAGCGGCGGCTTCGGGCAACACAAATCGGAAATCAAAGCGACTGGTGGCGGGTCGTTCAAGCATCAGCGGACGTTTCGAGACGCGCTCGGGATCGAGTTGCAAAAGGAGGACGAGATGGCGTGTGCGGTGAGAGGGGCGAATTTTTTGTTGAAGACGATTCGGGACGAGGCGTTTACGTTTGAGAACGATACGAAGACGTTTGTGGATACGAATTTTAACGTCAACAATTTTAACTCGACGGCGACGACGACAGGTGGTGCGAGTGGTAGTATTAGTGGTAGTATTAGTGGTGGTGGTGGCATCGGCGGCGGCGGCTTGGAAAGTCATAGTTATAGCGCTAGTAGTAGTAATAGTAGTAGCAACAATTTGTTCCCGTATTTGCTCGTGAATATCGGCTCTGGGGTGTCGATTATTAAAGTCACCGAGACTGGACACGAACGGATATCCGGGTCGAACATTGGCGGTGGGACCTTTTGGGGTTTGTGTCGTTTGTTAACCGGGATGAGAGATTACGACGAGATGTTAAAGTGTTCGCAAAACGCGGATTCTGCGCGAGTGGATATGCTCGTCGGGGATATCTACGGTCGAGATTACGCTAAAGTTGGTCTATCCTCCGACGTTATCGCGAGTTCGTTTGGTAGAGTCGTCATGGAGGAAGGTGATTTGAGCGATTATAGCAAAGCGGATATTACTTTATCTTTGCTCAGAATGATTTCGTATAACATCGCGCATTTGGCGACGATGAACGCTAAAGCGCACGGTTTGCAGAGAATATTTTTTGGCGGGTACTTTATTCGTGGCCACGCGTACACGATGAATACGATTTCTTTCGCGGTGAACTTTTGGAGTAAAGGCGAAACGAAAGCGATGTTTTTAAGGCACGAAGGTTTTTTAGGCGCGCTCGGAGCGTTTTTGAGCGACACGACGGCAAAAGAAAAGCTCGGGGCGGCGGAAACGAGAGGATCGTGGATTGAGAAGTTTATCAAGTACTCCACGAAAGCCGCGAGCGAAGAGAACAACAACGGTAAGAGTGGAGGAGGTAAATCGTCATCGCCGCCACTGTCGAGTCTACGAAGATCGAACAGTTACACGTCGTCGGGCGAGAACGTTTTAGCCGTTGCAACGGCTGCTTTACACATAGAAACGGATGGTAGCGGCGCTGACTCTAACGCACGCGCGTACTCTTTAGACGGCGGCGGCGCGCCGAGAGATTCACTTTCAGGTTTAGCGAGAGAACAACCCGCGCCGAGACACAATAGTTTCTCGCATCAAAGTCGACATCGACGTGGATATTCGAATTTATCGAGCCACTTGGGCGTGCGCGCGCCGCCGAACGACTTTGACGTTGGCGTTTTGCACTACGCGCCGTTGTTAGAACCGTACCCGTTGTTACAAAACCCGGAATCGTACGTGCCGGATACGTTTGATTTGCAAGCAAAAACGACAATCAGCGCCGAAGATCGCGAGTACTGGCTGATGGTGTTGAAATCGCTCACCGCGGGCGTCGCGGAACGCGCGAGAGATTCAGAACTCGAAAACCACGACGAAGAAGAGCACGAAAAATCGAGCGCGCGCGCTTCGTTGGACGAGCACCACGCGTTCGTGAACTACGACGCGTACGATTTCGAGTCCAACAACAACTACCGCAAGAAAACGCCCTCGGAACGCGCGGAACAGTTTCGAAACGCGTACGATTCGTTGCTCGACCGGTTGCTCAAAGACCCGTTTGGATGCGGCAAAATCTCTCTTTCCTCTTTGTTCGAAGCGAGAGAAGAGTGTTTACGAGACTGCGGTTTTGCCGACGCTTACGCGGACGTAAAACAACGGGAAAACGATGCCGCTTTAGTCGTTTTACCCGAACTCCTCGAAGAGCTCGAGCAAATGGAAGATGAAAGTCAACGCTTGATTCAAATTGTCGAAGGCGTACTCGCCGGAAACGTCTTCGATTGGGGGTCGCAAGCGTGCGTAGATTTGTACAACAACGGCACCATCCTCGACATTTACAAAGCGGCGAGAAAAAACGCGACGCGGTTGTCATGGAAAATTGACGGTTTCGAAGAGTTTGCAAAGAAGTTATCCTCAAACGACGGCTACAAGAAAGCGCACATCTTTGTCGACAACAGCGGCGCGGATATCGTCCTCGGCGTCCTTCCGTTTGTCGTCGAACTCTTACGACGAGGCACGGAAGTCGTTCTCGTCGCGAACGCCTTACCCGCGCTCAACGACGTCACCGCGGACGAATTGTCCTCCTTGCTTGATCGCGCCGCGGAAACGTGCGGTGGCATACTCAAATCCGCGTTATACTTTGACGAAGATGAAAAAGAAGAAGCGCCGAGAGAAGAAGAACGCGCGACGGCAAAACTCTCCGTCGTTTCCTCTGGTAACGGCGGTCCTTGCATCGACCTTCGCCGCGCCAGTCGCGAACTCATAAAAGCTTCCGAAAACGTCGACCTCGTCGTCCTCGAAGGTATGGGTCGAGCCGTGCACACGAATTACAACGCCGAATTCGTTTGCGACTCGCTCAAATTAGCCATGATTAAAAACGCTCGCTTAGCCGAGCGCTTGTGTCGAGGCGAAATGTTCGATTGCGTCGTTCGCTTCGACGACCCAAAGAAGAAGAAGGAAATAAAGTATATGTAATAACGTAAACAATAAAAACATCATGTATCATCATTATCATCATCATCGCCTTTCAAAAGGTTGGTGTGTTCATAATGTCGTCTATTAATATATCAAAAACGCCATTTTTTCTTCTTTGACGAAAAACAAATCGTTATAACACATTTAATTGAAAAGACTTTCGAGAAGGAAGAAGAAAAAGAAGAGGAGAAGTTGGTGTCGCGAGACAAACGTCATGTCTTCTGGAGTGATAACAACGAGAGCGCAGAAAAGACGAACGGGGGAGAGAGATGTGTGGGATTTGATCGTGAATGACGATGATATTTGTTTCCAACATATTCTTCCGAGATTGAATTCGACGGATGTGAAATTCTTGTACGGAGTGAATACGGAGACGAGAAAGTTGATTAAGAGATCGTCTCGCGCGGGTGATTTGAAGAAGAAGTTTAAAGTTCAAGAGATGTCGTCGATATCGACTTTGGAGTTTGCTTGGGAGCATAAATCGTTTTG